>Ga0208974_1000557_pt1 | contig 15297 bp, 7 predicted proteins | sample GreLakmeER15MSRF_FD_187699 | JGI IMG/M metagenome (GOLD analysis project Ga0208974, IMG submission 187699) | Freshwater lentic microbial communities from great Laurentian Lakes, MI, USA - Great Lakes metaG ER15MSRF (SPAdes) | ecosystem: Environmental > Aquatic > Freshwater > Lake | place: Great... | reverse complement strand
CGAGGGCCGCGTGAGGTACGGCTACTGCGGCCTTTACAGCTCGCTGGACGTCGTCTCCGGCGAGAGAATATACGACTACGCCAGGCTCGTGCGCGGCGACGCAGACAAGTGCGGGCTCCTGGCGAAGTACTACAAGGAGACGAAGGGCTACACGGCGGCCGATAAGAAGCAGAAGCAGTAGATCGCTCGCTTGACGGAGCCAATCCTTTTTGTTCAAACGAAGCGCGCGTTCGGCGCTCTTCAACGGACCGCAAGCGTTCGGGTTCTGGTTGACCAAGCGTGACCCGCCAAACTCTACTAAAACCTATCCGACGTTTGCTCATGTTCGCGCGAGCGTTTGGGTTCTGGTTGACCAAGCGTGACCCGCGGGACTCTGCCAGAACCTATACGGCGTTTACTCATGTTCGCGCAAGCGTTCGGGTGCCAGTCGGGGCCGATCGCGATACGCCGGATCCTAGGCTGATGCTGGCCAATCTCGCGCGAGCGTCTTGGGACTTCGTCGGACCCTAGGCTGATGTCGGCCATCTTCTCGCAAGCGTTTGGGGACTCTGCCAAAACCTAGCGAGACGTGTGCTCATGGTCGCGCGAGCGTTCGGCGCGTCGGGGCGGCGTTGAGCAAGCGCGCGAGCTTCCTTTTTCCACTGTTCCCGATCGGCGCGCTCAGAGAACCGCGGGAACGAGCACGCCGGCGTGCAGGTACGCTTCGTAATCGTACATCTTCCCGACGCGGCCGGCGACGGTCACGACCTTGCGGCCGTCGGGCAGCACGGCGACGCGGCCGCGCACGCGCCTGCCCTGCACGGTGCTGTCGGGCGCCCAGCGGCGGATCGGCGGCGTCGCCGCGTCCTCCTGCAGCGACGGCACGAACGCGATCGCGTCGTTCGCTGGCTCGTCAAGAGGGTACGGGAACGAGTAGCAGTGCAGGCGGCCCTGGCTCGCCGCGGTCAGCTTGTTCTCGGGCGCGCGCAGCACGCAGTCCACGGCCGATACCTTCAGCATGTCCAGGAACGCGCCGATGACCGCGTCCTTGCGCGAGGCGACGTCGCGGATGTACTGGTCCGACGTCAGGCTGGCGTCCTTCTCGCGCAGAGTGAAGTCCGAGCGCAGCTGCGCGGGCGTGAACGTCGCCTCGTAAGAGAACACCTGGACGTTGCGGTCGGCCGGCGGCAGCGCCTTGTGCGAGTAGGCGCGGATCGCGCGGCCGATGACCTGCTGGATGCGCAGGCTGTTCCAGTAGGGCTCGGTCAGCAGCACGCGGCGCACGTTCAGAGTCGTGATGCCCTCCGTCGCCGACTGCGAGATCATGAAGACGCGGCAGACGTCGCCGTAGAGGTTCGCGCCGGGGCTGCGCGTGCGCTCGGAGGCCGCGCGCAGCTGCTCGGCGACGCCGGACGGCAGCGCGTCCCACTGGCCGTTGAAGATCCGGAGCGCGATCTGCGTGCGCTCGCGGTCCTCGGTGAAGATCGCGTAGCGCAGGCCGTCGTACTTGGGGTCCAGCACGCGGTCGGCGTCGTCTATGAGCCAGCCGCCCGGCGCGGCGGCGGACTTGCTCACGCGGAGCTGCGCGAAGCCGGCCGCCTCCAGGGCGATGCTGAAGACGCCGAGTCCCTCCACGGTGCGGAACTGAGAGTACACGAGCACGCTGCCGGGCGCCTCGCGGATGTCCTGAAGCATGGTCAAGAACTTGGGCGAGTATTGGCCGAGCGCCTTCTTCGTCGGCGCGAGCAGCGCGCCGGCGTTCGCGCGCAGCGCGTCCATCGCGGCGCCGAGCTCGGCGTCGTAGCGCTTCTTGACGAGCGCGGCGCGCTTGGTCGCGGCGGCGGCCGACGTCTCGGCGGCCGCGCCGGGCGCCGCGAGCTCGGCCTCGGCGGCGGCGTCGGCGGCGGCGGCGGCCGCGACGATGGCGCTCTCCTCCTCGCCGACGGCCGCTTCGGTCGCGACGATCTGCTTGCGCAGCTCCATCGGGAACGGCCGTCGGATGTCGGCCGGGAACACGAAGTTGCTGGCCATCCGTGAGAAAGACTTGTAGACCGAGACGCCGCCGCCGCCCGAAAGTAGGCCGGCGACTGGGCCGCGCGCGGCCCGCCGGGCCCGAGCTTCTTCCAACGGTCGCTCTAACGCTCGCATTTTGATGTACTGACTGAACTGGTAGTCCGTGAAAGGGACCTCGCGGCGGACGCGCGGCAGCTCAACGGGCAGAAAGGCCTCGCTGACGGTGCGCAGGTACGACGTCAGGCCGATCGCGCGGCGGATGTAGAGATCACGGTTGAGCACACGTGGATTCTCAGGGTCGGTCGTCTCGTCCAAGAAGAGCTCGTTGAAGGCCTCGCGGCTCGTCGGGAGCGCGTACGAGACGGTCGTCGTGGTCGTCGGGGCGATGCGGATGCGGGCGGCTTTGAGGGCGGCGCCGATGCGGCCGAACATGGCGTTCTCGTCGGCGCCGTCGGGCCAGTCGCCGACGTGGCGGATCGCTACGCCGGGCGCGTCGCGGGCGCGCGCGAAGCCGATCGGGAAGAGCGTCGCGGCGATGCTGCCCTTCTCGGCGTGGACGGACACGGTGTCCACGTAATCGGCGACGCCGCCGGCGCGGAGCGCTTCCCAGACGGCGTCGGGATCGGGGATCTCGCCGGCGGCGGGCGCGGCGGGCGGCGCGCCGCGTCCGCGCTCGGCGCGCTCGGCGCGCTTGTGGAGCGCGAAGTGCTCCACGCGCATCGGGCCGCGCAGCAGGTTCAGGAGCGTCGCGGTCTCAAACGGGTGATTGATGATCGGGGTGCCCGTCAGGAAGACCAGGCGAGTGTTCGTCGCGTCCATCAGAGTCTTGTACAGACGCTGGGCGAGCCTGCTGCCGCCGCCGACGCGCGACACGAAGTTGTGGGCCTCGTCGCACACGACGATCGCGTTGTCAAAGGCGCGCTGGCCGAGGTCGTCCAGCAGCTTCGCGGTCAGGCCGTTGTAGTGGACGAAGGTGATCTTGCGGTCAATCATGTGCGAGATGAGGTCCTGGACGCGCGCGCGGTCGGCGTCGGCGAGGTCGTCCCAGGCGACGTTCGTGCGCGCGACGAAGCCGGCGGGCAGGCCGGGCGTCGCCGCCGGGACCCAGATGCGGTAGTCGCTCTTGCGCGCGGCGGACGCGACGAACTTCGGCGCGATGCTGTGGGCCTTCGCTAGGATGTCGGTGAGCTGCGCGAAGATCTTGGACGTCGGCGTCTTCGGGACCTTGATCTCGGCCCAGAGCTTCATCTGAGGGTTGCCGAGCGACGAGAAGCGGGCGATGTCAATGCGGTAGTTCTGCTCAAGCGACGCGGGCAGCATGACGACGACTTTGCGGCCGGCCGTCAGGAACGACTGCGCGGCCGAGAGCGACGAGGCCGTCTTGCCGGTGCCGAGGCCGTGGTACAGCAGGACGCCGCGGTACGGGCTCTGGACCTGGTAGAGGTCCTGGACGAGCTTCTGGTGCGGGAACAGGTGGACGCCGGCGGCGGCGGCGGAGGTCCCCGGGGCGCCCTGCGCTCCGGAGGCCTCGGACGCGGCGTACTTCTTCTTGGGGAACGTCTGGGTCGTCCATGCCCCGAAGCCCGTGCGGTTCGGGAGGACCCAATCGGACGGTGCGACCGTGACGTCCGAAGTCATCGGGACTCGTTCGGATCCGCACGGCGACTCGTGGTCTCAAGCGCTAGCCGAGCCACCTCTACTTACTACCGCGCAGAAAAGCTGCGGGCGCTCGGGATGCGGGGCGCGACGCGGCTTGAGCCAAGCGACCAGCACGCCGTGCGCCAGATTGCGGAGAACGTGCACAAACCCGCGTCACTCCAGTGAGGCAGTTATTCATCTGAGAATGGCCTGCGTCGTGCATGCTCGCCGATGCGGCGCTCGCCGAATTTTAGCAAATTGGAGCCTCCTTAGATCCCGATTCAGGCCTCAAGGGGGTCAATCGGTCACTTACTTGATCGCTAGACGGGATCTTTTCTCGCGCCGATCAGAATCGGACCCGGGCTTCGGACATCGTTTCCCCAAAAGTCCCTGGGCCAGCCGATCCTGGACCGGGTTTGATTCTGATTTGACCCCCTCCGCAAGTTTTTTTGAGGGTAGACGCTTTTGAAATCCTTACAGCAACTGTAAGCTTTCTTGCGCTTTTTGTAAAAATAATAGTGATTCAGTCTCACATCATTGGGCTCCTCCGTAAGCCAGAATTATTCAATTTGGAAGAGCTATGGGAGGCCGTAAGGCTCTGTTGGAGCTCCTTCAGAAGACCAGGGAGCAGTACAACTTTCTGTAACAGCTGTTACGAATATGGTAACACCTTCTATAGGACCCTGTAGGATTTTGAAAAGCTGGTAAGGGATAGGAAACCAAGGACCTTAAGGACTGTAAGAGTCCAATCATGATTCAGAGCTTGTAGGAGTTTTGTATATAATATTATTTTAGCTACAGAGACCTATGGCTTCTACAGAGTTGTACATCATAACAGTAACAGACTTTCAAGACTGATGCATAGTCTACCGTCAGTTGTGTTAATAATTAACAGCCTTATAGGAGGGTACGGTATCGCTTGCTCTTTATAAGGTTTTATAAGAAGAGTTATGAGTTAGTCAAAAGTCACGTCACTTCAGTAAGGCAGTTATTCATCTGAGACCCTTCCATGTGAATAGATCATTGTATACTTAAGCTAAGTCACTGTGTGCCGGAATGTAACGAACGTACTCAAACCCGCATCACTCCAGTAAGGCAGTTATTCATCTGAGAATGGCGAGATCGCGCTTGTCGGGTCGCATCGGGAACGAGGCTTGAGCTAAGCGACCAGACAGCCCTGTGTCGGATTGCAGAGAACTCTCTCAAACCCACATCACTTCAGTAAGGCAGTTATTCATCTGAGAATGACGCAAGCGCAGCGCGTAGGGTCGCGTAGGAAAGAGGCTTGACCTAAGCGACCAGACAACAGTGCGCCGGAATGTAGAGAACCTACCCGAATCCTCACCATTCCAGTAAGGCGGTTATTCATCTGAGAATAGTAAGAGCACATCATTTAACCCGATGTGTTCGCCGATGCGGCGCTCGCCAAATTTTAGCAAATTGGAGCCTCCTTAGATCCCGATCCAGGCCTCAAGGGGGTCAATCGGTCACTTACTTGATCGCTAGACGGGAGCTTTTCCCGCGCCGATCAGAATCGGACCCGGGCTTCGGACATCGTTTCCCCAAAAGTCCCTGGGCCAGCCGATCCTGGGCCGGGTTTGATTCTGATTTGACCCCCTCCGCAAGTTTTTTTGAGGGTAGAAGCTTTTGAAATCCTTACAGTAACAGTAAGCCTTCTTGAGCTTTTTGTAAAAATAATAGTGATTCAGTCTCACATCATTGGGCTCCGCCGTAAGCCAGAATTATTCAATTTGGAAGAGCTATGGGAGGCCGTAAGGCTCTGTTGGAGCTCCTTCAGAAGACCAGAGAGTAGTACAGCTTTCTGTAACAGCTGTTACGAATATGGTAACACCTTCTATAGAACCCTGTAGGATTTTGAAAAGCTGGTAAGGGATAGGAAGCCAAGGACCGTAAGGACTGTAAGAGTCCAATCATGATTCATAGCTTGTAGGAGTTTTGTATATAATATTATTTTAGCTACAAAGATCTATGGCTTCTATAGAGTTGTACATCATAACAGTAACAGACTTTTAAGACTGATGTATAGTCTACCGTCAGTTGTGTTAATAATTAACAGCCTTATAGGAAGGTACGGCATCGCTTGCTCCTTATAAAGCTCTATAAGAAGAGTTATGAGTTAGTCAAAAGTCGCATCACTCCCGTAAGGCAGTCATTCATCTGAGAATGGCGCGAGCGCAGCGTGTAGGGTCGTGCCGGGAACGAGGCTTGAGCTAAGCAGCCACACAGCCGTGTGTCGGATTGCAGAGAACTCTCACAATCCTGCATCACTTCAGTAAGGCAGTTATTCATCTGAGAAAGGTACGCCGCGTGTCGGGTCGCCGATGCGGCGCTCGCCGAACTTTAGCAAATTGGGGCCTCCTCAGATCCCGATCCAGGCCTCAAGAGGGTCAATCGGTCACTTACTTGATCGCTAGACGGGAGCTTTTCCCGCGCCGATCAGAATCGGACCCGGGCTTCGGGCATCGTTTCCCCAAAAGTCCCTGGGCCAGCCGATCCTGGACCGGGTTTGATTCTGATTTGACCCCCTCCGCAAGTTTTTTTGAGGGTAGAAGCTTTTGAAATCCTTACAGAGACTGTAAGCTTTCTTGAGCTTTTTGTAAAAATAATAGTGATTCAGTCTCACATCATTGGGCTCCTCCGTAAGCCAGAATTATTCAATTTGGAAGAGGTATGGGAGGCCGTAGGGCTCTATTGGAGCTCCGTCAGATGACCACATAGTATACAGCTTCTTATAAGATCTCTTACTGATATGGTAACAGCTTTGTATGATCTGTTACAAGATAGCACAGCTCTTTACAAAAACGATAAGCCCTTTGTATGGACTAGACAGTAGACCCAGAGTATATATGGAGCACTCTAGAGGTCAACCCTCTGTATAGGACAGTCGCCAAGCTCTTGGAGTGGCACTGGTTCCAGTCTCTTAGACGGTAGTTCATAACGAACATGCAGTGGGTCTTGATCTGCTGCTCATCATAGGTAGTAAAGCGGGTATACTTCCCTAGAAGATCAGTTATGTCTTGGTTGGTGTAGCCATAGAACGTAGACGGGAGCTCTTTGGGACACGCTGTACTTGAATCTACTACCTCTAAGAAGCTGTTGAGCCTCTGCTCTATGACGAAGATGAGAGCCTCTGGAGTGCGGCAGACCATGTAGTCGTCCTTGTGGCCTACGTAGACCTTAAGCCCCTTCATATGGCTGTACTCGGAAGGATCCGATACCAACCCCACCAGGCGTATAAGCTCGCGCTCGGTGTTCTTGAACTGTGGCTCGTAGAAGTACAGGTCAAGCCTCCAAGGCGTATCAGGTTCCTTAACGAGCCGGGGCTGCTTCATGAAGATCTGAATGAGATCCAGGACCTTGTCGCGGATCCGATTGACCTCTCTGCCGCAGGCTTCTTCGGCGCTGGGCCGGATCGTATAGACCATCTGTCGGTTATGAACGTCCTCTGTGTAGTCAGCGAACTCGTACGTCGGCGGGTGCCAATGCTGCGCGGAACACGTAAACATGCACACCAGGTCGGTAAGACGCTCGCCGCCGCTGTCTTTCTCTGTCTCTTGCGTCAAGGAGTCGTAATGCTGCACGGTATACTTCATCTGGTTCACCAAGACGTCCTCTATGACCTTCGTGACCGGCTCTTTCCCGTAGATCTTCTGATTGACCTTATTGATTATGATCGCCGTCATGCGCCAGTCGTTGTCGGACGAGTACCATGTCAGCGTACAGATCCGCTTCATCCTGGTCACGCACTTCGTGACACCATACAGACTGATCTTGAAGTGAAAGCCCATCGTTGCGACTGCCGGAATCGGCCGGCCGGCCCGGATTGACTTACATGAAGCGCGGCTTCTTTAAGCCGGCGCGCCGGCGAGGCTCACTGGCTGTTTACCTGCAGCCCGTAGTGCTTGACGAGCGCCTCGCGGCAGGCGTCGTTCTCGGCGTCCTTGCGGCTCAGGCCGGTGCCCGTTCCGATCACGGCGCCGCTCTTGCTGTAGACGCTGTAGACGTACTGCTTCTTGTTGTGCCGCATCTGCACCGAGACCTCGCACAGCTTCGGCGAGTCGCTCTGCTGCGACATATGCTTGACGAGCACCTCCTTGTAGTTCGTGTGGACCATCATGAGCTCGGAGAAGTCAATGAGGCTTTCCATGACGCCGACGATCCAGGTCTCCGCTATCTGGAAGCCGGCGCCGCTGAGGGGCGCGAAGGCCTTGTTCAGGCTCGGCGACAGCGTGAGCTGGGACGACGGATCATCGGTCCCGAAGTCGGCGATGATCGCGCCGATGAAGGCCTCAAATACGTCCTCGCAGACCGCGAGGGCCTCGCGGCCGCCGCTCGCCTCAAGCTGCTTGCTGATGATCGCGTACTTGTTGATGCCGAGCTTCGTCGCGAAGCTCGCGAGCGAGCGGCCGTTCACGATCTTCGTCCGCATGCGCGAAAGGAAGCCCTCGTTCTGGTCGGGGTACCGGTCGTACAGGTAGCGCGCGACGACGCAGCCGAGATACGCGTCGCCGAGCAGCTCCTGGCGCTCGTAGGAAACCTCTTGGAGAGGGAGGCACCCCGGAGGGCACCGCTCGTTCGCGTCGGAGAAACCGTCGCGCTTCATCGCCGTGTACGACTTATGAACGAACGCTGTGCGGTAGACGTTGATGTTCCGGTAGGGGAGATCGCGCAGGCCGCCCTTCGCCAAGATCTCGCGCAGGCCGGCGTCGGTCAGCAGCACGTTCCGCGGGTTGTAAGGCAGCTCGTCGTCGTTGACGGTGAGCGCGGTCTTCGCGTGGAGGCTCTGGAGGCGGCTCATGGCGCTAGGCGCTTGCTGTTCGGCGCCGAGGCAAAAAGGAGTTACGATGGCTTGATGGGCGATGCGTACGGTTACATAGGGTACGCGCGTTGCCTTTAAGTAGGCAACGCGGCGGCGACCTCACCGGCTCTCGTCGCACGGATACTCGCGCCACGGCTCTTCGGCTTCTTCGCTGTATTCTGCGACGACATCGCGCGCTAGCTTCACGTACTCGTAGTAGTAATGAAGCATGTCGCGCATGTAGTCGGAGTCCAGCGTGTTCGGCTCGCGCAGGATGCCGACGATGTACAGGTGATGATCAATGTGCTGGTAATCCTGTGACCCTCCGAATACCTTGATGAACTGCGGGGTCTGCGACAGGTGACCGACGCAGCTGCGCATCGCAGCCGCAGCGCTTTCCACGAGCCGCGGATACACGGCGACGTCCGGGTAAATCTTCCAGGTGCCGCTCTGCGTGTGGACGTCCGTCAGCGGGTAGGACGCGGACCGCTTGTAGAACACGCGGTTGTACGGGTGCTCAAACAGCTTCTTGATGAAAAACATGAACGCCTGCGTGGTCCCGTGAACCATAGCGTTGATGAGATCCTGCGACGCGATATGGCTGTACTTGAAGCCGATGTAGAGGCTGCCGGTGTCGTAGTGAGTGACGAACGGCTTGCCCCTTGAGTCTTGATACACTGAGCGGTTGTCCTGGACAGGACGGCCGGCCTCAAACGACTCGTAGTCGCGGTTCGGACCGTCGTCCCTGCAGGCATACGCCTTTGCCTCCAGCGCCTTGATGTCCACGGGCGGCGCTTCGTCGTCGGACTCCGGCCGAGTCCTGATGATCACGATGTTGCCGAAGTTGCGCACGCGCCGGACCTCCGGGTGCGGAGCCGTTTCAGGCGCATCATCCGCGGCGGGCTCCGAGGCCGCAGGATCCGCCGCGCTCGTCGCCGCCGCGCTCGTCGCTGCCGCGCTGACCGCGGCGCTGACCGCACCGTAGGCCTTGGCGTGGCATATGACGAAGTCGTCGTAGCATCGCGCTAAGCACACGGACGACGCAGCGTGATGTTCAGACGCCAGGTGTTTCTTGAGAACATGGTAAGAGCATGCGCTGATAGAACACATGCCGCAGCGGTAAGGCGACTGGTTGGCACCCTTGAAAGTGCGAGCCGCGTCCGCCCGACCGTCATCGTTTACGAGCCTCGGTAGGTCGTAATTAATCGGCTGGCCTCCGAGGATTCGCGAGTCCTGACCGCTCTGAAGGCAGATGCGCGTGTACTGGCCGTGCTCGGCGAGCATATGCGTCTGTAAGGTCGGCACCTTTACGAATGACCTATCGCATATGCTGCAGCATATAGGTGATGAGTGATTCATCTAGTTGTCGTCGTAGGAGACTCGCCGGAAAGCGTACCCGACCCTATTGATAGCATGCGCGGCTTCTCTTTAAGTACCGGTCGTCGCCTCCTCGCCTGCGCCGGTGCCTTCGGAGCGCCGCGCCCACTCCCGAAAGAGCTCCGGCAGGCGCTCCTTGTACTTGCCGAGCAATGAGATGTCGGGATCGGCGAGCGTATCGGACAGCAGGCGAAACGCGAGCTCCTCGGCGTTGCGCAGGTTTTGCAGCGCCTCCTTGGGGTTCTTGATCGGCGAGTTTGCGCAGTTACGCTTCACGACGCACTTATCCATGTGGCGCGCCTTAGACGCCACGTTACTGTAAACGGTCTCGCAGTACTCGCACGTGTACTGCTTCAGCTTCATGCAGTTGCGCACATGGCGCATGAACCGGTCTCCGTCGTCAAAAGTAGCGCGGCAGACGGGGCATTGGCCTTCGGCGATCTCTCTCTCGTAGAACATCTGGTGAAGGACCGCCTGGCGCTGCTGGTTGCGGAGCGAGCGCACCTCCAGCATGGTCTGGTAGAGGCAGAAGTCCAAGAGCTTGTTCTTGAGCTGCGGTAGCTCAGTCGGCGGGAGCGTTAGGATCGCCTCCAGCCGATTGCCCATGTCTTGGCTCTGGTAGTAAGCGACGTTGAGATCCTCATCCAGCGCAGCAGGCGGAAGAAGCTCAAGGACGGGACGCGGGTTCTTGTGTTGGTTCAGAATAGCAGCGAGCAGCTTGACCTCCGCCTCGGCGATTTTAGAGGTCACAGGGTCTGCGACGGCAGCCGCGGGCGCCGCGGGCGCCGCGGGCGCCGCGGGCGCAGCGGAGCCCGCTGGGGCGGCGGGAGCGACGACGACACCGCGAGCAGCGTGCTTCGCCATGTGGGCATCGTACGAGCGCTTGTAGGTGTATTGCTTGTAGCACACGTTGCACTCAAAGCCGCTGGCCGCGGCTGGAGCAGCTGACTCCGCCGAAGCAACCGAAGCCTCAGGCGCATCGTCGGCAGCCTTACTGAAAGCGTCCGGCTCAGACGAAGGCCCAGAGCCGGACGCTTCAATCGGCGCCTTGAGGCATTGGAGTTGCTCGGCGGTCAGCAGGCTCTCGTGCACTTCTAGGTGTCGCTGAAGGTGAGCATGGGCGGAGAACGCGCGGTCGCACACGGCACAGGTGTGGCTTGCGGACATACACCTCTGACGCCACGCGGAGGAGTACTGTATCACCTGTAGACGCGTCTGCTTTATATCCGTTTAACCCCTGCCCCAGCTCCAGCCCGGTATGGCATTCAGTCGGGCGCACTTGTCTTCCGGTAACGTTTCCGCTTTTTTGGAAGCGCGCTGCGTTTGTATCCAGGATGCGAGCCGGCTCTCCTCTTTGTCGGCCTCTGTCTTGGTATATAGCTGGCGAGGAGGCCTCTTGTTCACGCTGATAAATTGCGCGAGGAGGGTATAATTATTGTTCCATTTGATATCGCTTGGAGTATCCCACGACCAGCCAGGCACCGTGTTCAGAAGGCGAATGTACTTGTCTTCTAGTTTCCCGTTGCTTTTGTCTTTCTTCTGCGTATTTATCCACGTCGCCATATCATACTCGTCGTAATCCTGGTCTAGAAGCGGTAACCGATTGTGCCGATTGATAAATGATATCATATCTGCATAGGCTTGTCTCCACTTCGCATCCTTCCGGTCCCATAGCCAGCCAGGCACGGTCTCCAGCAGGCCACACTTCTCGCCGGATAGCATACCCTCCTTTTTCGCGGTGCACTGCTTGTTGATCCACGATGCTAAACCTTTCTCATACTCTTCGGGATCATGTCCGTGCTCGGGAAATCTGTTGTGAGTCTGAATAAACTTCATCAGAATCGCGTAGTAGTTGTTCCACAACTCATCACGCGGATCCCAAAGCCATCCTGGTACGGCGTTCAGAATCTGGATACGATCATCGGATAGCATATTGTCTCGCTTAGCCTTTTGCTGGGCGGATATCCACTTTGCAGAAAACTGCTCTTCACCCTCACCATTCGCGCGCGGCCACTTCCCAGTTTTGCTGCAAAAGGCCTTGCAGCGTTCAAACTGCTGTAGCCAAATGTCCTGCTCCCTCGCAGACTTGACAGTGATGTACCTTATCGTCTCCTCCTTTTGCGCGCGCGAGCGGTTTACTACGCTTGTCGTACCAGTCTGCTCGTAGTTTGAGCTCATCACGCGCATCTTCTTGCTGAAGTCGCAGTCCTCTTCGCGCATCTTGTTGAGCGCGTTCAGCGCAGGAGCCAGATCGCTGCACCACATAAACAGGTGGTTCTTCTTTGCCAGATTGGTCGGGTCCAGACGTCCGCCGCGCTGCAGACGCTGAACGGTGCGGACGTCAGACGTGTTGTCGCCGACGTAGGTGATCATCTCCGAGTCACAGCGAGGAAGGTCCACGGCCTCGTCCAAGATCCTTATGCTGGCGATCACGTATATGTCGTGATCCTCGTTCTCCTGGAACTCTTTCAGGATCTCCGTGCGCCGCCGCGCGCCGACCGTGTAGTCCATCTTTTCGCACCAAAGAAGGAGGCCGTGGTACTCTTCACAAACCCGACGGAACCGTTCCATAAACAGGACGCACTCTTCGCTGGACCGCAGGTACACGATGCACCGGCGCGATCCGGTCCGCAGCATGCCTGTTGCGAGGAAGAGCGCCTTGCCCGTCATATCGTCGTGCAGCATTTCACTCGGGAAGTCTACGTCTACGACGGTCTTCTCCTGCGGTCCGCGGCCTACGTCCTCGTCGTTCGCGTCGTCCGCGTCGTTCGCGTCGTCCTCTTCAACGCTTACCGTTTTCGTAAGAGGAAGTATGATTTCATAATCACACAGATAGCCGTCCCGAATACCGTCGGCCATCGTGTACGTGTAATCCACCTTTGCATCCAGCAATTCGCGAACCTCTTTGGAAACCGTCGCAGACATTAGCAGCGACGTGTTGTACTGGTTGACGATGGCGCATTGGTCTGCGTTGAGGTTGTGCATCTCGTCCACGATCAAAAACGCGTCTTCGTCTGTCAGGTACTGGCCGAACTCCTGGCTCAGCATCCCAAAGAAGCTTTCGTAGGTAGAGAATATGACCGTGGGCTCGCCCTTCTTCAGGATCTTCCCGATGTAGGTCGGATCGGTAACACCACCGCTGTCGCTGTCCACGAGTACCGACTTGAACTGACGGGATGACGACGACGAAGCGCTGCTGTTGAAGAACGGGAGAACGCGGTCCACCAGGTTCGCGACCGATACACGCAAGGGAGCGATGAAGATATAGAGCTTCGGGTCGCGCGTGTTCTTGATACGCTGGATGAGATGCCCAGTTATAAGGGTCTTGCCTAAGCCGCATCCGATATACAGAATCGTCTTTGCAGACCCAGAGCCGTCTTCTCCAATTAACTGAAGCAAGGCCTGTATCGCATCATTCTGATAGGAGCGCAGGGCATAGGATGTCTCCTGTATCAGCCGCGATGTCTCCCTGACGGACACGGTGTTCGGGTCAAAGTCCAGCATCTCGTGCACGTATGTGTCGGGATATCGCTTCAGGTCCTCGCACAAACTAGTCTCCAGCGGACTCGTCGTGTAGAGGTACCCGAGGCTGCGCGTTCGCAGCAGGTTCCGAAAGAACCCAGTGAGGTGGTTCTGGCACACGCGCGCTGTCGCGTAGTTCTTGGACTGCCCGACATGGTAAGTTATCTCGTCGCCATTGACGGCCTTGACCAAGAAGTCAATGCCGTCGTCCACGTACGGCGAAAGGACTGTACCGCAATTTCGCTCGTTGCGCGCGTGCGCGAGCCGCAGCAGCCTGGTAGCGTTTTCTTCGTGGAAAATCCCAGCCGCAAAAAGATCGTCTTCGGGTATCATTCGGGAGTGGTAGACCGTGTGGTTCGGATACTTCTCTTGGTGGTACTTGATTGAGTAGTCTTCAAAGGCGCGACCGTCGTTGCGGCGTTTCACAGGGGTCGCTACCGTCTGCTCATCACCACGCTGCGGCTTGGCGACTGGGGTTACGGCGTCAGGGGTTACAGCGGTGGGCGTATTCGGCATATCGGCCTCTTCGGTCTTCTGGGCCTGTAGTTGAGCCTCCTCTCGCTTCTTCACCAGCGCCTGTGCCTTGGCCAAAGCCTTCTCTCGCTTCTGCACCTGTGCACGTGCTAGCTCTAGAGCCCGAGCCTTTTCCATCTGAATCCCATTTGAGTACAGCATCCGGGACACCCGTCCATCCCTCTAGTAAACCGTGGAGCTCCTTAGCCTTATATCAATATCGCCCTCCACCAATCGGTGTAGCAATAGAAGCCCGGCCCGATAGGATTACTATAAGAGTCGTAAGCTATATCATCGGAGCCTACAGGATCAGGAAGCCTATATGGATCATGGAGTATACCTAGCTCTAGAGCCTATAGAAGCCAGAGTAAGCCTACAGCCTGTATAGCCTATGCTGTAGTTTTTAAGATGAATAGCCAAAGTGTTACCGTATCAGTAAGAGATCCTATAATAAGCTGGGACCTCCTAGCTCCGCCGAAGGGAGCTCCGTCGGAGCTTAGAGCTCTCCCGTAGCTCTTCCAAATTGAATAATTCTGGCTTACGGAGGAGCCCAATGATGTGAGACTGAATCACTATTATTTTTACAAAAAGCTCAAGAAGGCTTACAGTCTCTGTAAGGATTTCAAACGCTTCTACCCTCAAAAAAACTTGCGGAGGGGGTCAAATCAGAATCAAACCCGGCCCAGGATCGGCTGGCCCAGGGACTTTTGGGGAAACGATGTCCGAAGCCCGGGTCCGATTCTGATCGGCGCGAGAAAAGCTCCCGTCTAGCGATCAAGTAAGTGACCGATTGATCTCAAACGGCGTCCGCCGGACCCGCTGGCGATCCCAAATTGCACAAATGTGGCTATCCGGAAGGATCCGATAGGCTCCGACAAGCTCCGACAAGACATTCAGCAGGCTTGAATAGCCGTAGTGAATCGTATATAAAAATGACACCGTCTTGGTGCGGCCAATCGCAGCCGTCAGCGCCTACTCGGCCTCGCCGCCCGCCGCAGCCGCAGCCGCCGCCGCCGGCTCGCCCCCAGCGATCGCCCCGACGCGCTCGTGCAGGCGCGCGAGCTCCGCGACGATCGTGTCCAGGCGCTGCTCAATGCGCAGCAGGCGCTCGTTCGTGTCCATCGCGACCTTGCGCGGCCGGCCGGGACCGCGCTTCGGCGCGACGATCTCGCCCGCGTTCTTGCGAGGCCGGCCCGGCCCGCGCCGCGCCGGCGCCGTGACCTCCGCGAGAGGGTTCTTGCGAGGCCGACCGGGCCCGCGCTTCGCCGGCGCGGCCGCGACCGCGGCCTCCGGCTCCGGATCGGCCTTAGGCGCGACCGTCGGGGTCTCCTCCGTCGCCGAATCGGTCATCGGCTCGGTCACCGGCTCGTCGGCTTGCTCGGGCTTCTTCGCGCGCGCCATCTTTCTATCCAGCCCTTATATCTAATAAATTCCCT
>Ga0208974_1000556_pt1 | contig 15314 bp, 23 predicted proteins | sample GreLakmeER15MSRF_FD_187699 | JGI IMG/M metagenome (GOLD analysis project Ga0208974, IMG submission 187699) | Freshwater lentic microbial communities from great Laurentian Lakes, MI, USA - Great Lakes metaG ER15MSRF (SPAdes) | ecosystem: Environmental > Aquatic > Freshwater > Lake | place: Great... | reverse complement strand
ACTCTGCGATTGCAGTGCCGGGTAGTGTTGTAGCTATTCCTAGCTCATCCACTATAGTGTTCATCCAGTATCCTGAAGTTTTGGTTAAGTTTAACCAAGCACTGCACGGTTACTATTCTGCCACTGGCGCATAAGGAGCAACTAAATGGCTATTTCACGCGCACAACTATTGAAGGAACTGCTCCCCGGACTGAACGCTTTGTTTGGTATGGAGTACGCCCGTTACGGTGAACAACATAAAGAAATTTATGAAACCGAAACTTCTGAGCGTTCTTTTGAAGAAGAAACCAAGCTGTCCGGCTTTTCTGCCGCACCAGTCAAAAACGAGGGTTCTGCCATCGCTTATGACAATGCGCAAGAGGCATGGACTACACGCTACAACCACGAAACCATTGCCCTTGGTTTTTCAATCACTGAAGAAGCGATTGAAGATAACTTGTACGACAGCTTGTCTGCTCGTTACACCAAAGGTCTGGCCCGTGCTATGGCGTATACCAAGCAGGTTAAAGCAGCCGCTACTCTCAACAACGGTTTCTCCGCCGCTTATGTCGGTGGTGATGGCGTTGCTTTGTTTAGCACTGCTCACCCCTTGGTTAACGGTGGAACCAACTCCAACCGTCCTTCCACTGCCGCTGACTTGAATGAAACTTCGTTGGAAAACGCTGTTATTCAGATTGCTGCATGGACAGACGAGCGTGGTTTGTTGATCGCTGCCAAGCCCAAGAAGCTGATTGTTCCCGCTGCATTGCAGTTCGTGGCTACCCGCCTGTTGGAGACCAGCCTGCGTGTTGGCACTACCGACAACGACATCAATGCTCTGAAGAACAATGGTTCCATCCCTGAAGGCTACTCCATTAACAACTACTTGACCGACACAAACGGCTGGTATTTGACAACTGATGTGCCTAACGGTCTGAAGCACTTCGTTCGTTCACCCCTTGCTAACAGCATGGACGGTGACTTTGATACCGGCAACGTCCGTTACAAAGCCCGCGAGCGTTACAGCTTCGGTTGGTCTGATCCGTTGGGAATGTTTGGTTCCCCCGGTTCGTCCTGATAAGTTAAGGGGGCCTTGTGCCCCCTTTTCTTTTGGTGTATATTGGTTTCGGGGTAATTCCGCCCCATTCACACACAGGAGTACACACATGAATCCATTCCAACTTCGCTTTGAAATGCTTATGCAAGCACGACAAATGCTTGAATCAGAGTATTACGCTAAGAAATCGCATGATGAAGCTGTGACTTGGCCCACTTTGAATCAAGTTGTTGAGAGAGCTAAAGCATTAAACGACTTTGTAAGCGAAAAGTAAAAACTAGGGGGCCTTGTGCCCCCTTTTCTTTTGATGTATATTGAAGGCATTCCGGGAAACCCGGCGTATCAAACAGTCCCGGCTGACTGACATGCAAGATTGATACGCTATAACGCATGGAGATATTCTTATGGGATTCGCAACTCACTTAGGCCCTTGGTTGTTGGGCACTGTTAAAAACACAACTGGCACAACTTCTGGCACCATTCGCAATTTGGGCGCTACTGTAGTTACTCAAACTAAAGACATCCTGTACACGGACATTACGGCAGCTACGGTTGCCTTCACTATTCCAGCAGGCTCACAGATTCTTTCTGCGGCGTTTAACACCACTATTGCCTATGCAACCACCACCCCTACATACGCACTTTTCTCTAATGCTGTTGCAATCAATACAGCCGCAAACGGAAGCGTATTTGCAAACACTGGCATCGTAAATATTTTGCTTGGCAATAATTCTGCCGCTGCCGCTGTGTTGTGTAACAACGTAGGTACGTCAGACGCAATCATCACGTTTACACAGGCTAACGTCACTGCCACCTCTGGCGCTGGCACATTGACTATGACGTATGTTGTTAAAGATTCTGATGGTTCTGCTAACCCAACCGCCACTCAACAATAATTGATTAGGAGCATAAAATGCGCCCTGTCGTTTATACACTTATTGATGCAACAGCAGCGGCAATTTATTCGCCGGTTTGCCCTGTTGACCATTACGTTTCGCCGTTTAATATTGCGTTGAATGTATTGGTAACTGGGACAGTCAACTATACGGTGCAGTACACGTTTGACAATGTGTTTGCATCCAACTACGTTGCATCTTCTGGCAACTGGACAGACCATGCCACGTTAACAAGCCAGACGACCACAAAGGACTCCAACATTGCGTATCCTGTAAGGGGTATCAGGTTGAAGCAAGCATCTGGTACAGGCACAACCGTGCTGACAATCATTCAAGCTGGCGGAGAATAATATGGGAATTTCTACAGACATCAGCGGAACTTCCAATGTAGGCGGCGCAAATCAGCTTTTGGACTTATTGTCGTTGGTTTCAAACCCAGCGGTGTACAAGAACAAGATTGATGCGCTTGAAACTGCCACGGCGGAGAACAAGAAGTTTGTGGAGCTTGTTGGCCCAGCAGATTCAATTGTCAGGATGCGTGAAACCATTGCACTTGAACTTGCTGACGTTAAAAGCACCGCAGCAGAAGCCAAGAAAACAGCAGCAGAAACTGTTGCAGCGGCAAAAGTTCAGGCAGCAGAAATCGTTAGCGATGCGCAGGCAAAAGCTGATGCTTTAAAAGCTGAAGCCCAAGCACTTGTTGATGGAGCCAAAGTGGATGCAACAGCTACCAAAGCGGCTCTGTTAGCAGCTAAAAAAGCCAAAGCAGATGCTGATGCAGTCTCTGCGGATTTTGCGGCACGTAGCCAAGCTCTTGCAAATGCACAAGCTGAAGTAGATGCCATAAAAGCTGAAATTACAGCCGCCAAAGAAAGTATTTTGGCTAAACATCAAGAGTTTTTAGCGAGCTTGTAATCATGTCTGTTGCGCCACATTCTGGCATAGTAGATTTTGGAACCTTCACCCCGCCAACAGTTTCGGTTGATGGCATTCAAGGTGAGGTTCCACGGCCTTTGGCTGGGCAAGCTGCTTATATTTTAACTGCTAACGGCTGGGCACCGGACAGTAGTTCAGGGACTGTAACAAGCGTTGCGGCAACAGTACCTAGTCTTTTAAGTGTTTCAGGCAGCCCAATAACCACAAGCGGCACTTTAGCTTTTACTTATTCAGGAACGGCTTTACCAGCGGCAAATGGCGGCACGGGCGTTGCCAATAACGCGGCGATGACTGTCACAGGTTCTGGCAACTTTGCATATACAAGAACTTTAACAGCCGCAACAAACGTCACATTTCCAACAACAGGCACATTAGCAACGCTTGCTGGCACAGAGACACTAACCAACAAACGGATTGACCCAAGAGTTACTTCAGCCGCATCAGCAGCAACATTAACACCTAGTGTTGCTACGGCAGATGTCTACGCATACACAGCATTAGCGGCAGGACTTACTATCAATGCTCCAACAGGAACGCCTCTTGATGGAGACAAGTTGATATTTAGATTGCTAGACAACGGCACAAGCAGAGCGTTAACTTGGAATGCAACTTACACAGTTATTGGCGTGACTTTGCCAACAGCAACAACTATTAGCAAAACAACTTATGTAGGTTGTATTTATAACGCCAACAACACCCGTTGGGATGTAATTGCAGTAACCACACAGGCTTAATATGGTAAAAATAGACTTCTCTTTTCCATCCCAGTACGGCACGTTCTCAGATGCTTTGCATTTGGAAGATGACCACGGACTAACCCAAGATGAGATCAATGCCATGCAACAGCAAAGGTTTGATAACTGGATTGCCATAGTAACTGCACCCCCATCTGAGGAGGTTTAATGGCTTCTAGGTATTGGGTTGGGGGTACTGCGTCATGGGACGCTACTGCTGGAACTAAATGGGCGCTGACATCAGGTGGTGCTGGGGGTCAGGCTATTCCCACGATTGCTGACGCTGTGTTTTTTGATGCCGCGTCGGGAGCTGTTACTTGCACAATCGCTACTGGCAACACCAATGCTTTATCAATTACTTGCACAGGGTTTACTGGGACATTAACAGGAACTGCCAACATCTCCACGGCAGGCAGCTTTATTCTTGTTACGGGGATGACGTATACCTATACAGGTGTTTTGACAATTACCGACACAGCAACTTTGACTTCTGCTAGTAAGACGTTTGGTAGCGTCACAGTCAATGCGGCAGCACGCGTAGTTACGCTTAGTGCTGCGCTGACAGCAAGCGCTACAAGCACATTTACATTTACTGCTGGCACTCTCGTTCTTACGTCAGGCAGTATCTCTACTGGCACTTTTAGCTCAAGTAATACAAACACCCGAGCTATTACTGTTAATGCAGGAACTTCTGTAAATATAAATGCAGCTTCTGGTTCTCTTTTAATGAGCACAATTACGGGTCTTACTCTATCGGGTACGTTCACCGTTAATTTAACGGTTGGCGGTGGAAGCCCTTCTATAAATTATGGAATAACGGGCGGCACAGTAGCCACCGCACTCAATCTTGTAGTAAGCATTTCCCCATCCGCCAGCCCCGGCATACTTATTGGAAGCGGAAGTTATATTGGAGCCCTTTCTCTGGGGGCTGTAGGGAGCGGCGCAGTATCTGGGACATACAATGCTTGCGGTAGCCTTACCCTTAGTGCCAGTGGAACTTACACCAATCTTAACCCAACCTTCCTAGCTTCAGGAACACTTACTTGCAACGGTAGAACTCTTGGAGCCACCACCATTAACGGGAGTGGAATTACTGTAACGCTTGGTAGTGCTCTTATTGGTTCCACCCTTACGGTTACCCAAGGAACATTTACAACATCCGCGAGCAACTATGCTGTAACCCTAAGCTCTTTTAATTCAAGCAACACCAACGTAAGAACAATTACTCTTAATGGCTCGACAGTTACCTTGAGTGGTGTTAACGGATTCTCTATGACAACTAGTACAAATGCAACACTAAATGCAGGAACATCAACCATCTCTATGACAAGTGCAAGTGCCAAAACTTTTGGTGGTGGTGGATTAACCTACTACAACCTTAATCAAGGTGGTGCTGGCGCATTGACCATTATAGGCTCAAACACATTTAACAACATTGCAAATACAACCCAACCAGCATCTGTGTTGTTTACGGCAGGGACAACCAACACGTTTACAAGTTTTAGTTTATCAGGTACATCAGGCAACCTGATAACCATTGGCTCAGTCACTGCCGCAAGCCATACGCTGTCCAAGGCAAGCGGCACTGTTTCCGTTTCGTTTTGCTCAATTAGTCAATCATCAGCTACAGGTGGGGCTACTTGGCGGGCATTTTTAAGTAACGGAAACGTAAATGGTGGTAATAATACGGGATGGGATTTTGGCGCAACGGGCAACTTCTTGGTGTTCTTTTGAGGTAATAATAGCTTCAAAAGAAAAAATTGCATAAACCACAAAAAACCAGTAAAGTCAACACATCATGGCAAAGAAAACCCCCTCTCTTGCAATTGGTCGTGGTGAAAAGCTACCCGCTTCCAAGGGAGCGGGTTTGACTGCCAAAGGCCGTGCCAAGTACAACGCAGCAACAGGGAGCAACCTGAAGGCTCCACAGCCACAAGGTGGCAAGCGCAAGGACTCTTTCTGCGCTCGTATGTCTGGTATGCCCGGCCCGATGAAAGATGAAAAAGGTAAGCCCACCCGCAAGGCGGCTTCTTTAGCAAGATGGAAGTGTTGAGGTAACCATGAACGAACAAAACCAAGAAACTCTGAAGTATGCCCTTGATGGTGCGTCCCTTCTCACTGTCATAGGAACGCTTGTGGAATTCTTACCTGCTGTCTCAGCACTGCTCAGTATTGTCTGGGTGGCAATCCGCATCTACGAAACCGAGACTATGAAGAAATTGTTGAATCGTAAGAAAGACGACGATGCCAGCAACAAGCCCTAAACAAAAGAAATTCATGGACGCTGCGGCGCACAACAAAGCGTTTGCTACACAAGCGGGCATCCCGCAGAAGGTGGCAAAGGACTTCAGTGGGGCCAGTAAAGGCATGAAGTTTGGGAAGGATCGTTCAGTCGCAACCCGTGCTGATCGTCAGAAAATCAACAATCCTAAAACCAATCAAGGTAAACAGGAACTTTTTAAAGAAGGTGGAACTATGGCAACGAAAATGAACCCCGGTTTTATGGCAATGATAGCTAAGAAAAAAGCTGGAGCCAAATCAGAGATGCCTTCTAAGATGGGCAAACCCACGATGAAAAAAGGTATGGACACTGCCAAAGATGGCATGAAGATGGCTAAAGGTGGCATGGCCAAGGGCGGTGGCATTGAGTCCAAGGGTGCAACCAAGGGCAAGCAGATTACTATGAAAATGGGCGGCAAAGCCTGCTAAGGAGTCAATCATGGGCAAAAAAGACGGAACATTAGCGGGTCTTGCTGCCCTTGCGGGCGCGGCGTACCTGTACAACAATCAGAAAAACAAAGACGCTGGTAAGGCGGCAACTGCTGGTGTGGATACAAGGGCTGCTCGCCCCGAGTCCACTGAAACCCGGTTGAAGACCCCGGCGCAAAGCATCGCTGACGCAGACAAGTCGGACAAATCCACCTCCATATCAACCAAGGGGGAGTCTGGTACTACCACCCCCGGGACAGATAAGTCTGAACCTAATTTGGATGTGAAACCCACGCCTGTCAAACCCCCTAAAGTGGTTACGGGCAACGATTTGCCGCCTGCTGACGAAAACTCTACGCCATTTCAATCAATTACTCGGAACTATAAAGACCCGAAAAAACAAGAAGTTTATGACACTTTGAACAAAAAATCTGGGGCTAATACATCCAGCGCTTTGCGCAGTGACCAGCTTGCTAATGTCTCTCGCGCAGTAAACCGGGAAGCTAAAACGAGCAAAGCCGCTCAAGGCGAGTTTAGCGACTACACACGAACTTTTAAAAACCCAGAAACACAAAAATTTAACGACAGAGTAGAAGAACAAACTGGGGCCAATACCTCAAGCGGCCATAAGACGGATGCGCTTATGGTGGCTTCTCGCGCAGCCAGAGTTGCCGATGCCAAACGTCGTGCGGCTAAACAAAGAGGGTATAAATCTGGCGGTATGGTGGCTAAGGCTTCATCTGCTTCCAGTCGTGCTGACGGCATTGCCTCCAAAGGCAAAACACGCGGCAAAATCTGCTAAGGAACAGTCATGGCAAAAATTGGCAAGAAACCAACCGATGACCAAATACTTGAGGGCGGCGGCGCAGGCGCAGGTATCAGCGGAACCAAGTACAGCAAAATGCCTTCTTTGAGAGGTAGCGCCAGCACAATGGGCGACCTTAAAAAAATCAACAAGGACACCTCTAACTTACGCGGCAACGCCAAGAAGGTGACTGAAGATGCCCAAGACCGAGCAGCAGCCCGAACAGGTGTGCGTGCAGCAGGCGCTGGCGCAGCCGCAGCGGGTATAAAAACCGCCGTCAGTGATGACTCTAAAGATAAAAAAGACGATAAAACTCCTTCTCGTGCTGGCATGGGCGAGATTATTTCCGGTAAGGGTATGGCAGGAGGCGGTATGACTGAAGACGACAAAAAAGCTGCGCAGTACCGTAAAGAAGCAAAATCTGGCGGTACAGATGCACCGGTGCCACCTAGCGTGACACAAGAAGCCACAGACAAAAAGATGCGAGATAAAGCCAAGCAAGCGCCTACCACCAAGACGGATATGGGTAAGCCCTTTGCTAAGGGCGGCATGACCGCATCTTCACGTGCTGACGGCTGTGCGGTTAAAGGTAAAACTCGCGGAAAGATGTGTTAAATCATGATGTCTTCTCGTGGCATGGGCGCTGTCAACCCCTCCAAGATGCCAAAGGCCAAGACGATTACCCGCAAGGATGATCCGAACAAGGTCAAGGCATATAAAGAAGGTGGCGAAACAAAATCCAAAGTAAATGAGGCGGGTAACTACACCAAGCCTGATTTACGCAAACGGATTTTCAACAGCGTCAAAGCTGCGGCAATCGTTGGTACAGGCGCAGGGCAATGGAGCGCAAGAAAAGCGCAGGTAATGGCTAAACGCTACAAGGCCGCAGGCGGCGGGTATCGTGATTAAAAAGCCCCAGCAATCCCTAAAAAACTGGGGCGAACAAGATTGGACAACTAAAAGTGGTAAAAAATCTTCTGACACTGGTGAGCGATACCTTCCAAAAGCTGCGATCAAAAGTCTCAGCCCTGCTGAGTACGCTGCGACAACACGTGCAAAACGTGCTGGCAAAGCTAAAGGGAAACAATTCGTGAAACAACCACCCAAGGTGGCAAAGAAAACGGCAGGATTTAGATAATGGCGAACACTTCCGGCGCAGTAAGTTTTAACCTAGACCTCACCGAGTTGGTGGAGGAAGCGTTTGAACGCGCCGGTAGCGAGTTGCGCACCGGTTATGACCTTCGTACGGCCAGACGCAGCCTGAACATTATGTTTGCCGATTGGGCTAACCGGGGCATCAACTTGTGGACGATAGAGACTGGCGTTATTGATCTTGTACAGGGTCAAAACACCTATCCGCTCCCAAACGACACCATTGACCTGTTGGAACACGTTATCCGTACCGGCGGCAACGTAGCCTCAACTCAAGCTGATTTAAGTATCACTCGCATCAGCGTTTCAACCTACGCTACGATACCAAACAAAATTACCCAAGCCAGACCTATTCAGATTTGGATTCAACGATACAACGGGCAGGCTAGTCCTATCTCTTCTACGCTAACCACAACAATCACAAGTACATCAGACACAATCGTGTTGAGTGATGTTACGGGTTTACCCGCAGCAGGGTTTATAAAGATTGACAACGAGATTATCAATTACGGGTATATCACTCAGAACACAAACGCCGTCAGCGGAACGCTATTCAATTGTTTCCGTGCACAGCAAAACACAATTGCTGTAGGGCATACGGCTGCGGCTACCGTTTATTGGCAGCAAGTCCCAGCAGTTACCGTTTGGCCTACGCCAGACAATGCACAGACCTATCAACTTGTGTATTGGCGCTTACGTCGTACCCAAGACGCAGGCGGCGGTGTCAACATCATGGATGTGCCGTTCAGGTTCATCCCCTGCATGGCTGCTGGCCTAGCGTATTACGTTGCTGGGAAGATCCCTACCGGTATGGAACGTTTGCCCATACTAAAAGCACAGTATGACGAGGCTTGGGAACTGGCAGCGTACGAAGATCATGAGAAAGCCGCATTGCGACTTGTCCCTCGCCAGACCTACATTGGGAGGTAAGGATGGGTAATCGTTTTGCCGCAGGCAAACATGCAATATCGGAGTGTGACCGATGCGGGCAAAGGTTTAAACTGAAAGTCTTGAAGACGGAGATCATTAAGACCAAGAATTACAACCTGTTGGTTTGCCCCGCTTGTTGGGATCCCGACCATCCACAGTTGCAGTTGGGTATGTACCCGGTGGACGATCCGCAAGCTTTGAGGAACCCTCGCCCTGACCGCAGCTATGTTGTCTCTGGGCTGTTAGCAGATGGGGAGTCAGGTGGCGGTAGCCGAATCTTTCAGTGGGGATGGAACCCAGTGGGAGGTTCTCAAGGGTTTGATGCTGTTTTAACCCCAAATAATTTGGCAATGGCAGTGGAAATTGGTACAGTTACGGTAGCAACGACATAAGGAGTCAGTGATGGACAAGAAAGATTTAAAACAAGACAAGAAAATGATCGCGGGTGCTGTACATAAGCACGAGAAAAAGCTGCACCCCGGTAAGCCTATGACTAAATTAGCCAAGGGCGGTGTGACCACTGACCAAATGAAAGCTGTTGGTCGTAACATGGCCCGAGCAAACAATCAAAGGAGCGGTTAATGGCTAAATTCAGCGACAAACGAATGGGCAAAGAAGTGGGTAATGCCGCTGTCTATGCTGCACCACACACCATGACCGGCAAAGCTGTTGGCATTGAACCCAACCCCGGCAAAATGCCAAATCGCGGCAAACTTGATACGCTTGATGTGAGTATTGGTGGCATCAGCAAATCTGCTGGCGACGAAAAGGTTAAGACTGATGGCATCAAAATGCGCGGCACCGGCGCGGCTACCAAAGGCTTGATGTCTAGAGGCCCAATGGCATGAACTACACCGAGTTGTATAACACGATTCAGTCATACACGGAGAATCAGTTCCCTGATGTATACCTTGCGAGTGGAGGTACTGTATCTACGACTACGCAGATCAATACCTTCATTACGCAGGCTGAACAACGCATTTATAACTCGGTACAGTTCCCGTCTATTCGTAAGAACGTAACAGCCTCCACAACTACCAGCAATAAATATTTGTCATGCCCATCTGACTTTTTGGCTACCTATTCAATGGCTGTTGTTGATGCCACGGGCGCGTATGAGTACTTGCTAAACAAGGATGTGAACTTCATCCGTCAGGCATACCCAACTCCAACAGACACAGCAATTCCAAAATACTACGCTTTGTTTGGCCCAACGGTAAGCGGGGTAACTATTACAAATGAGTTGTCATTCATTCTTGGCCCCACACCAGACGCGGTATATAGTGTTGAACTGCATTATTACTATTACCCAGAGTCAATCACCGTTGCAAGCTCCGGTCAAACTTGGCTGGGCGACAACTTTGACTCTGTGTTGCTCTACGGCTCACTGGTTGAGGCGTACACCTTTATGAAAGGTGAAGTAGACATCATTACTGGATACGATGCCAAGTACAAAGAAGCCTTGGCTTTGGCTAAACGCCTTGGCGATGGCATGGAGCGTCAGGACGCTTACCGGTCTGGACAATTTAGGCAGGCGGTGACGTAATGGCTTTTACAGGAAACTTTGCTTGCAACACTTTCAAAACAGGCATCATGAACGGGACGTTCAACTTTACGTCCGGCACGTTCTACATGGCTCTGTACACTAATGACGCCACGCTTAATGCCTCTACCACGGCTTATACGGCTACAGGCGAAGTTGTGGCTACAGGGTACACGGCTGGCGGTCTTGCTCTTACGATTGCACAGACACCTACGGTAGGCAACTCTGGTAATACGGCGTACATCTCGTTTGACAATGCAGTTTGGGCATCTGCCCTGACGGCCCGTGGTGCGTTGATATACACATCTGGTGGTTCTGTTTGTGTACTGGACTTTGGGGCAGACAAGACTTCAACCACAACATTTACGGTACAGTTCCCCGCCGTATCAAACACATCTGCGATTATTCGCATTTCTTAAAGGATTCTCCTTTGTTTAACGAGAACACCACATCCACCGATGCCGTATCCGCAGGGTTGATATGCGCCCCCGAAGCAAAGCAAAGCGCAATAGCGCTTGGCAGATTTAAAATGGAGTGCTATGACAAAGATGGCGCGTTAAAGTGGGAAGCCGAAGAAGATAATCTTGTGGTTAACGCGGGTCTAGCTTATATGGCGGGTTCTGCTCTTACTAGCGTTACTCAAATTACAACTTGGTATATTGGTCTGTATGGCGCTGCTGCTTCTAACACTCCTGCTGCTGGCGACACCATGTCAAGTCATGCTGGTTGGACTGAGAATGTCGACTACAGCAACGCTACGCGCGTGGCCTGTACGTTTGCCACGGCTACGACAGCTAACCCCTCTGTTGCAACAAACTCTGCTTCAGTGGCGGCATTTACCATCAATGCAACTTCAACTGTTGGCGGAGCGTTTCTGACTAGCGGGAGTGCTAAGAGCGGAACGGCTGGGACTTTGTTTTCGGCGGCGGACTTCTCTGCTCCCGGCGACCGCGCTGTTATATCTGGCGACCAACTTAATGTGACCTATACACTTAGCTTAGCTGGTTAACCGCTAGGAGGCGTAATGGCTGACAGATATTGGATTCTCGGCACAGGGACTTGGGATTCAACAACCACTACCAATTGGTCTGCAACTTCTGGTGGAATAGGCGGAGCCTCTGTCCCTACTGCATCAGATAACGTATTCTTTGATGCAAACTCAAATGTATTACTTACTGCATTTACTTGCACGATGGCAAACACGCCAAGGGTGTGTAATGACTTTACAGCGTCAGGTCTTGATGGGGTAATGACGCTTGCTGGTACAAGCATTGGATTAACAGTATCTGGCAGTCTTACATTTCAAGCCACAAACTTTACACGCACGTATACAGGCACAACCACATTTAACGCAACAACAACTGGAAAAACGGTAACCACCAATGGCGTTGCTTTTGGTGCAGATGTTACTTTTAATGGTGTCGGTGGTGACTGGACGCTTGGCTCTGCTTTAGCAGCATCAATTTTTGGTGATGTCACAGTCACAAACGGAACTTTTGATACTTCACCATCAGGAAACTATGCGGTAACTTGCCGTAATTTTCTTTCAAGTAACTCAAACGTAAGAACAATTAATTTAAATGCTTCTACAGTTAATTTATCCTCTAATACTCCTGTTACATTTACTACATCAACTAATCTTACATTTAATGCAGGAACATCAACAATAAATTGTACCAACTCAAGCATAACTTTTACTGGTGGCGGGTTTACTTATTACAACGTAGCGTTCACATCTACGTCTCTTTTAACCGTATCAATTACAGGCGCAAATACATTTAACGACTTATCGGTAACAGGTATAACTACTATTGGGATTGGCTCGTTAAGTCTTAGCGCAAACCAAACAATTAACGGAACATTTACAGTAAGCGCTGGTACTGCTTCTGCATATCGTAGATGGATTTACTCTAATACATCTGGTACTGTACGTACATTAACTTGTGCGGCAGTATCTTTAACTGATACCGATTTTAGAGATATAACTATTGCAGGTGCGGCATCGCCTGCGTCAGGAACAAGACTTGGGAATGCTAAAAACAATAGTGGTATAACTTTTGATGCGGCTAAGACTGTTTACTATGGTAAAACTGGTTCTAGTAGTTGGGGTACAAGCGGTTCAGGTTCTTGGTCTGCTACATCTGGTGGTGCATTAGACGCAACCATGTTCCCATTGGCGCAAGATACGGCTGTATACCCTGCGGCAACTTATCCTGCATCTGGCTCAACAACAACCATTAACGATGACTACAACATTGGCACAATAGATATGTCGTTGAGAACGTCAAATACTATGACGTTAAATACAAGCACAAGTCAAAACTTAATTTTTGGCAATTGGATAAATGGTACTGGTATTACGAGCAGTACCATTTCAAGCACATTGACTTTTGCAGGCCGTACAACACAGACTATTACAAGTGCTGGCGTAGCATTTCCTCAAAATATTACGATTGACAGCCCAAGTGGTACAGTTACTTTACAAGATGCGCTAACAACATCTAGTACTAAAACGACAACACTAACCAGCGGCACGTTAGCCCTTCAATCTTACACATTAAGCACAGGTTATTTTAATTCAACCAACTCAAACACCAGAACAATTGCTTTTGGTACGGGTAGTATTACTTGTACTAAAGGGCTATCTGGTACAAGTACTGTGTGGACTACAGCAACAGCTACAGGATTAACTACAACTGGAACTCAGGTTGTTAACGTCACAAGTACAGGCTCTACTGCTATTACTGTTAATACCGGCGTCTTATCAGAAGCAAACTCTATAAGTTTTAACTTTACTGGTGGAACTTATGCGCTGGCGTTTTTACAGGCAAACGCTGATTCAGCTTGTAATGTAGATTTTACTGGATATGCTGGAACATGGGGGGCGACATCTACAGGGGTGATCTATGGCAACCTAACGCTTGCCTCAGGCATGACGCTTACTGCAATTACAAATGCCATGAGATTTGGCGCAACAAGCGGAACAAAAACCATAACTTCAAATACGAAGACAATGGATTTTCCTGTTACGTTTAACGGAATAGGTGGTACTTGGGCGTGTCAAGATGCTTTAACGCTTGGTTCAACTCGGGCGCTAACCATGACAAACGGAACGCTCCAACTTAAAGATGGAGTAACTAGCACCGTTGGAAGTTTTGTTACATCTGGCACAACTCTAAAGTATTTGCAAAGCACAACATCTGGAGTGCAAGCAACGCTATCAGATGCAAGCGGTACAAACACCGTAACCTATCTTTCAATTCAAGACTCCAACGCTACTGGTGGTGCAGCATTTAATGCAACTAGCGTAACAAACGTCAATGCAGGTAACAACTCAGGTTGGAGTTTTATATACGCGGCGGATATAACTGAAACTGCTACAGCCACAGACTCCCTGCCAATTGTATTAAAAATACTTAACACTTTTGTATCCGAAACTGCTACGGCGACTGATGTATTTATTCCGTCTAATATTTTTTGGGATATTATTAATAATAGCCAGACAATAACTTGGACTCCTACCCCAACGAACACTTCAACTACATGGAGTCTTATCGACGACAGCCAGACAATAACTTGGACTCCTACCCCAACAAACACTTCAACTACATGGGTTTTAGTTGATGACACCGCCCCCACAACGTGGCAAAATATAAACAATTAACAGTAAAGGTAACCCATGTCAAGTACCTATTCATCAAGCCTGCGGATCGAACTGATTGGCTCTGGCGACCAAGCCGGTGCGTGGGGCGCAACCACGGACAGCAATCTGGCCTACATTCTGGACACAGCCGTTGCAGGCTATCAGGCTGTAGCAATTACCTCCACCTCTCAAGCCCTGACTTACGTCAACGGGCCAACATCCAGCGCGGCATTAAATCAGTCCGTGTACGCCATGCTGCGCTTTACCGGAGCATCTGCGGCAACCAACGTTTACATCCCGCCCGCGTCTAAACAATACATTATTTACAACAACAGCGGCTACACCATAACGATCTATAACTCTACGGTCATTGGCAACACCACGGCTGCTGGTACAGGTATCTCTATTACCAATGGCAACAAGATCATGGTGTGGTCTGATGCCACAAACGTATTTGACGTGCAAGCGCAGAACCTGACCGGCACGCTGGCAATCGCTAATGGCGGTACAGGACAAGTCACAGCTAACGCTGCGTTCAATGCGTTAGCCCCAAGTCAGGCAAGTGCCAACGGCAAGTACCTCAAATCAGACGGCACAAACACAAGTTTTGATGCAATTGACATCAGCACATCAGATGTTTCTGGCGTATTGCTTGGAGCCAATGGCGGTACAGGCGTAGCAAACACAAGCAAGACCATTACGCTTGGCGGTAACCTCACAACTTCTGGCGCATTTTCAACCACTCTTACTGCCACTAACACCACCACCGTAACTCTGCCGACTACAGGTACTTTGGCTACTTTGGCTGGTACAGAAACGCTAACCAACAAAACACTGACCAGTCCAACCCTGACAACTCCAGTTTTGGGTACGCCTTCTTCAGGCACTTTGACAAGTTGTACGGGACTTCCGCTTACAACAGGCGTGACG
>Ga0208974_1000555_pt1 | contig 15316 bp, 22 predicted proteins | sample GreLakmeER15MSRF_FD_187699 | JGI IMG/M metagenome (GOLD analysis project Ga0208974, IMG submission 187699) | Freshwater lentic microbial communities from great Laurentian Lakes, MI, USA - Great Lakes metaG ER15MSRF (SPAdes) | ecosystem: Environmental > Aquatic > Freshwater > Lake | place: Great... | reverse complement strand
AAAAAAACAAACTCTATTGTTAAGATATAATTGAAACCCCTCCCGACAGAGGGGTTTTTTTATTTCCTATAGTATGACCCCCTATTTGAAAATACCCCTTCAATGCGAAAAAAAATTTTTGGAAAATTTTTGATATATTGGGGGAATCTGTATCTTTGTATTTCACCAATAACCCCTATACGATATGATGATTTCTATTTTAGTTTCCGCACAGTACTACGAGAACTACTCTGATTCCAAGAACCCTTATTGGAAGCCGAAGGGTGGGGCGGATTTTTCTTTTCCTGTTGATTCCGATTTGGCGATATATGCTTGCAAGGAGGATTTGAAAGCTGCTCTTATGAAAATGGTGGAGGATCAGGGTAATGAGTATTCCCGATATGAGTACATCTCTCATGAGTTTAAGTTCTCTGATCCAATTGTGGTTGAGGGACTTGGTAAAGAGTTGGGGATGATGTTTGCCAATTAAAATGTGGGGATATTCGTATTCGGCGGTCCGTTCTCCCTTCGGTCGTGGGAATCCCCAACCCCTTTTTTTGGATAATGGATATTTATTGATATAGAAAGATAAAGAATGAGCTACACTGAAATTATAAGACTTGGTAATGGGGTTGTAATACCCTCAGATCATAACGCATCTTCAGTGGGAACCATTTTGAATCCCAAGTTGAAAGAATATATTAAAACTGCAGCTGAAAATGGATTTTATTTCGAAGGTTGTGGTGAGGATAATTGTGGAGGTGGAGAAGGAAGGGAAAGAAATTTTTTGAATTCTTTGGATATATCGTCAGAGAATAATGGAACATTCGATGATTTGGATTTGGGATTTTATAATGGTTATGTAATGTTTTCAAATATTGAAGCAAATAAAGAAACATTGAATAAATTGCTTGGTGTACAAGGAGATACTGTCAAAGATGTGATTGTAAATGCTGCCAATCAAGGAATTGCGACACAAAATAGTTTATCTGTCTCTAACATCGCGGATTTCGAAACTTTATTGGATAAAAATTTCTCAGAAGAAGAATTATCTGCCGAACCAACACCCGAAAATATAATTAACTTTCTCAAAAAAGGTGAGAGTTTGATGTGGGATAATTATGATGTAAAAATTGGTGGACCCGAGGGGAGTTTATCTCATTATGCCAAACAAGGAACTAAATTAAGGAGAGAGAATCTAAAGAATAAATTGATGAACGGAGGAGTTGCATTCATCGGAGATGGACACATTCCTGAACTTATGTTGGATTTTCCTGAAGATACACAAGTGATAGGCAACGTATCATTGGTTGATGAAAAATTGCAAGAAGAAATAATCCGTATTAAAGAACTTCTTTATTTGTAATTAGCCTGTCGATTCGTTTCCTCCCTTCGGTCGTTCTAATCCCCAGCCCCTTTTTGTGGTGGTTGAGTATTTATAAATATGAAAAGAATTTTACGGTTATCGGAATCAGATTTTGTTGGTTTGGTGAACAAGGTTATTAAGGAACATAAAAACGAAAAACCCAAGACTAAATTCACGTATTCTGAGTCGGGGTCTATGGTGATAGAATATGCAGATTCGAAATATATCAAAACTATATTAAGTCAGTTACCAAAAGACATTCTATTTTTGGCAATCATGAATTCTCAATTTGCTGACTTTGATGGAGTAAATCTTTGTGATTACCCTAATTTGCAGTTTATAAATTTAAGAGGTACGAAAAACAATTTGGATAGCCAGAATATTGATTGTTTCGAAAAAATAACTGATTTTCATTGGGATAGAAATGAGGAACCAGAACCTGAAATATATCGGGATGTTAAAACTGGAACCCTCCCTTACAATAAAGGGTTGTCTATGAATGAAGAAATAAAACGGAAAAAATAACTTGAACCCCATCTTAATAGGTGGGGATTTTTTTTTGTGTATATTTATAAGATATGAAATATGTAATAACGGAAAGCAGGTTGGATAATGTTATATTCAAATATTTGGATAGTAAATTAGATGGTATTGAACTCAAGAAAGATTTTGGTCATTCCATTGTCTTTGTGTTTCCTGGTGAAGGAAAAGGATTGATGACATGGCTGGGAAAAAAATCTAGAGGTCAATTATTAACTTATTACGAAATTGTTGATGAAGTTGAAACCATGTTTTCAATGGATGAATCTGATGCTCTTGATGTTATCGGAAGGTATGTTGAAAGCAGATACAATTTGAATGTAAATAAAAACAGTAAGGTTTGGGCAATGTTGGGTCGAAAGTAGATAGTTAAACTCATAAGATATGATTGTGTTTCTAATAACCATTGGGTTTATTTCTTTATTTTTTATATTGATGTCCGTGAGATTGATATTTCTTAAAGGTGGTGAGTTTAAGGGAACTTGCGCTTCACAAGGGAATGTCTGTGAGGTATGTGGAAAGAAGGGTGAATGTGATAAATGATTGGGGATATTCGAATCCGATTTCTCCCTTCGGTCGTTGAAATCCCCAACCCCTTTTTTGAATATTTGTAAGGAATTATTTTATTTTCCACGATAAATGAATTATATTTGTCTTAGTTATGGAAAAGTCGAAAAGGTCAAAGTATGGTCAGTTTAATACTGAGGTGAATGAGTGTAATTTCACTATTGAAGAATTAAGAAAAAGATTTGATTTATCGGGATGGGTTTTGGAACCAAGTTTTGGTTCGGGAAATTTTGTGTCTGAATTAAAAAAGACCGATTTGAATATTGATTGTTTTGAGATTGACCCTGAGGTGTTCTCATCTATTGATGGGGCCAATTGTTTCTTGGGTGATTTTCTTTTATCTGACTTTGATAAACAATATGATTTTATTGTTGGAAATCCTCCATATATTGAATTGGTTTATTCTTATTATGATGAAGATGAAAAGAATAAATTGCGTGAACGATTTAATTTTGAAAAGAGGGGTCGGATTAATTTGGTTCATTTGTTTATGGACAAATCTTTTGAGTTGTTAAAAGATGATGGAGTGTTGGCGTATCTTTTGCCTTCAACCATATTATCAAGTCCGTGGTATAATGACATTCGGAAAAAAATATATGATGAATATTCAGTTGTGGATATCATTTGTGATATTCCCTTCAAAGATGTTTCCATAGATGTTTGCCTTTTGATATTGCAAAAAAAGTTTGATGAGGGTCATTCATTCATAAGTTTGAAAAATAACTATTATACATTGACCAAAAATGTTTCAAATGGTATGACCTTAAAGGAAAAAGGTTTTGAATGTAAAATTGGGGATATTCTGTGGTATAATGTGAAAGAAAAATTGACGGATGATTCTTCTCAAAAAATATTGTTATATTCAAATAATATTGGAGATAATGAAATCAAAATTGGTGGGAAACTTCGAAGCAAGATTCCAGGGAAAAAACAATATATTATTTCTAATGAAATATCCAAAGTAAAAAATTGTATTGTTATGCCACGGGTAATATCAAAAAATATGAAATTTGCTTTGATTGAAGATAATGATTCTTATTTGTTTGAAAATCACGTTATGGTGATTACTCATGAAAATAAGGAAATGATTAAGGAACTATATGAAATGATGGTCGGGGGACATATATCCTTTGAAGATTATTTTAATAGCACAAATATTACCGTGAACGAAATATTAAATTTTGAATATTAACTATTTATTTATCTATGGCAGAAAGTATCAGAAATTCCGTATCAAATGTTTTATCTCAGACAATACCTAATGAAAATATTGCCCGTCAGAAAATGACTGGGTTGGTTGACGTATTGAAGAATACGGTGAACAATATTGGAAATAACTGGACATCGAAAGACCGTGAAGATTATATTTTCAATCAGGTGACATCCTTGGATTTTATAAATGATGGTCAATTTATTCTCGACAATAAAGGTTGTGTTGTCAAAATAAAATCGGTTTATAATTCTTCTGACCCATCACAATTTACCACAATCACGTTGTCCAATTATTTCGATGATATTGATGTTAATTCGGTGTATTTTATTAAAGAACCATTCGGATCAAAGGCGTCTCCAGACTTTTTGATTATATCAAGCAATGGTATTTTGGGAATCGAAGATAAATCATCAAAAGGTGGAAAGGTTACATTCAACACGGGGACTCCTGGCGGAAACAAGTTTATCATGTATTATGATAGAAAGGATAAAAAAATCTTTTTAATTTCAGGTGAAAACTGGGGATGGAAAAAGGATATTGATTCTGAATACAAACAATTTACCAAAGAGATGATTATGTATGCGAAAAATAAATTTGAAGAAAGATTCGGAAATAGAGTTAAAAACATGTCCTATTATGCTCGCCCTATGTTAGTGGATAAAAATAAAGTTAAAGATATCTGGGATAAAGACGAACAGGCGGTTATGGCAATGTTAAGAAAACATATTTAATTAACAACCCCCCTCCTATTAAAGGATGGGTTTTTTTATTATATTAATGATATGAGAAAACAGTTTCAGGATTTGGAAGTTCGTATTGAGAATTTGAATAAAATGTTGGTCTCGGCTATTAGGTATGGTGAGGAGGATTTGCAACGGATGATTCGACATAAGATTGAAGGTTTGGAGAGGGAGATGAAGATATTAAAGAATAAGATGTCTTAGATGGATATTCGTATCCGCTTTCTCCCTTTTTTCTTGATAATTTTGGAGTAAATATTATTTTAGTTTAATGAGAATAACACCCCCACATAAGATTTATATTTCGAATAGTCCCATCCATGGTTATGGGGTATTTGCTGGTGAGACCATATATCCAGGAGAAGTAATTGAGGAGACCCCCATATTTGATTTGGGTATTGAAAAAGGACAGATAAGTTCTTTGATGATTGATTATAGATTTAATTGGCCTCAGGGGGTTGAATGTGATAGTCAGGTTTTATCGTGGGGTTATGGAAGTTTATATAATCATTCTGAACATCCTAATGCATTTTGGAGGTCGAATATGGAACGTGGAACTTTTGAATTTGTTGCGACAAAACAGATTGAGATTGACGAAGAGGTATTGGTATGGTATGGGGATGTTGGATATTGGCAAGATGGCCGAACCAAAATAGATGTTGTATAAGTTTTATTTTTTTATAATATGAAAATGACACTTTATACAATAATTGCTCAGTATAGGACTGGTGGACAAAATCTAATGCATTGGATTAAACAGTCATTAAAGAATGAATTTACTGTTATTCACGAACCATTTAATTCGAATTTTAATAATTACACTACCGACAGTACATTACAGGATTTTAGTTGGTTAGAAGACAAAAAATATTTTATAAAAGAATTGTGGTATCCCGAATATGAGTATGACACAATTTTAAATTTGAGTTCAAAAATACTTTGTTTATATAGAGAAAACACACATGAACAAACTATTTCACATATTTATTCAACAAAAGAAAAAAAATATCATCACCATTACACACAAAAAGATATTGATAAGATTTTTATAGAAGAAGAATATAATATAATTAAAAAAGAATTAGAATTTAATAAAAAAACTCTTATCGAGTTTTCAACCAAAAATAACTTACCAACTATTTCATATGAAAGCCTCTATTTGGAAAAAGGGATTGAGAGGGTGAAAGAATTATTTAATTTTGAAAGTGAAATTCCATTTCCATATGGTTCAAAATATTTCACAAAAAATAAAAAATTGATTTGATTTTAACAATATTTACTACGTATGGATTTTTCTAATTATAAGTTTGTTGTGTCTAGCGGATGTAGTTATGGTCGGCTAGCAGATAGCACGTTTAATATATTTAATTTTTTAGTTGACGGTAAAAGGTTGAATGATGAATACGGTCAGGTTGATTGGTTGGACATTGATGGAGACAGAATAATCTCAATCAATTTATCTTTAGGTAGTCAAGGTTCAGATTGGCAATCAGATTCATTAATTTATGTTGTCGATAAGTTATTAAAATTAGGAATTAAACCCGAAAATATTTTTTGTTTGGTTGAATGGTCTCAGTGGCATCGGTTTACTTTTCATCCTCCCCACCATTATGGGTTAGATTTGAAATTATTAAATTTTCCTGAATTCGTTACTGAAACAATAAATAATAGTGAATTTGAATTTTACATTGTTCAAAAAAATAATAAATTGGAGAATCATGAAATTAAAAATACGTTAGACTTTTTTCGAGATTATTTGAAATCGTGCCGATCTATAAGAACTCCCATTAATGTTGGAAAAATAGAAGATAGGATTTATATGATTCCCCGACACTCCACTATTGATGTTTTTAGGAAGTTGGGTTCGGACTATGAATTGTTTTTTGAACATATTCAAAAAGTTGAGAATGAATTTCCATTGGAAAATAAAGTCAAAACGTATTTGGACAACATACTGAGAACTCAATATTTTTTGGAAAAAAATAATTTGAAATATAATTTTTTGTTCATGCAATCCACATTATCTGAATGGAGTTTCAATCGAGATGCGGGAATAATACAACACCCTTTGTTTAATACTGGTAATTACCCCTATATAGAGAACGAAGATAAATGGGTACCGAATCCAAATTTTAATCCCACCAATAATCCTGAATCTGATATTGAAAAGGTTATGCCAGAGATTAAATCAAAGATGGACCAAATTAACTTTAATAATTTTTGGTTTTATGAATCGGATAGATTTAGAAGAGGGGGAATAGATGAATGGTCCCTCGATAATTTGAAGGAAACTGGATACATAAACATAACATCAAGTGAAAATGTTCGTAATTTTTCCTATGGCCAGATTGTTCCAAATTATGGTGAACATCCCAATATGACCTCGTACATTTTTTTGTGGAATAAGGTAGCATTTAATTGTAATTTTCTTAAGGTGAAACCCGAATTTGAAAAATTTATTTCCGAAAAGTATTGGGAGGATTATAATTATGACGGGGTTAGCAAAAACAACATTACGTTATCAAAAAATGAATGGGATCGAATTTCTAAAATTAATTCTTGATTGAGTATTTATTGATATGAGACATTATTATGGATTTGTTGGAATGCCCAATCAATGGGTTGATGAACTTAATGGGGTGGTCTCTCCCAATTTTTTTGACGATAAAGAATATGTTGATTATTATTTCGACAATTTTTTTGACATGGATAAAATGTTCGGTCACGAGAATTCTTTAGTTTTCGGAACAAGGGGACTTCCCGTTGGTCATCCTCAAAGAACTTCTAGATCGTTTGACAGATATAATGCCAGATTCGGTCCAGCAATTGTCCGAGTTTTGAAAAATTCCGAGTTGAATGAAAATATTTATCGGATTAAAGAATTGATGGTGAAATAATTATTGATATGAAATACATCATCACGGAAAGTAGATTGGAAAATATCATATTCAAATACTTGGATGTGACTTTGGGAAATCTTGAAAAAAATAAAGGTTATGCGACTGAAATAGTTTTTTTATATCCCAATGAGGAGTTTGGCCCCATAGGGTTAAATAATGGGGAATTATTTGTTAATTATGATATAATTTTGGAATTATCCTCCATGTTCAACTTGGATGAACAAGAAGTTTCAGATAAAGTAGGTGAGTATTTGAAACAAAAACACGATTTGGATTTTATTGGTACTTCACCAAGCGTTTTTGAATTTTATTAAAAGATAAAAACTAATTCATGACCCTGTTAAACAATTTAATCATTGAAAGTATTTATTGAAAATACAAATTTATGAATAGAAGTTTTAGTAAAATCAGACACATTCAAGAAGCCAACCAAAGATTGGAGAAAAGACTCATGAGTGAGCAAGTTCAGCAAACTGGATCTACTACTCCAAATACCGCTCAACCGTTTGAAGAATTGAAAAAATCGTTAGTTGGGAAAAAAATTCAACTTTTTGCGGATACAACAAATATAAGGTGGCCAAAAGGTATAACAGAAAAAGAGGTTCCTTTGTTTGTTGTTCAAATTACGAATCTATCCCCAAATAAAGAGAATAAAGGAATTGATTTTGCAGTCAACGACATGAGATCAATTGATACTTATGGACAGGGTCAACCTTCTGGAATGGAAACACAAACAAAAGATGTTTATTTGAGCCAGGTAGAGCTATTAACAATGAGATGTGGGTCGAATGGTAAGTTCGATTATGTAAAATTAGTTAATGGAGAAATAGAACAATTACCTTTTATACTCACCGTAGAGCTTGAAAATAATGAGCAGGATTACCAATATGTTTCCCCTGTCAGTAGAAATTTAGCTGCAGAAATAGACAAAAGTAATTTTTGTAAATCGAAAGTAGTTAATTTCAAACCTGACATGCAACCATAAATAACAAGTAACTTTTAAATAAAATTAGATTATGAAAAAAGTAATAAGATTAACCGAATCAGATTTGGTTAGATTGGTAAAAAAGATAGTAAATGAGCAAGATGAACCTAAGAAGTTTATTCCAGGAGTGAAAGATGCTCCCAAGAATGAACCTCGAAAGCCAGAACCCAAACCAGACCCTGTAGGGAAAATTGAAAAAAGACCATTTGATAAAATGGTTGGTGATTGTTTGAAAAAAGATGGTTTTACAGTTAAACTTCCTCGTTTTGGAGTCGGTGTTTTGGAAGCATCCAAAAAAACCCCCCAAGGTGACCATACAATTAAATCTATACAAGGAAACCCGTCAAAATATCTGTACACATTGAAAAAACCAGATGGGAAAATTACTAAGAAAGAGTTTTCAGTTAATAGCAGTTCTACTTGTGAATCAATAGTTCCTTAATAACTTAAAATCATTAATAATAACCCCATCCCATAAAGGTGGGGTTTATTTTTTTTATACAGTAGTGATATTTATTATTAAACAATTTTTATATGAAAAAAATTATAAGATTAACCGAGGCAGATTTGACTAGATTGGTTAGAAGAGTAATTAAAGAGCAAGGTGCTCCTCAGGACAAAGTCAATGCGTCTATTCAACAAAAATCTCAAGGAAAACTTCAAAATATCAAAGATAGGATAATGAGTAAGTTCGCAAACACTCCACCACCTAGCTTGGAAGATGTTAAAGTTTTCAATCAAGTTAGAAAAGAATTGGTATCTGCTATGAAACCTACTTCTAATGATCCTGACAGTTTGGAATACGAAGCAAAAAGAGATCGTAAACCAGGAGAAGATTTTTATTTTCAATTTCGACCAACAGGACTTTACCGCACGTTTTCTCAAAAACCTGAAAGGTATAAACTTGGGAATACTATGGCATCTATGTTTGCAGAAAATCCTGAAATTGAGAAACTGATTAGTCAACTACCAGGATACAGACCAGGGGAAAAATATTCTCAGTTTAACATTAATACTGAAAATATGGGAGATTTACTTCCAAAAATAAAAGATATTTTGGTAAAGGCTTCACAGTCGGGAATTCATAACTACTCGTTTGCTCAAGATTCTACTCCTAGATCTGTAATCCCACAATCGTATCAAGATCTTTCGTATAGAAAGTAAAATCCGATAGAAAAAATTTTCACAATTAAAATTAACCCCCACCCTTTAATAGGCGGGGTTTTTTTATTATATTTTTTGAATATGAAAAAGATTATTTTTATTGTAATGATGTTATTGAGTTTGGGAGTTAATGCTCAAACAATGGAAAAAGGTTATTTGAATCATTTGTTGGATTCAGAAAAAATGGTAAATAAGAAATATGATATGTTTCCTAAAGCCACAAAGGTTATTGTTCGTCGTAGACATGTGGTTGTTGTCTTTGATAGAAATGATTGGGAACGTATGAGATTGATTGGTCGAGGTAGAACGGGTAGAAGAAGATTTCTTCTCTAAGATAGACCCATCCCATTTTTCTATCTAATTGGATATTTATTAATATGAAAAAATCATTGACCGAAGAATTGTCTAGAATGCATTCCATGATGTATGGTAAACAAATTGATGAACAAGAATTTATTGATAAATTTTTGAAAAACATTGGATTCCGTAAAGAAGACGACCCAATTAAAGCCGATTTTGTTGAAGATGACCTTGAAGCGTTTTATGATACTTTGGAATCTGCAGCCGAGAAAGGTGGACTTACTCAACAACCAACAGGTGGAATAGATTACCAAAAAGAGGTTGAATCGATGCAAATTGGTTTGATTCTCCTTGGGTACGACCTTCCAAGATTTGGTGTCGATGGTTTGTTTGGACCCGAAACCGCATCTGCGGTTAATGAGTTTACAAGTGACAAAGTAAGTAGTGAAATTACTGAGGCGTTCGTTAGATTAGGAGACACAAATTACTCCCACGTGAAATTTGATACAGATGGAACCCAAAATGACCAAATAAATCAAGCACTATTAGATGATTTACAGGCTGCGGGTTCTAAAGCGGATGTAGTTATTACAATAACAACCGCAAAATCGGGACACTCAAAACTTACTATAAACGGAAGACCAAGTAGACATGCCACAAATACTGCAGTTGATATTGCATTATTAGATGGTATCGGTGCGGGTGGAGCAACAAACGAAACTAATGGTAACTCAACATTTAGAGAATTAGGTAATAGAGTGAAGAATGAGTTACTTAATATGGGTTACGCTTTAAATGCTGAAGGTGGTAATAAAAGGGCTGTATTATGGCAGACAAATACTGGTGGTAACCACTATAACCATTTACACGTATCTAATACAGAGGGAGTTTTAGGTTCCGCACCATCCTCACTATCCTCACCATCCGAAACAATGGTTAAAGCAACACCTGAAATGCTTGAAAAATTAATTGAATTATTAAAAGAAAAAGGGATTAGTTCTGAAGATTTGAAAAAATTAACAGATCCATTGGTCGGAAACATCGATATTTCTATATCAGGGAATTGGTTGGAAATGACAAAGCAACTCATCAGAAAATTTGAAACTTTTACTGACACAGCTTCCGATGATGAGGGTACATTCAGAGGTGGGTATGGAACATCCAAAAAATTAGTTGATGATGAATTAGTTGATGTAACATCTGAAACCACTTGGACAAAAGATGAGGCAGAAGAAACATTGGACTATCAATTGAAAAATACATTTGCTCCAATCATTGCCAGCCAACTCGGGTCTAACAATTGGGAAAAATTGAATGATTTCCAAAAAGCCTCAATATTAAGTTTCGCTTACAATGCTGGACCATATTTTCTTACGGCAAGAGAATACGGAAAAAATATAAAAAATGCGATCGAAAATGGAGATATGGAAGCTGCCGCAGCATACATATCCCAAGGTCCAACAACAGGGGCAAAAACCGGCCAATATTATCCTGGATTATCAAAACGTAGAGAATTTGAGGCAAAACTATTTTTGAATTAAAAAATACCTGATATTTATTTCTAATGAAGGTAATAATAACTGAATCTAGACTTCTCGACATTGCGAAGAAATGGTTGGCAAAATCATATGGTAATTTAACTATGGCTAACATAAATTATTATGATTCGGATTTTTTCCTGAAAGATGGTGAAATTGTGTTTTCGGTAAATGTGCATGAGGACAGCGTTGTTGTTGATTTTCAAATTAGGGATTCGTTACAAAATATCTTTGGACTTGAATATGGTCAAGTAAGAAAAGTTGTTGTCGATTGGTTGTCGGAATATTATGACGTTAACCCTAACCGAGTTTATTTTGGATCCTTTGAACACGTTGAGTTAGATGAAATATATAATTAATGAATCAAGATTAGATGATATTGCGTACAATTTCATTCTTTCTCAACTAGGTGAGTTAGAAAGTCATGAAAGTTATACAACAAAAGTTTTTAACGACGATAACGATAACTCAACGGCATTTCTAATTTATTTTCCAAGAAAGGATGGTTATTTATTAAGGATGTCCGATGACATTTATGACAACGCCCAAAATTTATTCAACTTTGATGATGGTGATATGAGACGAATTTTAAACAAAATTGTAAATAACTTAGTTGGAGATAAAATTGTAAGTGTTGAAACTTTTTAAATCATGGTTACTGTAACAGAAAGAGCAAATTGAGGTTTTTTTTGTAAAAATGTACTATAATTTGGTGATGAGAAACGAGATTAAAATATGAGAAATCTTAAAATCATAACTTTTCATGAAACATATAACCAATCATTTAATAGGGAGGATATGTTTAATCTTATTGCCGATCATGTAAGGGATTCATATTCTATGGATCTTCTATATTTTCATCCACTTGAACCGATTGGTACTCCTGTGGATGTTCCTTCAGGAAAAGATTATGACGAATATTATAAAAAAGTATTGTATGACTTTGAATCGTTTTTAGTTGAGAGGGACATCGTGGTCTATTTTTTGTTTGGTGGGTCCAAACTTTTTGATTCGTGGGGAAATGGTAGAGATTATGTAATTAGGAATGTTAAGATTCTTACATGGAATACATCCCTTTTACATTATAGTGCTCAATTTTTAGTTGAGTCATATAAAAAACCAATCGAAGAAATAAACATTAATACTAATTTTGAAAAACTGTTTTTTTCTTTAAATAGACATCCAAGACTCCAACGTTCTTTGATTATGGATAGTTTCTGTAAAAATGATTTGTTCGATTTCGGATTGGTGTCATGGAATAAATTATCTAGTGAATGGCATAATCCGTATGAGTTCGAGTGTTGGCAGGAAAAGAGAATGGTATTAGACATGTCTGATAAAATTGATATAATTGAATATATTAATCAACGAGTTGATTTTAATACAGATTTTTTAATTAATAATCGTTGTCTTTTTAACGTTGTTGGGGAAACTATGACAGGAAATCGTGAAGTTTTCATATCAGAAAAAACTTATAAAAATTTTTTAATTGGACAACCTTTTATTTCAGTTGGACCATTGTATCATAATCAACAACTAAAGAATTTGGGATTTAAACTTTATGATGAAATTTTTGATTATTCTTACGATTCAAATACTGATAATGATAAAAGAGTAGTTGACATGGTTAAAAATCTGAATCAGTATAAACATGTCGATTTATTTGAACTATATAACCAAATAAAAGAAATAACAGTTTTTAACAAAAAAAAATCACTTGATTACTACGAAAATGACCCATACATTCCAAATGATTTAATTACTTTGTATAAAAACCATTCCCATGAGTTTATCGACAACAAGTTCATAAAAATGGAATATGATATCGAAAAAATATTTAAAAATAAACTATGATTTTTTAGTAAATACATTTTGTAATGTAAAGTTGATTTGTTATTTTTTTAAAAAAAGTTATGGAAATAATAATTGATAAAAAAGATTACGTCGTAGTGAAAACCTCTTATGGTTATTTCGTTGATGACGAGGGTATTGACTATCCATTTTCGGTAGACATAAATGAAACTGCCGGAGAACAGAAATGGATTGAAATTTCTTGGGATGATGAAAAACCAAAAAACATAGACGATGTTGAAAGTGGCCTTCTTGAGATGTTTTGTCTTGATAGTTAACTATACTAAACAGTAAATTTATATTTATTTATATAATCTATTTTAACTTAAACTAATATTTTTCAATGAGTGGGATAATTTTTGCAGGATGTTCATTCACTCATGGACATGGTCTATGGTTTTATTGTAAAGATTTATATGATGGATATAAAGGCAATCCAAAATTTGATGATATTCTTGGGAAGAGACCAGTACATCATTTAAAATATAAAGATGTTTTAAGATTCCCGAGATTAGTCTCTCAGGAATTAGAAATGTTCGAAATAACCAGAGAAGATTATTCGGGAAACGATGAGGACAGTATTGATTTTATAAACCAAATTTTCGGTCTTAATCCTTTGAATCCGCAATGGTCAAAAAATCATTATAAATATGATGAAGTAAAATATATTATTTTTCAAACATCAATACCAGAAAGATGCCATTATGTTCTGCCTAATGGTAGTAAATTTAGATTAAGTGATGATACAAACAATACCTATGAAATGTTTGAAACGTATAATTTTAATAATTACAATGATTATAATACTAAATTAACCGAGCAACTTTTTAACAGAATAAAAGAAACTTTTATTTATCACGAGGATAAAGGTATAATCCCTTTGATTTTTAATTGGTCCAATGATTACAACAAATTAATAGATGACGATGATTACATGAGTCAAAGAAAAATTTATATAAAATATAAAAATAAAGAATATAACTCTTTGAATGATGTTAATGATGTTAATGGACATTTAACAATCCATAAGGATTATGAATTCTTTGGAGACACCCCTCCTATTGATTATCACCCTTCAAAAAAATTTCATAGAATAATTGCGGATAGTATTATCGAAAAGATACGTACCATTGAAAATAATTCTCTCCCGACCAGACTTATTTAATATTTATAATTAATGAAGGTAATTTTTGAATCCTTTGAACACGTTGAATTAGATGAAATATAAAATTATCAATCAAGATTATATACTTTATGGTATCTGTAACTGAACGAGCTATCCAACAACTTGTTGGACTAATGGAAAATGAGGGAATTACATCTTGTACACATAATCTAAGGGTTGGTGTTGTAGGTGGAGGTTGCAGTGGATTATCTTACCAAATGAAATTTGATGATAAGATTGAACCAACTGATACTGTTATTGACCTCGAATCAATTAAAGTTTGTATCAACAAACTTTCACTTTTGTATTTGGCCGGAACTGAGCTGGACTACCAAGATGGACTAAACGGAAAAGGATTTGAATGGCGTAATCCTAACGCAAATAGAACTTGTGGGTGCGGAGAAAGTTTTAGTTTATAAATCTATTTATGGAGTCGCAACACCTCTTTTTGATACAACGATTGATGCCATTTGATTTGCGAAAGTTATGGACTCTGATATATTTTTTGTCTCATAATATTTCAAACTAAAAAACGCGGTGAATGTATCACCCGCTCCACTAACATCTATGGTTTGTTTTGGTGATGGAGATGGGAAAATTATATCGTTATGTTTTGCTCCGTTCATTCCTAATGTAATTATAAACTTATCTTTGTTTTTATCGGAAATATTTTTATTTCTTTGATATTCATGTTCATTTAATTTAATAAATGTAAATGAATCAATCAAATTCTTAGAAATTGTTTTTTTTGTGTCAATAATGGATAATTTTGATAATTTTCCTATCTCAACTAACGTTTTTTCGGTCAAAAACCCCTTATTATAGTCACTTACAATGACTAAATCGGACTCAGTGATAGTTTGTACCGTCTCAGGTGTTAAAATGAGTGTATCGACCTCATTTTCACCTTCATCAACTCTAAGAAACATGTGATTGGTTTTATCATCGATGTATCTTGTTTTCTTTATTAAATTTTTTTGGTGTATTAAATTGATGTTCAATTCTGGA
>Ga0208974_1000553_pt1 | contig 15320 bp, 6 predicted proteins | sample GreLakmeER15MSRF_FD_187699 | JGI IMG/M metagenome (GOLD analysis project Ga0208974, IMG submission 187699) | Freshwater lentic microbial communities from great Laurentian Lakes, MI, USA - Great Lakes metaG ER15MSRF (SPAdes) | ecosystem: Environmental > Aquatic > Freshwater > Lake | place: Great... | reverse complement strand
GCCCACGTATGTTGTCGAGGTCCCGATCGGCATCGACCGGTCCGTGACGGTGCCGTTCTCTATCGCAGGCTTCGCCACGTGCAACATCCTGCCGCCTGCATACGGCCGCCTCAACACGACGACGGCTATGGGCGTGCCGATGGTCCCGACGTACACGTCAGCGCATCCCTTCGCCCCGGACGACACGGACGTCTTGATTGTTGGAAACGCGAATGTTGGGAAGCCCGCACAGTCCGTGCAGATCACCCTGACGCGTCCATTGGGCCTGTACGCGACGCCCGTGGTCGGCATCTACGCGGCACCCAGCACTGTAGCGACGTGGCAAGGCTACGACGTGACGGCAAGTGCGCCGATTGTCGCGTCTCTCAGCAATGTGCGCATCACGAGTTCGAGCAACTACGATTCCACAGGCCCGCCGCCCGTTCGCGACGAGACGTACCCGCCGATCACGACGTACGAGCTGCTTTCGACGTACGATGCGGCCATTGGCCTTCGGACCGTTCGAACCCACACCATCCACGTCAACACCATCGCCTCGGGACCGACCGTCATTGATTGGGAATCGGTAGAGGCGGACGGCAGCAACGTCACGACCCTCAACCTGACGACGACGACCAACACGATCGTCTATGACCTTGACGCAGTGATTGGGGAAGCAACACCCATCGTAAATACGAGCGTGCCCGTCACAAGCGATCCTATCGTGACCAAGACGTACGTGACGTTCCCAAACGACCCCGACCCCAACATGACCACGTTCGCAACGGTCATCAGCAGCAACGTCACTATCAACATCCTCGAGACCCGGGCGACTGCCTACAACACCTTCATTGACATCAAGGGTCCTTACATCTATGCCAATACCGTCAAGACATATGTCGATGGACTCGGGGCAGCGACGTCGCTGTACGCCTACGTCACGACCAATGCGACCGAGGACGAGACCCAGATCGTGACGGTTCCACTAACAGGCACGGTGCCTGAGACGCAAACGGTGACCCGAAACTACACGGCCAACTGTAACATTGACTTGTATGAGCCGACGGCCGTGTTGCGCCCCTTCCAACTGTCGAGTAACTTGGCAACGCTTGCCAACTACAATGCCGATCAAGAGGTCATTGTGCGCAACGTCGGTCCTGTCTTGCAATGGAGCCCCAGCGCTATGGTGGCCAATGACGTCTTTGTCAAGCTGGGCGCTGCACCGACCGTGGTCGCTGTCACGCACGCTTCAGCCTCAGCCACCCTCAACGTCGCCGGCTACGCCAGGGCCAGCCCGGGCATAGGGATCACAAGCGTGGCCTCGACGTCCTTGCCCATCGATCCTGAGTCGAAACGCGTGCCGATCAGCACATTTGTGACGGCGCACACCGTGTCTACGGCCACGCGGGTCCACGTGATCCGCGCGGACAATGGCTACGTGTTCCCGACCACAGCGGCTGTTGGTGCTAGCCTTTGGTACATTCCGAACCCGTTGGCACCCGGCACCACGACGTACCCTGCGTCTCTCCTTCGACTTATTTACACCAATGCCAGCAATCAGGTCGTGGCCATCGTGCATGCTACCATTACCGTGACGCCCACACCGTATGCAGGCGGCCAAGGCGTCGCTCTCGGGCTGTTGCGGAACGATCGGACCGTGCGTAGCCGGACGTTGCAGCTTCGTGCATTCTATCCCGAGACAGAGACGTTTGCGCTGTACGGCTTTGTGACCTCGGCGATAGGGGATCCCGTGAGCGCCAATTGGACGTTGAGGGACAAAGACACCGCTGAGAACGTGCTGACCGGTGACTCCGCCAGTGCCCCGCTGCCGGGCACGTCCTTCAATTCCGACACTTCGGTCAATGTCACGCGCCAGAGCATTGCGGACGGGCGATGGGTCCTGTCAACCTCTTCGGCGAACGCGATCGCCCTCGATACACGGATCCCCTCGACGCCCGTATACCTCCTGTATCGCTTGAACACCGCCGAGGTTGGATTTCGCTACTTCCCCATCTATCCCTTCCTACACGACGACTTCCCGCTCACGAGCACGGCGCCCTTGAGCCCACTGCGCTTCACGTGGTTCGGCTCGGTCGACGCCATCGTCCGTACGACGGCCTTTGTTGGGCCCTTTGCGACCGACGTGGCGGCTCTGAGGACGTCGGCGCCCCAACTGTTGCCCGGCCCCTTGCCCACGACGACCCTTCAGTACAAGCTCGAGACCGCTCTGAACTACGGCATGCTCTACGCCGGGGGGATTCAGCGCAACACATTCACCCATCAAGAGCTCGTGACCCGCGTGCTGACCTACATTCCGTACGTGCCGCTCGACTTCCGAACGGAGCCGGTGCGCTTCCGCCTGTACATCGACGGCCGCGCGTCTCTCTTGTACGAGGCGGCCTTTCAACCGCTATGGGCGCCCCTGCTGCACACGCCGTCGGTCGATGCGTCCAAGGTCGACGCCGCAGGACGTGGCTTGCCGGGCGGCGGTACGTCGGACCTTGGCGTGCCGGCGAGCTTGGCGAGCATGGGGGCGAGTTGGGTCCTCGACGACGCCAGCGATAGCACCGTTCCGTATGCCACAGCAACCACGCTTCCAATCAATCAATACATAGTGCCGATCACGCTGACCACGGCCGAGGGCCCGCTCTTCGCTGGCAGCCGTGTGTATTCGGTGCTTCCGATTACGTATGCGACGCCTTTGCCTGTAACTCTTGCGACGACTGTAACGGTAACGATTGACGAAGCCGATCGCCATGCCCTCACGCCGGCGCTGCTCCAGACCACGTACGACCCGGCCCTTGCTCGGGACCTCGTGTTCTACGTGATTGGTGCGCCCTTGCACGGCGTGGTCACGAGCGCCTCCGGCCTGCCGCTGCCGCGATTCACCTTCAGGGATGCACCCTTTTACCAACACACAGGCGGCTCTCTTGCAACAGACACGGTCACCATCGGCGTATGCAGCGGCCCCTTTGATTTGTTTGCTGGAAACATCACCCTGACGTTCAATGTACGCAAGCTCCCACGCATCACGTCCATGCGGCCGCTCTTGGTCTATGCCGATGCGGTGGCCGAGCTGGCGCTGCTCCGGACGGGCCTGTTTGCGACCGACGTAACAGGTGTCCCGGATGCCTACGTGCATGTCCTTGGCTCCAATTTGCTCGTGCCCGAGGGCGGCGCCCTTCATCGAATAGATGATCAAGACGGCCCGTTCCAGTACCGGCTCGACGCGGCCCTTGCGTCCCTCGATGCACCTTACCCCGAGCTCACCATGACCGTCGCCTTGAACGCCAATGCGGCGACCGTGAATCCCCTGATTGCGACGCCCGAGTACACGGCGCTCTTTCAACAAACGGCCCGCGTGTACCTCAACAGGCACGTCTCCGTTCAGTCGTTCGAGCCCATACTTCAGCCGAGCTCGAACCAAGGCTTCACGTACACTCTCGACGCATCATTGGCCGGTTTCAGTAATTTCATTAACCATACGGCTGGCGTGTACATCGAGGTGCAACCGACGCAGCCGCTCGTGTACAGCGACGGTGAGGCACTGACGCAATTGGCGCCCTTGCAGCAGTTTGCCTTTGTGTTGGAAGGTACGGACGGTACGCACGCGGACCCCATCTTCCAGATCCTCGTGACAGAGGCCAACATCACATACAGCAGCCGTGATGTGCCGGCCCAGACCTTTGCGCTTGCGACCCCTTTCGACTTCTCCTTTGACCAATGGAACAACCTGTACTTCATCAACAGCGACCCGAACAATGGGCGCGCCGCATCGCTCTACATCAATTACGACTTCAATGCGACCCAGATCGTGAACGATCCTAGGAACCTGTTCGCCGCCCTTACCATAGAGGACGTGCCTCCCGTTGACCTTGCCGAGTTGCGGGCACTGCGCTTCAATTTTGACTTGAACGACGTGCGCAACAATCGGCCGGGCGCATCGGCTCTTGTGCTGCCTCTAGAGCCAGGGGGCCTCCAAGCATCCTTCTCCCTCAGCAACTACGCGACCTCGCTCCTGTTGCGCAACTTCGAGGTCCTCATCAACACGAACGCCACGAGCGGCGGCGGGGGTGCCCTTGCGCCCTACGACCCGACCACCTACAACATCGTGCTGGGCAAGTCGCTCACGGTGCGCGGCATCAACAACATCTGCATCGGCAGCACCTTCACGACGTCGGGCCAGAACTCGATCATTCTGGGGCGCAACATCGGTGTTGTGAGTGGAACCGGCAGTCAGACCGTCAACGACATCTACCAGTCCATCATCATCGGCGGCGACAGCTTCGCGAATGCCTTCGTGCGCGACGTCATCGCGATCGGCAAAAACAACTACAACGATCTCTTCCTGGTCCCGACCGAGGAGGTGGCCGAGTTTCTGGCACGCAAGCCCATTCTCATTGGCAACGACATCGACAACACGAAGGTGGACTACAACATCAACATAGGCAACGCGTTCTTGAAGACGGAGCGTCTCGGCCCCCAGATCTACCTGGGCAATGCTGGCGAGCACGTGGGCGTCGGCTACACGAGCAACGTCGGGCTACAACATGCACTCGACGTGAATGGCACCTTGGCGGCGACGTCCCTCTTGGTCAACGGCACTGTGGCGGCGATGTCCCTCTTGGTCAACAATGGCACCATTGACTTCGATGGCGCCGCCTTTTACGCCCAGCGTGGCCTGATTCCCGGCATGCAGTACTACGTCATGAACGCCAATCGCACGGGCCCGACCACGACGGGCGCCTACTCGATCTTTGGACTCGGGTGCGCCCTGAACCCAGGTCGGTATGCGTTTGAGATCTATGTCGCCGTTACGAGGACATCGACGAATAATGCCGCAGTACAGTTTGCTGTGGGAAGCACAACAAGCACAATAACAGGTCTAGCGTCCCTTTCCTACAAGGTCGTGGCGACGACAGGCGCTTTGCGAACAACGCCGAGCGCCACGACCATGATGTCGAACTACGTAACGTCCAACTTTGGTGACTTGACCATTGTGAGTGCCGTATCACAGGCCGCCACGTCGACGCTTCACATCACGGGCATAGTCGATGTGACGGCGGCCATTCCTAGCTTCAACCCTCACCTAGGCTTCTCGGCGGCGCCGACGACGTCGATCATTCTCGCCAAGTCGTACATGCATATCTATCCGGTACCGTTGGCCGAGGGAGGTGATACGATCGTGGGTACATGGACTGCGGCTTAAGGGTTAGCAAAAGTAAAAGCAAAAATGGAAAGGGCAAAGGAAACCAATGCAAGTAAGTTACCAAGCGATCAATATCAAAGTCAAAATGGCTGCCGGTCTGAGCGCCCGCCTCTCTAAGATGGTCCTAGGTGGCCGCCACCTCAACGACGACTCGAAGCACTCGGAGAGTCGCATGCAGGCCGCCATTCGCAACATCATCTTGCCGTACGCAAAGGAGGCGGTCGAGCGCTTCGGCGGCAAGCTTGAGCATCGGTCGAGTGTGTCGCTGTATGAGTGCCAGAAGCACTTTGGGCAGGCGAGCAACGAAGAAAACAAACGGGTGTGCATGCGGCCGGACGGCGGCGTCTTCATGGCCGTGCACAACGGCGTTGAGGTTCCGATCCTCATCATCGAAGACAAGGTGCAAGGTACGAACGATTCGTTACATGCGGCAGGTAAGCCGAGGCAAGCGACGGGCAACGCGATCGAGCGGGCCGCCAAGAACATACGCATGTCCGAGATGCTGTTCGCTGGGCGCGGCATCTTTCCGTACGTCATCTTTGCCGCAGGGTGCGACTTTCACCCGAGCGAGACCATTGCGAAGCGGCTCGAGGCCATGAACTTCGGCATGCCGAACCACAGCTTCGCACTGGCGCCCGAGACGACGGACGAGGACGTGGTGGCGCACATGGAGCGCATCTTGGCCGACATACGCATCGCGACCATTGCGGGCAAGAGCGTGGCGTCTATCTTTGTGAAGTCGCACAAGTATGACAAAATGGCGCATGGGGCCAGCTGCTGGACGCCGGCCGAGATGGGGGTCATTTGCTGCCACGTGATTGACATGGTGATTGCGGCGACGCCGGGGCTTGTTGCGACGCCGGGGCTTGTTGCGGCGGAAGAGGTAGTAAAGGCGGAAGAGGTAGTAAAGGCGGAAGAGGTAGTAAAGGCGGAAGAGGTAGTGAAGGAAGAGACACAAGACGTTGCGGTTACGGTTGAGGACTCGAAGGCAGCGAAATCAGCATGAGCACCTCGATCACCTTGTTGCTCCGCCCGCTCATGTTCCTCGAGCCCTTGAATGCATCGTAGCGCAGCTCGTGGCGCTGCACTATGTACGGCGCCAGGAGCTCAGTCCAGTCGTCGGTACCGATTATGCCTTCGTTGTTGTACGACAGCAGGGCATATTTTGCAACACGCAGGGACAGCTCGAGCAGCTCGCGCATGGCGGCCTTGGCGGGCGCTCGGTAGTTGAAGGCCGACTTGTTCCACGTCGTAGGAATGCCCGAGACGGCCGATAGGGCAGTGGGCTCTTGGTTGCTCGCGATCAGGTTGAGCATGAAGTAGTTGCTGCCGTACGGGTGCTGGTTGTAGGGCGGGTCCAGGTAGATGAGGTCAAGGCTGTTTGGCTCCACTTTGCTACGCTCCCGCAGCTGCACCAGAATGTCGGAGCAGGTCGGCACCACCGTAAGGTGCCTGGACGGCCACAACGGCATCTCGACCCGAATGGGCGCCATGATCCTGGCCAGCGCATTCTCGGCCGCGCCGCCAAAGTGCCCAACACCATTCTTTTTGTAAAAGCCCTTGAAGACGCCCGCCGTGTTCGTGTGTATGCTGGCCTTGACGAGAAGCGGTGCCAAGCAGTAGTCGAGGAGGTCGGGCTCGACGGGCGCAACGTGGGTTGCGCAATACGCACGTAACGTGTCGATGATCACGGCGTTCTGGCGCGTATAGAAGCACCGCTCGCCGGGCTGCACGTCGCTCGTGTCCCTCGGGGCATAGAGGCGCGCCACAAAGCCGTCCTCGACAAAGGGGCCGTTCAGGGCCAAGGCCTGCATGCGCTCGATGTGCGCCCGGACTCGATCTTCGTGCTCTTGCGTCGGCGGCCGTACGAGGTAGCCTCGGGCCATGGTGCATGCGTAGACCTCGAGGTCGTTCACGTAGATGTGGGAAGCATGACGTGTCATCATCCGGGACACGACGGAGCTGCCGGCGAACGCGTCCATGAATCTCAACGTGGGGCGTCCGAGCCCGAGCACAATGGCCTCGATGTGACGCACGAGCTTGCGCTTGTTGCCGATGCACGTGAGCATGGGCTGGTTGAGGAAGGCGGCGTGGCTTGCGTCTTGGCCCGCCATTGTGGCTCCTTGCGTCTGTGCACCTTACCAATATCCATTTTTGGAGCGCACGTCTCTAAGTAGCACGTAGTTGGGCCAAACGAGGCCGACGATACGATCCAAATGTTATGTTACCACAAGTAAAGAAGCACACGCGTCAACAACAATGCGTACACGTAACTCGGCTTCTAAAAGGCAGCGGACGGTCAAGGTGACGTCGGCCAAGAGCGCCAGTGCGAACGTCAGCCCAGAGCCCCCGATTCCCGACGAGCTGCTGCTGCACACGGCCAAGGTGGGCTTCGCGGCCGCACGTAAGGACGTCGCGCCCTACGGTCACCTACGTCTCGCCAACAAGGGCATGGCGGCCATCATCAAAAAGGCAGAGGAGGACGAGATCAGGGACATGTGCAAGAAGGCCAAGCTGAGCACGGTGCCCATGTTTGCGAATCCCATTCCGAAGATGGTCATGGTCGTGAAAGTGCCGTTCAAGGGCGCCTTCTACAACGTCAAGTACGAGAGCGATCAGTGGATGCCGCTGTTCTGGGGCAATGTCGTCAAACCCATGGAGCTCGTCACCGTCTATCGATCGTCCGTTAACGTGCCCCTCTTCAAGATGGAGATCGATCGCGGTCAGGCCAACGGGCCGAAGATGGCGATCTGCCGGTTTATCTTGCACGTGACGTCAATCGACACCATCGCCACGGACATCCTGCGCCTCCAGACCTTTCAGCCTCTTCTCTACAAGGTCATCACGTGCCCGGAGCTCGCTGCATTCAAGATGGCTAAGCTGAACGCGACGTTTGACAGTGCACCGAACATCGAGTTCAGGCTCGACGAGGTCAAGGCGGCCATGTTGCGATTTGCGGAGCCGCTGGACACGTGGACCGTGGCCATGGATTATGCGCCTTTGACGATTACGGGGATCTTTGTGCAGTCGCTTGACGACTAGCCGGGACGAAGTTGCGGCTCCGTGCCCCGCCATCGCTGCGCGATTTTGCTCGCTCCGCGGGGCCGGCCTGGACCTGGAGGACCCTTTTCAGCGTCGGGGTTAACGCCATATGTAAAAAAACGGCTTTTCAAATCAGGTCGATCCTAAATGTCAGGCCCGACCTGCACATCAAGCCCGACAAGCCATGCGAAGCCATCCCGTCAGGCCCGACAATCCACGTCAACCCCGTCAAGCCCGACAACGTCAAACCCGACAACGTCAAACCCGACAACCCCAACCACGACTTATTCTCGCATTTATCTGCAATCAAGACCGGTGTGGTAAGGCATATATTATTTTTACTCACACTCGATTAGGGAAGATTGAGAACCAGCAGCCACAATGAAGCGCAGATCGGCCTCATCGCCACCAAGCTCACCCAACACGCGCTCTATCGCAGCTTCGACAAGGATCGCCGAAGCGCTCAGTGCCTTTGTGCAGAAGCCCAATCTCACAACGTCGGATGTCGACGCATACATGTCCAACAAACCGAAGACACATTGGGACTACAACAAGTACTGGAAGGCGATCGTGCATTCCTGGATCGCGGCACCGGCAACAAAGTGGGAGCTGATCACATGGTACGCCAACCAAATGCTGCGGGCGGGCAGGCGGGGCCATATCGATGTCATGATAGACGTACTGGATGTCGTGCGACGCACCAAGCCGAACACGCTGCTTGCATCGTCGTTTTGGTCCGCATTTAGCGACACCTATAAAGAGCGGGTATGGTGGGCGGAACACGTTTTCCAAGCCATTGTGGCGAATGACGACACGTATTTGATCATGCTCTTCAAGAACAACCTGCTTGTGCCATTGTTTTCGATTCACGAACATGAGGGGCACACTTGGAGTGCGGCACTCAATGCTGAAGCAGTGAAGTGTGCGTACCGAACGTACGACAGCCCAAAGATAGCGATGGACTCCTTTTCAGCGACCGTTCAATTACAGAGCGACAATGCCAATGCTCGGGCCTTCATGCTTGCGGCGATCGTCCACTTTCCTTCGACGGCAGACTTGGTATTTACCGTTCCAATGGTACTCACCATCATGGGTACGTGTCTCGAGCGCGCATTCGACGGCAATGGCGCATACACCGACATCCTGGACGCCATCGTGAAAAGGCTGTCCTTCAAGGTCGATGCCAACAGACGCACGCTCGAACAATTGTGGGCCAACCTCATGCTCAAGGTCTACGATACGATGCCAAAACCCGAGTACGACAAGATCTGCAATATTCTGACCTTCATCCTCCGGCGCTATAAAATGAACTTGAATAACATGTACTTGACTCTTGAGAGTTACAAAATGCGAATGACAGCGTTGCTTCAGGCAAACAACATATCTGTGGATCCCTTCACCAATCCGATGCTTTGGATAAGAAAGAACATGCCTTACATTGCCGTGGCCCTCATTGCACGAAACAAGAAGGCCATATTGTTCATGATCTCCCTGGGCGCGACCCTGAAGCGGTGTTCGTTCACGCTAGAAGATATGACGGACGATCCCGAGATGCTCAAGCTGTTCCTCTACGAGAGCAAGGCCACCAAGATCCAACGTGCGTATAAGACCCACATGTACAAGCCCGAGCACCCCTCCCAGTCGACGCGGAATGCGACGTGGCAGACGAGGCTCTCGAAGTAAAAAAGAAGGGCTTGTGGTTGCTTTACGCGGTTGCGTCACGCGTCTTCGTCAATCACCTGAAGCGCTTCGCGGCGGACGGCCCCCGAGCGCTGCGTCCGGACTCGATAGCCGTACCACCTGCCGTTGTTGTGGCGGCCGACGTGTGGTACGCTGGTGTTGTTGTAGTTGCGACTGACGCCGATGAAGCACTCGTTGCTGTAGCGCAACAGCTCCATGAGCTCGGCAATCAAGAGGTGCGCTTGGGCGGCCGATCGCATGCCGCGGCGCACGTAGTTGCGGTAGATGTCGCGGCCGGCCTCCACCATCATTTCGAATACTTGCATGACGTCGTGGCTCTTGGCACGTCCAATTTCTTTTACCACGATGAGGCGCTTGAACTCCTCCTCGTCAATCTGATTGTTCAGGTACCGTGTGCGTAACAGCATGTTGTTGTTCTCGCCCACTTGGGCCTGCGGACGCAGCTGTCCGATCTCGACGTCCTCGATGTGCGATAGGATGCGGTGGAATTGGAGGATATTGTTGTTCGTTTCGAACTGATCCTCGTGCATCCTGTTTGCGCCAAAGGGAAGGGCATACGAACACCACTGGCTCAAGGCCATGATGTCCACGGGCGCATCGCATGCGTTGGCGGCTGTTGGATCGTTCGGGGCTGTTGCGGATGTCGTAGCGGATGTCGTAGAGGCCCTTTGGGACTGGATCCACTCGTAGTAATGCGGGTTGTGAATGGCCCGACGGTTCAAGATGTCGCCCGTGTTCCAGTCGAAGGCCGTCTTGCAGCTGACACAGAACATCTGGCTGCACCCCGAGATCCGAAAGATCGGAACGGCGCACTGGGGACACGGCCGCGTGCTCTTGCGAATGGCCTCGGCGCTCTTGATGTCGTCGGGCTTGCAGACGTGGACGGGCTGATCTTCTTCCGAGCCCGTGTCTTGGATCCATTCATGGCACGTCTTGCATATGGCTGCGCTGCACACGCCACACTTTGGCGCGCCCTCTTCCACGCTCTTGACAAAGCCACGGCAGTCGGGTGCCGGGCAGGGACACATGATGGTGGACTTGAAGACTCCTGCAGCAGACGGCTGATGAGTCGGCTGCTCGTTGGGCACCCAGTCCTCGGCAAACTCAGGGATCATACGCTCCATGTACAGGGCCCGATCGATGTGCTCGATGAGGACCTGGTTGCCGTGGATCGTGCCGCTCAAGGTGCGCATCTGGGCCATGAGCTCGTTGATGCGGCCTTGCAGCTGACGGTTGGTGTTGCTCAAGGTCCGCGCGTACAGATGGGCCCGGACGACCGGCATGGTGCCCGGCAGCAGTGCACGCTCCATGTCAAAGAGCGTATTCTGCCGATGGGTCTTGAGCTCGCCATTGATGAAGGTCGCCGGCATGGTCGCCACCAGGAAGTCACGGGCCCACGGCCGCCGACAATGCATGCACTGCGGCTCGGCCTGGGATAGCAAGAACGTGCGCACGCAGGCACGGCAGGCGTACTCATGGCAGAAGTTGCACTCGACCGTCTTGCGTATCGTCTTGTTGAAGCCGTTGCAGCATATCGGGCATGACGTTGGTGCAGGCGTTGGGGCAGGCGTTGTTACCGTAGTGGCGGCGGTTGACGTGCCCGAAGTGCAGGACGTAGAGGCACTTGACGTAGAGGCACTTGACGTAGAGGCACTTGACGTAGAGGCACCGGCAGACGTAGAGGCACCGGCAGACGTAGAGGCACCGGCAGACGTAGAGGCACCGGCAGACGTAGAGGCACCATAAGCGTCTGACATTTTTGAATGGCCACAAACATTACCTTACACATCAACAAGGGTCCAATCTCTTAAATGGGAAACAGGGTGTACAGCCCTCCATTTTTGGGCTTAAAGGTGTAATGCGAATGCATGAGATACTGACTGTAAGTGGGGAGGCAAGGCTCGGGTGGTTTGGTTACCAAGCTCTGCACTCGATTCGTATCAACTTCTTTCTGAGCCACAAACAGAGGTGCGGTTTGAATAAACCCACAACAGCCTAGAACCAACCGCGTGTCAGTAATAAGCAATGGACGTGAACATAACGGACATGGGCGACGTGCGGTATTTGCCGGCCGAGGTCGAGGTGTCGAGTCTCATCATCGGCGTGTCCAAGGCCACCTTCGAGACGGCGGCCCTCGATGACAATCAGTATCTCATGGTCGGCGAACGGCTGCAGTTTGCGACTACATCCAGCAGCGACGGAACCACGACGTTGGCCACCGAGCCCCACAAGACGTATGGCCTCTTTGTCGACGCGGACGGCGTGACCATCAACGCTGCGCTGCCGGATCGCATCGTCGGCACCAATCAGTATGCGCTCTACGTTGACGGCGATGTCAAGGTCAGCGGCAATCTGCATGCCTCCAACATCATCTTGGACGCCGCCTATACGAACGGCATCGCCTCCATCACGAGTGCCGCGGCCAGCAACCCGTGGCATTTCGTACCCAATCAGAACACCATCTTCTTCGACGGCAACGTGGCCGTCGCCAATCGCACGTACGCCGGCTTCAGTGGCCACCCGCTCTACGTCTACGAGAGCGGCGACCGCACGATCCACCACACCCATCTGGCCCTCGAGAACACGCAGCTGTCGAAGCTCAACGTCGGCATCATCGGCAATGCGGCGGCCTCGCCCATCCTGTTTCACAGTGCCGGCGCGCCCATCGAGTTCAACGTCGGCCGCCCCGATTCCTACTACACCGAGCGCTACACCGAGCTGGTGGCGTCCGCGCCCGGCGTCATTACCAGCCGCGTCGCCGAGGTGCCCCGGTACACACACACCAGCAACGCCCCGCACTTCACGATCGACCGCGCCGGCAACGTCGGCATCAAGACGTCGATCACGCCGACCGTGTCCTATGCGCAGCGCTACCTCCCGCCCGGCCTCGGTGCCGGTGGCCAGGGCAACCTCGACGCCATCTACCGACAGGCCACCGAGGCCATGTCGCTCTCGGTCCACGGCGCCTTCTTTGCGTCCAACATCCTCATATACGACCCAGACACGCGGTCCGCTCGGGACCTGCACGAGCTCTATGCGCGCATCCTCAACAGCTACGTACCGGCCATCCAGGTCAACCCCGGCTCCTTCGCCCGCGGCGACTACGTCTTCCCGATTCGCCTCGGTGTGGCCACTGACGCCACCGAGACCGCCTACGGCCTCAGCGTCGGCGAGGACGCCCACTTCTTCAAGGACGTGCTGATCGACGGCACCGTGGACGCGAGCAACGTCGAGACCGAGCTGCTGCACAACGTCCGCGGCGCGCGCTTCGACTCGCCCGTGATCATGAACGACACGCTCAACGTGCGCGGCATCCAGGTCAACCAGGGCGGCATCACGATCGTAGAGAACCGGCCCGACGGCACCCAGGCCTTTAAGAACGTCCAATTCACCATCTTCAACGAAAGCTACAGCAACATCAATCCCTTTAACAATGGCTTCACCACGCCCGGGCGCATTGGCGCTGGCGTGATTCCGTACGAGGCCACGGACCTGCCGGCCAACGCCCAGATCGTGGCGCGCCTCCGTGACAACTTGCCCAAGACGTACGAGCTGGAGCTCATGGACCTGCGCGACGCCAAGATGACCAAGGTCGCCTTTCTCGGCCATACGCACACAGCGACGGCTCTGGCCTACGACGGCAGCTTCGTGATCGCGACGCCCAATGCGTCCTCCGATTACTTCGAGGCGCGGACCAGCGCGTACCCAAATCCGCGCCAGAACATCTACATGTACCCGGGCCAGGACTTGAAACCGCTGGCGTCGCCGCTCATACGGGCCGACAACCCGCCCACGCTCGGCGCCTTTGCCGTGCCGCCGCTGGCCACGTGGCCGACCGGGCGCGTTGGCATCAACACCTTCGAGCCGGCGGCCGAGCTGCACGTCCAGGGCAGCATCGTGTACTCGAGCAACCTGCTGCGTTTCGACCCGATCAGCGGCTTGACGGCCAACGTGGGCGCCTGGATTCGCCGTGCGAACCTGAACACCAACCCGCTGTCGGGCTCGAACACCAGTCCCTATTACGACGGCATCGAGTGGAACGACCCGAGCGCGCCGCACGTCGGCATCAACGCCATGCCGTCGCCTATCTACGGCGCCGTCGTGGCGGGCGGCCTGCAGTCGCTCGACGGCTTTTACACGAACGAAGGCAAGAGGATTATATCGTGGATCCAGCCTGACAGCAACCTCACCTACGTCGTGGATCCGTATGCGCCGACCCTGTACGCACAGGGGCCGGTGGGCATCGGGGTCACGGACCCGGCCTACGTCTTGGAGCTGCACAATCGCACGGCCGGCGCCACGTACATGCGCATGTTGGCCAGCGACGACGACCAGCGCGTTGGCATCAAGATGGAGGGCGGCGACGACGTTTGGCTCATGCAGGCCGACACGGCGCTGCACGCGTGGGAGGTCTATGCCGAGCGCTTTCCGGCCCTTGCCGGCCCGAGCGTGGCTGCGGACATGGAGGGCAAGCGGGCCATTCAGGCGGCCTTTAACTCGGGGACCAAGACATACCAAGTGTTCGTCAACAAGTCGAGCAACCTAGACCTCAACGATGCGGCCATTTCGGCGACGGCGGCGCTGACGGTCGAGGGGTCCCTCAACGTCGTGGGCGACGTCCACGTGACGGGCACGTACTACCAGCGCGGCCTCGTGGCGTCGCCGGCCGTGGCGTCCAACGTGAGCATCAACAACCTGACGGCCAACGACGAGATCGTCATCGCCGGCACTAACGTGCACATCGTGCCCACCAGCGGCTACGTCTCGATCGGCTTCGACAATGCGTCGCTCAACAGCACCAGCTCGCTGATCGGGGCGTCGGGCCTCAACCGCGTGCCGTTGCGCGTCCATCAAAAGAGCGGCCTGGGCTCGGGGTCGCCGGCGGTGATGTCGCTGTCGTCGGCGCAGACGCGATGCTACCTCGAGTTTATCAACAGTACCAAGTCGCGCATCTGGATGGGAATGGACGCCAACGGCCAGTTCACGGTGAGCTCGGTCAACTACGACACAGGCGTGGCCACGATCGTGCCCTTTCTGTCGTTCAAGGACTACCTGTCGGCACCGAATCCCTACTACGCCATGGGCCTGAATACGATCAATCCGGAGACGGTGCTGCACGTGACGGACGCGGGCAGCAGCAACCAGCTGCGTGTGACGCGCGAGGTGGCGTCGGCCGGCAGCTCCGCGGGCGCCTGTATTCAGATGGAGACGCGGACGCCTGTGACGGTAACAGGCGTGACGGTGACGGCGGCGGCGACGCGCCGCATGTGGTCGCTCAACGGCCCGAACCTGGCGTCGGCGGACCGGCTCACGTTGGCGTACCACGCGACGAGCGAGGCGCCCGGCACGGAGCTGTTCGCCTTTGGCCGCAACGGGGCGCTCGGCGTCG
>Ga0208974_1000550_pt1 | contig 15404 bp, 23 predicted proteins | sample GreLakmeER15MSRF_FD_187699 | JGI IMG/M metagenome (GOLD analysis project Ga0208974, IMG submission 187699) | Freshwater lentic microbial communities from great Laurentian Lakes, MI, USA - Great Lakes metaG ER15MSRF (SPAdes) | ecosystem: Environmental > Aquatic > Freshwater > Lake | place: Great... | reverse complement strand
CCGCCACCACTTTGTGTTACACCGGTAATGTTAGCTGCACCAGTACTAGTAATGTTCACCGTGCCTTTGTTACCAGTTAGATTAAGAGTAGTGTCGTTACTACCACCCAATGTTTGGTTTACAACGGCTGTAACATTATCTGCATCAATAGTAGCGTCAATACTGTTACCGCCGCCGCCACTAGATCTCACCGTTAGACTGTTAGTATTACCTAACATGCTTATTGTAGATACAGCATTTCCACCTAATTGAATAATGTCAATCAAGTTACCAGCACTGACACCTAGGCCGTTGTTATTACTGTTAATAAAACCAGTATTACCACCAACATCAACTTGATAGTTGATATCAATACCTTTACCGTTAGTTCCAACTGTGCTGTTGGCTCCTAATGTAAGTATGTTGTTCGGACCTGCCTTGTTAACAGTAATTGTTTGATTATTTCCTACTAGTTTAGCAGGGTCAGTATTTGCACCTGCTGTCCCATTAGATAATATACCCTTGACTCTGTTACCAGATCCGTCTTGAGTCATCGTGATAGTGCTGTTATCGCCGGCTTGGTCGATATAGATGCTATTGTCAGTAGCCCAGCTTGTGGCCGAGATACTTAACAGCATCACAGTGAGTAATTTTCTCGACAACTCACTACCGCCTGTCATTCTCTTTTTCATCTTATTAAAATGATTGCTTATTAGTTTGCAATCAAGTTCCTTGGGGGTTTCCCATTATTAATTACTACCCTTATTTTTCCAATTTACTACTTTGGATCCAACCTCCTCGGTCGGTACCATCTGCTACCACTACTCTCCACCAACCTTCTGTTCCTGGTTGTCTAATACTCATTGTTGTACCTTTGGCAAACCACCACTTCTTGGTACTTGTTTCGTTTTCTTCTGCATATAAAAATGAGCTCTCTTTTAATGCTTTGAAACCAAATAATGCTCTTGGAGCATTCGCTGCATCAGTTGCCAGTTTAGTCTCGGTTGGCTTTATGCCTGTCTGCATGCCTGTTACTTTTAACTCGTTATCTGCTGTTTTGCTTACAGGTTTTACTTCTTCTTTAATGGTTTCACTTTCTCCTTGGACTCCTGCAGGTGCTTGTCCGTCATTGGACTGCTGTGGTGTGGCTGCGGGTGATTCTTGGATAGGGGTGGATGTTTGGGGGGCTTGTGTTTGAACCAACTCATCTTTCTTCTCCTCAGGTTTTCTTATTTCTGACGATATAACTGGAGGTTGAACAACTGGCTTTACTGCCGGCGGTGCAACAACTACAGGAATATTAGGTTTAAAATCCCAAATGGATTTACGCTGTCCTTCTTTAATTAACTCTACTACTGCCATTTCAATCGCTGCCTTGACTGCATAAGTGCCTGGTTCGTTAATTGTTAATCCTGTTTCTGCTTCGAATGCCTGTGTACCTGCATCAAAAAACTTTAATGCAGTTACACCGTCTGCTGTGCTTAACAATGTTTTCTGTACCGTTACTACTGCCAATACTTTACCTGTGTTTACACTTACAGCACGTAGACTTATAGTTACAGTATCTTGGCTCCATTGGGTTTGCTTGCCGATGCCAAAAATTCTCATTCCGGCACCGCCACTATTAACACTAGTGTCATATCCAACAATGCCTCCCTCCATAATAATACCGGCAAACTGCATGGCCATTAATGGCTTGGCATTATTACCTTCATAGGCTTCTCGCATTTGTCGAATGATTAATCTCTCTTTGGTTAGATTGTCAATACCTACTCGTTCAACAACTTCAAACCACTGTCCTCGTCCAACACTTTGCAATGCTTGAATTAGAAATGTTTCAGCTCCCTGTGTAACTGCTGAACTTAAACTTGCCACGTTTGCCTGCGGCCGGCGCTGGCCAGTCTTATCTGAAAAACTATAAACTGCTACACTGACTGGTTTGCCTGCTGCAGGGGCGGGTATTGTGTCAAATTCTTTCTTAACACCTTCTCGCTGAATAGTTAATGTTGGATCAGTTTCTGATAGGCCAGTACTTTGTATTACTGCACAGCCACTTAATAATACAACTATAGATAATGATAATAATGTACGTATCATTTCTTAGTTTCCTGGCATATTAAATGATTCTAACGGAACATATATTGAAGTAGTACTTCCGGTAGTATCAGTCACAGTTAGTAAAATACAAGTAGCGTTTGCTGAACCTGTACAGTTTATAACATCACTTACTCTTGACCAGGCAATAGTACTACCTTGAAAATTAATAGAACCTGTGCAAGTTGAACTTGCGGTAACTGTACAACTGTTGTTGGCAAACATAGCTGTTGCTACGTTTTGGCTAATTTGTGCGTAGATACGTGATTCTAAGTTGTTTAAGAACTTGGCTAAGTTTGTATTTTTAGCATCACTTGCAGCTTTGTCTAGTGCCGATTGAACTCGGTCATCACGAGCTTTTTGTCTTGTTGCTTCTTGATTCTCTATAGTTAAGACGTGTGAACTGTAGCCAGCACCATTAAAACTTGGACTTTTAAAAGTGTAGTCGCTAATAGGCGCAGACCATACAATAGATGGTAATAGAGCCAGTAATAACAGTTTTGTTTTAGACATTCGGTTCGCTCCCAGTAGCCTTACATATATTTACAAGGGAGAGAGAACTCTTAATGCACTACTATTATCTTATTCTCAGATAAACAAACCTTAATTATTCAACAGCTATGCCTGCATTTTTCTTAATGCGGTTTAGTTCTTTATAATCGTCAGGTGTGTTAGGATCAGAACCTGCAATCGGGGCAGGTTCAATAGTTTGCATCCCTGATGGGACGCCCTGGGCGGGCTCTACTGCTGGTTCTGGTTCTGGTTGAGCGACTGGGGCAGGCTCTACTGCTGGTTGTACAACCTTAGGTTCTGATACAACTGGTTCTTCTTGGTCTTGTATTTTTGTTACGTCTGTGAGCTTTTTCAACAAACCACCAATTTCTACTACGTTACGTGCGGCACCATCTTGTATATAAGATCTAAGTTGTACAAACAATGCCTTATCGTTTTCCACCCGCTTACCAATTTCAGTTACTGGATAACCGTAAACAAGTATTCTATAGTTAGTTTTAAGATCAAGTTTCGTTGTCAAATCAAATTCTGCTAACGAACCTGCTAAATCGTTTCCAATTTGTAATTCTGTATAAGATTTTTTAGCACTCGGGCTAATAATTACCAGTCGTATGTCATCACCTAAAGTGGCATGATGTACAACTCCATCAGCTACGGTTTTTACAAAATCGTACTCTTGATCATCAGAATTACCTGCCAATCTTTCTTGTATCTGTTCATGTACCCATTGATATGCTTCTTTAGTTGCATTATTATAATTATAATTCATAGCATCACGAACCGCCGCACTACGCTCAGACACTGACATTTTTACATATTCTGGGTTAGGTATTGTTAGTTCTCCATTTTCATCAGCAATAAATTTAGATGACGGTGGCTTATGAAATTTTTCTTTAAACTCATCTGGCAACCCAAATCCAACTGTACTTTCAAAGAATTTATTGATGTGTTCAAATTCATATCCGCTAACTGCACCAATATGTTTTACTGTGGATGTTTTGATACTTAACAAGCGTTCTTTATTACCACCCACTGCAATCCATAAGTCTGCCTTAGTACTATGTTGTGCCTCTGCGGTTGCACCATCAGCCGTAACATCTACCCGATCCTCTGCTGCCGCACTTTTAATTTTCTCAATGGCACTTACAACATTGTCTGATTGATTTACATAGTTTGCACAGTCTTCGTACATCTGATATACTTCGTCGGACTTATCGTATTTTTCAAATGTCGTTTGATCTTTGGCTGACATCAACAGTGCCGCAAAATCGTTATTACTTAGTGTTATGGTTAATGATAATTCTTTTCCGTAAGTGTCGCTAGTAAGTACGCCTTTTCTGCGTTCCTTAGGAGTTCCGTTTTTATCTTTTGCAAGATTGCCGTTTTTATCTAATACTGGTACTACTTGTGTATTAACACTGCCCACAGTTCCAAGTACTTGTTCAGCTGTAACTTCTGCTCCATGCAGATTAAACTTAGTAATTACAGCACATGCCATAATTCCTTCTGCTACATTACCTTTATTCCACCATTTGGTAAAAGCTTCTTCGCCTTCCTCACCAGTCTTTTGTTTAATGTCTTTGGTTTTTTCTATATTTGTTATTGTATAAAAATCACCATCCTCAGTTTCTAACGACACTTGTTTCATTAATTGTACTTGGTCAATAGTAGCTTGCTCGTTTTTATCTTGTCCTGTTGGATTCCAAATTCGTTGTAATTTCTTAGCCGCTGACTTTTTAAAAATAACAGGCTTAGTTTGTCCGTGTATTGTTACAGGAGCTCCATCATTGATAAGGGTAATTAAATTTCTGTAATAATTGCTATTTCTACCTTTATTACGTTCAGATGGGGCAAACGTATTAGGATTAATGGCAGCTTCGGAAATAGGGGCTTTAAACTCAGTAAATCGCATAGTATAATATTTATACTATTTCTGGGAACAGGCATTTTTCAATAAACACTGTTACATCTTCCTCACTTAGCCCTAAACTAACCATTACACGTGGTGTATGCGGATTTTGCTTTTGATTTTCACAGTAGTAATTCTGTGCTTTTGTGGTGTTATTAGCGGTATTGTTAGTTTCTCCCACTGTGCTTAGATAATGCCCGATGCCTTTTTTTGCAATTTCCACAATTTGTGTTAACTCACTTTCTTCGCTAACATTGCCCGCGGCAATCATACTTTCGCTAAAGATACGCTCGGCCCAGTCAGGTAGTTTGCGTTTCTTATTCCAATCTAGTTTATTAGATTCGCCAGCAAACCATTCTAACATAGGATGCTCTGGATCCCCGGCTGGACTATAATCGTAGAAACATCCTGTAATCTTATTCTTACCAGCAATAACGTCAAAGCCAAATATAGGAGCAGGATTGTGCAAGTGCGGGAAAATACAACAATGCATCATCCATAGCCCTTTACTATCGCGAGCATCTACTACATCAATATGCGCTCTGCGATAAACACTACTTGCCCAAACTTTGTTAACCCAGCCTGGCTGATTAAAACGATCCATTCCGGATTCGTGTATAATACTACCTGTTGCGTAAAACTGTTGTTCAAAGTATTGTTGAATTCCAACTAAATTATCCCACACTTTACTCATGGTACACCGCCTTCAACATTTTAATTGCATATTCAAATGCTGTACGTGCTTCGGTGCCTAGGTCGTCTGTTAGTTTAGCACGTAGATTACTTTTTAGTGTGTTAGCATCTTCAAACTCTAGTGCATGGTGTGTTGGCGCAGGAATAACTTTTTTAATCATTTGTCCGCCGTATAGATCACCCATATGCCACACATACAAGTGTGCTAATGCTTGATCAGGAGTTAGTGTATGAATGTAATCTAAGTATTCGTTTAATGCAGGATTATTACAATCCTTACTAGGTAACCAATTACCGTTACGCATTTCAATATAGTCTTGCATTAAGGGCAAGGCACGTTTAATACCTTGCAAGTCTTCTAGCAAGTTGCCTTGCTGGCATTTCCCTTCAATTGCACTATAAAACATAGTGCGCCAATACGTCCATTCTTCCCATACCTTAATAGGTAATCGTTTTTCAAATACAGCCTTCATAAAAGGTGTATGTTCTGCTAATTCGTGTAAGTCTGCTGTAATTTCTTTTAGACTCATTCTTCTTCCAATTTAATTTGGAGTGGATATCCGCTACTACGAGCTAGGTTTGTTGTTTCAACTGCTTTAGCTTCAGCAATTTCAAAACTATATATTCCTGCAATGCCTGAACCAGTTTCATGTACTTGCAATGTAACATCTTTAGCAGTATCGTTTGAATGTTTAAAAACTTCAATTAAGACTGAAATTACAAAATCGATAGGAGTAGTGTCATCATTTAAAAAGATTACTTTCCAACGCTTTGGTTCTTGTGCTTTAATTTTAATCTTTTCGTCAATTTTAATATCGGTGCTAGTCATTTCAATCTCTTTAAGATGGGGGAGTTTCCTCCCCCGGTTAATTATTTAACTTCAATTTGGCGAGGCTTTAGAGCATCTGGAACAAGGCGTTGAATATCAATATGCAACATTCCGTCTGCAACTTTTGCACCCCTAACTTCCATATACTCGGCAAGAGTAAATACCTGTTCAAAATCACGAGCTGCTAGTCCTCGATGCAAGTATTCTATTTCGCCTTCGTTAGGACGGTTTTTAACACCTCGAATTGTCAGTTGATCTTGATCTACTTCCACAGTAACTTCTTCTTTTGTAAAGCCTGCTACTGCTACTTCAATACCATATGTATCGTCACTATATTTTACAATATTGTGCGGAGGATAGTTACCGTTTTGGTGATGTGGCGCTGTAAAATAGCGATCAAAACCTACAAGTGCTCTACTTAGTTGGGCAAGAGCTGCCGCGTCTATCGTTCTTAGTTGTGTCATGTTAAATCTCCTTTATTAAGCAAGAACTGTGTAGGGCCCCGAAGGCACCCTACGTATATTACATTTTACTTCTGTGTGTCTGTTTTGTCAACTTCTGTGAAAGCCGCATCTACTACAGTTTCGCCACTAGCTGATTCGGGTTGTTGAGCTTTGGCAGCTTCAGCAGCCTGTTTCTTAGCCATAATAGGTTGAGCGCTGGTGAATAACGCATTGATTGCTTCGTCAATCTTTGTTTTGTCTTCGCCCTGGCTTGCTTCAGTTAACGCAGTCTTGGCTGTTTCAAACGCTGTCTTTTCTTCTTCAGTCAATTGTTCTTTAACTTCTTCAAAGTCTTTAGTCATGCTGTTAGAAGTAGCTTCTGCATTATTGCGAGATTCGATAAGTTCTTTTGCTGTCTTATCTGATTCGGCATTATCTTCAGCTTCTTTAACCATACGCTGGATTTCAGCTTCAGTTAAACCGCTATCAGATTTAATAGTAATCTTGTTTTCCTTGCCAGTGTTCTTGTCCTTGGCACTGATGTTCATAATACCGTTTGCATCAATATCAAACGTAACTTCAATCTGTGGCATGCCGCGGGGCGCTGGAGCAATACCATCTAAGTTAAACTCACCTAATGCTTTGTTATACTTGAATAGATCGCGCTCACCTTGTGATACCTTAATAGTCACTGCTGGCTGGTTGTCGTCGGCAGTGCTAAATGTTTGGCTAGCTTTAGTTGGGATAGTTGTATTCTTGGCAATCAGCTTGGTCATAATACCGCCAACTGTTTCAATACCTAGGCTTAGTGGAGTAACGTCTAACAACAGTACGTCAGTCTTGTCGCCTGCCAGTACAGCGCCCTGGATGGCAGCACCTGCGGCTACAGCTTCGTCTGGGTTAACATCTTTCCGCGGAGCCTTACCAAACAGTTTCTCAACTGCTTCTTGTACCTTAGGCATACGTGTTTGACCACCAACAAGAATAACTTCGTCAATGTCTGCGGCAGTAACACTAGCATCTTTCATAGCTGTCTTACATGGCTCGATTGAACGTTGAATTAATGCTTCAACCATTGCTTCAAACTTAGCACGACTAATAGTTACGTTCAAGTGTTTAGGGCCACTAGCATCTGCTGTGACATATGGTAGATTAACTGTTGTACTAGTAGTACTAGACAATTCAATTTTAGCTTTTTCTGCGGCCTCTTTCAAACGCTGTAGCGCCAACATGTCTTTCTTAAGATCAACACCGGTATCTTTCTTGAACTCGTCTACCAAGTAATCCATAACTGCTTGGTCAAAGTCCTCGCCACCGAGGAAGGTGTCACCGTTGGTGGACAGCACTTCAATTTGTTTGTCGCCATCAATGTTAGCAATCTCAATAATTGAAATATCAAATGTACCACCACCTAGGTCATAAACTGCGATCTTACGATCACGCTTATCTGCTTTGTCTACACCATAGGCTAGTGCGGCTGCTGTTGGTTCGTTGATAATACGTAATACTTCTAAGCCGGCGATACGTCCTGCGTCTTTAGTTGCTTGGCGTTGGCTATCATTGAAGTAAGCTGGCACTGTGATAACAGCCTGTGTTACTTCGTGCCCGAGATAGTCTTCAGCGGTCTTTTTCATTTTGCGAAGTACTTCAGCTGACACTTGCTGTGGTGCAAGTTTTTCGCCATTAGCTTCAATCCATGCATCGCCATTCTCGGCTTTGATGATTGAATACGGCATCAAGTCAATGTCTTTTTGTACTGCTTGCTCGTCAAACTTACGTCCGATAAGGCGCTTGCTTGCGTAGATAGTATTTTTTGGGTTTGTGACTGCTTGTCGTTTTGCTGTTGCGCCTACTAAGACTTCTTTGTCTGTATACGCAATGATTGACGGTGTTGTTCTAGCACCTTCGCTGTTTTCAATTACTTTAGCAACTCCGTTTTCTAGAATTGCTACACAGCTATTTGTTGTACCTAAGTCGATACCGATGATTTTGCTCATAATGTTCTCCTTTAATTAAGCAAGAATGTGTAGGCCCTTACGGCGCACTACAATTTTATTTATCCCTGAACTGTCTCAGTTTTAAAAATGTTTGACCAGATTTTTAGCTTTTCACGTTTAGCTTCTGCGGCCGCTTCAATATTAGCCCAGCTAACTATATCTTGTTCTTGAAGGATTTCAATCATAGCGTACAAGTCGCCTAATTCTTCTTCTAAGTGTTCCCTATTAGTTTTAGGTTTTCCTGGCTTAAGATTATCTAGTCCAAAACGGCTAATTTTACTAACTGCTTGAATTACTTCTGCACATTCTTCTTGTAGAATGTCCATTACTTCTTTTGTTTGTGAATCCATATTGTTTACCTTTCGTTGCTAAATGGAGCAATATACTTACCTTCTGTAGTTGTACTAGTCCGTAAAACACCATAGACATTTTGAATTCCTACAGCTTGATTCCACGCATCTTCTAATGCATGGTGTTTAAGTACAGGTGGTCGGTGGGGGTTAATTCCTAAATCAAAGGCTGTGCGTACATCTCGGACTTGCCAAAAATTCCACGGAACTGCTTTGTTTAGTTTTCTAAAAACGTGTTCGCAAATGACAATGTCAAATGCAGAACCGTTTGACCACACACGTTTTGCCCCCCAGCAGAATTTATAAAGCTGTTCAAATGCATCACGGATGTGAACCCGGTCTTCTGGGTTGAAAGCTTCGTCTTGTGCGGCTTTATCTTGCTGACTCCACCATTCAATTGTAGCATCGCTTGCTACTAGTCCTAGTTGGTCACAACTATCAATATCTACCCGAACATAAAAACGATCCATTGCCGGTTCTTGGACATCTTTTCCAAAAGGATCAAATTTAACTGCTCCTATGGAAAGAATTTGGGCATCTGGTGTTGTAGCTAGTGTTTCCAAGTCAATCATTATATCTGTCTTAGCCATATATTCTTTCTTTATGTTAGAATATACAGTTTAACACAAAATAATGATAATGTCAATACATTTTCTTAGGTAACGAGTCTTTTTCTATTTGTTTTCTCCAACGAGCTTTGGCTGCACCTTTTTTACGTTTGCGTTCTGTTGTTGGTTTCTCGTAGAATTCTTTTTTACGCAATGTATCTAATGTACCTGCATCTTCTACTTTGTTTTTAAATCGGCGTAGAGCTCTGTTAATATCTTCGCCTTCTTTTAAAACTATGGCTGTGCCTCTAGTCTTCTGAATCATCTGTGTCCTCATCATCTTCGTCTTCTTCCGTTTTAAGTTGTTCAACAAGCCAATCCAAATTATAAATTCTATTTCTAGAAATTAAGTTATAAGGAGTTATTTCGTCTGTAGTTATATAGTGTGTATTTGCCTGCGCTAATAGCAATGTGGCAAATTGTCGGGTAACCTGATCACAGTTGTCCATATCGATAATAATAATATCTGCTTGTTGGGCAATACTTAACATCCATTCGATATCGTGTTCTTCCTCATCAAAAATAAAAACATTGATATCGTCAATACTTTTACTTAAAATGGCTTGAAACTGTTGCTTTACATAAACTGATGGTTTGACTAAAAGGTACCCTAATGTCATATTAAACAGTTTGTCAGGCGGAGTTATTACTGTTATTTTTCCTAAGTTCATAAATTTTCTTTGCAAAGTGGTCTATCTGCTCTGCTGTATGCATATAAAAACGGGCACCATTTTCTTTAACATATTCAACAAATTCATATAGTTCTGGCTCTAATTCCTTATCTACTGTTAAGCCTTTAAATTGATCACTCGAATATTCGCTGTACAAAAAATCCCTTGGTTTAAATTCGGCATGCTGTATTTTAGACCATATTGTGCCGTTACCTTGTTCAGCATTTTGTACATATCCGCTTATGATCGGTTTTTGACTTGTATCTTGCCTACTGAGTCCTTCGTCATGTAAGTCTTTTTTTTTGAAAATTCAGGCTCGACGACTTCTGTTAAATCTGGTTTATATCGATCGTCGGCCTTTTCTAACTCTTCTTGTAGTTCCGGAAGTACTTGATACTTTCGTGCATGTTCTTGTAGAACTGCCTCTTTCTCAGCTTCTTTTACCATGTTGTTCCAATTATCCAGATGAACCTCATCTTTAAGCGGCTCCGGCGCTGTTATATCACCTCCTAGTGCAGTCGGCGGCGTTTCGCTTGGAATTTCTTCCTGTGTGTGTTTGGGTGTAATTTCTTCGTAAGTTGGGAATGGCCAACTTGCTGACTCTAAGTCTTTTTGTTCGGACATGTTGCCTACATCCGAAACATATACTGGAGTTTCTGTGTGCGTTACAGTTTTATGTAGTAATGGTTCGTCTTGTTGATTTTCTTTCCTCCAACCAAATGTCATCTGGGCGGCTAGTAACATAATAACTGCCAACGGATCGAAAACAATAACAATCATTATGATGATCCATGTTACTGCTCTTTCTAATGAATTCTCATCAGCACCGTGTTCGCCGTAGATAAATTTAGCAATATATTTTATTGGCCCAACTTCCGCTTCAACTTTCCTAACCTCAGCGGCAATTGGTGCACGGTCTTCGTTAAGACTTGCGATTCTTTTCTGAGATTCTGTAATGTCCTGAGCGATGCGACCACGTTCTTTCTGCTGGGCTTTTCGAATGGCAACGGCTTTTTCTGCGCCCTTTTCATCCTGACTGCGACCCATAACTTGATCCACTGATTCATCAAGCTGTTTGAGCACTTTGCGATTAGCATCTATGTTCTCTTTTTCTGTTTTGATTTTTTCGTCGTATATAGCAATCTTACTTTGGACATCACCAGACACTAAGTTTTGGTCGTTGTGTGCTTTAGAAAGGAATCCAAAAATACCCATACTAGTAATAAGCATGAGAATAACCACTGCTGAAATCATGTAATACTTCATGTAAGCAGGAGCACGTTCCCAATTAGCTTTTAACCAGGAGGCACATACTAGTTTACCAACTTCTAGTGCAGACCCCATTACGATAATAGGAATAACAGCCGCGGAAAATATAGCAGTCAAACCTACCACAGAGTAGTAGATTGCGACTGCTGAGATGATGAGACCAGTAAGGAGTAATAACCAGGCTAATATCATGCAGTTATTTTAATCGAATAACGTTGATTCGTCAATCAGTGTGACACCCACAGTAGCAAAAGTCTGTATAGCAGTGGCGCCTGATGCAGTAACACTTAAAGAAAGTTGAGTATCTCCAGATCCTACTGTTGGGTCAAACACTCGAACTGCGGCAGTTGTAGCATCACGAATACCTTGAGCTACTGCATTTTGAATAGCAATAGCTGTTGTGGTAATTGCAGTTGACCCGTCAATAGCTGTTCCAGTAACTGGAATAAAGCCTGGACGCTCGTATGCTACTGTAAATGCTAGGCTTGTTGCCTGTGCATCTGCATTAGCTTCTGTAATCGTAATATCACGAATTTGACAATCTGCTAATCCTGTTAAACGGTTAACAACATTGCGAAAACGCATATTGCCACGGGCACGGTTTTGACCTTTAGCTAGTGTAGTTGGTGCGTTAGCAGTGCTAAAACTGTCCGATGATGTAGGTGTTACACCGCCGTTATCAGCGACTGTACCTGATGCTGTTGGGTAATATGTACCATTACCCATTGTAACTACTACTCTGTACATTTCAGATTGTAGTTGATTGCTGTCGTTTTGAAATCCTGATGGCATTATTATGCTCCTTAATATATCTAATATTTATCGTTATTTGAACACAATCAATGCTAACAGAGCGGCTTGCACAAAGAAGCCAAATCCAATAGTAACAATATTCAATAAATCTTTTTGGATAGTTGCTTTAATAAAAAAACAAAACAATCCAGCCCATGCAAATAACACCAAGTCTACAGGAGGCATCTTTTCAGTCAATCCTGTTAGAATAGCGATCATAGTTGGTAATGTAGCAAGATGCAACAGAATTACTGCAATCCAACCCATTGTTTCTGCACTAACTTGCGGTGCATGTTCTTTAATATTTTTAACCAACTGATTTACATCAAAGAAATCATGTACACCTTGTTTAATTTGTTCAACGTTCATTATTAACTCCGATTAATTATAGAAAATGTGACGGCCAATTTTTGCCACGGGCTTTTTACCCCACTTTGGATTAATATAATCCCCATGGAAATAAAGAGCATTGGTAATAGAAGGTAATCTAAATCCTTCCAGCAATACTTTCTTAGCTACTTCCATGCTTTCTGTATACACAGGGCCGTTCATTGGTTTCCTCAGGCTTGCACTGTCGCAATACCAACTGAACTGGCAAAGAACCTTTTCGTATACAATGTTCTTTTGATAAACGACTTGGCAGATGTCGCTGGGAAATTGTCCACTTTCTGTACGGTTGATTGTGACTTGGGCCACCGCTACTTTACCTTCAAAAGGTTCGTAACCTGCTTCATAGTATATGTTACGAGCTAGACAGTCTAGTTGTTTCTGTCTCATTTGTGCTGTAACAGGACTCGCTTGTGTGCGAGCTTCTTTAAGGGTTTCCAGTTTGTAGGTAACTGCTTTATACCCTACTAGTCCTACTAGCACTATTGCTAAAATAAAGACTATTGTTTTGATAATGCGTATCATTATGATTTCTCCTTTACGCTGGATTAGGAATCGCTAGTTCCTTAATTTTTAAAATACGGCTCTGATACATCTCCTTGTGCGTTAAAAGCCCACTGTTGTACCACAAACCTATGAGGTACAATAAGTAATTATCCAAAAAATACTGCTGAATAACCGCTACTTTATACTTAGCCATCAGTTATCTCCGCATTTTGGAAATATCAATAGCTTCTTCGTTACTAAACACAGGTACTGCATTGCTTTTATGCATAGTAGCAATACCTTTTACCATAGTGCCAGTGTAGACTTTAGCCGGTGCTAGTGTAGCATTGCCAGTAAAGTCACCCCTGCTCTTAAGATGGGCAGTACTACGATCTGCAGGTATTGCCAGGGAATAATTACCCTTAAGAGGTTCTGCAGATAAGGCACGGTTACGTTTCTTATCTTCAGCTTCTACAGCCCATTTCTTTTGTAGAGCTTTCCAACTTTCGTCCAATTCTCTGGCCTTTCTTGCATGTTCTGCCGAAGCAAATTTCTTTTTGCCTTTCTTTTTGCCGGTGGTACTAAGCCACGGGCCTTCTAAATGCATACTCAATTTGAACTCCAAAAGTTATAACAATACTAGTAGTATACTAGATAATTTAAATCATGTCAAAGATTATTATACTCGAAATGATTCGCCACAACCACAGCGATCACGTTCGTTTGGATTGATGAAATCAAATCCCTCATTGAGTCCATTGCGGACCCAATCCATTGTCAAACCATTTAGATAAACTAAGCTCTTGGCATCTATTAATACAACAAAATCTTTTTGAGCAAAGTTAGTAACGCCTACTTCTGCTGTATATTCGTCAACATATTCCATAGTGTATGCTAGTCCACTACATCCGGTAGTACGGACACCTATACGAATGCCTGCGCCTTTGCCGCGGCGCTCTAAATTCTGTTTGATCTTTTTAGTGGCTGTTTCGGTTACGGTAATCATTCACAGCGGCCTTGATAGCATCTTCCGCAAGTATACTGCAATGTATCTTCACAGGTGGAAGGGCAAGCTCTTCAGCAATGTCGCTGTTCTTGATCGATGATGCTTGATCCAAGCTCATGCCTTTAACTAATTCAGTGATAAGTGAACTTGACGCGATTGCTGACCCGCATCCATATGTCTTAAACTTTGCATCTGTAATAATTCCATCTTCTACTTTAATTTGAAGTTTCATTACATCGCCACAAGCAGGGGCACCAACCATACCAGTACCAATACTAGGATCACTCTTATCAAAAGATCCAACGTTCCTGGGATTTTCATAGTGGTCAATGACCTTGTCGCTATATGCCATTACTTCTTTTTCCTAGTCGCAGCACGTTTAGCCATAGTCTTTACAGTCTTTGGCTTTGGCGGTTTTTTGCCTTTTAAAATTTGACTAACTCTACGTGGACTTGGCATATTAACCTTGACGTTTCTTAGTTGCCCGTTTTGCGGCTTCTTTAAGTCTTTTCTTTGCAATTGGTCTAGTCATTTTACTTCCTCTTTTTAAGAACTCTGCGAGCAGTAGCTTTTACTGAGCGAGGATGATGTGCTTTAAATTTTGCCATTTAGTGTTCCTTGTTGTAACTCTATGTATTTACCAAAGAGTTATGTTAGTATTAAACTGCTTCTTTACGAGCGTTCTTAACTGCGGTAACATCGTTACGAGTTTCTTTGCACAACTTAGCTAATTCTTGTAAGTGCTTACGTACACGAGTACCTGCGGCACCTACTTCTTTGTCGTAAAACTTTTCGAAGTCGCCTTCCATTGCTTCTACGATTGCTGTGAATTCTGCGTATTTGTTTGTAGCCATTTTATTAATCCTTTATATAAAGTACAGAGTACTTATATCTACTGTAGCAGGATATAAAATAAATGTCTAGTTAATTGGCAAAAACAGTTCCGGAACCGCTAGCTGGATGACCGCAAGTGGCTATATCGTTGGCTCTGCTTATACCAATACCATTTGCTTTAACGTTGCCACTTCCAGCTGCCATTACTGGCCCGGCATGCGGGCCTCTGCCGTGTCCAGCAACTGCATCACCGATCCGAACTACCGGCTTACCTTCAACAAACACGTTACCCGACCCTTGAATAATCGGGCCGCCGGCAACGTCAGTTCCATCATTTCTTGCTATGCCTGGCATGATTAGTAATTCGTCGGCAATGACTCGACTGCCGCTTTTAGTGCGGCAAAATCGGCGCCTTTATCTTGTAATAATTTTACAATAGAAGATAAGCCAACCCACTCCCACGGCCCGATAACATGAATACCAGGGCCTTCACCTAACTCTCGGAGTTTTTGTTGGTGAGCTTCTATTTCACCTAACGTAAAAG
>Ga0208974_1000545_pt1 | contig 15491 bp, 17 predicted proteins | sample GreLakmeER15MSRF_FD_187699 | JGI IMG/M metagenome (GOLD analysis project Ga0208974, IMG submission 187699) | Freshwater lentic microbial communities from great Laurentian Lakes, MI, USA - Great Lakes metaG ER15MSRF (SPAdes) | ecosystem: Environmental > Aquatic > Freshwater > Lake | place: Great... | reverse complement strand
TTGCAGTTAATAATGCAATTGGCTTTGTACACAACGGTATTATTAGTGGGTTTGGTGATGCTAATCATTCTGACACTATTGGATTTAATCAAAGCATTCTTCAACCTTTGGTAAGTAAATGGGGTAACCTTGCTTTATTTCAAGATCCTATCATTGACTTAATTGAAGGTCGTATAGGTTATAGTAAGCTTGTCTTTTTAGATAGACATGGTAACCATAAGATCATGAATGAACACAAAGGTGAATGGGATGATGGTGTATGGTATAGTAACAACAGTTACAAACCATATGTTGCACCAATTACTACATATGACTGGAAAGATTCAAAATATGATTGGAAAAAGAATGTAACTACAATCAGAACTGTAGCTTTACCTAAACCTAAAGTAATAGCAATAGGTGCATTAGTAGAATTACTAGAAGACATAGCTGATCCTGCTACTCTTAAGGTATATGAAACAGGAGAACTATGTGAGATTGTTGCAGTCAACAAAGACTTTACATGTGATCTAATGCATGATGATTACAATGGTAAGTCTTCATTTCTTTACAATGTTCCTTATCATTCTCTATCTTTTGTAGATGAGTTTGAAGATGATTCTATTGATCCTGTAGGTGTACCTGCATATCATAACTATGCATCACCTTCATTACTTAAAGGAAATAAATAATGACACTTAAAATATTTCCCTATAAATTAAGCAGCTTGTCTGCCAAAAGATTAGCACGAGCCCTGCGAGTACTGCGGGTTAATCATAATTATAACGCGAAGCGATCCGATATCATAGTTAATTGGGGAAATTCTAAGCCCCCTCATTTCAAATGGCTAGACAATGACTTAAACAAACCTCATGCTATTGCATTAGCTAGTAATAAAATTAATACCTTTGCTGAATTAGTATGTAAAGGGTTTGATCATCTACCTAAATTTACTACAGAAATAGAAGATGCTGAAGATTGGATTACTAATGGTAATGTTGTTTATTGTAGGTCTACTGTAACAGGACATAGTGGTCGTGGTATAGTCATTGCTTCTAATAGTAATGAACTAATCAATGCACCATTATATACTGTCAAGACTAAACATAAAGATGAGTATCGTGTTCACGTTTTTAAAGGAGAAGTTTTAGATGTTCAAAAGAAAAAAAGAAAACTGGGATTTACTGGAGCTTCTTCAGGTATTCGTAATCATACTAATGGCTGGATATATGCTAGAAGTGATGTTGCAATACCTAATATGTTATGCCCCATTGCTATACAAGCTGTCAACCTTTTAGGTCTAGACTTTGGTGCAGTTGACATAGGGCACAAAGTTAATGATAATAAATTCTTTGTGTTCGAAGTTAATACTGCACCTGGACTTGAAGGTTCAACACTTGACAAATATGCAAAAGCAATATACAATTACTATTCTAAACTTTAAAAGGAGTTTGTATGCGTTGTCTTGCTTGTAATAAAAATTTAAATGACTTTGAATCTACTAGAAAATCTACAATAACAGGTGAATACTTAGACTTATGTAACACCTGTTACCATGAGATTCAACAGGATACTTCTGTCAAAGAACGTGATGATCTACGCACTGAAGAAGAAACCTTTGATGATGATGATAATGACTTTGACTTACACACGATTGCAGAGTAGACCAGACGATCTGGTCGTAGCGATGCTATCTGTGTTATTTGTTCATTACATACATAGTTACTTCAAAACCAAAACGCATTTCAGTTGCTGATGGAGTTGTCCACATGATAAGTTTCCTTTCGTTAGTTAAGTATACAATATTTCATTGTATACATATATTATACTATGAAATAGGGTTTCTGTCTTGTGTGCATTACTTATATATTACTAGGGAATTTCATGAGTAAATTTATACAACATACATCGTGTCCTAAATGTGGATCAAGGGACAACCTTGCTGAGTATGATGACCATGTTTGGTGCTTTGGTTGTAAATACTTCAAACAAAAGAATGACATACAGTCTATCCGTAGACGACTGCAACCTAAAGAACTTAGTGTGGGTATAGGGAACCTGAGTTTAACAGAAGATATTCCACAAGAACCTAAACAGTGGTTGTTAAAGTATGGTATTAGTAACAATGAAATTGTCCACAATAAAATTGCGTGGGACGCAAATAATCAGATCTTGGTTTTACTTTACACGCAAAATTACTGGCAAGGCCGTTGCTTTGGTGAACAGAAAGTTAAGTACCTATCCAAAGGCGATAAGCCTTTGACAATCTATGGTAATGGTGGTACAATTGTATGTGTGGAAGATGTTTTGTCTGCAATTAAAATTGCTAGACTTTCACCAGACTATTGTGCAACACCCCTACTTGGCAGCAGTATGTCCTTAGAAACTACACAATCGCTCTCAGAACGATTTAAAGATATAGTAGTATGGTTGGATAGGGATAAGGCTAAAGAAGCGATTAGGATATCTAGAAACTTGAAACAGAGGGGTATTAATACTAGGGTAGTTATCTCACCTAAAGATCCAAAAGAATATACAAAAGGAGAACTCATTAATTGGTTGAAGAACAGATAATTAAGTTGTTTTGTGAAGATAAATATATCTTTACAAAGTATTACAAGTATGTTAACATTAATTATATTAAAGTTAACTATAGTAATTTATATAAACTATTTATAACTATAGATAACTACTATAACAAATACAATAACAATAATAATATTAATAAACAAGAATTAGAATTAGTTTATAATAGTAATTATTTATTAAAAGATTCTGAAAGAAAAGAATTAACAGAATTAATTAATAGGATTTTAGACAATGAAGTGTCTAACAAAGAAGCAGTAATAGGACTTCTTGAAGAACATAGAAGAAGATGTCTTGCTGGAGAAGTAGCAAGAACTGCACTAGATGTAGAAGATGGTAAAGCTTCTATAGAATCTCTTCTTGCTTTGTTCAATGACTTTGAGCATCAAGAAATAGAAGCTACTGAAGCAAAGGCTATTCAGTTTGATTTAAGAAAGCTACATGAAACACAAGTAGCTACACCTGGTCTTAGATGGAGACTAAACTTTCTCAATAAGAGTTTAGGATCTTTAAGACAAGGAGATTTTGGATTCATATTTGCTAGACCAGAAACAGGTAAGACTACCTTCTTAGCTAGTGAGATTTCTAAAATGATTCAACAAACAGATGGAGAAGTACTTTGGTTTAATAACGAAGAACAAGGAAACAAAGTCGCTATTCGTTGTTACCAAGCTGTGCTCGGGGTAACAACCGAAAAGCTCTTTTCTAATCTTGATATGTATCAGAAACAATTTGAAGATATGGTTCAAAATAGAATTAAAATATATGACTTTGAAGATTCATCAAGAGCTTCTAGAGTAGAAGCAATCTTAAAAGAATCTAAACCAGCTCTTATTATCTTTGACCAAATAGATAAGATCAAAGGTTTTAAAGGTGATCGTAATGACCTTGAACTAAAAGCTATCTATCAATGGGCTCGTGAGATTGCTAAAACATATGCACCAGTCATAGGAGTATCTCAAGCTGGTGGTGAAGCTGAAGGTAAATTATGGTTAACAATGGATATGGTTGATGGCAGCAAGACTGCTAAGCAAGGCGAAGCTGACTGGATACTAGGCATTGGTAAAGAACAAGATAACACAAGTAGAACTAGATACCTTAACATTACTAAAAACAAATTGTTAGGTGATTCTGATACACTACCTGAACTTAGACATGGTAGTGCACAAGTATTAATTAAACCTGAGATTGCAAGATACGAGGATTTATAGAATGAAGAACTATCTAGTCATTGACGTAGAAACAACTATCAGTAACAAGGGTAATCCATTTGATGAAAGGAATAAACTTTGCTATGTCGGACTTAATAATAATAATGTTTATAATTTATTTGATATTGAATATAGTGGAAATCCATACAGGGAACAACTTAACGCTATACAGAATGTCATTAACAATGACGTTGTTCTTGTTGGCTTTAACATTAAGTTTGATTTGCACTGGTTAAAAAGATATGGCATTAACTTCCAGTCCAACAAGATTTGGGACTGTCAGTTAGTGCACTTTATTCTACAAGGACAACAAACTCCTTATCCAAGTTTAAACCAAGTATGTGAACACTATGGTTTAGAAACTAAACTTGATGTAGTTTCCACAGAGTATTGGAAAAACAAAATAGATACAACTGAAATACCAAAAGACATACTTGAAGAGTACTTAGAACAAGACCTTAGATTAACTGAACAAGTATACTTAAAACAAATAGAAGAAGTAAAACAAAATCCATTATTAGCTAGACTTATTAGTTTACATAACCAAGATCTACTTGGTCTACAAGAAATGGAATTTAATGGCTTATTATTTAATGAGGAGAAGAGTAATGAATTGGCTAACCAAACTGAACAAGAAGTTGATAGACTTGACAACTTCCTGTTTCAATTCCATAATTGTCCTGGCTTTAACCCTAGCAGCAATGACCATCTTAGTGCTTTCTTATACGGTGGGTCTATTAGCCTCCGCCGTAGAGTTGCTTGCGGAGTCTTTAAAACGGGTAGTAGATCAGGTCAAGTTAAAGAACGATGGGAAGAGTATCAAGTAAAATTTCCTAGATTATTTAATCCACTTAAAGGATCTGAGTTACAGAAAGAAGGCTTCTACTCTACAGATGAAGCTACTTTAAAATCTTTAAAAGGTTCATTAAAAGCCAGAGAAGCAAGAGAGATTCTTTTATTCCGTTCAACTTTAGAGAAAAGAGTAACCACATATTACAGAGGTTTACTTAATCTTATTAAAGAAATGAACTGGCCTAAAGGGATTATCTATGGACAACTAAATCAATGTGTTGCAAGAACAGGTAGACTATCTTCTAGTAAACCTAACTTACAAAACTTTGATGGTATGATTAAAGAACTATTTACATCTAGGTATCCTTAATGTTATTACAAGCTGACGCTAAACAATTAGAGTGGGTAGGAGCAACCTATCTATCTCAAGACAAGACTGCTCTTGATGAAATATGGGCTAGTGTAGATCAACATGCCGATAATCAAGAACGCTTTGGATTACCTTCAAGACTTATTGCTAAGACCTTTGTGTTTAGATTAATCTATGGAGGTTCCTCTTATTCATATGCTAATGACCCTAACTTTAGAGACATTGGTAATGAAACTTTTTGGCAGAATGTTATAGATGAGTTTTATAAAAAATATTCAGGTCTTAAACAATGGCATGATAAGATTATGGAAGATGCTAAACGTGATAGAAAACTTATTATGCCAACAGGTAGAGTCTATGCTTATGAACCTGATATAAGATATGGTAGAGCCGAATGGCCTCGCACCAAGATCCTTAACTATCCAGTGCAAGGACTCGGTGCAGACCTTATGGCTATTGCCAGAGTTAGTTTAAGAAATAGATTGTTAGAAAAGAAAGGAGTAAAAATTGTTAATACTGTACACGATTCTATAATACTTGACTTTGATTCCAAAGTATGGGATAATATTAGTATAGTAAATTTAGTAGATAAATGTTTCAATGATATACCAGCTAACTTTAAAAAGTTATTTGGTAAAGAATTCAATTTGCCAATGCGAGTTGAATGTCAAATAGGCCCTAACTGGGGTAACATGGAGGTAGTAAATGCAAATAACAGTGATTGATGTTGGAGCACCAAATACACATGCAGCAAAGAATGGTCGAACTTACCAGTCTCTTGAAGTAACATACAAGAATGATCAAGGTCAAGCTCAATCTAAAAAGCTCATGTCCTTCTCTAATCCACAAGTATTTAAAGCAGCACAAACTTGGGAGAAGGGAACACAAGTAAATGTAACAACCGAGAAAGATGCTAATGGTTATTGGCAATGGACAGGTTTAGGAGGAGACGCTACAGTGGCAGATAATAAACCAGCAGCAGCATCAAGTAATAATTCAACAAGAGTAACAGGGAGTAATTATGAAACTAAGGAAGAACGGGCTGCTAGACAGGTGTATATTATTCGTCAAAGTTCAATCTCTTCTGCTATTGATCTCCTTAAAGATAGTAAACCTACAGTTGAGGGAGTGCTTGGAGTCGCTAAACAATTTGAGGAATACATCTTTGCAGAGAAAAAAGGTATAGATGCTATTGATGACCTTGAAGATGATGTTCTTTTATAACTAGATGCTAGCTCTTATAGATCAAGATTTGCTTTGTTATAGATGTGCAGCATCTGCTGAACAAGATGAGTTTGCCATAGCAGTTTATCGTATTGATGAACTGCTTGACAATCTCTTAACTAAAACTAATGCTACCAGTTATAGAGCTTTTTTAACTGGTCCTAATAATTTTAGAAAGAAAATATACCCAGAGTATAAAGCAAATAGGACACAACCTAAACCAAAGCATCTCAAAGATCTACAAGACTACAGCATAGAAAAACTAAACGCAGAGTTTGCTCCAGACACACTGGAAGCAGACGATGCCTTAGCTATTAACCAAACTAAGGATTCTATAATATGTTCACTTGACAAAGATTTATTGCAAGTTCCTGGTAATCACTTCTCGTGGGAAATTACTGGGAAAGGATGGTCTAGACCTGATATCTTTGTTACCCAAACAGAGTTAGAAGGTCTCAGACTTTTCTATAAACAATGTTTGAAAGGAGATACTTCTGATAACATTAAAGGTGTTGAAGGTATTGGTACTAAAAAAGCAGACAACCTTTTAGCTAATTGTGAAACTGAAAAAGAAATGTTTGACATAGTAAGAACTGCTTATGGAAATGACGAAGAGTTCTTAATGAATGCAAGAGTATTATGGATTCTTCGTACTCCTACTGATGACTATCAAAAGAGGTTCAATGCCAACATTCAAGAGTAAACTAGAAGAAAAGGTATGGAGTGTTCTTAAAAAACATTATCCATCTGTTAAGTACGAACCTTCTAAATATAAATTTGTTCAACCTGCTGTTACCAGGACTTACATTCCTGATTTTAAAACAGGGACTGCAAGTGTATATCTAGAAGCAAAAGGAAAACTAGATCTAGATACCAGAAAGAAAATGATTTGGTTTAGAGATTCTAATCCAACAATTAGAATTATATTCTTGTTTATGAACCCTGATAATAAGATTACTAAACGGAGTAAAACAACCTATGGTCTGTGGGCTACAGACAATGGGTTTGAATGGTTAGACTTTAGAAAGGATTGGCTTAATGCTTATAAAAAATTGTGTAGTAAATGATGATGGTTCTTATGACTTTGATTTCCATGTAGATCCAGATGAAGCTGCGTTCTTAATGGATCATGCTATTAAGAATTTAGTTCATAATGGTATTATTAAAATTAACTTTGATGAAGCCGAACAAGAGTTAGAAGTATTTAAACAAGAGGGCGGTAAAGTATCATGAGTAAAATCTTACTATTAGATATTGAAATGGCACCTAACGTAGCTCATGTATGGGGTATATGGGATCAGAACATTGGTCTTAACCAACTACGAGAGTCTTCTTATGTAATGTGTTATGCAGCCAAATGGCTTGGTGATAAGAAGACGGTATTTGATTCTGTTAAAAAGTCTACTCCAAAGAAAATGCTAGAGGGTATCCATAAACTATTAGATGAAGCAGATGCTGTTATCCATTACAATGGTAGACGTTTTGATATTCCTTCTCTTAACAAAGAGTTTCTTTTACATGGAATGTTTCCACCAGCTCCCTTCAAAGAAATTGATCTACTAACTGTTGCTAAGAGTCGCTTTAGATTTGTATCTAATAAGCTTGACTATGTTGCACAGTCTCTTGGTCTAGGTAAAAAGACTGAACATAGTGGTCATGAACTATGGGTACAATGTATGGCTGGTATCCCTAAAGCCTGGAAGCTTATGGAAGAATACAATAAAAACGATGTAATCCTTTTAGAAGCTGTCTATGAACGCTTTAAACCTTGGATTAGGAATCATCTAAATAGGACATTAATAGAAGGTACTGATCTATGTTGCCCTACTTGTTCTTCTAAGAGTTTCCAACGTAGAGGTTATAATATAACAGCTGCTGGTAAGTATCAAAGATTCCAATGTCGTACTTGTGGTAATTGGTTTAAGGATAATAAAAACCTTAAAGAAAAAGGCACAGTCAAGTTGGTAAACATATGATAAAACCTGATGCTTGGTTAGTAGAAGAATTAAATTCAAAAGGGCAATTAGTCTGGAAGATGATTGCCTTCTTTGAACCTACAGAACTATCTTGGTTTAAAGATTTAAAAACACAGAAACATAATGTAACTATAACTCCTTTATATAAAAATGAAAATGAATCAAAGCATTATGAAGGTATTAAAAAGTATGATGCTAAGAGATTAGTTGAAGCAAATCCAGGATTGTAGTTGACAGATTCAACGATACTTGATATAATAATAGGACAAAATTAATATGAATGCATTAAATAAACAGGTGGATGGTAATCATTACAAGAAGTTTGTAATACAACCCACTGAATTTATTCATAAAAACAATATCCCTTTCATTGAAGGTAATGTAATTAAATACATCTGTAGATGGAGGGACAAGGGTGGAATGAAAGACTTGGATAAGGTTATTCATTATATTGAACTACTTAAGGAGTTAGAAAGTGGCAACAAAGAACGATGTAACAGGAGACAGTCTCGTATCAAAGCCTTTATCCAAGGATGGAGAAGAGAATTGGGATCGAATCTTCGGAAAGAAGATGAGAGAACAGAAACTAACAGTGGATGATATGGACCAATTGTCCATGCCAAAACATAACAACAATGGTCGGTCATCAGAAAGCTAAGCATGAATAGAACATTCTACGAACTATGTGAAGATTTAAAGAAGTTAGACGAAATAACGTTAATGGAACTACTTAATCTTACATCAGAAGAGATAGTTGATTCTTTTCAAGACAAAATAGAAGACAACTTTGACAGGTTGTCAAGAGAAATAAATAACGAACTAAAGGATTATGATACATATGAGTAGTTTACCAAGTGTTTACCAGGAAGTAATCGCGATGAGCAGATATGCTCGTTACATTCCTGAAAAAAATCGCAGAGAAACATGGGAAGAAACAGTAACACGTCTTACTAATTACCTTAAAACTAAAGTAACATTAGATACAAATACTTGGGATGAACTACACAATTCTGTTTTAAAGTTAGAAGTAATGCCTTCTATGAGGCTTTTAATGAGTGCTGGAGAGGCCTGTGAAAGAGATAACATCGCTGCTTATAATTGTTCTTATCTTGCTGTTAATAATAAACGTGCTTTTAGTGAAGCTTTATATATACTCATGAACGGTACAGGGGTTGGCTTCTCTTGTGAACGTCAAGAGATTGCTAAACTACCAGAGATTCCTTCTGAATTAAAACAATGTGATGATGTAATTGTAGTTGAAGATAGTAAACTAGGATGGGCTAAGGCCTTTAAAAAACTAGTATCATCCCTTTGGGAAGGTGACATACCTACATTTGATTACAGTAGAGTAAGACCAGCTGGTGCTAGACTTAAAGTGTTTGGTGGTCGTGCTAGTGGTCCTGAACCTTTAAAGAAACTATTTGAGTTTGTAGTACACACATTTAAAGGTGCAGTAGGACGTAAACTAAACTCTATTGAAGTACATGATATTATGTGTATGATTGGAGAGATTGTAGTAGTTGGTGGTGTTAGAAGATCTGCTCTTATTTCTCTTTCTAATCTTACAGATAAACGTATGAGAGATGCTAAAACAGGAGCCTGGTATAATGATAATTCACACAGAGGACTTGCAAATAACTCAGTGGCATACACGGAGAAACCAGATAGTGAAACTTTCATGGAAGAGTGGCTCAGTTTGGTTAAATCCAAATCAGGTGAACGAGGAATCTTTAATCGTGTTGCTGCTCAGAATCAAGCAAATAAATGGGGAAGACGAGATCCTACTCTCAGTTACGGAACCAACCCATGCTCAGAGATTATCCTTCGTGATAAACAATTCTGTAATCTTACGGAAGTGGTTGTACGGGAAAATGATACCGAATCTACCCTTACTAAGAAGGTCAGGCTCGCAACAATACTTGGAACTATCCAATCAACCCTAACTAACTTTCAGTTTCTATCGTCTGAATGGCTTAAAAACACGTCTGAAGAGAGGTTATTAGGTGTTAGTTTAACAGGTATCATGGATGCTAAGATTACTAACAACCCTGATCCTAAACTGTTAGAAAGGTTAAGAGATGTCTCTAGGACGACAAATGAGGAATATGCAAAGCAATTTGATATCCAACCTTCTGCTTCTATTACTTGCGTTAAACCTTCAGGTACTGTGTCACAGTTGGTTGATTCCGCTAGTGGCATCCACGCACGTCACAATAATTTTTACATTAGACGTATACGCATGGATAAAAAAGATCCTATCTATGACTACTTAAAATCTATGGGAGTATCTGTAGAGGATGAAGTATTTAGACCTGATTCAACAGCAGTCTTTAGTTTCCCTATGAAAGCACCTAAAAATGCTATCCTTAGGAATGATAAAACAGCTATTGAACAGTTAGAGATTTGGTTAATATACCAAAGACACTGGTGTGAACATAAACCTAGCGTTACTATTTCAGTAAAAGATGATGAATGGCCTGAAGTAGGATCATGGGTATGGAAACACTTTGACGAAATTAGTGGTGTATCTTTCTTACCATACTCTAATCACACATATCAACAAGCACCTTATGAAGATTGTAGTGAAGAAGAGTATAAAGAACAACTAGCAAAGACTCCTAGTCGTATAGATTGGGCTGACTTTTTAGAACAGGAAGATAATACTACTGGTCAACAAACCTTAGCTTGTACAGCAGGAGCATGTGAAATATGATAGAATATGAACTGAGCTTAATCAGTGGAGTTTCACTAGGGATTGAGTTCCTTAGTGATGATTACTTTACCTACACAGTTATTGACTTACTAATAGTACGATTAGTACTGTCTAAAGAGAAGCCCTCATAAGGGCTTTTTTTATTCAGGGTTCTCGTATTGATATATTCGTTCTTCTCTAAGTGATTCAATCTGATCTTTCTTATCTTCTTCCCTATTCATTTGTTCAAAAGTCTTAGTCTTAATATCAAACATCTTAAATAAGAATTGAGCTAAGCCACCTCCCCAATCTGATTGTGCTTGTACAGCACTTTGCATCATAGGGAAACGTTGAATAAAGTAGTTCTTTAAGTCTTCAATCTGAGTTCTATAATCTCCAGGAGGAGCTATGTCTTCTCTATTATATAATTTAAAATTCATTGCTGCTTCTAGTGCACTTTGAAGCACTGGATTTAAAGTAATGAAACTATTAAAAAGAGCCATCTGATCTTTTTCATCATCACTTATAGCACGGATAGTATCAAATAAATGTAGAACTCCACCACGTCTAAATTTAGACTCTTCAAAACCAGTATCAAATAAATCATTTAAAGCTTTAGCTGCTGGATCTAATATTGCAGGATAAACAAAAGATAATAATAATCCATAAGCTAAAGCAGAATCAAGACCCTCTTTAAATTGTTTAGATTTACTTAAATTAGGATCTGTCATCATTAAATCTTTAGCAGTATTTAAAATAGAACTTACCATACCATGTTTATAACGAGTAAAAATAGCTATACTATTGTTTTGTAAAACATTAGATAATTTACGACTATATTGTTCTGCTAATTTACCACCAATTATTTTTCCACCTATCTTAGGAACATAGTAAGGAACAGTAAATTCTCCTACACGAGGAGGTAATCTATATTGAGGAAGATGTCGTTCTGCACTTGTTACTGCATTTCCTATACCTTTACCATCAATCATTTCTTTTTCTAAAGCTGCTTGAACTAAAAGAACATCTCTAAACTTCCACATAGTATTTTGAGATGTATTTGATAAACGAGCATATAATTTAAAAGGGGATTCACCCATTGTTTTAGCAAGGTTTTTAAACTCTATAGTGTTTCTAACTTCTTTTAATCCTAATGCATAAGCTTCATTTAAATAAGCATTATTAGTAATATTAGCAGACATAAGTCTACCATTCTCTCTAAGAATCTTTTGAAATACAGGACCACGTTCATTTACAATTTTAATAGCTTCTGGAAAAGTTTTACCTAAACGATATAAACTTCTTGGATCTAAAAAGCCAGATGCACCTCTAGTACCTATCCAATGGGGTACCTCATTCATCATATGAATAAAAGGAACAATCATCATATTAGTTACAATAACATTATTTAATTTACCTACTGCACTTGTTTTTATAGGTTTATTAAAATCTTCTATTGCTTCTGCTAACCTTTGATCAAAAGCATAATTTTTAAGTTCTGGAGTTTTAGGAAGAGCTTCAGCTCCATCTTGTACTCTAGCTTCTCTAAAACCTTCAGGAATAGGTTTATTAGCTTCTATTTTATGAACACGACTTTTATTAATAGGATTAGTAAGAATATCTTTTTGAAATTGATGTGTTCTAACCATATCTCTAGTTTCAGCAAGTCTCATACCTAAAACAAGAAAAGGATTATTTGAATATTTATATGGTGTATTTAATTCTAATTCTGCTCTATTAGCATTTTGAACTTTATATCTACCAAGAACATCACCTGCTTTAATAGGAATTTGACCTATATTAAGGGAAGATTTTATTTTACCATTAACCCAAGTATTTAAAAAATGATCTCCCTTTTCATTTCTTGAAATTTGAACTACTTTACGAAGACCTTTTTCATCTACCATTGTAAAAAGATTACGATCCTGACCAGCAGGAGTTTTATAAAGAACACTATCTCCTGAAACAGGATCTATAGTAGTAGACCAACCTAATGATTCTTTAACAGTAGTAAAAAAACTTTTAGTTCCTTCAACAGGAAGTCTATAACGACTAGCAAAAGTACCTGTTTGTTGCTCATTCATATTTAAAGGTTCAATTACACCTTCTTCTTGAAGATACTTTATATGATTATCTAATTTAGCTTTCCAAGGACGATAAATATTATCATACAAATGTTGTTCTTCTTGAGTAAGAACTTCACGAGTATTAATTTTAGCTTCTGTTTCTTTAATACTTTTTTTCATATTTTCAATACCAATATTATTATTTTCTATTTCTTTTTTTATTTCTATTGGTAATTCAGACCATTTTATTTTTCCTTCAAGATTAATACTTGAACGAAGATCATTATCAGCCATTAACTTTCTATTTCTATTATAAAGATTATTAATGTTAGTTTGTATACTTGTTATTTCATTATTAATAGTTTCGTTACCCAAAGCAGTATCTTCTGCATATCTATAAAGTTTTTCTGAAACTTCTTTAGTTACTCCTAAACGTTCTAATTCTTTATTTAAGTCAATAACTGCAGTTACATCAGCTACATTTTTAGATTTTAAAGTTTCAAAACTTATATGAGATTCTTTAGGATCTGAAGAAAGAGATACAAAATCAGGATCATTCATCCAATCAAAATGAAGTTTATCCATTTTATTAGTATCTAAATTAATTTGAGGAGGTCTAGTACCATTAACAAAGTTACTCATTTTAGTAGTAATCTTTGTAGGTTTAACTGCAGCAAATCCAAAAGCTGCTGACTCAACTAAATGTAAAGGATCAAACTTACCTTGTTGTATTTGATTAACTCCTTCAAGAGCTGTACCAACACCAGCACCTGCTGTTCTTTGTACTAAAGGAGAAATTACTTTACTAACACCACTAGCTGTTTTTAAAATTAAGGGTTCTATTGCTCCAGGACGAAACAATGCAAGATTACCAGTAAGAGCTCCTGTAAAGGAAGACTCTGGGTTTTGTTCTATTTCTTGTTGACGTGTTGCTTTATCATAACCAAAAGTAGCCTTAGCTTCTTCAGGAAGTAAATCAAAGGCTGTTTCTACTATCTTAGATGTACCTATAAAACCTGCTAAACCTCCACCTAAACCTCCAATAATAAGACCAGGAATTCCAAATGGAGATCCAGCTAATGCACCAAATCTAGCTCCATATAACATTCCTGGAGTAGAAGCTATACCTAAAGCAGCACTACCTACTGCAGCTTTAGTAAATGATCTAGTTTGAGATATATCATCAAGTTCTACAGCTGTAGTAGGATCAAATTGTGCAGAACTTTTAGTAGTAGTAGGTTCAGATACACCAGGTGGTTCTTCAACAATATTAGTAGGATCAAACCCTGAAGTTTTGCCTACTTCTATTGTAGGTAAAGTAAAAGCTACAGGTTTGTCTTCATCAATAATGTTAGTAGGATCAAAAGCCATTATTTTTTAACAGGGTCCCATTGATTATCACCTTTATATACAGCTTCATTACCTGAAGTATCTTTATAAACTTTGCCTACTGTAAATTTATCTGGTCTTTTCATTTCTTGAGTAGGAGTTTTAACTTCAGGAGCAACTCCAGGAGTATATACTTTATCTTTAAATATCATACCCTCTGTAGTAATTTTACTTTTAACATCTTTAAGAGCCAAAGCTTTAGCTTCTTCCATTGTATATAATGGAAAACCTTTATCATTAGCTTGATTTAAATACTTAGAGTAGTTCGCTTTAAAGTCAGCAAGTCCTGTTATTAAATTAGAACCTTCTAATTCAGTATAAGATTTAAGTTCTGATCTTAATTCTCTACTAACAATCTTATTACTTAAATTAGTTATTTCAGATTTATTACTAGTCCATGCAGAATCCATAGTAGTTTTATTTAACATTTTGTCAATATCACTTAGTTCTTTGTTTTTAGAACGAGTGTCTCTACCTTGTTCATTTAAACGAGCTATTTCATCTGTTAGATTTATTCGTTTTTCTGAAAGTGCTTCCATTTTTAAATTATGTCTTGCTGTTTCTTTTTGAGTATTAAGAGCTCTTTCTTCTTTAGCTGCAGCAACATCTAATTTCTTTAAATTAATTACATCAGTAGATTGTACTGATACCATTTCAAGAGCCTTTTCCCATTCAGAATCAGGAAGATCTTTATACATAGAAACATCTGCACCTCTTTTTTCAAAAGATGTTACAACATTATCCCAGATCTTTTTACGTTTAGTAGGATCATCTGTACTTTGTAATGCTTCATTAGCACCATAGGCAAGTAAACCTAAATAATCATTTCTAGATTTTTCTACTTCTTGTTCTACCTTTAAAGTATTTGCTTTTTGATAATCTATAACTGATTGGTTTTTATCATAGTCACTTTTCTTTTCAGCAGCAGACAATCTAAGTGCTTGTGCTTTTTCTAATTCACCAAACTTTTCAGCAACATCTGCTGCTAATGATGTATATTTATAAGGACTTGCTTTTTCTTCATCAGAACTAATCTGATTTAAATACTTAGACATGTCTTCATTTTTAAGTGCAGCAACTTCTTCTGCATTTTTAACACCAAATAAACCTTTAGCAAGTTGACCTAAAAGAACACCAGAAGAAGCACCTAATTGTCGTTTGCCTGACCCAGGACCAGTCCTTTGTCTAGAGACATTAAGAAAATCA
>Ga0208974_1000544_pt1 | contig 15495 bp, 26 predicted proteins | sample GreLakmeER15MSRF_FD_187699 | JGI IMG/M metagenome (GOLD analysis project Ga0208974, IMG submission 187699) | Freshwater lentic microbial communities from great Laurentian Lakes, MI, USA - Great Lakes metaG ER15MSRF (SPAdes) | ecosystem: Environmental > Aquatic > Freshwater > Lake | place: Great... | reverse complement strand
GGTTGTGCCATGTACGCTTGGGCTGCTTATACTAGGAAATCATTTGGCATGCTTGTTAACTACCTCTTGTTAGTAGCAATTGATATGTTTGGTTTGTTTCGGATGCTTATTCAGTGAATATTTTTTATCTACACGAAGACACTAAAGAATGCGCAAAACAACATCTTGACAAGCATGTCGTTAAGATGATTCTGGAATATGCACAACTTCTTTCTACTGCGCATCGTTTACTCGATGGGTATGAGTATGAAGGTAAGTCTATATCAGGTCGTAAAGCAATGCGTTGGAAACTAGATGATGAACGTGAAGATAATTTGTATATAGCATCGCATATGAAACATCCATCAGGTATATGGTGTCGTCAATCATTAGATAATTACTGGTGGTTGTATAATCTATGGCGTGATCTTATGAAAGAATATACATTTCGTTATGGTAAACATCATGTTGCCGAAAGACTAATTCCATTTCTATCTTCTGCCCCAACTAATACTCCAGTGGCCATTGCCACTCCAATGCCACAGTGCATGCCCGAGCAATATAAAGTAATTGGTGATTCTATCCAAGCATATCATAATTATTACATCAATGATAAACAACCATTTGCTGTTTGGACAAATAGACCAATTCCAGAGTGGTATGTTTCTGCTTTGACTAAACAAAATTATAAAGCAATCTATAAAAAACAAGATAATAAAATAAAATTTAGAATGGCATTATGTCCGTAAAAATAGTTTCGTATTATACTGCGCTGTATCAATTTGAGGCAGAAAACTTAGAAAAATCTTTGACTAAGTTTCTGCCTGATATTTCATTCTCAATTGAAGAATGCCCAGATAGTGGTAATTGGGAAATTAATACACATTATAAAGCAGTTTTTATAAAACAAAAACTAACTCAACCAATTGTATGGTTAGATGCTGATGCTGAATTAAAACAGTACCCTAAACTATTTGATGAATTAGATTGTGACTTTGCTGCACATTGGTTTAAAGATGAAGAACTTATCTCTGCAACAATGTATTGGAATAATACTGCAAAAGCACATGATTTATTGGATAATTGGATTCACTTAAATAAAATGTTCCCTAAGAACTGGGATCAAGTTAATTTACAAACTGCGCTTAACAATATTACCGATATTAAAGTAGTTCGTTTACCACCAGAGTATAATTGTATAGATAATTTGAGCGCAGAATATTATGGCAGCATAAAACCTGTAATTGAACAACATCAAGCCAGCAGAAAATATAAAAAGAGGTTGAATGCAATACATTGATATGTTTCCAACACCAGTTTATGCTAGTGTTGAATTAGATCTACGTAATAAAACACTACCAGTAGCAGAAGATTATATCAACCGTCATGGCAAACCATATCGCGACCAATTAAGTTATATTTCCACATACAATGATGATGGTGCTAGAATTGAACAGGTTAGTGATAAACGATTAGAACCACTTAATACATATATTAAATCTGCAGCAAAGAAATATTTCGAAGATATTTCTATTGAGCCTGTGCAGTTTAGTTTATACTATCTTTTTAACAAAATTACACTTGGCGGAGAACATCCAAATCACGCTCATCCGCAAAGTATATTATCAGGAGTATTTTATTTAAAAATACCTGCAACTGCACCACCAATTATATTCAATGACCCTCGCGATCATTATAAGTATATACAATACCCTGTTAAGTTTGGTAACCCTCGTGAGATGTATAAACTTTTACCAGAATATGTTATCAATCCAACAGAAGGTATGATATTAATGTGGCCAAGTTGGTTGGAACATCAAGTCCCAGCCAGTAAGTGCTCTGAAGAAAGAATCGCTGTTGCATTCAATGTGAATAGAGAATAATTATGCCGACTTATGTATTTCGTAACAAAGAAACTGGTGAACAGTTTGAGCAGATAATGAAGATGTCTGAACTCGACTCATTCAGAGCCGAGAACCCCCAACTAGAAACAGTAATTCAAGCAGTGGCGTTCGGAGACCCCACTAAGTTGAGTTCATCTCGTAAGTTTGATTCAGGATTTAAGGAGGTATTACAAAAAATACATGAGAGATCTCCAGGTAGCGAATTAAATAAAACGTCATCACAACTGTAAGGATTTTTAATGGCTCGTACATCAGCAGCAAAAAAAGTAATAGAAACTCATCATGAAGATCGCGAGACAAAGCCAGTTGCTTCTAATCAATTAAGATTGCGACTAGATAATTTAAAAACTTTTCAACCACTAACAGATAATCAAAAACTATTTTATGAAGCGTATAAGCGTGGTGACTATTTTGTAGCACTACATGGGGTGGCAGGAACAGGAAAAACTTTTATTGCTCTATACAAAGCAATTGAAGAAGTATTAGATAAATCAAATCCCTTTAACAAGATTATTGTAGTTCGTTCTGCTGTTCAATCTCGTGAAATGGGTCATCTTCCAGGAGATGTTAGTGAAAAGATGGAAATTTATGAACAACCATATCGTCAAATTTGTCATCAGTTATTTGAGCGTAAAGATGCTTGGGATAGACTAGAAGAACAAGGTCATATTCAGTTTATCTCTACATCTTTTATTCGTGGTATGTCCTTTGATAATGCTATCATTATTGTTGATGAGATGCAGAACTTAACATATGAGGAAATTGATACAGTTATGACTCGTGTCGGTCACATGTCTAAGATTATTTGGTGCGGTGATTATCGCCAGACCGATTTAAATAAACGTAAGAACGATGTTACAGGTATCTTGAAATTCTTTGATATTGCTCAGCATATGAAAGCATTTACTCGTATTGAGTTTACCGTAGATGATATTGTTCGTTCATCATTGGTCAAAGATTATATCTTGGCCAAACTAAAATATGAAGATTATGAGGAAAAAAAGTGATATTGTATGAGATAGTACGAGTTGGTGTCCCAGCAAGAAAACAAGATGTTACTCAGTCATTCTTAGATGCAACACAAAATATTAAAACTAGAACTGATTGTATTGGTATACTTACGGTAGACTTAGACAATCCATTAATGAAATTTGAATATCTAAGTGCACCATATGGTTATAATTATATGGTAAGTTTATTGCAACGTGTTCCAGTATTACCAAATTTAACTACTGGTGTATTAAATACATATAGTAATATTTGGCAAATACATAGTGGTAATACACCATCAGAATCTGTCGATAACTTACTTAAATATTTTGATGACCAACAGAAAACAATAGGGTTTAAAACACTGTATATATTTACTTGTGGTAGTCCTCTTATTAGTGATATGCTTACTAATATTATCTCTACTAAGAGACCACTAAATATTATTGATGCTGAGTCTCCAATACGCATTTGTTCAAATATTATGAAGGATTATTTAAATTTGGAAACATATCTAATTCATAATACTATACCAGAAATTATAGAGTCCAACATGTTGAATGTGTTTCCTGGGATCTCAAAAAATTATGGGATAAATATTAATGTAGTTTTTGACATATTAAAAACAATGATTTCTGAAACTGATATGTTTTTATACTCAAATATCTTAGAAGATGGATCTTGTTATGTTAAATGTATGTCATTTAAACAAGCGTTAGAAGATCTAAGTTTCTTTGAGAATACAGAAAACAATTTAACTTACGGGATTTATAAAAAATGATTACATCAGATCAATTCCAACATTTATTTCCTAGAGCACAAGATCCAGCCTCGTGGGTTGAATCAATGAATAATGTATTCCCAACATACGAGATTAATACACCACACCGTATTGCAGCATTCCTTGCTCAGTGTGGTCATGAGTCTGGTGGTTGGACAGTATTCGAAGAAAACCTAAACTACTCCGCACAAGGATTAAATGGTATCTTCAAGAAGTATTTCCCTACACTTGAATCAGCACAACCTTATGCACGCAAGCCAGAAATGATTGCCAATAAGGTTTATGGTGGTCGTATGGGTAATGGACCAGAATCATCAGGTGATGGATATAAGTATCGTGGTCGTGGACCAATTCAACTAACTGGTGCTGCTAACTATAAAGCATTTGCGCAAGAGATGTTTGATGACTGGCAAAATCTGTACGACAATCCAGACTGGGTTACATCAGATCGTGACTTTGCTCTTATGTCAGCAATTTGGTTCTGGAATAAAAACAAGTTGAATGTTCAAGCAGACTCTGGTGATATTAAGTTAATGACCAAGAAAATTAATGGTGGTTATATCGGTCTTGAAGATCGCATCAAACACTATAATGAAGCAATCCACTTACTAACTTAATGAAAACATTTATACATCATGATTTCCCTAAACTACAACGTGACACCGCACCAGATGGTACGAGGGTATACAAAACCCCTTCGGGTAGAGCCTATCCCTCCGTTACAACAGTTACAGGATTACACTCAGCAAAGGGGATCGCAGAATGGCGAAAAAGAGTCGGAGAAGCAGAAGCAAATAAAATCTCTGGAAGAGCCAGCGCACGTGGAACTAGAATCCACTCCCTCTGTGAATCCTATTTGCGTGGAGAACCTACTAACCCAGATATATTTGACGCAGAGATGTTTGGGTCGATTACCGACTGGTTAAGTGATATAAATAATATACACGCTTTGGAAGATCCGCTTTATTCGGACTTTTTAGAAGTAGCAGGTACTGTTGATTGTATCGCAGAATTTCAGGGTAAACTCTCTGTTATAGACTTTAAAACGTCTAGTAAACCTAAAGACAGAGATGATATCCATAATTATTTTATGCAAACTGCAGCGTATGCGGTTGCTTTTGAAGAAAGAACAGGAATACCTATTGGTAGACTTGTTATTATAATGGCGGTAGACAACGACGATCCAAGGTTGTTTATCGAAAAAAGAGATAACTGGATCGGTGGATTTAGGAAATTGAGATTAGATTATAAAAATCTCAAAAACCTGTAATTTTAAATTACTAAATATAGAAGTAAAAGAAACCTAACAAGGACTATAAAAATGCAAGCTGCTCAATTCGTTGAACAACTAGAGTTAAATAATGAAGCACTTTTCCGTGCATCTGAACTCCAAGTAAAATCATATTTCGACTCTAAGCCATCTAAGGCTGAACTAATCGACCACTTTAAAGGTCGTATGGTTAATGAGCGTATGAACATGGTAGAAATCTCTGCCCAAATCGCTGCTGCTCCAGCCGATGCAGATACTACTGAATTAAACCTCTTGGCTAAACAAGCCCAAGATGAAGCCAAACACTTCCGTATGGTTAAAAACGTCATCGAGCATCTCTCTGGCGAACCATGTGATGTTGGTGCTGCTGTTGAAGAACATGCTGACCAATTAGCAACTAAAGGTGCTGCTCTTATCAAGAAATATGGCGGAGACAAGAATCCAGTAATGTTAGCACTTTATCAATTAGTTGCTGAAGGTCGTGCTGCTCGTAACTGGGCAATGATGTCAGAATGTATTGATGACCAGTTTATCGCCAGCACTTATGCTAAGATCGCTAAAGATGAAAAGTTCCATGCTTCTATCGGTCGTCGTCAATTAATGCAATTATGCGAAGACCCAGTTGCTCAACAGCAAATCATGGAAGTCGCCGATGCAATGCGTAAAGACTTATTCCTTATCACTTGTGCTAAATCAGGTATGTCTCCTGAAAGCAAAGCGATTATGGAAAATGCTTACGGCTCACTATAATCAAGGGAATAATATGCAATCATCTAAAGAATTCGTACAAGATCTAAGATCTACTTTTGATACTCTGTACACAGTAGCCGATAAAACAACTCGTGAATATTTTGCAACTAAGCCAAGCAATGATGAATTGTTAGGTTATTTCAAAATCCGTTTATTCAATGAACGCTGGAACATGGTTGAACTAGCGCAAGCAGTTGCTAACCAGCCAATCGATACTCCAATTGAAGAAACTCAGTTGTTGGCTAAACAAGCATACGATGAAGCCAACCACTTCCGTATGGTTAAAGAAGTTATTGAGCACATCTCTGGTGTTGAGGCTGACTTAGCTGCAATTGGTGCTACTCATGGTAAGAAAATGCCAAGTCAAGGTGTTTTTATTCTAGATAAGTACAATGCTCAGAACGATGAGTTAGTATTGGCTCTTTATCAGTTCCTAGCAGAAGGTCGTGCTGCTGTAGTTTGGCAAGCAATGGCTGAGTCTATCGAAGACAACTATGTTTCTTCACGCTACGCTAAAATTTCTCGTGATGAAAGATTCCACAGCGAAATTGGTCGTTTGAAACTAGAAAAACTTTGTACTACTCCAGAAGCCCAGCAACGTGCTCTTGATATGACTCAAAATTTTGTTTGGGATCTTTATGAGAATACTTGTTTGTCTATCGCTCAAGTTTCTACTGAAGGTCAAGCTGCTATGAAACAAGCATATGGTCAACCTACTCGTGAGTTGTCTGTAGCAATCTAACCTACTACATGATCAATTAGAGACCAGCTTCGGCTGGTTTCTTACATTATAAGTATAAATATGAATGATGCTTTTTTAAATTGTAATATATGGTCAGTTAATGCTACTCATCAACCATATATTGAACATAATTTTTTCTTGGTATCTAGTGTATATTACTACAATTCTCTAACATCAAAAATTTTTAATTTTGATGTAGAATGTATACAGATACCAGAGTTTGAGATACAAGACATACATTTAATAAATGAATTAGATTTTGATTTTATTAATACAAATACTATACCAATTCTTTATAAAAATGAAACTGGTTGGAAAATTGATTTGAGACTTTATGAAGATTATAAGTTACAACCCAGAAACATTTAGTCTAACTGATCAACAATCTAAATTAAATGACATTAATCTTTACAATTGGTTAATGAAACATAATTTTAGTAAAGATACATTTTTAGTTGATAGAACTCAGTCTATACCACATTACTTGGATATAGATTATTCATACTCCCCAATACCAGCAAATCCTAATTTTAATTTAGATTTAAATACAATTGTAAAAAATAGATGTCTTGAATTACTTTCTACTGGCAAACAAATAAGTGTTGCTTGGAGTGGTGGTATTGATAGTACATTTGTTTTATTAGCATTACATTATTATGCCAACGATCCAGATCAAGTTAAGGTATATGGAACTTACAATTCTATTATAGAATCTGGTGATTTATTTGATCGATTTATCAAAGATAAAATTCCATATTCTATAAAGGTAAATACAACTGCATCTAATAACTTTACTAGTAAAGATTGTATATATGTAACAGGCGCAATGTCTAATCAGTTATTTACACAATCATTATTACACAGTAAACGAGATTCTATTTTAGAATTCAGAGATGAATATTCTGTGGGAAATGCATTAGATTATCCTTATACAGATGTTTTGATTGATTCTTGTTTAGAGTTTTTAGAACCATCGATTTTAAACATACCAAGAAAAATTCACACTATACAAGATCTAAGGTGGTTTATGAATTTTAACTTTAGTTGGTATAATGTTCTAACGAGCACACTAATAGGGTTAGATAAAGAAACTGCTAATAGAGTTCATGCGTTTTTTAATACCGAAGATTTTCAATTGTGGGCAATATATAATAATGATGTGGCCACAAAAACTGGAGATTATTCAGACGATCGCTGGCAATTAAGAGAAGCCATAACTGAATTTACTGGAGATTCTTATTATTCTAACAATAAGAAAAAGTTTACATCTGTGCTTTCTCCAATACCACACAATTGGTTGTATTTACTAAATGATTATACTAATGTTTACATATGAAAATTTTAATTAGTCAACGAGATGTTAAGATACCCCCATCGCATTTTACTTTCGATGCTTTAGAGCGTAGTTGGTATGCATTATTTAAAAAACATTACTTGATTCCAGTACCAAATTTAGGTATAATAGATGAATCAATTGAGTTTGATTGTTTAGTGTTGACTGGTGGTCCAGATAGTATTGAACGCCATTTAACTGAAGATTTACTCTTTGCTCATGCTATGAAGTTGAATAAACCAATATTTGGTTTCTGTCATGGAGCATTTGCTGTTAATGATTTAACAGGCGGAGTAAATGGATATATCGATGGCCATGTTCAAACTGACCATGAGATCATTATGGAAGATAACATATATACTGTTAATAGTTATCATGGGCAGTCTATAGATAAACTTGGACCAGAAATGCAAAAGATTGCTATGGATCTAGATGGTTATACAGAAGCATTTAAGCATAAAGATAAAGAAATATACGGGATAGTCTGGCATCCAGAAAGAATGAAAAATCCTGTATTACCTAAGAAATTAGTAGATTTTTTGTTATAAATAAAATATCAGTATTGACGGACGATTAGTGCCAATATACTTTTTAAATTAAATTTAAAGAGTTTTAATCATGGAATATATTATTTGGTGTGTCCTTGGCACACTATACGGTACTGTTATCGGTATCCTCCCAATGGCTGGCGCAACAACAGGCTTGCTCACAGTCTTTGCATTCGCATCATACTTCCTCTCAAACCCATATCTTGGAATTGTCTTTATGACAAGTCTAATTGCATCATCGAGCACAGGCGACAGTTACACTAGCATATTAACTGGGATTCCAGGTGGTGGTCAAACTGCTGCTTCTATAATTGATGGCCATCCTATGGCAGTTCGTGGTGAAGCTGGAAGAGCACTAGGTATATCGTTGATGGATAGTACACTCAATGGCGTATTTTGGGGTATTGTAGCATTTGCGTTTCTGCCATTCTATGGGCAGATAATTTTATATTTTGGCGTACCAGAATTTGCTGCGCTATTCCTATTAAGTTTCTGTTGCGTTGGTATGCTTACAAGTAAGAACTTCTTTTTGGCATTCTTGTCTATTGTTATTGGATTGTGGTTAGGATTAATTGGATTAGACCCATCTACATCATCCCCAAGATTAACTTTTGGATGGGATTATTTAAATTCTGGTATAGAGATTATGCCAATGATTGCTGGTTTATTTGCCATACCAGAATTACTAGAAGGTTGGAAACGAAGACATTACTCAGTTGTTAAAATAGAAAACTATTACACACAATTATTCCAAGGATTCCGTGACTGTTTGGTTTATTGGAAAGACGTGGTTCGTGGTGGGGTTATTGGTTTCTTCACAGGATTGCTTCCAGGTGCTGGTGGAACTATTGGCGACATGATGTCATATAGTATCACTGTTGCTAAAAACCCAACAGAGAAATTTGGTAATGGTAATCCAAGAGGGCTTGCTGGTTGTGAAGGTGCTAATAACGCACAGAAAGCATCATCACTACTACCAACTATATTATTCGGAATACCAACAGCACCATTTGCTGCAGTAATGATGGCAATTTGTGTTTATTTTGGTATGTACATGGGCAGTGCTGAACTTGTTTCTGACACTAAGTTTATCTGGTCAGTTGGAGCAAGTTTCGTAGCATCAACTATCCTAACATTTATACTTTGTATTTTCATAACAAAGTATGTAGTAAAGATTCTAGAAATACCATATTGGATTTATGCAAGTGGTATTCTAGCAATAGTCATTTGGAGTTGTTTCCAGTATACTGGTACAATGAATGACTTGTATATCCTCGTTATCTGTAGTATTGTCGGACTAGGTGCCAAATACTTTGATTTGAGTAGACCTGCGTTACTATTATCTTTTATAGTCGCAGAGAAATTTGAAAACTTCACTCAACAAGCATATACTCTGTATTCGTTTACTGAAATTATACAGAGACCTATTACTGTTGGTTTAGTTTTTGTTTCATGTTTTATTTTATATTGGACAATATTAAGGAGAAATAAATGAAGTATTTAATTGGTTTTCTATTTCTACTAAGCAGTACCTTCGCTTCAGCAGATTATAGAATGATTGTTCCCGACTCTCCAGGATCTGGTGGGGCAGTGTGGGCTTCTGTTATGGCAAAGCACTTGAGTAAGTATACTGATGAACCTATTGTGTTACAACACGTTCCAGGCGCAAGAAATATTCCAGGAATGAATCAGTGGCACAAAGAGTTTCGTAAAGATGACAAAACAATGGTAGTTAGTCTTGGTAGTCATGCAGTAAACTATTTGTTAGAAGATGTTGATTATGAGTTTAGTCAATACGATGCTATTGGTTTGATGAATCTGGATTTGGTTGTTGGTCATAATAAGAACTTTAACCCAAAAACTGATAAAGCAAAGTTTGGTGGCGGTAACGCTATGACTGATGCTTTGGCAGTTGGTTTGATGCTATGTGGTCCAAAATCAGATACCAATGCATATCTTGCTTGTTGGAAAGAAAAGATGATCTGGGTTAATGGCGTTGCTGGTAACCAAATTCGTCCAATGTATCTACGTGGTGAGTTAAACATTACTAGAGATCCTCCAACATCATGGATTCGTTTCTATGAGAATGATGCTAATACTGTTGTTTGGTTTACTCATGGTCTTCGTGATTTAAAGACAGGTAAACAAATTGAAAATCCAAACTTCAAAGGTAAGTTATTTGAAGATGTTTATAAAGCAACTTGGGGTGTAGCACCTTCTGGAGAATTATATGATTCTTATCATATGGCTCGTACATTTAACAATGTATTGCAAAAAGTTATCTGGGTAAATAAAGGAAATCCTAATACACAGAAACTTCGTGATGCTTTGAATAAGATGTTGAAAGATCCAGAAGCAATTGCAGCTATCGTAGAAGATACTGGTAAGTATGATTGGGTCGTTGGTCAAAAGGCTGATGATGTTAGAAAAACACTATACAGTGAGATTACCAATAAAAAACTTAAGAACTTAGTAGTTTGGTATAATGGAGCCTACGGAACAAAGAGTGTGTTTAAAGGAGATCTTTCTTTTAATGATGCAGGTAATTAAATAAATTTGCTTTGCAACTAAATATGATATATAATAGGTGAATGGTTGTTTGAAGCAACTAGAAAAGTATTCTGGACGGGAGTTCGATTCTCCCCACCTCCACCAAAAGATACATTGGCACGAAAGTGTTAATAGCGGAATAGTATCCGATACTTGATGTATCTTTTGATGGGGGTGACTAGGTTTCGACAGGGTAACAAGTATAGAAGTGGACAACCCATCAGAGTAGATGTTAAAACTAAAACAACGTAAACGCAAACGACGCACAGTTCGCATTAGCAGCCTAAACACTGCTTAGGGTTTCGGTAGGTTTCCTCGTAACAGAATAACCTACCACGTTTTAGTATGTCGGACAATAAGTGCCAAATACTATATTATGAGGTATGTCGGACAATAAGTGCCAATTACCTTTAAATTAATTTTTAAAGGAAAAACAAAATGAAATTAAAACTTTTAGTAGCATCAACCTTACTTGCCTGTTCTTCAGTTGCTCTAGCGCAATCATCCGTGACTGTTAGTTATGCAGATAGAACTGTAGATAGCAATGGTCAAGGTGTTGGTATAACTCGCTTATCTGCAAAAACTAAATTATTTTCTAATATAGATGGTGATATTGGTATCAATCAAGCAATTAATAGTGTAACCAATTCAGTAACTTCTAGGAAAGAAATTGGATTATCAACTGGGTTTGAAATAACATCTTTTGCTAAAGCAACTATTCGTGGCGCTACTGGCATTAAAAGTGCTTCTGGCAAAGCGGGTGTAGATTTTTACTCTATCGAACCTGGGATTAATGTTAAACTTCCGATTGATGGTTTTAGTGCTAGAGTTGCTTATCGTTATCGTAATTCATATGATGTTTCTGATCTTGATAGATCTGATACCATGAGATATGCTGTTAACTACGATCTAAGTAAGGTTGACAAGATCTCCGTAGGTTATGATGTTTTAAGTGGTAATGGTGCTTATAAACAAACAGTATTTTCTTATACAAGGTCATTCTAATTATGGTAGTTGACTAATGAGAGGAGCAGTAGTTGCCAATGGTCCAAGTAGAAATAGGTTTGATACTTCTGATGGGTATAGTTATTCTATTGGGTGCAATATTCCTTGGACCAAAGTAGATGCTACTGTTATTCTTGATGGTAATGTAATAGAACGCTGGTCAAGAGATCTTAATTTGATTTCTTGTCCAGTTTTTTTTACAGCCAGAGCATGGCGATCTGCGGATGAATATAAAATCCGTGAATATATATTAAACAATAATTTGTTTATTGACTTGATGCCAGATGCTAAAGAATTCTTTTCTGCTGGTCATATTGCTGCTCAGATTATGTGCGAAAATAATTTTACAGAACTTGACATATATGGGGTTGACTCAATGTTCAAGGAAACTGTTGTAAGTTTTACAAATACGTTGATAGATGATGTTAATCCTGATTCTGAACGACAACGTATAGTAAATTGGAGGTTGAACTGGGATAAACTCCAAAATGATTATCCTGAAGTTACTTTTAATTTTATAAGGGAATGATATGAAAACATTAATTGCTATCCTTGCATTATCTTTTGCTACTAGCGTTATGGCTCAAGCAGCAAAGCATCCTGATCCAGAAAAGATGGCAGCAGCTAAAAAAGAAGAATTAAAGAAACAAGAGACAAATTGTGTAACGAAGGATAAAAAAGGTAATTGTCCTACGCCACCAAAGTCTGAAAAACCTACTCCAAAGAAGGTAGAGAAGAAAGTTGACGCACCAAAAGCAGAAGCGAAAAAATAATTCTTCCTAAATAATATTACACTGTGGGTTGTAGGTTCCCAATAAAACCTTCATTACACACAACTCATTAACACACAAAGGAATTAATATGAGTAACATGACCCCGTTCGAGATTCGCCTTGAACTACTAAAAATGGCGAAAGACATGCTTAACGATGAGTACTACGGTAAGCGTGAAGTAATTAGCAATGAATGGTCTACAAAGGTAGAAGTTGCTAAAATCAATGGTGGTGAGATGCCTGTTCATCCAGGGTTTCCAGCTTATCCATCCGAACTCGAAATCATTTCAAAGGCTCAGACCCTAAATGGTTTTGTTTCAAACATCCCACTAGATACAAAGACTATTAGCAAAAAGTCCACCTGATAGGGAATTAGACAGGTGTTTGCGCACCTGTCTTCTTTTTAAGGAGATCATATGCGTACATATCGTATATACATACCAATAATATTATTAATACTGAGCATTATATTACTAACAAAAAATACATTTACTGATGCAGCAATTATGTTAGATGTAACATATAATCAATTGACCAAAGAAACACAAAAACAAGTTGATTGTCTGGCTGATAACATTTATCATGAAGCAGGTTTTGAACCCAATGATGGCAAAGTAGCAGTCGCTCTTGTCACACTTAATAGGATGCAAGATCCTAGATTCCCAAAAGATATATGCGGAGTAGTTAAACAACGAACTACTTCAGTGTGTCAATTCTCTTGGTTCTGTAATAAAGTCTCTATAAAAAATAAAGATGCTTATGAAGACGCAAAAGGAGTAGCAATTTATGTCTATGCAAATTATGAAAATTTGAAAGATATAACCAAAGGTGCGTTGTACTATCACGCAGATTATGTTAATCCAAGATGGAAACTCGAAAAGACTACTGTAATAGGTAGACATATTTTTTATAAAGAAAGTGGAAAACAAAATGATGTCAAAAATGAATCTGCAATTGAAGGAAGAACAAACAAAGCACTCTTTTATGCTGCTGATGGAGGAGATTACTCTTACCAGCGTTAAAACTGCTGTTGAGTGGATTTTTGAAGCAAACTTCTCAGAAGAACCACCAGAACTACTTAATTTAATTATTACAAGTCCAGGTGGTGATCTTAATGCAGCATTTGCATTAATTGATACTATGAAAGGTTCAGCAATCCCAGTTAGAACAATTGGTCTTGGCCAAGTTGCATCAGCTGGACTTATGATTTTTATTGCTGGTGCAAAAGGTCATCGTTTACTTACTCCAAACACTTCTATTCTGAGTCATCAATACTCATGGGGTGCGTTTGGTAAAGAACATGAACTTTTCGCCACTGTAAAAGAATTTGACTTAACAACTAAGAAAATGATTGCACACTATAAAAAGTGCACAGGTTTATCTGAAGCAAAAATTAGAGAGGTTCTATTGCCACCTCAAGATATTTGGTTAAGCGCAATCGAAGCAAAAAAACTAGGACTCTGCGATGACATTAAAGACCTTTCTTGATTACTTAAAATTCTCTGGTGTGTGGATTAATTTTGCAATAAATCCATATCATTGGAGATTAGCATATAGATTCGATAGACCCAATGATACAGATCCTGCAATGTATCAATGTAGTATTACACTTGGTCCACTATCTGTTCGTGCAATTTTAGATGATGGCTCGTGGTAAAATTTAAGGAGAAATTATGAAAACCGAAATTAGTTTTGTTATTGCAGTTGCATTAGCACTTCTTGCATTAATTCTTTCAATGGCATATAACAATTATACAGAATTAAAGTCTATGGAGCGAAACATTGAGTCTGCAATTGTAAAGGGAATTGACCCTGTTGCAGTAAAATGTGCATATTCTCCGCAAAATACAATGTGTACCGTATACGCTGCAAAGGCGAAATAACCCTACAAAGTTGAGGGGATTCTAAAATTTCCCTTTACTTTGATATCAATTTAGGGTATAATATATACTGTGAATAACTACTTTGAGACTATATTATGCAAATGCTTTTTACATCGCTCGGAAAATCTAAGAAGAAAAAACCCAACGCAAAACAACGTGAGTTAAATGCAAGTTGGGAGAAGATGTTAAAGAAGTATGCCACAAAGACTGTTGCAAAACCTACGCAACAACTCAGTGATGTATACTCACTTGGAAAACCTGCTTGTCGTGAGACACCTAAGCATCCAAGTCTTCCATTTACTGGTGCGCCTTGTTTCAAGAAACCAAATCCAGTTTACACTGGTACTGCTATCAAAGGTATTGGCACCATGCACAAGTCAAATGCTGTTCCTGTTTTCTCTGACGAACAAGCAAGAGATATTGCAACTATGCGAAGAAATTGATTTGACTTTTATTAAAAACTAAGGTATAATTACATTATGGATTACAAAAACAAACGCCAAGAACTTCTAATTCAGAAGATGAAACTAGATAAGTTCTTTACACTGTATCTAGATAAATTTGAAAAACAGATGGACTCTGAAAAACCAAACACTCCAGTATGGAAATTGTTTAAGAAAAAATCTGATGAGTATTCTAAACTAAATCAGGAAATTCGTAATGTTGAATATTGGATTAAAAAATATGTCTAATCCTCTTGTTACTGCAGATCGAAATACAATTTTTAAATCTTCAAATGATTTCTCTATGCACATTGAACAAATTGTGCGCGATAAAAAGATATCTTACATGGATGCGGTTCTTCAATATTGTAAAGAAAACTTTATTGAACCTCAAGATATTGCCAAACTTGTGAATAAATCACTCAAGGATAAACTTGAAGTAAACTTCCAAGATGAAAATTATTTACCAAAGCGTGCGAAACTGGATGTTTGATTGTGGATGGATTTAAAGCATATCGCTATTACCTCGCACTAAAATTACACTT
>Ga0208974_1000543_pt1 | contig 15497 bp, 4 predicted proteins | sample GreLakmeER15MSRF_FD_187699 | JGI IMG/M metagenome (GOLD analysis project Ga0208974, IMG submission 187699) | Freshwater lentic microbial communities from great Laurentian Lakes, MI, USA - Great Lakes metaG ER15MSRF (SPAdes) | ecosystem: Environmental > Aquatic > Freshwater > Lake | place: Great... | reverse complement strand
CAACCATTGGAACTACTACAATATCGCCGGGTGCTACTTCTTTAACACTTGCTGGATTAACATCAGTAACTGCTACAAACTTTTTTGGTACTGCATCAAACGTTACTACTAACGCAAATCTAACAGGCGATGTTACATCTGTCGGTAATGCTACTACACTTTCTAACACTGCAGTTACTGCAGGATCATATGGTTCTGCTACTGCTATTCCAGTAATTACCGTTGATAGCAAAGGTAGACTAACCGCTGCATCTACAAGTGCTATTACAGTTGGTAATGGTGCATTAACTCTTGGTATTGGTACTGCCGCTGCAACTGCAACCACAGTAACAATTGGCACTGGAACTGGATTTACCGCTAATAGTTCTAATGCAAGTACTTATGATATTAGAGTAGGTCCAGCACTAACTGCACTTGCTACATTTATGACAACAGCAACTGCTGGTTTCATTAGACGTAGCGCTCAAGATACTTATGCAATTGATACTAGTACGTATTTAACATCATATACAGAATCTGATACGTTAGCATCAGTAACTGGAAGAGGTGCTAGCACAACTGTTGCTTCTACTTTCTCTGGTGGTTTAATAACAGGAACTGTAAGTTCATCCCAACAAACTCTTACAAATCAAAATGGGAATTCTTTATCTCTCGTAGGCTCAAACGGTGGCCCAGCTGGCGTCATAACTGCAGGTGGTTCTGGTGGTGGAGCGTTCATCACCGGCGGCACTGGAACAGGTGCCGGCTTTGGAGGTTCTATAACTATTGCTGGCGGAATTCCTGCTTCGGGGGGTACAGGGAGTGGCGGCGGCGTTCTTATTAAAGGCGGAACAAGTAGTGCATCAACCACATTGTCTGCAAATGGCGGTCTAGTTGATATTCGAGGAGGTGACACTGCTGCTTCTCAGCAACGAGGAGGTAATGTTGAAATTCGAGGAGGTATGGGTAACGGCACAACAACATATAGTACCGTATTTATTCTTACTGCTATTGGTGGAAGCTCAGATACAGCGCATACTCCACTAACAGTTGCTAAATTTTCAGCAGGCAGTGTTTATTTTCCAAACCTTGGTACATCTGGATTCGTTAAACTTAGCACTGGCGGTCTATTAGTTCAAGACACTACTTCATATCTAAGTGGAACTGTTCCGATTGGAAATGGTGGCACAAATATCACTTCATACGCTGCAGGAGATATTCTATATGCGTCTGCAGCTAATGTATTGTCAAAATTAGCTAAAGGCACCGATGGACAGGTTCTTAAGCTAGCAAGTGGATTTCCTGCTTGGGGTGCAGATATTGACACTAATACTGTTACTACTGTTAAAGGTGGTACCGGTACTGCAGTATCTGGCGAAGTCGCATTTGCTGCTGGTACTAATGTAACTATTAGTCAAGCTGGACAAACTATTACTATTAATTCTAGTTTCACTGACACTAACACATGGAATGCTAACGCTCTAAATGTTGCAGGTTATGTTGCTGCACCAGTTGCGGCAACTGCTAATAAAGTTTGGAAAACAGACGGATCTGGTAATCCAGCATGGAGAGATGATGCTGACACTAATACTGTTACGGCTCTAAGTGCTAATAACACCGATGCTACATTTGTAAGTGGTAATATATCATTTACTGGGGGTGGCGCGGCTAGCGTTACTAGAGTTGGTAATGCTTTTACTATTTCATCAACTGACACTGACACTAACACATGGAATGCTAACGCTCTAAATGTTGCAGGTTATGTTGCCGCACCAGTTGCGGCAACTGCTAATAAAGTTTGGAAAACAGACGGCAGCGGTAATCCAGCATGGAGAGATGATGCTGACACTGACACATGGAATGCCAACAGCTTAAACGTAGCTGGTTATGTTGCTGCTCCTGGCGCAGTAGCTAATAAAGTTTGGAAAACAGACGGATCTGGTAATCCAGCATGGAGAGATGATGCTGACACTGACACTAACACATGGAATGCCAACAGCTTAAACGTAGCTGGTTACGTTGCTGCTCCTGGCGCAGTAGCTAATAAAGTTTGGAAAACAGACGGATCTGGTAATCCAGCATGGAGAGATGATGCTGACACTGACACTAATACAACATACGGCGCAGGCACTGGTTTAACTTTAACTGGCACAACGTTTAGTGTTAACTATGGTACTACTTCAACAACTGCGTGTGTTGGTAATGATTCAAGATTAAGTGATTCTCGTGCAGCAAATGGTGGCACCGCAACTAATGCAACTAATGTCTATGTCACGCAAACTGATAATACCACTAATTATGATTATTCGTTACTTTTAACCGCAGGTGCAGCTCAACATATATCACTACGAGCAGATATTACTGGTGGACCTACATATAATCCATTAAGAAATGGATTATCTCTTGATGGATTTGCATCGCATACCTGGGCGTATGCAGCTCTTCAACTTGGAAGAGATTGGAGCATATCTCAAGATGCGTATGGATATAATTTTGCAACAGGTTGTAAAGCTACTTCATCAACTGCTTGGACTGGAACTGGAAATTTTTCTAAAGCAATGAGATTTGCTTTGGATCCAAACTATGGCACTTTTTATTGGTATGTTAAAGCAAGTGACACTGTAGATACTACTACTGCAATAAGTTTTAGAACTGCAATGTCATTGGATATTAGTGGAAATTTAACAACTTTTGGTACCATTAGTGGCACTGCGTTAAGCGCTACTACTGGTACATTTAGTGGTGCAGTAACACTAACTACAATAACAGCAACTGCAGCCAACGTATTAAGCATAACTGGTGCTCCTTCATCTTCAACTGCAGGAACTGCTTATGCAGTGAATATTACTGGTGGTGCTGGTTGGGATTCAACAGCTGCAGGTAAAGGCGGTGCGATTAATATTACCGGAGGCAGATCTGGTAATAACACCACTGGCAGTGGTGCAGTAATGGGTGGCACCGTTACTATTACTGGTGGTGCGGGAAATACGCTACATACAGGTGGTACACCAGGTGAGATAGTGATTATAGGTGGTACTGCACAAATAGCAGGTCAACGGGGCGCAGATGTTTCAATTAGTGCTTCAGGATGTTTTAATTCTTCTACTAGTGCTGATGGTGGTAATCTTACCTTATCTGCAGGCGCTGGTAGTGGTAGTGGTGGAACTAACGGTATTATAACATTACAGGCTCTTGGTGGTGCTGGTGGTAATAACCCAATAATTAAATTTGCAACGGGCGGCCTAGGAAGTGGTGAACGCGCTAGAATTAGTAGTTATGGACTATCCGTTGGAACTACAGCAAACGCATCGTCAACAAATAATACAGGAGCTATTTTAGCTGCAGGAGATATTACCGCATTTTCAGATGCTAGAATCAAAACAAATATTACTAAGATTGATAATGCACTAGATAAAGTTGAACAATTAAATGGTTATACCTTTGATCGTCTAGACGTTACAGGAGGGCGTCGTCAAACTGGTGTAATTGCTCAAGAAGTTATTAAGGTTCTACCAGAAGCAGTATTAGGTTCAGAAGATACCACATACTCAGTTGCTTATGGTAACATGATGGGTTTAATGATTGAAGCAATCAAAGAATTAAATGCTAAAGTAACTGATTTGCAAAATCAACTTAATAATAAATAAGTAAGAGGAACTTAAATGGCAACGACAGCTTATTTAGATATTGATCAGGGATCAGACTTTGTCACAGAAATGACTCTTGAAAATGATAATGGAACTGTCATGAACTTGTCTGGGTTTACGGCGTATTCTCAGTTTAGAAAAAGTTATAGTTCTAGTACCGCATATAATTTTGTTACTGCTATACCAACTCCATTAGCTGGTAAATTAACACTATCTCTTTCTGGAATTGCATCATCCGCTATAAAACCAGGAAGATACCTGTATGATGTAGAAATAGCAAATAGTGTATCTAAAACACGAGTTGTTGAAGGCGTTATTACAATCAATCCTGAAATAACGAAAATATAATGAAAATACGCGTAAACACACAAAACACTAATACTGTAAGTGTAAACACTCAATCTAATAGTGAAGTGATAGCTGTTGGAATCCAAGGACCAGCTGGTCCTAATTTTGTAACACGGGCAGCTGATGTAGACTCAACAATTTTGAACAATGGTTCTATTCTTGTCTATAAAACGAATACTAGTAAATGGACATCTACCACTACGCTCGATGCGCAGAACATGGAAGGTGGAGAATTTTAATCGGAGAATATAAAAAATGGCAAGCATAATTAGAATTAAAAGATCCACCGTTACTGGTAATCCCAGTACATTAGGGGCAGGTGAACTTGCATATACATCATTAGTAAATAATGATTCTAATGGTGGAGATCGCTTATACATTGGTGTAGGAACTGAAACCGCTGGCAATGCTGCAACGCATGCGATAATTGGTGGTAAGTATTTTACTGACTTACTAGATCATACTCGTGGTAATCTACAACCAAGTTCTGCATTAATCACAGATGCAACCAGCAAGATCGATCAACTTAAAGTTGATAATATAGATCTTAATGGTAATACGATTATTTCAACCGATACCAATGGTGATCTTAATATCACTCCAGATGGTACTGGTTCTACTCGCATTAAAAATCTTGTAGCTTCTAATGTAACCAATTCAGATCTTACTATAGGCCGAGTTACATTTGCAGGGACTGCGGGTGTTCTCGATGATGATTCTAATTTCTTATGGGATGATACCAATAAGCAACTTAACATCACCGGTGCTGCGAAGGTTGATAACATTAAGTTTGATGGCAATGCTATCTCAACTACCAATGATAATGGTAACTTAATTCTTCGTCCTCTTCAAACAAATGCAGATACAACAGCTTCTCAAGCTGTTGTTCAAATTGATAACATCAGAGGTTTAGTAATTCCAGTTGGTACGACAGGTAATCGTCCTTCTTCTCCTTTACAAGGTTTGGTTCGTTATAACACGACTATATCTCAGTTTGAAGGTTATAACGGCACTAGTTATATTTCAATTGGCGGTGTTCGTGACGTAGATGGTAACACCTACATTGTTCCAGAACTTTCTCCTGGTTCTAATGAAAATACGTTGTTCTTCTACACAGATGGTGTAGAAAGAATGACACTTTCAGCATCACAATTGAATGTTAATACAAGTATTACCACAATACTTAATGCAACCACGGCATCAACTACTACAACGACTGGTGCTTTTCAAGTTGTTGGTGGAGCTGGTATCGGTGGACAACTTAATGTAGGTGGTGCTACCAATAAATTTACCGCCGCAACTGCTTCTACAACATCTGCAACTGGCGCATTAGTTGTAACAGGCGGAGTTGGTATTGGCGGTAACTTAAATGTTGCTAGTAATGTGAACGTAACTGGTTTAACAACATTAGCACAGGCACAGGTTACCGACTTAACTAGTGGACGTTTAACATATGCAAGCACTAGTGGACGTTTAGTAGATAGCGCTAATTTAACATTTAGCGGCACGCTATTAACAGTTACTGGCAACGAAACTGTAACTGGACTAGCAACTCTTGCACAAGCTGAAGTTACTGACTTAACTAGCAGTCGTATAACATATGCAGGTGCAAATGGCAGATTAGTTGATAGCGCTAATTTAACATTTAGCGGCACACTATTAACAGTTACTGGTAATGCAGCGGTTACTGGACTATCAACTCTTGCACAAGCCCAGGTTAGTGATTTAACTAGCGGTCGTTTAACTTATGCAGGCACTAGTGGTCGTTTAGTAGATAGTGCCAATTTAACATTTAACGGCACATTATTAACAGTTACTGGTAATGCAGCTGTTACTGGTACGTTCACAGTTGCTTCTGATGGAACTCCATCAGCTGTTAACATCGAAGCTTCAACTTTAAATCTGCAAGCACAACAGAATGCTTCAGTTGGTTTAAGTACAAATAGCGCTTCATCGTATACTCTCACTCTTGATGCTCTTAACTCAGGCGTTGGTGGCGCACATCTTGATGTTAACGTCAAATCTGACTTCACTCTTGATGCTACAACTGTAAGTATTGACTCTACGGATTCTAGCAACTTATCAATGACCGCAAATAGTTCGTCTACTAAGACGTTAACTATTGATGCTACAAACGCTGGTGCTGGTCAAGCTTCTATTATAATTGGTTCTGTTGATACTGATATTGTTTCACTTAATGCTAACGCAACTACCGGTGTAGTTGATGTTAACGCAAGTCAAATCACAGTTGATGTACCAAACGTAGACGTTAATGCTTCTACTGTTGATATTGTTACATCTGGTGGTAGTGATGCTGTAACAGTTACATCTGCTACTACCAATGTTAATTCAAATACGGTTAACGTAATCGGTAAGAATGGCACGGCCGATGCAACAGTGAATATCACTGGTATTCTTAATGTAGATAATCTACGTCTTGATGGTAACACCATTTATACAACTGACGGATCTAATACACTTTATTTAGATCCAGCACCAATGAACAATATTGGCGGTGTAGTTGTTATTAAAGGTGACTTGCAGGTTGATGGTACAACTACAACAATCAATTCTACACAAGTTACAATCGATGATCCAATCTTTGTCCTTGGTGGAGATACAACGCCAGCTGCTGATGATAATTTAGATCGTGGTATTGAATTTAAATGGCATAATGGCACATCTGCTAAGCTTGGCTTCTTCGGTTTTGATGATTCCGAAAATGAATTTATTTTTATTCCAGATGCAACAGATACTGCAACAGTTATCTCAGGAACAAATGGTAATGCAGCACTTGGTAAATTACGTCTAACAGATTCTACTGCTTCTACCACAACCACAACTGGTGCATTTACCCTTTCGGGTGGAGCAGGTATTTCTGGTCAGTTAAATGTGGGTGGAGCAACTAATAAATTTACCGCCGCAACTGCTTCTACTTCAACAACTTCCGGCGCATTAGTCATAGCAGGTGGAATTGGTATTGGTGGAACAATGTATATCGGTGATGATATTATTGGTTCTGGTGCAGGAACTCTTGCATCTCCAGGATCAGTAATTGATGGATTTCAAATTGATGGTGGAACTTATTGATTTGACCTTAAAGTGTTAATAAATAAAAGGAGAGTTCTTACTCTCCTTTTTTAATTTTGTCCTTATTAGGAACTTGATATGTCAAATACGTTACTTCTAAAGAAGTCCTCTGTTGCAGGACGCATACCTCTCGCCGCCGATTTAGAGTATGGTGAATTAGCACTAAACTATACAGACGGAAAACTCTATTATAAAACTTCAAGTAACACTGTTGCTAATCTTGGCGGTGATACTTATGTACAAATTGATAGAAAATCGTATACAGCAACTGCCGCTCAAACCACATTTTCTGTAACATACGCACTTCCTTACGTTGATGTTTATGTCAACGGCGTGCATATGAGCAATGAAGACTACACCGCAACAAGTGGAACTTCAATTGTTTTAACTCAAGCATGTGCGGCTGGTGATCAAGTTGATCTAATGGGATTTAGTGGGACTCTAATATCTCCGAGTCAAAAAACCAATGGTGAAGTTTTAGTTTATAATAGTAGTACTGGAGTTTGGGATAACGTTGCTCAATCTACACTTACCGCAGGAAATGCAACTAAATGGGCAACTCCTCGTAATCTTTCTTTAACTGGTGATGCCACTGCTACTCTAAGTAGTGTTGATGGATCAGCAGCAGTATCAGCAGCATTAACATTAGCAACCGTCAATTCTAATGTAGGATCATTTGGTTCTTCAACTGCAGTTCCAGTCGTAACTGTAAACGCCAAAGGTCTTGTTACTAGCGTAACGACTGCTAATATATCTGGCGCTTTAACATTCACTGGTGATGTTACTGGTTCGGGTACAACAGGTACTTCAACTGTATTAACAATTTCTCCATTAGCAGTTACAAATGCAATGTTAGCAGGTTCAATTGCTAACGCTAAATTGTCTAATAGCGCAATAACAATTGGTTCAACATCAATTGCACTAGGCGCCACGTCAACTACATTGGCAGGTTTGACTTCAGTTACATCAACTGGTTTCACTGGCGCACTAACCGGCAATGCTTCAACTGCAACTGCTTTAGCAACGGGAAGAACTATTGCTATAACTGGTGATATTGCTTACACAAGTGGAAGTTTTGATGGTACTGGCAACGTTACCGGTGCTGCCACTTTAGCAACCGTCAATTCTAATGTAGGATCATTTGGTTCTACAACTGTAATTCCAATAATTACAGTTAATGCTAAGGGATTAGTTACAGGCGTTACAACTGCAAGCATATCAGGTTCAATTTCGGTTACTGGAGGAGATCTTACTCTATCCGGTAATACAGGTACAGCAATTACTAATGCTACATTAGCAACGGTAAATTCTAATGTAGGTACATATGGATCTGTTACAGCAGTTCCAGTCGTAACTGTAAACGCCAAAGGTCTTGTTACAGGCGTTACAACATCAACTATTACTCCAGCGGTTGGATCTATTACGGGTCTTGGAACTGGTGTTGCTACTTTCTTAGCTACACCTTCATCGGCAAATCTTGCAGCTGCTCTTACAGATGAAAGTGGTACCAATACTGTTGCATTTACAACTAGTCCTACTTTTATTACTCCAACACTTGGTAATGCAACTGCTACTTCAATAACATATGATCACTCTAGAATTGAATCTAATACAGCTACTACAACTGCAACTACTGTTGATCAAGTTTTAGTTTCACTTGCCGGTGCATCATATCGTTCTGCAGAATTTCAAATACAAGCAACAGATGCAACTGGTAGTAAATATCACACAGCAACTATTAAAGCACTTCACAATGGAACTAGTGCCGTTCATACGGAATTTTCTTCCTTAAATATTGGTGGAGTATGCGCTACATTTAATGTAGACTATTCGGGGGGAAACTTAAGATTGCTTTGCACTCCTTCATCTGTAAATAGTACAGTCTTTAAAATAACGTCTATAATTGGTAAAGTATAAATATCTATTATAATTTCATAACAAAAAACATCAGGGGATAGTGAACCTATGTCAAGTACTAAATTCATAGCTCGAAATGGGCTTGCCGTAGGAACATCTGCAGTTGATGTGGTTGATTCCGCCGGCGAACTTCTCATCAATGCGCCTACTGCTAGTAAACTTCTAACAGCTCGTACTATCTCTTTAAGTGGAGATGTAGTGGGAAGCGTTTCATTTGATGGTTCTGGTAATGCAGCTATTGCCACAACTATTCAAGCAGATTCAGTTGCTCTTGGTACTGATACGACTGGCAATTATATGCTTAACGTATCTGCGGGAACTGGTGTATCTGTTTCTCATACACAAAGCGAGGGTTCTACTGCGACCGTTTCTATTGGTCAAGCGGTGGGAACTACCGATAACGTTACGTTTAATAACGTCACCGTAAGTGGAACTCTAACATCCGATGATATTACAAGCACTAATATCTCAGTTGCTGGTAACGCAACAATCACGGGTAACTTAACAGTAAGTGGTACAACCACTACTATCAATTCAACGACAATTGCAATTGCTGATCTTAATTTAGAATTAGCGCGAAATGCAACAACCGCAGCTGCTGCAAATGGCGCGGGTATTACTGTTACAGGTCCTGCTACTCCAGCAACACTTACATATACTAGTGCAGATGATCGTTGGAATCTAAATAAAAATCTAAATGTTACGACTGTCTTTGGTGCATTGAACGGCACTATTGGCGCTACAACTGCGGCTGCAGGTGCGTTTACTACGGTGAGTGCTACGGGGTCTATTCAAGGCCAAGCAAGTGCGGCGTTTAAAACAAACTCAGGCTCTGGTCAGTATTATCACTTTGATAATGCAACTGGTAATAATTTTATGGGGTTGGATGCGGCAAATACAGTGCGGATTTATGCAGGCGGTGCATTGTCTTCCACATTTACCTCCACCGGCCAAGCAGTCACCGGGACGCTGAGTGCGACCAATTTAATTTCAAGCACTTTTGATGGTGCAGGTAACCCTTGGTTGTCTAGGACTGGTGCAACTACTAATGCTCAATTTATAGCCCAAGGAAGTACTGGAGGCATTGTATATGCAGGGATTGAAAATTCTTCTGGTGGGACTTTAATTACTAGCTCAACTGGCTATGCTTTTGTTTTTAGATCACCAAGCACACCAATTCAATTCAGCGCAAATGCTGGCGCATCGCCACAGATGACCCTTAACTCCAGCGGTAACTTGGGTATTGGGACGAGTTCTCCTGTTGCACCGCTTCATGTGTTTGCTAACAGTGGCGATATGCTTCGTTTAGACAGAAACAATACTGGCGCGGTAGGGAACCAAATTGCGTTTAGGCACAGTAACGCTGGAACATTGACTGAAACGGCGTCTATAAATGCTATTTCAACTGCTAATGCCGATACTGGAACACTTGCGTTTTATACAAAACCAACTGGCGGTGTCTCAACAGAACGCGCCCGTATCGACTCCAGCGGTAACGTAGGTATTGGGACGAGTTCGCCAACCGCAAGATTGGACGTTCGCACCTCATTGACCGCCACTACGGGTGTTCAGAATATCGCTGACTTTATGCCAGTCACTAGTGGAACAACAGATTCTACTTATGGTGGACGTATCACTCTTTACACAAAGAACCCCAATAATAACTACTGGCCTGCGGCGATGGCTGCAATTAACGACAGTGCAGGCAGCAACTTATCGTCTTTAGCGTTTTACACAGCCACTTCTGGACCTACCTTAAATGAGCGTATGCGTATCACGTCCGCCGGCAACGTAGGTATCGGTAATACTGCACCAAGTTATAAACTACAGGTTGGTACCGCAGCGGCCACAGCCGCATCCGTATTATCTGCACTTACACCTGTACTTTATGTAGATGGCGGATCAACGGCAAATAGTTCTATCGTTATAAAAACACATAATGGTGGTTCTGGTACTGTTCACGGCGCTATTAGATTAGCAGTTAGTCCTGATGCAGCAAATTATAGCTGGTCAGGCATGGCGGGGATTGCTGATGTGAACGGCGCTGCCAGTACGCTAGCATTCTATACAGCTAGTGACAATAGTCAAGGCACTGCCGCAGGCGCATCTACCGAGCGTATGCGTATCACCTCTACCGGTATGGGGATAGGGACGACTTCGCCAGCGTATAAGTTGAATCTATATAGCGATACAACTGGGGATGGAATGCTGGTTGACGTTTTATCAAACCCCACAATTATACTAAGAGACAGGGGTAATTCCGACACAACAATTGGTACAGGAGCGGGTGCGGGTCTGGATAACTTCTATATCAGTACTTATAGCGGGATTGGTTTGGTAATGAATGGAGCAACTCGCAACGTCGGCATCGGGACATCTAGTCCTAATTTTAAATTAGATGTTGGCCCACAAGGTGGCGCTCAGTCAAGTACTGCAGGATCTCAAGGAGCAATTAGAAATAATGCATCGGCCGATATAACACCATTCACACAGTCTCGTATCGTTGTTTATGGTGGTGCAGGTGTTGACACTGGAAACTGGGGATATTTTGGATACGGTAGTGATGCCAGTTTGAGAATTGTTTACGGTAAGACGGGCGGCGGCGCCCCACTAATATTTGGCACAACTAGTGCAATGGACGGCACTGGCACCCTAACCACTACTATGGCGTTGACTATGGCAGGTGCTCTAGCATTTGGCAGCACAACTGCGTACGGCACAAGTGGTCAAGTACTACAGAGTAATGGTAATGCAGCACCTACTTGGGTTAATCACGTAACTTCGATCACCGCTACAACTCCTATTGTTACAAGTGCAGCAACTGGCGCAATTACACTAAGTCACGCAACATCTGGCGTAACAGCAGGTACATATAATAACGTAACGGTTAACACCTTTGGTCACGTTACAAATGGATCTAATGTAGCATACTTGACTGCGTTATCAGATACACTAGCGACAGTAACTGGACGAGGTGCAAGCACATCTACTGCTTCAACTTTCTCGGGTGGGTTGACTGCTAGCAGCGTATTGGCTACAAGTAATCTTTTTGCAGGATCTGCAACTACTGGTGTTACACGCGGAGTAATCAGCAATGATGGCACATTCACTTCATTCTATGCAGCTGAAAGTACAGCGCGAATTCAATTGGGTCGTGACGTTGGTGTTGGCGGTGGTGCAGGTCTTGCGCTTGGTGGTTCTACATACGCGCTAATCGCAGCATCTGATACTGCTGGTACTGCATTGCACTTTAAGTTAAGTGCAGCAGCATCGACTGGCACAACTAGTCCTAACATGACGTTGAATGCAACTGGATTAAGTTTAAGTGGTACTATTGGAGCATCTAATTTCTCTGGTAGCCACAGTGGAGCATCATCTGGAACAAACACTGGTGATAATCCTGGCGTTACTGCCGTTACTGCCGTTACTCCGATTGTAAGTTCAGGTGGTACTACTCCATCGATATCACATGCTACATCCGGTGCAACAGCTGGTACCTACAACAACGTAACGGTTAATACGTTTGGTCACGTTACAAGTGGATCTAATGTTGGTTACATTACTGGTTACACTGAAACAGATACTCTAGCGACAGTAACTGGAAGAGGCGCTACAACCTCTACTGCACTTACATTAAGTGGTAGTGTTACTTTGAGTGGCTCTGGGTTGTTCTTAAATAGAAACGCTTCTACAACTCATGGCATTTCCTGGTATGCCTCTAATTATACGTCATGGTCTACATACATGGCTGCAAGCGGTGCAACTTCGGTGGGTCCAACTGCAAATATTACTGCGCCGAGTGGTACATTAGTTACTTCTTGGGCATTACGCAATTTTGTAGAATATCATGCCGGATACGGATTTACGTGGGAGTCGGGAACAGCCACAGGACAGCCAACAGTAATTGCAGAAATTAGATCTAGTGATGGAGCAATGCGTATTGCTGGAGCATTCACTGCTGTAGGAACTATTACAGCATCTAACTTCTCTGGTAGCTCATCTGGTACTAACACCGGGGATCAGACTAATATTTCTGGTACTGCTGGTGGCGAAACTCTTGCAACAGTAACAGGAAGAGGCTCTAGCACTACAGGTGCAATTACTATTAGTTCTGGTAACACTGATCAAGGTCTGACAATGACTGTGACTGATAGTGGTTGGAATTATATTGGGTTTAATCACAGCTCTACAAGAAAAGCGTATTTTGGTTTAGATGGTTCGGGAAATCCACAATGGGGATCAGACTCGGGTGCATTTTCTATTACAGGCAATTATACAACAATTGGTACTTCTACTAGATCCCCAATCTTCTATGATTCTGATAACACTGGTTATTACTTAGACGCGGCTAGCACTTCAATTTTAAGCACAGCTCAATTCAATGGAAACATTCGTCGTGGTAGTCACTCAAGTGGATTCTTAGAAGGTTCATATAATAACATTGGTGGAAATAGTACAAATACTAATCCTATTTACACGATTGGATCCGCTTATAATCCTACAGATAGCAGTTTATCTAATATGTATGGTATTGGTTATTCACATCCAAACTTCTGGGGTGGTGGGAAAGGCGCTGATTGGGGGTTTTATGTTGCCCAAGCTGGAACAGTAATGGGAACTTTTGGTTGTAGTACCGGATTAAATACATGGATTAATGGATACGGAGTATCAACAAGCTCTTGGCGTGCACCAATCTTTTATGATTATGATAACACTGCTTATTATGTAGATCCTAACAGCACATCTAATCTTGTAGGACTAACTGTTGCTAATACTATTTCAGCTAATATTTCTGGCAATTCTGCTACAACTAGTCAATCTACTTTTGGTAATTTATATTCTAACGAGTGGTTTAGAAATAATACTTCAAATACAGGTTTATATAACCAAGTAACAACACAACATTTAAGTTCAAACACAAATGGTTGGTGGGATATGTCTAGCACCACTTCTACTAGTGGTATCAGACTTTATACTGGTGGTCACGTGACCGCTATTCGAGGTCACGTTTATGCCGACACTTCAAACAACATTGGATTCTTAACTAATGATGGTAATTGGGGACTAAGAGTAGATAGCAGTAAGAATGTACAGGTATATGGTACAGACCTTACTGTAGGTACTTCTACGTCTTCTAACATTTACATGACGGATACCGATGAAACTACACGTCGCATTCATTGTAACTCTAGCCGTATTGGTTTTTTAAGTTCAAGCAGTAGCTGGAGTGCATATAGTAGTAACAATGGCGATTGGACCACTGATTATATTGGTTATGCTGGTGCATCGTTTAGAGCACCACTTTTTTACGACAATAATAACACTGGTTATTATGTAGATCCAGCTAGTACTAGCAATTTATATCAGTTAAACGTTAGAGCAGGTGGAGCCTACACAAATCTTACAGATGTTAATGCTGACACCGCTCCCGTACGTATTGTCAACACTAGTACCGGCACACTGAGTGAACGTTGGATTCCAATGATAGCAGGAACTTCAACATCCAATAATGGATATCTTCAGCATACTGTATTTGGTTCTGTGAGAAGCGGGATGTGGGGTGCTGCATTTATTGGAGTGGGTGGTAACGATTCATATCCTACAGTTGCATATACATTCCATTATGATGGATATGGAACTGCGCCATCTTCTTGGCGTGCACCAATCTTCTATGATTCTAATAACACTGCTTACTATGTAGATCCGGCCAGTACGTCAGTTTTAAACGCAATAAACTTAAATACTGCGGGTACTGCTGTGTTTAGGTATTTGCCACCCGGTACGGGCACTGCAACAATCAACGCGCCTTTCTATTGGAATGTGCTTTATGGATCAATCAATATTGCAATGATTGACAACGATACAGGTGGTATTGTTATTGATAACGAAGGTGTTACTGTTTACGGCGCGGGTGATACAGGCGGTGTATTTCGTGTAATTGACGAAGATCTATGGCAATCAAACGGAAATAACGTTACAAATGCTACTAGTTTTTATGTCAATCAAGGCGTGACTGGTGGTTATGGTCGCGGTGATTGGGAGTTTTATGGTTCTGCTCGTTCACCAATCTTCTACGACTACAACAACACTTCTTATTACATTGACGCTGCCAGTACGTCAGTGATGAATCGTATAAGCACTGTTCGTACAAACGATTGGTTATATCTTGATAACCAATATGGACACTCTGTTGTAGGCCTGTATGACTCCACTAAATTCCAAGGTGTATTCGCTATGGGAGATGCCTATAAGCTTACCGCTGCTGGAGCAATTAGTAGTCTTTATGGAATGACTTGGTCGTATCCAAGTGCTGGTGGTATTGCTGGAAATCTTGATAGTCATGGATTAATTGTTGCCATCAATGGTGGTTTTGGTTCTTGTATGTCTTATTCTATTAAGGCATCAGGAAACGTCACAGCATATTCGGATGAACGTCTAAAGACTAACTGGCGTGATATGCCAGAAAGCTATGTATCAAAATTAGCAAAAGTTAAAGTTGGTATCTATGATCGTATG
>Ga0208974_1000540_pt1 | contig 15523 bp, 18 predicted proteins | sample GreLakmeER15MSRF_FD_187699 | JGI IMG/M metagenome (GOLD analysis project Ga0208974, IMG submission 187699) | Freshwater lentic microbial communities from great Laurentian Lakes, MI, USA - Great Lakes metaG ER15MSRF (SPAdes) | ecosystem: Environmental > Aquatic > Freshwater > Lake | place: Great... | reverse complement strand
TTGATACTACTCGTCTCGTTGTTGTTAATGTTGTTACTATAGAAGAGTTTCGTACAAAAGCACTCAAAGCAGTAGATATATATCTGAAGGCACCGGTAGAAGACCGCAAACCTTGTATGTTTGTGTTAGACTCTTTGGGTATGCTTTCTACAAGTAAAGAAATTAATGATGCACTGAATGAAAAAGAAGTTAGGGATATGACTAAATCTCAACTTATTAAAGGTGCTTTCCGAATGCTAACACTTAAATTAGGACAAGCAAATGTTCCACTCATTGTCACAAATCATACATACGATGTCATCGGAGCTTATGTACCAACGAAAGAAATGGGAGGAGGTTCTGGACTCAAATACGCAGCCTCTACGATCATTTATCTCAGCAAAAAGAAAGAAAAGGATGGAACGGAAGTGGTCGGAAATATTATCAAGGCTAAGACTGCTAAATCGCGTTTGAGTAAGGAGAATAAAGATGTTGAGATCCGTTTGTATTATGATGAGCGCGGTCTTGATCGTTACTATGGTCTTTTGGAACTTGGTGAACTTGGTGGACTCTGGAAGAATGTAGCAGGACGTTATGAAATGGATGGTAAGAAGATTTATGCCAAACAAATTCTTGCAAACCCAGAAGAGTATTTCACTGATGAAGTGATGCAAAAACTTGATGCGATTGCAAGAGAGGAGTTCAGTTATGGCAAATGATTAAGATTCTGAAGACAAGAATCAATGTATCAAAAGTTGTAGAACAACTCAAAAAATATCCACAAGACTGGGATCATCAAAAACAATTGAAAGATTCTCAGTCTTTAGTTGATAGGGGATTTGCTGACTTGCCAGTAAGTGCTCTTCAACTTATAATAGGTGGAGTTAAAAGTAAAGAAGACTTTGTTGGGGACTCTGAAATTAATATTAAGACTCCTGCATATGAGCATCACAGTGAAATTAGAAAGATCATACGTAAACAATTTAGAAATAGAGAGTTGCACCGTTGTGGTTTTCTTTCTTTGCCTGTTGATGAAATTGTAGGAGCACATATTGATGAAGGAACTTATTATCTAACAAGAGATAGATATCACCTTTCTATTTTGGGAAGATATCAATATTTCTGTGGAACTGATAGTGTAATCGTTGAACCAGGAACTCTTTTTTGGTTTAATAATAAACTACCTCACGGAACAGTTAATATTGGTGATAAAACAAGAATAACATTTGTATTTGATATGCCTTATGGACAAAGTTGAGTTTTTAATTCTTCGCAATCTTCTTTATAATGAAACTTATTTAAGAAAAGTTATTCCATTTATTAAGTCTGAATATTTTGAAGATTTTAATCAAAAAATTGTATTTGAAGAGATTCTAAAGTTTATTCAACAATATAATGAACTTGCAACAAAAGAAGTTCTTTGTATTGAAGTAGAAAAACGTCAAGATATTAACGACACCTCTTTCAAAGAAATCACACATCTAATTGAATGTCTTGATGACGTTCCTGCAGAATTCAACTGGTTAGTTGATACGACTGAGAAATGGTGCCGTGATCGTGCCATTTATCTTGCATTGATGGAGTCTATTCATATTGCAGATAATAAAGATGAAAAGAAGAATCGTGATAGCATCCCGTCAATTCTTTCAGATGCCCTTGCTGTATCTTTTGATACGCACATCGGACACGATTATCTGTTAGACTACGAAGCACGTTATGAGTCCTATCATAGAAAGGAAGAGAAAATTGAATTCGACCTTGAATACTTTAACAAAATCACAAAAGGTGGTTTACCTAATAAGACTCTCAATATCGCTCTTGCTGGTACGGGTGTCGGAAAAAGTCTCTTTATGTGCCACGTGGCTGCTTCCGTCCTATTGCAAGGCAGGAACGTTTTGTATATCACTCTTGAAATGGCGGAGGAACGAATTGCTGAAAGAATTGATGCAAATCTTTTGAATATTCCTATTCAGCAACTCAATGAACTTCCAAAGTCAATGTTTGAGAGTAAGGTGACTAATCTTGCAAAGAAAACTCAAGGTACTTTGATTATTAAAGAGTATCCAACCGCATCTGCTCACAGTGGACATTTCAAATCTCTGTTGAATGAACTTTCCCTCAAGAAGTCTTTCAAACCAGATATTATTTTTATTGATTATCTTAATATTTGTTCTTCCTCTCGTTATCGTGGAAACAGCAACATTAACTCATACACTTTTATTAAGGCAATTGCGGAAGAACTTCGGGGACTTGCTTGCGAGTTTAATGTTCCAATCGTGAGTGCAACACAAACTACAAGAAGTGGTTATGGTTCTTCTGATGTTGAATTAACCGATACTTCAGAATCTTTTGGACTTCCTGCTACTGCAGATCTTATGTTTGCTTTAATTAGTACAGAAGAACTGGAGGGACTTGGACAGATTCTAGTCAAACAGCTCAAGAATCGTTATAATGATCCCACTATTCACAAACGTTTTGTAATCGGTATTGATCGTGCTAAAATGAGACTTTATGATTGTGAACAGTCGGCACAAGAAGATATTCTTGACAATGGCAAAGAAGAAGAGTATGATTATGAAGAAAAGAAACCTAAAAAATCATTTGAGGGATTTAAGTTTTGATTAATATTAACAAAGAAATTCTTCCTGATGGATCTACTAAATTTACTATGACTGAAAATAAAGTTATTGATACAAAAAAATATATTGAGTTTGTTCGTCAAACTACAAGTCCCGCAAGTAGTGATTTTGCAGCACTTCTTGCACGTATGACTGAACTTGAAGCAACGAATGATGCAGATGTTCCTCGTCTTTTAACTGCTGCCCTTGGTATGACAGCAGAAGCAGGAGAATTTACTGAAGTTGTAAAGAAAATTGTAATGCAAGGAAAACCTTATAATGAAGAAAATGTTTTCCATATGAAGAGAGAACTTGGTGATATTTGTTGGTATCTTGCGCAAGCTTGTATGGCACTTGATACTAACTTTGAAGAAGTTCTTCAAATGAACTATGAAAAACTGAGTGCTCGTTATCCTGAAGGCACTTTTGATGTATATCGTTCTGAAAATCGTGTGGAGGGAGATCTGTGACTAGAGAAAAACAAGTAACAGTTAAAATGGATGCTCGTGCTGCAGCAGCAGTTCGTCAAGTTCTCTTTGAAGCACAGAGAGGATATACTTATGATGAAGTGAGTGTCCCTCCTCGTATTGTTGACATTCGTTCAGTTATTCAAAGTATTGATGATAATCTTGGTGCTGTTCTTGGAGTTTGACCCTTACAGGGTCTTTTTTTATAAATAACTAAAAAAGTATTTGTAGAAAAATGGATTCTAAAGAACTTAGAGGTTTGTGTGAAGCTTATACTGCTGTTTACGATGAAGAACTCAGAGATGAGTTAGAAGAAATGTCAGATGAATTTGCTGGCATTGAAGATTTAACCGATGATGAAATTGATGCAATTGTTGAAGAAACAATTGATGAGATGCTTGATGAAGGATATGAATTTGATGAAGTAGAGCAAATTTTTGAAGAAGTTCTTTCGGAAGCAAGAGTTGATATGGCAGCTCGTGCTGCTGCAAGAAAAAAGGAAATGGCAGCATCGGAAAAGTCTGCAAAAGAAGCAAGACGTAGAGGTGCAGAAGTAGTTAGAAAAGAAAAAAGAGCAGAAGCAATTTCTAAAGTGAAGGGTGCTGTTAAGTCTGCACTTGGAAAAGCAAAAGCAGCAGTTAAATCTGGTGTTGCAAAAGCAAAAGAAGCTGGAAAAGAAGCAAAGTTTCGTGCAGTAGATAAACCAGTAGCTGCTTATGCTACTAAAAGAAATCTTCATCCTGCCGCAGGAATGGCAGCAAGATCAAAAGATCCTGAAAAGAGAAGAGGACTAAGAGCAAAAGTTGCTGCTGATATCAAAGGCAGAATTAAAAAGAAAATTGCTCAGGCACAAGTAGGTGCTTATAGTGCTGCAAGAAAAGCTGGACAGGCAGCATCTGATGTTGCCGGAAGAGCAAAACAAAGTGCAAAAAATATTAAGGCAAAAACCAAAAGGGGAGTTAAGAGTGCAATAGGTGCAGCAGCTTCTAAAGTTGCATCTGGAGCATCTGGACTTGCTACAAGAATGGCAACGGAAGAAATTGATGTTTATGATGTAGTTCTTGAGTATCTTCTTGGTGGAGGTTATGCTGAGACACAAGAAGCAGCAGAAAAAATTATGTTAAATATGAGTGAAGAGTGGAAAAACGAAATTATTGCTAAGTGTGATTGATAAATAAATCGGAAGGTTGCTCTGACCCACTTGACTTTTAGTTGAGTGGGTCTTATACTTTCTACATCGGGGATATAGCTCAGTTGGTAGTAGCACTTGCTTTGCAAGCAAGATGTCATCGGTTCGAGTCCGATTATCTCCATAAATATAAGAAATGGAAAAAAATAAATAAAAGTATAACAAAAAATAATATGAAGAGTTTTTTCCAATTCTTATCTGAAGCATCAGAATCGCAAGCAACAATGCAGGCGAAGAAACTTGGGTTAAAGAGTGATGGGCATGGTGGTTGGTTAGATGCTCGTGGGGAATTTGTAGCAAAAACTGAAAAGGGTAAGTTAAAATTCTTCAATCAAAAACAAAAAATTGGTGGGAGAGATCCAAATCAAGTAAGAACCCCAAGAAGTCAACAAATAGCAGCAACTCAAACAAAACCTCAACCGGCAATTTCACCAGATATTAGACAAGCACCATCCACTTCTCAAGTAGAAAAACCAAAAGAGGATGGAGACACTTTAACTGTTGTATTCGGTAGATTTAATCCACCAACTATTGGGCACGAAAAACTTTTAAAAACTGCAGATAAAGTTTCTGTTGGTGGAGATTTAAAAATATATCCGTCAAGAACTCAAGATGCTAAAAAGAATCCTTTACCACCAGATACAAAAATCTCATACATGAGAAAAATGTTCCCAAATTTTGGTGAGCGTATTATTAATGACCCAAATATGAAAACAATTTTTGATGTTCTAATTGCGGCGAATGCAGAGGGATATCAAAATGTTAATTTGGTAGTGGGTTCAGATCGTCAATCGGAATTTGAAAATCTATCTCAAAAGTATAATGGTGATTTATATACTTTTGATCTTATCCGTGTTGTTTCTGCTGGAGTTCGTGATGCTGATTCTGAAGGGGTGGAAGGAATGTCTGCCTCTAAAATGAGAAAAGCAGTTATGGATAACGATTTTGCCTCATTCCGCAGAGGAACTCCAAAGACATTGGATGATGGAGACACTCAAACTTTATTTGATGCAATTCGTCAAGGAATGGGAGTAAAAAAATCAAAGATTAAGAAGGAATCATATTCTCTTTGGGAAATTGCTCCAAAATTTGATCAGGAAACTCTTCGTGAAAACTATATTAAAGGAAATATTTTTAAAATTGGTGATATTGTAGAAAACTTAAATACTGGATTAGTGGGCAAAATTATTCGTAGAGGAACAAATTATTTGATTTGTGTTACGGAGCAAGATAATATGTTTAAGTCCTGGATTAAAGATGTTATGGAATACACTGAAGTCAAAATGAATAGTATGTATAGACTTCCTGGAAAACCAAACACATTGGCAGGAACTACTGGTTATTTAAAATATGCGATACAGCAAACTCCGGGATCTACGTTAGGGAGGGAAAATATACAGAAAGGTGGTAGAGCATTTTTGGATTTCATAAATAAGTATAAGAAAAAGAAAGTAAGTGCTTAAAAATGTCTATCAATCCTCTGAACGATATTTCAAAAGTTTATCTGGAGCAAATTGCTATTTCTGAAGCAAAAGTGGATAAATTAAAACCAGAGCACGAAAGGGCCACCGCAAGAGATAAAAGAAGTGAATTTTCTGATCTTCCAGGATCTGGTGCAAGACGTGCAAGAAGAATTGCACATCGAGAAAGAGACGAATTGAATAAAGATGCAAAGGATATTCGTAGAGGTAAATTAAACGCACCTCAATTCCAGGGAAAGACAGGACAAGAACGCATTGCCCAAGTTAAAAGGGCAATGGGTATGAAGGAGGAAAAAAAACCTAATGATGGAAACTTAGCAAATAATTATCCTCCATATGATAAAGTTACTAGAGGAGATGTAATTGCTGGAAGACTTGGTAAGGATCAGATGGGTGGAAAGAAAAAAGTAAAAGAAGGTTTCTCAAACTGGAGAGAAGAGTTATCTGAAATTGTTGAAGTAATTGATAAAAGTAAAAAAGATCAAAAAATAACAGAAAAGCAAGTTAATAATAAAGTTGTAATTAACCCAACTCTTAATCTTGGTGATGGTGTAAGAGAATCTGTTGAAAAGTTTGGTGGAACTCTTCTTGAGATGGTAGAACTTGATGAAGAATTTATTTATGAAACTGTTAATATTGCAACTGAATATTTTTATGAAATGGGATTGAATGAGGTTGGAGTAAATATTCTCATTGAAGAACTCGGACTTGAGGGTTTTGTTGATTTTGTATTTGAATTATCTGAAGAATACACTTTAAATGAAGCAAGGAGAAGTGGTAGAATTGAACCAGTGACTGCTAAGGGAACTGCATTTAAATCAGGAAAACCAACTGGAAAATCATTGCAAAGACTTCGTGCTCAAAAAGCAGCAAGAAGAGAAGCAGAGACAAAAGCATCTGCATCCAAACCATCGGGAATGAAAGCAGCACTTCAGAAACAATCTGCTGTTGCAAGTGCCAAAAAGCAACAACCTGCCAAAAAACCATTAAAGGATAGAATTGCTAAAGGTGTTCTTGGTGCTCTTGATGCATATCAGAAAGGTATGGAACGTCATAGAGCAGCAACTGCAACTGCTGGTAAAGCATTGAGAGTTGCTGGAAGGGGTGCTTCTGAGTTTGGAAAAGGAGTTGCATCTGGGGTAAAAACAGTAGGTAAAGTTGCAAGAGATGTTCGTAAAGTTGTAGGTGAAGAATCTCAACTTGATGAAAAGGCAGAAAGTGAACAGCAACAAAAACTTTTTGGACTTGCTCTATCAGTCAAAAGAGGAAATACTCCAAGAAGTGAAGTAAGTGATGCAGTTCTTAAAATTGTTGATACAATGAGTGAAAAGAAAATTCGTGATTTTGCTAAAACAAAGCATGAAGGTATTCCTAAAAAAGTAGAAGCAAATGAAGATTTGCAACCAACGACTCCACAGCAATTTGCTGCTCAAAGGCAGTTAGCAATGGCTCAAAGAAAATTAACTGCTGCAGATCAAATTTCCTTACAACAAAAGAAAAAACAAATGTCTGGGGCAGTTCAACAAGAAAATACATCGAATGATGCACTTGAATTGGTTAGACAATCAATTATGAAAAAACATGGTGCTGCTTCTTTGATCGGAACTCCAGAGAATAAAGCAGCACAAAAAGCAGCAGCAGAAAAAACAAAAACTCAACCAAAACCAAAACAAAAAGACCCATACCCAGATGATGTTTATTCGAGAGGTATTGGTATTAGAGGGTATCGATCGGGAGATTGATATTCCTAAATAGGTTAGGACACTTTCATATTCGGAGGACATCATGGGCGCACTCGTAGAATTAGTAAAACCACTTCTTCTTGTAGCAATGAACTCTTGCCACACCAAGAGACTTGTATGTGATCTTCTTGACCGTTATGTCAAGACTACTGATAATGATGTTGATAATGTTATTGCACTTACAGTAAGAACAGCACTTCTCAAGAATTGCTGATAAAAAATAAAAAATATATTGCAAACGGAGATTTTTTTAAAGATCTCCGTTTTTTATAAATACTCATAGCATATTTTTACGGAAAAAACACATGGCACTCTGGGGAAATCTTGACAATAAGGGTTCTGGTGGAACAGTATCTCTCAATTATGGAACTCTTGTTGTAACTGGAAGTGGCACGACTTTTGGACAAGTGGGTGCTGCAGCAACTGGTGATGTAATTAGATTTGGACTTAAGAGTAATGGAACTTATGTTGGTGATGCAGTAATTGTTAGTATCGCAAGCACAACACAACTTTCTATTGCATCAACTTCTGGATTGAGTGGTGCTGCAATTTCTGGACGTTCATTTCAAATAAGTCAACTTCCAAAATTCACAATACATGATAAAAAATATCAACAACAATTTGGAAATAATACTGAAACAATTACTATTTTAAACACTGCTGCTACATACACTGCAGGTGTTGGAACTAATATTGTTTTGGTTAATAGTGTTTCGAGAGTAATTGCTGGTGATACTTTAACCAGTGGTTCTGTTTCGAAAGTTGTAGTTTCTGTTGCTTCAACTTCAGTATCCCTTGCTTCAACTATTGCTTCTGCAATTACTGCTGCGGCTGCGGTTGTTTTTAGTAGAGTAACGGGTGGGCATGATGGATATGTTTATGGTGTAGCCGAGGGTGGTGCAAATGCTGCGCAAACAACATCATATGCTCTCACGCATGAAGGATGGGTAGGTGTTACTACATACAAAGATGCTGAAGGTAATTTGAGAGTTAAAACGGAAACTCTTGTAGCAATGTCGGGAATTAGCACTGGTAATACTCCAACATATCCACCAGTTTGATAAGGTATGATATTTAATGAATTGAATGCGGACAATTTTCTCTTATTTGCAATTAAAAATTATGAAAATCCTCAGGCAGTAACAAGAGAAGACTTTGAAAAAGATTTAAATCATTTCAAATATATTAAGCGACTTTTAAAGAGGTATAAGAGGGAAGGGCAACTTAAAACTCATCTTATTTTAAATCATTTTATAGTTTTATATAATATATTTGGTGAGGCAGCAACTCCAATGTTATTTTTTAAGATTGAGAAGGAATTGTGGCCTCCTTTAAAAAGCTTTATTATTTTTTTGGAAAAATTGCCAGAATATCCAAAATCAAGTATTCATGAAATTGAATTAGATGATAATTGTCTAAAAGAACTTCAAAAAGTCTACAATGGAAAAGAAGAAGATTGATTGGATTATTTCAATAATTAGAGAGCAGATGGTAGCAAATGCTCCTGGTAGTTCAGGTGGATTTAGTGGATCAGCAAATCCAAAAGGACCTGTTGCAGGATTTGATCCTGTCATGGGAAAAGTTCAAAAAAGATTTTGGAAAGGTAAGAGAAAACCTTGGTTAGATTACTTAAAAAATAAATAAAAGAAGCAGAATTCAAAATTACAGATTGAATTGGGATACCTACAATACCCAAAACAATGGAAGAAGTTAAAGTAGCAATTTTAGAACAAAAATTAGAAGATTTAAAAGATATTATTGTTAAAATTGATGATGCTATTGAAAAGATGAGTGAGGTAAATAGTAATGTAGGTAAAATGCTTGCCGTCCATGAGCAAAGAATTACCAAACAAGAAGAAATTGACAACTTACTCTTTACTAAAATTGACAAACTCCGTGATAAAGTTGACAGCGATTATAGCATCGTTGTGTCAAGAGTTCAGTCCATAGAAAAAAGAGTTTGGATGGCTATTGGTGCAATTGCCTGTATTACTTTTTTTACAAATAATTCTCAATTTATTGAAATCTTGACACCCGATTATCAAAGACCTATAATAGAGCAACGCAACTTTAAGTCTTAATTATGGATTTTGTTGATGTTAAATACATCAATTTGATTTCTTCCCGATTCCAAAAGTTTAAAAAAATAAAGAATAATCTTTATAACTTTAGGTGTCCGATTTGTGGAGATTCTCAAAGGAATAAAAATAAAGCAAGAGGATACCTATATCAAGTTAAAAATAATACAAACTTTAAGTGCCATAATTGCGGGATAAACATTTCATTTAACAATTTTCTTAAACAGATAGATTCTGTAATTTATAAACAATATACTTTTGATAAGTTTAAAGAAGGTCATACTGGCAAGAATTTTATAGTAGAAGAACCTGTGTTTCATTTTGAGGCACCTCAATTCAAACCAAAGTTGAATTTGCCAAAAGCAAAAGAAAATCAAAAGGCAAGAGGATACTTAGAAAGTAGAAAAATAAATCCGGATAAATTTTATTACACAGATAAATTTAAATCGTGGACAAATTCTTTAAAAGAAGTCTTCGATGATACTACTAAAGATGAACCTAGGATTATTATTCCTCTGTTCTATCAAAATACTTTAGTTGGATTTCAAGGTAGAGCACTTGGTCCAAGTAAGATTAAATACATTACTGTAATGCTGAGAGATGACGCACCAAAAATCTATGGACTCGATGAAGTTCAAAAAAACAAAACTGTATATGTCACCGAAGGACCATTTGACTCAACATTCATTTGCAATGCGATTGCTATGTGTGGAGCTGATGGTGATGTTAGTAAGTGGGGCATTAATGATCCTGTTTGGATATACGATAACGAACCACGCAATTCAGAAATCCTATCAAGAATTTCCCGTGTCATCGAAATGGGACAAAAAGTTGTCATTTGGCCTTCATCAATAAAAGAAAAGGATATTAATGATATGGTTTTGTCTGGACTCAATGTTCAGAACGTGATAGAATCTAATGTATATTCTGGATTAGAAGCAAAACTTAAATTTACTACCTGGAAAAAAGTATGAGTAATGGTACAAAAGTAATCAAGAGAAATGGATTGATCGAATCTCTTGATTTAGATAAGATGCATATAATGGTGGAAGAGGCATGTAAAAATCTTGCTGGTGTCTCTGCAAGTCAAGTTGAAATGAAGTCTGGCATTCAATTTTACAGTGGAATTTCTACTGCAGAAATTCAAGAAATTTTGATTCGATCTGCTTCAGATTTGATCGACTTAGATCATCCAAATTACCAATATGTTGCTGCTCGTCTTTTGTTGTTTGCAGTTCGTAAACAACTTTACGGAAAGATGATGGAACTTCCTCATCTTGAAGAGCACATTTATGCCTGCGTAAATGCAGAAGTATATGACTCCGATATTTTTAACAAATATTCTAAAGAGGAAATTGATTTTGCAAACTCTTTTATTCGTCATGATAGAGATTACTTATTCACTTATGCTGGACTTCGACAGGTAGTTGATAAGTATCTTGTACAAGATAGGAGCACTGGAGGAGTATATGAAACTCCTCAATTCATGTATATGATGATTGCATTGACAGTATTTGCCGAATATCCAAAAGAAACTAGAATGTCATACGTTAAGAGGTATTATGACGCAATCTCAAGACACAAAATCAACATCCCAACACCAATCATGGCAGGAGTGCGAACTCCGCTTAGACAATTTGCTAGCTGTGTCCTTGTTGATGTTGATGACACCCTCGATAGTATCTTTAGCAGTGATATGGCTATTGGCAGATACGTGTCACAGAGGGCGGGAATCGGCATCAACGCTGGTCGAATCCGTGGCATCAACAGTAAAATCAGAGGGGGAGAAGTTTCGCACACGGGTGTTATACCATTTCTCAAAAAGTTTGAAGCAACTGTCAGATGTTGCACGCAAAATGGCATACGAGGTGGATCCGCGACAGTACACTTCCCAATCTGGCACCAAGAAATAGAAGATATCTTAGTTCTTAAAAACAATAAAGGTACGGAGGACAATCGTGTTCGTAAACTTGATTACAGCATCCAAATCAGTAAACTCTTCTATGAAAGGTTTATTCAAGATGGTGAGATCACGCTTTTCTCCCCGCATGATACACCTGGACTTTATGATTCTTTCGGCACAGACAAGTTTGACGATTTATACGTTCAATATGAAAACGATTCGTCCATTCCGTCGAAAACTGTTAAAGCACAAGAACTCATCCTTAGTCTTCTTAAAGAAAGGGCTGAGACGGGTCGTATCTATATCATGAATATCGATCATTGCAATTCTCATTCATCCTTTAAAGATAAAGTTGAGATGAGTAATCTTTGTCAAGAAATTACTTTACCAACTTATCCAATTCAGCATATTGATGGTAAGGGTGAGATTGCACTTTGCATTCTTTCTGCGATTAATGTAGGTAAAGTAAAATCCGATGAAGAACTTGAGGAACTTTGTGATCTTTCTGTTCGTGGACTAGATGAATTGATTGACTATCAAAAGTATCCTGTAATAGCAGCAGAACGTGCTACAAAGGCACGAAGATCACTTGGCGTAGGATTTATTGGTTTAGCACATTATTTGGCAAAACTTGGATTTAACTATGATTCTCAAGAATCCTGGAACGCAGTTCATGGTCTATCTGAATCGTTTCAATATTATCTTTTAAAGGCGTCAAATCAACTTGCAAAAGAAAAGGGACATTGTGAATATTTTGGTCGAACCAAATATGCTGATGGCATTCTTCCAATTGATACATACAAAAGAGATGTAGACGAAATCTCTTCTATTCCTTACCAGCATGATTGGGAAACACTTAGAGAATCTATCTTGGAACACGGCCTCAGGCACTCAACACTGTCCGCACAGATGCCATCGGAGAGCAGTTCCGTTGTGTCAAACGCAACCAATGGAATTGAACCACCTAGAGACTACTTGTCCGTTAAGAAATCAAAGAAGGGACCACTCAAGCAAATTGTTCCTCAGTATCAAACACTTAAGAATAATTATACACTTCTGTGGGATATGCCTAGCAATCGTGGGTATATCAATATTGTTGCTGTTATGCAAAAATTCTTCGATCAGGCGATTAGTGGAAACTGGTCCTATAACCCAGAGAATTATCCAGACAATGAAGTTCCTACTTCGATAATGGCACAAGATCTTTTGACTACATATAAGTACGGGTGGAAAACTTCCTATTATCAAAATACCTATGATATTAAAACTGATGAGGTGACGGAAGAGAAACCCAAACTTCAAGATTTGCTAAGTGAGTTAAGTTCAGTAGAGGAGGGAGAGTGTGAATCCTGTGCAGTTTAAAATTTCTTCTACGGAAGATCAAACACAAGTCAAGGGGATGACGGTTTTTAATACTGAGCAAGTGAATATAAAAAAACAACCGATGTTTTTTGGAAAACCCCTTGGGATACAACGATATGATTCATACAAATATCCAGTCTTCGATAAACTGACTACACAGCAATTAGGATACTTCTGGAGACCCGAAGAGGTGTCACTCCAGAAGGATCGTGGTGACTATCAAACTTTGCGTCCAGAACAGAAACACATTTATACATCAAATTTGAAGTATCAGATTATGCTTGATTCTGTTCAGGGTCGTGGACCTGGAATGGCTTTCATTCCATATTGCTCACTGCCTGAGTTGGAAGCATGTATGGAAGTATGGGGATTTATGGAGATGATTCATAGTCGTTCATACACATACATTATTAAAAATATCTATTCTGATCCAAGTGAAGTGTTTGATACGATCATTACTGATGAACGTATTCTGGAACGTGCTAAAAGCGTTACAGAGTCATATGATGACTTTATTCAGGCATCTCAGGATTATGGTTCATCCAATGTTTGGATGCACAATCTTGAAAAAGTTACATATGCACAACAGAGTCTCAATGATGTTAAACGAAAATTATACAGAGCAGTCGCAAACGTTAACATTCTTGAAGGTATTCGCTTCTACGTTAGTTTTGCTTGTAGTTTCGCCTTTGGCGAACTTAAGCTTATGGAAGGATCCGCTAAAATCATCTCTCTTATCGCAAGAGACGAAAACCAACATTTAGCCATTACTCAGAATATTCTGAATAAATGGCGTGATGGTGATGATCCGGAAATGAAACAAATTATGAAAGAAGAGGAAGAGTGGACATATAAGATGTTTAATCGTGCTGTAAATGAAGAAAAACGATGGGCAGATTATCTGTTCAAAGATGGCAGTATGATTGGACTTAACGATAAACTTCTTCAACAATACGTTGAGTGGATTGCTAATAGAAGGTTAAAGGCGATTGGATTAAAACCACAATACGATATCTCGGCAAACAACAATCCACTTCCTTGGACTCAGCACTGGATTTCCTCTAAAGGTCTCCAGGTGGCTCCCCAGGAAACAGAAGTAGAAAGTTATGTAGTTGGTGGAATTAAACAAGATGTGAAAAAGGACACATTTAGTGGCTTTAAATTGTAATAATACGTCAAAATACTTGTTAGTTTTATAGATAGAGGAGGTAACCCCTCCTCTTTTTTTATGATTCATATAACAGACATTTATTCATTAAAAGCAAAAGTAGAAAAACTTAAATTTAAATTGGACGAAGAATTAATATCAAGCCACGAGAAGTGGATTGCTAATAAATATCTGAATCATGTTTTAGATTATATTGATGAGTTGCGATTACGATAATCCGTGGTATTATAATGGAGAACCTTTTGAGTCTAAAGACATTGAAGATTATTTCGGATTTGTTTATTTAATAGAAAACAAACTTAATGATCGAAAATACATAGGTAGAAAATATCTATGGCAATTTAGAACTCCAAAAGGTAAAAGTCGTAAAGTTAAAGCAGAATCAGACTGGAAAAAATATTATGGGTCTTGTCCGGAACTTAAAGAAGACATTATTAAATTTGGCAGAGAGAATTTTAGTCGAACTATCCTATCATTACATAAAACAAAGGGCAAAACAAACTACGAAGAGACAAGACAACTCTTCACCAATAATGTACTCACAGAGTCCCTTGACAACGGAGAACCTGCATTCTACAATAGCAACATCCTTTCAAGGTACTACCGAAAAGATTATTATGAACGCAACGACTGAAAATATTGTTGCCCATGTGAGAGAGTGGTCTCTTGAACGTGCTGCAAACAAAAAAATTTCAAAAGCAGATGCTCGTGCCATCCTTGCAGAGTTTTATGAATGGATTGATCCAGAAGATGATGAACTTGAGATTGTCTCTTTGGAACCCGAAGATTGACAAGTACTAAATAATCACTTATAATGTTTAAGCAATCCTTAAAAAGATTGCTTTTTTACTATGAGACTTTGAGTGCGATTTAGAGCCCAGGAAATTGCCCCTTGAGAAGGGGGAAGTGCGCTTTTTCTATTGGGATGTAGAATTCAATTAAAACTAGTGCAAAATTTCTTTACAGTAACCCTGCCTCTTTTGGCAACGGTTACAACCAGTTCGGCAACACTGCCTTCAGTGTTTCCTCCTCCCCCAGTGAGCAATCCACCATTCAGTATTATTCAGGAGGAGCCTACATCAAAGACAGCAATCCGTGAGGTTGCTCCCGAAAAGCCTAAAGAGAAAAGGTTAATTTGTAAAGGGTGTAATGAACATGAGAATGCTACCCTGGCATATTTCCAGGATCGTGGTATTAAAGACAGAAACGCCCTTGCTACCATCATGGGCAATATTCGTCAGGAATCAACGTTTATTCCTAACATTTGCGAAGGTGGTAGCAGAACCAGTTGGAGTAACTGCGGACGTGGTTACGGACTGATTCAATGGACATCTGCCAATCGTTATTATGGATTGGGTGATTTTGCTAAGAGGTATGGTGGTTCTCCATCATCACTTCACACGCAACTTCGTTATCTAACAAATGAAGTTCAATGGAAAGAGATTGAGGACAGGATGAAAACTCCTGGTAAGTCTATCAATCGTTACATGGACTATGCGTATGATTGGATTGGTTGGGGGCATCATGGTGCTCGCA
>Ga0208974_1000538_pt1 | contig 15554 bp, 7 predicted proteins | sample GreLakmeER15MSRF_FD_187699 | JGI IMG/M metagenome (GOLD analysis project Ga0208974, IMG submission 187699) | Freshwater lentic microbial communities from great Laurentian Lakes, MI, USA - Great Lakes metaG ER15MSRF (SPAdes) | ecosystem: Environmental > Aquatic > Freshwater > Lake | place: Great... | reverse complement strand
GAGATTGAAAGATTGAAAGTTGCTGAAGATGCTAGACTAAGAGACTTAAATGTGCAATTGGATTTAGGCGAGGTTGAAGGAGCGCAGATGGCAGCAAGAAATGCTCAAGAAATGGCAGCGCAAGCAACAGCTCAAGGATTTGAAGGGGTTACAAGCATGGGAACACAAGCAGCTAACATGATTCCTTTGTATGCAAAATCAGGTGCAGACTATACAGTAAATAATGGAAACCCTGTTTCTTCTCCTTTTGATAGTAGCAGAATGTCTCCAATTTCAGGTCAGAATTCAAATATAAATTATATGTCCCCTGCATATGGATTTGGATTTGGAACATTACCTACTACAAGTTCAATTGGCGCATTTAATCAATCTTTTGGAAATCAGATGCCTACTACAAATGCAATGAGTGCATTTAATCAATCTTTCGGGAATCAGAAGCAAGGGAATCTTGTAAATCCTTTTTTATTATATCCTTAATATATGGCAACATTTTATAAATACCAAGAACGTGACCTTGACAGCCAAGTAAATTATGCTGACATTGGTCTTGGTATATCAAATTTAGTTACAGACCAACTTGCTACAAGAAAGGCAAAGAAGGAAGCGTATGACGACCAAGTAAGAGCATTCAATCAATACTTAGATGAACATCCCGTAGGTGAAGACAACGGCGTAGATGGAATGACTCAATGGACAGCAAGCTATGCATCTCAGATGCAAGAAAAAATACTAGCTAATCAAAGAGCATTTAAAAATGGTAGGGTATCTGAAAGAGATAATGTTGTTTTTATGCAAAACGTTCAGAACGGAACAAAGACAGTATTTGATTTAAGTGCAGATTATCAAGCAGAGTATGCAGATAAAATGGCAAGGATGAAATCTAATGACCCTAAAAATAAATCTCAATACCTTGAATCTTTTTTAGGTGAAAGTGTTGAAGGATATTCAAACTATAAAACTTCAAAGCCAATTATAGACCCTAAAACAGGATTGGTATTGATGAGTATAAAACAAAAAGATGGCACATATCAAACCGTTTCAGCGTCAAATTTACAGACAAGAATAAAAGCTAAGTATGACTACTTTGATGTTGATGCAGTAGCAACAAGTGTTGAGGCAGGAATTGGTGAAGAGATTACTAGTACATTAATAGCGGCAAATCGTTCAAGAGGCGGTCAAATTACTGCAGTACAAAACAAAGAAATAAAGGATGGATTTAAAGATGCTCTTACTGCACAATTAAATTCTTATTTAGTAGACCAACCATTAAATGTGTCTTCAATACTTACAAATACTTTAAATGAAGATTATAATTATACTTTTTCAAGAGAAGAAGCTGATAAAGACCCAAAAAAAATATTGTTGATAACAGAACCCGGTGGTAGTGGAACTCCTATGCCTGACTTTAGTACTAAATATGGTAAAGAGCAAAAAGAAAAAGCTCTTGATTATATGTACAAACAAGTAGTTCAAAAGATAGATGTAAAAGTAGAACAACAGGAGATAGGCAAATATCAAGATGCACCTCAACAACAAGAATGGCAATATCTTGCATCTCGTGGCGGTAGAGAAGAAAAAGAATACACAAAAACTATGACTAATAATCTTTCGAAACTATATGGTGGAACTGAAGCAGAAATAAAAGCTGTAACTCCTTATCTTCGAGATTATGATAAAACTATTAAAAGTGTATCAAGAAAAAATGGAGTATTAGTTATTGAGCGGTATGAAGTAAATAAAGATGGTGTTATTCTTAAAAATAAAGTTTCTTCAAAGGACTATCCATTTAAAACAAAAACTAAGGTAAATGGTGAAATTGTATATAAACCAATCCCTTTTAACGATTGGTTACAAGGTGCAGCATTAGGTTTAGCAGGAATAAGTGATGTTAATGATGCAATTAATTCTACAAGTCAAAACTACAAAACATTTAAAAATTATGCGGATAAAGATAAAAAAGGGGAGACTATATCAAAAGAATTTAGAAGCGATGTTATTCAAGAAAAACAAGATGGCGGTACATCAAGTACAACAAAAGATACTAGCAAATATAATACTGCTCAGGAGAATAGTCCTGATTAAAATTTAAAAAAAATTATATGAACGAAGAAGCAATACAAGATGCATATAAAATGTTTAAATCAGGGGGTTATAGTGGCTCTATTGATGATTACAAACAATTAATATCAACTAATGGAAATGCATTAAAGGACTCTTATGAGATATTTAAAGGAGGAGGATATAATCAAGATATCGATTCGTTTAAAACTCTAATGGGACTTAAAAAAAAAAGCGATTGGGGTTCAACTTTGGGCGATGGTTCATCGGTATCTCAGAAAAATGAAAGAAAAGCTACTAAAGAGATAGCTAAAACAAAGGATTTAAGAAATGTAGCTGATAAAGGCTCTGAGATATTTACAGGGTATCCCGGTAAAGAAAAAAATCAATACGAGTTTAGCAATGGAAGTTGGTATGAATTAAATCCTGAAGTAGAAAAAACAATAAAAAAATCTAAAGAATCATATGTACCTGTTGGTGGTCTACCAATGGGAGGCGGAATGTTTGTTAATCCATCAGGAGAAGGTCAAGATTTTGCAACACCCGGGACTTCAAAAAATTCTTTAGATGCAATTAAGAATGTTCCTAAAAAAAGAATTATTGAAGATGATGCTCGGATAAAAGCATTAAATAAACAGTTTGGTAAGAATGCATCTTTAGATGCAGATTATGAAACATTTGGCGATTACGATAATAGCCCTGAAAAAAAGGATAATAAATATAGAATAAAAAATAACTCTTGGGAACGATTAGTGCCCGGAGCAACGGGATGGTCATCTATAGAAAATGAAGGCTCTATAAGCGCTCTAAATAGACGGTACGGTAAGAATATAGAGGCAAAGAAAACTATTGTAGTTAAGCCAAAAGAAATAGACCCTTTCTTAAAAGTCAATACAAATTTCCTTGCTCAATCTGAAGAGTCCGCTCAAGAAATGCTTGAGAAGAATTTTAAAGGTATGGGTTTTACTTTTGAACAAGTAGGCGCAGGAGATTATATAAAAGTAACTCCTAACAATGGAGTTCCATCTCAGACATTCTCATTTAATAATGTTGGTAATTCTACTCGTGGAGCATTTTCAAGTCCTACAGGAATGGGTATAGGCAACAGTAATTCAAAAGAGTTAGAAAAGAATGCAGACCAATCCGTTAAACTACAATCATATTTAAGACTTAATGCTTCTGCTGAAAAAGAAGATGACTTAAGTGCTGTGAATAGAATTAAAAATAATACTTCAAGTAAAAAAGAATCTAATTTAGATATTAAAAGTGCTATAGAAAACAATAAATATTATGAATCTGAAGATTATAAAAATGCATTTAAAGAATTAACCTTTCAACAAAAAAGAGAGGAGATAAAAAGAAGGCGAAGTGAAAATGCAAATCTTTCTTCTACTGCAGGAACAGGATTAGCAGGAAAATTAGCAACAGCTATTTTTGGAGAAGACGAGAAGTATTATGAAAATGCAAATACTTTAAAGAAATTTGAAAATAAATTAAATAATAGTGAAGAGTATAAAGTATTTCTTTCAGAACAAAAAAAATACGATGCACAAAAAGGAGAAAAATATGATAAATTATATGATGAATATATCATTGCAACAAGAAGTGGTAACAAAGAAGCAATAAAAACGGCAAAAGCAAAAATAGAAGGAGGATATAGTAAAGACCTTATTGGAGATAATTTAAATCATATGACGGGCACTCAATATGACTTGCAACGTGATATTAATAATTTTAATAAAAGAAAAGAAAAATTACAATTAGATGCTAAAAATGGAAATCTAACTGAAGAACAATATAATGATGCAGTAGAAAGTCTTAGTTCAGAAGCTCAAAGATTAGATATTGCTGCAAAAAATGTTGCTGCAACTCAAAAGAAAATGAATGTTCTTGCAGGAATATATGCAACTGAAAAAGCAAAGTCAGGTGGGTTTTTTGGAAATGCTGTAAATGGACTTTTTGTTCAAATGGATGCAGTTAGAAACCCATTGTCAACATATTTCCCTCTTTTAGGTAAAGATTTATCGGGAGAAGAAGAAAGAAAAATAGCAACAGAAGCTCAAATAATAACACCGCAACAAAGACAGTACTATAAAGATAAGGGGTATAGTGAACAAGAGATAAAAAATGTATTTCTTAATAATGCGAAAAAAAAATCAATTGCTGCTAATAAAAGAGCGATTATTGAGACTTTTGGCTCAGACTTAACGACTAAGGAATCAAGACAGAATTTAAGTTTTGTTGAAGAATCTCTAATTGGTGCTATTGAATCATTGCCTTCAATAGCAACATCATTAATACCTTTTGTAGGGCCTCTAGCAGCATTTCATTCTATGGCAAGTATGTCATACGATGCAATTAATGAAGAGATGTTTAATGATACTGACTTTGAAACAACATCAGAGGCAGATAGAGCTTTTGTTGCTCTTCCATATGCTGTTGTTATGGGAGCACTTGAGAATATTGGTTTAAAAAATATGACGGCAGGAAAATCTGCTATTCTAGGAAAATATGTTTTAGGTCAGTTTGCTAAAATTATTCCAAAAAAATTAGGTAGAGAAGCAGTTGAAAATATAGTAAATAAAGAAGTTAAAAGCTTAGTTGGTAAAGGAGTGTTAAAAGTTGTTAGCGGTGGATTTGCAGAAGCAGAAACAGGTGCTATTCAAACATTGGTTGCTGACATTGGAATAAAAAAAGCATATAATTCTATAAGAGCGGCTTATACCGGAGAAGACTTAAAAGAACTAACAGGAGGCGAAGCATTTGGAACTCCTCAATCTTTTTCAGAAGGTTTAATGGCAGTTGGTGAAGGAGCATTAGCAGAAGCTATCGGTGGTGTAGCTATGTCTACAGTATTGGTTGGTTCTCAAGGATTAATAAATGGTGAGATATCATTATATAATGAAGAGGACTTAAAGTTCTTCAAGGATTTTTCTTCTGACCAAGAGTTTAAAAAACTTATTGTTTCAAATCTAAAGACACAAATGTTAAATGGAACAATGACAAAGGGTGAAGCTCAGAGTGCATTAAATGACATTAATTTAGTTGAGGGTGTTTTTAACTCAATAGATGAGAATATATCTGACGAAGCAAAGTTGATAGCTTTTAACCTAATAAATGAAAGAAATAGACTAGAGAAAGAAAAACAAGGAAAAGACCCTGCATTAAGCAAAGAAAAAAATGATAGAATAAAAGACATCAATGATAAATTAGAAACATTGCCACTACAAATTTTAGTTGTTAATAATATTGAAAGAGCAACTAAATTAGAAAATGCACTTAAACAAAAAGGCGCAGTAATAATAGATGGTGAAACAATAAATAGAAAAGCAGCGCAAACAGAACTTAACAAAATAAACCAAAAAGTAGAAGATGCCGTTCAAAAGCAAGCAGCAGGTCAAGTACCTGTACAGCCAACAACCGCAGTTGGCGAAGAAGTGGTCCAAGGAGAACCCACAACAGAACCTCAAGTCCTTACCGAAGAAGGTAAAGCCGAAGAAATAAATCCATTAAAAGATGTAGAGAGTACGGTCAAAGCGTTGGAATTAGAAGATAAGTCAGATAATGAATTACAAGGATTATATGAAAGTCTTTCTGCTTCTAAAAACGAAGATGTTCGTGTGCTATCTAATATGGTTGAAAATGTACAAGAAAAAAAAGAGAGATTTTCTATACTCAATTCTCCATTAAACAAAATTTCTGATGTAATAGATAATATATTTAATAAAACAGAATATTTTTTAGAAAAAAAAGAAGCAAGAGAAGCAAAACAAATTGCAAAAAAATATAGCGGTAATGTTTCTCCTCAAGATGCTAAAAAAGATTTTAAGGATGCATTTTTTGGCAGGCCGGAAAGTTGGGTAGCAGATGCCTTAAAAATGAGAGAATCTGTTAGGGTTTATACAGAAAATGGTGGTACATTTAAAGACTTATTAAGTTCAGTTCAAAAAGAATTTGAATCAGATGGTTTTACGGAACAAGAAGCTGCAGATGTTATTAAAAATAAGATTGAAGCCTTAACTAAAAAAGATTTTAGACAACAACAACTTTCCGAAGCTTACCACAAAGCTAAAGCAGATGGCAGCAATCCTGAGTTAGTAAAAGCAGTAGAGGAACTATTAATACCAACTACTGAAGGTAAAGTCGAAGAAGTAGTATTAACAGAAAAACAAAGAATTGAAGCTGAAATTGCTAAAAAGGAAGCTAAAGCAAAAGGAAAGACACCAAAGTATGCTAGAAATGTTGCGGCATTAATAACCCCTGCTACAACTAGAAATTTTGATTCAACTACAAAAAGAATGCAGAAACTAAGTCTTAAGTATGATGCATTAGTAAAGAAAATGGAGGAATCTAAAGTTGTAACAAATGAAGATGAAAAAGAACTTAAAAAATTAGAAAATCAAATTCTTGGTCAAGTTAAAAGAGAAATAATAGAAGGAATAAGTAAGATAAAAGGAGTTGAAGTTCTATTTAGAGATAATTATAGTGGTGCTTGGGGTGGAGTTGCAGAGCCATCTATGAATATGAGTTTAAAAATAACTGAGGATGCAGATACAGAAGCAATAAGTAGACTCCTTCAAGAATTTGGGGAAAAGTATTCTCAAGATGCAATTATTATTGAAACAACATCAGAATTTAGTGATGATATTATAAATGAAAAGATTAAACCTAAATTTTCTTATGCAGATAATAGAGGTTTCTTGCATTATCCACAAATTTTTTATAAATTTGCATCTACTCCTACTGCTAAACAGTTAGCTGATTTAGGTAAATTATTAAAAGAAAATGGTATAAATGATTATAGTTTTAATAACAATGAACTAAAAGTATCAATTATATCATTTGAAGGCAATCAAACCGAAACCCAATTAAAACAAGATTATGAAAAAAGACACGAAAAAATCAAGCAATCAGTCATTAATGCACTCGGACTTACTGAGGATGGCGATGTTGTTTCCACCGAAGTCAGATACAGAAAGTCAAGATACGTCGGCTCAGAAAACGATGGAGACACAAGCACCGAAGAAAGACCGTACGATAGAAGTGACATTTTTAAAGAAGTTAAGGAAGATGTAATTAAAGCCCAAGAAGAAGGGTTAGAATTAGGTTCTATTAGGGATAAGCAAATAGCTTTACAAGAAAAGGGACGTGATTTAAATAGTGCTGAAAAGAGAAGATTAGCTAAATTAACATCAACCGTTCAACCCATTGTTCAAGAAACATTTGAAACCAAAGAAAAGGATTTTGAAGAAGCAAAAAAAGAAGTTGAATCTATTGCTGATAGAGCAATAAGAAGACTAAAGGGTTTTGTTTCTAAATTTGCAATAAAAAGACCTACAAGAGCTTCTGTAAAAACATTGAGGTGGTATAGTGCCGACACTGAAAAATTAGGTGATGGCGCAAGGGTAAATATTATTGTTCCAACAGATGAGGAAGCAAATTTAGTTTTTAAAAATATTGATGAAGGAAATAAAAAAGATAGTCAATTAAGAAGAATTAATGAAGCAACTGAATTAGGTTATCCAAAAAGACTTATTGAAATAAGAGCTAAAAATGGAGTTATCTCTGAAATTCAAGTCATGACCCCTGAAGGGTACTTGGCTAAAGATGGATATAAATTTTTCCCTCCCGAACAACAAGAAGAAGCAAAGCAAAAGTTAGAGGAAACTCAACAAAAATTTGGATGGGCAATACCTGATGGTCTTGGGCATTATTTCTATGAAATAGAACGTGATTTTAATGTAGACAAATCTTTAAGAGAAGAAGCAAAAAGATTAAGTTTAAAATACTACAATGCATTTTTAAATAATGTTAAGTGGGATGAACAACAATTTGCAGATGAAATGTCTGCATTTAAAGACAGAGTTGATTCTGATAAAAAAATAGGTTGGGATGCAGGAAATGAAGGGAAATCCCCTAAATCTTTAGATGCGTTCTTAAATAAAGAAAAAGCCGCACCTGTAGTTAAAAAAGAATCTTATGAAACTAAAAGCGTTATAGTAAAGGCTGTAGGCAATGCAAGAGGAGAAGTTGGTGAATACAGCGTATCTATTTCTAAAGATGGAAAAACAGCAAAAGTTAGACTTAAAAAAATGGGTTCTTATGAAGCAACAGGAGGAGGAAAAGCTGAAGCTAATCTAGAAATAAAAACTGATGAGAATAAGAAAAGGTTTGTTACTACTACAAACAAAACAAAAGTATATATTGATGAGGTTATAACTCCTGCTAAAGTTGAAACTGCTAAGGCAAAGGTAACTTCTAAAACAAAAGTTAAAGCAGAAACTGTAAAGAAAAAAGTAAAAGTTGAAGCACCTGCACCTGAAAAAGAATCAACAACGGGAGAAGATACTATATTCAATAATATTGAAGTTATTCAAAAAGAAATAGATGGTATAAATCAAGCTATAGCAAAAGCAAAAAAAGATGCAAAAGATAAAATCGTACCTATTCGTGAACAAATTGAAGATTTAAAAGAAGCTATAGGAAAGGAAGGTACAATAATGGACCTTGAAGCAGATATTAAAGAATTTGAAGATATCCTTAAAGAAGAGTTATACGGCAAAGAAAATGACACATATAAAGGGCTTGTAAGTGATTTAAATAAAAAAACACAAGAATTACAAGACGAATTTAACAAACTTGGAAGTTTAAAAATAAGTTCTGCTGAAAATAAAAAGAGATTATCAGAATATATTGATGATGCTATTGCTAAACTCAATAGTTTAAACAAATTCACCTACGCAGGTATAGGTGTTGGAACTTCATTAGCAACAATGAAACTTATTTTAAAAGGGATAAATGCATTAGTTAAGGCAGCAGAAAGCATCTCGTTAGATGAAGCCATTGCTAGGATGTATACTAAATATAAAGTAAGACATCCAAAGGTAAAGAGAGAGCAGTTTATTAAAGAAATTAATTATTTCTTGGACACCACATTTGTTAAGCAAAAGACAAATAAACAAGACCTTCAAGATACGCAAGATAGACTTGCTGAATTTAAAGAAGCTGTAAAATTAGCAATATCTTTAGACAGAAAAGAATCTGAAAAATTAAGAATAGAAGCAGAAAGAGTAGTTCGTAAGATGCTAACAGGTAAGGTTGATACATTGGATTCTATTCAAATGAAATCAATTATGCTACGCCTTGCAAAGTTCAATGTGTTGAGCCAAAGGCAATATGATAAGTTTATAGACTATGTTGATAAAATTATTGGTATTGCAGGCTATGATGCCAAAGTAGATAAAGCAAACACAAATAGAAAAAATGCAAAGAAAAATTTACCAAAGCTTGGCGATATCTCATCTGATTTATTAGACCCACTATCACGCTTGTTAAGTATTAATGCAAAGCTAATACCAAGCGATGTATTTGAGTCTTATTCTGAGATAGTTGAGATGTTATCTCAGAGAGATGCAGTCTTAAAATTAAATAAGAGAGATGACTTAAATGAAAGCATAGATAAAATTATTGAAAGTATTGAGTCAAATGAACAGAGAGTATCTGACTTGAAAGAGTTGTATGATAACTTTGAAGATAAGGTTGTAGAAGATAAGGTTGTAAACTATGCAGAAACATTAGATGAAATGTTAAAGGTTGGTATTATCAATCAGTCTGAACATAAGTTAATGAAAACCTTTAAGTCAAAGATACAAGGACCAAAGGTTAAAGCAAAAATGACTGAGCAAGAAATTGCTGATGAGAAAGTAGAGTTAATTAATGAGATAAACAATACCACAATAACATTGGATGAGATTGTTGGAGATGAGTTTAGATTAGAAAGAGATTTAATAAAAAGACTACAAGAGCTTTTAAAAAATAAAAAAACACTTGAAAGTTTAAATAATAAAGATTTAAAAGATTTACTTAGAGTCATTGATAACATAAACAATGGCTTTATATCAAATGCTACACAGGAGATGGTAGAGAAGTTAAACTTTATAGAAAAAAGTATTCTATTAGAATCATCTATTCCTGAAAATTTTAAGAATATAGCTAAAAAAATAAATCAAACATTAGCAAAACGTGTATCGAAAAGAATTAATGTTGCTCCTTTATTTAATATAGACCAACAATTAGGCGACTTTAAAACTAAAAATATTTTTAATTCTGTATTTAATGAATCTGCTAAAGCACAACAGGGCTATCAATCTGCAATAACATTAATTCAAGATGAGTTAGACAAAATAGAAAGAGGAATTGCAACATCATTTGAAAATGAACCTAATAAAATAATACTATCTCAATTCAAAATGATGGTATATATGATGCAACTTGAATACGATTCAAATCCAACTAAGCAAGAAGGTTCAAAAAAACAAGTTCATCAGGCAATGAAAACCTTAGATGAAACCATTAAGTTTGCAAAACAAAATAGTGAGAAAAGTGGTTACAATGAACTCGATATTGCTCAGATGGAATCTATAAAAAAAGAGTTTGAAAAAAATAATGAAATAGATATAGATAAATTATATAACTCTTTCAATGAAGCTGAAAAAAATGGATTAAAAAAACTTGAGGAAATAAATAATAGAATGACAAAGTTTGCTACATATACAGCAACTGTTATAAATGGTAAAAAAATAGTTCCTTTAAAAAATTATATCTCTTATACTGTAATTAATGAGTCTGATATATTATCAGCAAGTGAAACAACAGACCAAATTAATAACATAAATGCAAACATGGACCCGGGCACTGTTTCTAAGAACTTAGAGGAAAGAGATGGAAAAGCTCACCCTGTATACTTAAACCCTTTCTATGCAACAAATAGCAGTTCAAGGTCGGTACTTTTAAATTACCATATGACAGAGCCTGTGAGAACAGCTAGAAAAACATTAAGAAATGCAAAGACTTTATTAGAAGAAAAGAAAGGAACTACAACAGACCAATATGATATCCTTAATGCTATAACAAGTGCTTACAACACAGCTACAAAAGATTTGCTTGAATCAAACTTTACTCAATCAGCTAAATGGCTAGAATTTCTTAAAAGACAAGGATATAGGTCTATGCTTGCAAGTGGCACAAGAGCTGCTGCTGAACTTTCTTCAAATATTGCTTTTGTTCTATTAAACAATCCAAGAGATATGAGAAGGGGTGTTTCAAAAGAAATAAAAGAAATAGAAGGAGTAGACAGAAAGTCTATTATGACGAATTTAAAATCTAATGTAACATCAAGAGTTCAGCCAACAAGTTTAATAAATAGTCCTTTTGTAGAATTGACAGCTAATGCAAATAGAAGTTCTAAAAGTAAAAACACAAAAACAGAAATAAGAAATGGTATTAGACAAGCTTGGGATGAAACAGGAAAACAATATGTTGATGTTGTAGCAGGGGTCGCAGATTATTTAATCTCTAAGCCTGACCAAGTAATAATGAGAAGGCTTTGGTTTGGTTCTTTTTCTCGTACATTTGAAAAAGAAGTAGGTATTAAACCTGACTTTGATAAAATCATAAAGAATGATGAAGAGTACATGGATAAATACAAAGATGCCTTAGAGAAAGCAACTACTATGGCTGACAAGCAAGTAATATCCGCAGGTTCTAGTATGAACTCTTATATGGGTATATTACAAAATGTAGTAAGACAAGATGATAAAGGTGGAGTTGTATTTCTTAAAGAATTTAATAGGTTCATGAATAAATTTACTGTTCAAGAATACTATACTGCTAGAGAAGGTGTTAGGGCATTAGTAGGAAATGGAACTATATCGCGGGAAGAAGGAATACAAATTTTAGCTGCTGTTACATTAAGAATGACAATTTACTCTGTGTTTACTAAATTATTTTCAGAGGGGTTATTGGTAGTAGCACGCTCATTAGGCTTTGGAGGTGATGATGATGATGATGATAAAACAACAAAACAAAAAATATCTCAAGGAATTTTGTCATCAATAACAACTTTAGTATTTGGAAGATACTTCGGTAACTTTATTAGAGTAGCAGAAAATGCTTTGATAGAATTAGCAAATAAAGAATATGGTGAAGCCATTGGTCTTAGAGATGGAGAGTATGACCCTTATAAAGATGCTATACAATTTAATCAATTACAAGAAGGAAAGGTTGACAAACTTACAGATTTTGTTAAAGTTGTAGCAGGACCTTTATCTCCGGTAATTGGGACTGCTGAGTTAGCATATAAGTTAGCAACAAGTTCTAAACCTGAAGGAGAAAGAGCAAAGCTAACAAGAGCAAAAGAATTGTATAGAAGACTACCATTAGAAATAGGAGGATTAGCAGGAGTTGTTCCTTTTTACAAAGACTTTAGAAAAATTGTTATGGAAGGAGTATATAAAGAATTAAAAAAAGAAACAAAAGAAACAGCCGTAAAAAAAGAGGCTGAAGAAATAAAAACTGCTTTAACAGATAGCCAAAAAATATCGTCTTTAAAAGAAATGAGGTCTATTGGAGAATATACAAAAGAAGAAATAAATAATGCTATAAAAAGAATAAAAGACCCTGAATATAGAAAAACTTTTAATGACAAAGAAGAAGCCATAAAGAAAAAAATATTAGACAAATATGGTTATGAGAATTTAACAGACTTTAAAAGAAATGATGAAGATAACTATGAAATTGAATTTGGTGATGATTCTCCATATAGAATTGAAAGAGCAGAATCTGCAAAAATAACATTAGAGTTGAAGAAAAGAATGGATGCTATTAAAGATGGTGAGGAATATTACTCAACTGAGGGAGCTGCTATTGTTGCTCCAAAGAAAAAAGCTAATAAGTATAATAGGTTTGAATCAAGAACAAAAGTTAATAGGTATAATAGATTTGAATCAGTAAAAAAGGTGAATAAGTATAATAGGTTTGAATAAGATTAAAACCTAACGTACTTTAAACATTTTTGTTTTTCGTAGTAAGCCATAATCTCCATGTCATTGGTAGACTTTGCTCGTGGAGTTCTACCACTAAATTTTATTTGACCCACCAACTCATTCAACTTGGCGTAGATTATACCATCTTCACAGGCCCATATAAGAACAGGGTTTAGTCTTTTTTCAGATAACTTCATGATTTTTCTCACAGCTATAGGAAGTGGGTAAGCCTTGTCCATTGTTCTTATCCTACCCTTTACCTCTGCGTAAGCTATTAAGTTCTTGTCTTTATCAAAGACCTTATAGTCAATGTCAAATTGGTCTAACTTTTGAAATGAGCCACCAAATATGTCTACAAATTTTTTAATGGCAACCTGTTCTCTTCTTAAATCTTCTTCTACTTCAAAAATCGTCATACTCTATTGATTTGAAAATTAATCTTAACTCTGTCATTAACACTTTTATTTCTGCCTTCGCATCTTCATAATCTCTATCGGATAGCGTTTCAAATAAAACAACCAAAGAGTCCTGTTGAATACCAATTAGGTATGCAATACGATTAACTCTTGCCTCTTCTATTTTTCTTTGCTCAGTCATTAGATACCATTGAACATCTGATTTATTTTTCTTTCTATAAACTCTTCTTTTCCAACATGAGTTCTTTCGGCAACTAAGTTAATTATTTTTTTAATTCTATTATACTTTTCTTGAACTTTTATTGTTTTATTTCTTTCTATAGTAAGTTGATTGATTAAAAGCTTTAACTCTAAAACTTCATTTTTAAGTTCATCGTATTTCATTTGAGGTAAAACCACATCTAAATTATCTATATAACAATTCTTACATTCTAAGTACTTATCACTTAATTCTATAGACTGTTTTATTAAACTAGATGCCTGATTAACGTAATAAACTATTGTAGAGTGGTCTTTATTTATTGCCTTGCCTATAGATTCAAATGTGTTTCCATCTTCTCTTAATATTTTTGAGAATATCATTCTTGCCTCAACATTATTTCTTTTGCGTGTTTTAATGTTAATGTTTGTTTCAAATACTTTTGATACTATTTCTTTTAATTTTTCCATCCTTTTAAAATTTCAGTTTTTAATCCGTGTTTATTTAATTCATTTATTCTGTACTCCTGTAACTTGCTTAACACTCCACTTTCTTTTTTTACTTCTATAAAGAAAGCATCACTATTTTTAGGTAAGACAAGTAAGTCGGGTATGCCATTTTTATTGGTCTTCATAAGTTTTATTACATAGTAGCCTTGACTTTCAAGCTCCTTAATCTTTTTAGATTGTATCTGCTGTTCCGTCATATTTCATCTTCTACGTTAGCATTTTTTATTGGTATATCTAAGCCGTACATCAAGTCAAACATTGCAAAACTTCGAGCAGCATTTCTCTTACTACCTTGTATTGTTTTAAACCACCACTCCCTAAATATTAAATACTTTTGGTGAGTATATTCTCCATTTGCTATTTCATTCTGCTTGTCAATAGCAATCTTTATAAATTCATTCTTGTCTTTCATAATAGTGTTTTTTTAAAATGATTAATAGTATAGTCCTTTTTTTTTATTACTGTTTTATATATATCGTTTTCAATCCCTCCCTTTGTAAATATCCAATAGACATCGTTGTCTAATCTATCTTTTGTTGTCATCCTATCCTTGCTCTGCCAATAGCTTGTAGCACTAAAGTCAATGTTGTAGTACACCAAGCAGTCGGCTTGTTTTAATGATATGCCTTCTCTACCTGATACTATTTGCAGTGCTATATTCTTGTCTGTACTTTCAAAAACACTGAGGTCAGTTGTCAAGTTATCTGCACCAAATACTTGACTTAATGCGTTGAGTTCTTCCTTGAACTTGTAGAATATACCAATCTTTGCGGTCGCAAATTGCGACTTGATAAACTCAGCCTTAGTTAAATCAAGTACCATAGAGTTACCACTTTCAAACTTTATAGTCCCTGAGTATAGTTGGTGTAGCTTCATCATTAACTTAACGGCAGTGTCTGCCAATATAACCTCCTCCTTACCTTCAACAACTAAGTCTTTCTTTAGCTTGTCTATTATTTTATAGGTCGAGTCTTTAAGCTCAACATGCATAACGTGTTCTGATGTCTTGACTTTAAACCCTGCCTCCAATTGCGTGTAGTTAATTGTGTATGGTTTCATTTTATCAAGTATGGACTGTAGTCCTTTTGAGTAGTCCCTAATAAAAAGACCGTTGATTTTTTTCTCCGTTATGTTTACATAGGCACTACAAAATTTATAGAAGCTTGGAAACTCATTGAATGGGTTGTTTGGTATGCCATACACTTGGTGGTACATCTGCGAGTAGCTCTCAGGTGTTGGTGTTCCCGAAAGTAAAATTACAAATGGATTGTGTTTTCGTATGATGTCTTTCACTATCAAGGCTCGTTGTGAAGGCTTAGGAAAAGCACCCATGCTATGTGCTTCATCTAAAATAATAATGTCCCAAGGTATGTCGTGGTCTATCTTATGTAGGCTTTCATAGTTTACTACGCATAAGGAGAATGGTGGTTTAAACAAATCAAAGTCTGCTTCAATTGAACTGATAGCTTTCTTTTTAGTTACGAATAAAACATCCTGTGCTTTTATATTATTTGCTATCGCCAAACTTGTAAGGGTCTTGCCTGTTCGC
>Ga0208974_1000532_pt1 | contig 15632 bp, 22 predicted proteins | sample GreLakmeER15MSRF_FD_187699 | JGI IMG/M metagenome (GOLD analysis project Ga0208974, IMG submission 187699) | Freshwater lentic microbial communities from great Laurentian Lakes, MI, USA - Great Lakes metaG ER15MSRF (SPAdes) | ecosystem: Environmental > Aquatic > Freshwater > Lake | place: Great... | reverse complement strand
ATGATTCCAAAATGTACGTTCGTGCTGCGGATGACGACACCAGCACAAACACTGGCCTAACTTTGCCACAGCACCTAAACGAGTTTGTGACAAACACAATCTCTGACCGACCAGCGATCAACGCAGTACGCCGCGAATCATTAGTTAGTTCAGGTATGTCATTCACTATTCCTAAATTGGGAACTGCGCCAACTGTGGCTGACACTGACGAAAACCAAAGCCCATCCGAAACAGGTATGACTTCCGATTATCTAACAGTGACTGTAAACAAGTTCGCTGGCCGTAATGACGTGAGCTGGGAACTTCTGGACCGATCAAGTCCTGAATTTCTCTCATTACTTCTTTCCCAGATGAACGATGCTTACGCTAAGGCAACAGACGAAGCACTTCTTGCTCAGTTTGTAGCACAAGGCACAGCATCAACTGGCGTTGCTGCAACTGCCGTTGGTTTCACTTCCTACGTTGGAACTGAATCAGCAGCTCTCTACAAGGCAACAAAGAAAAAGGCTCGCAACGTAGTTGCTAACACCGCAGTATGGGGTGGCCTAATGGGCGCAGTAGATGGCTCAAACCGCCCTCTTTACACTGCCTACAACGTACAAAATGCACCGGGCGCACTAACACCTGGCGCAGCTGATGGAAATATCCAAGGCTTGAACTTGTATGTAGATCCGTATGTAACAGCAGCAACTTGGATCGATGACAGCGCGTTCATCATTGCACCAGATTGCGTGAGCGTTTACGAATCACCAACAACTCGCTTGCAGGTCAACTTGATCGAAACAGGTCAGGTTCGCATTTCCCTATATGGCTACATGGCCATTGCAGTGAAGCAAGCAGACGGCATCCGCCGCTTGAACATCGCCTAGGGATCGTTCAACAAAAGTGTGGGGGATGCGGCCCTGTGTCCCCCACACACCCTTTACTAGACAGGATTAAACAATGGCACTAATTACACTAAGCGAGCTAAAAGCCGTACTTGGTATTGGTGACATTTACGCCGATGCTATTGTGCAAGAGGTTGTGGATGCAGCCGAAAACATTTTGCTTTCCTATTTAATATTTGATGATGTGGCTATTAAGTCCGTATCACTTTCAGGCAATGTGGCAACCTTTTATTGCTACGAAAACACTTTTGTTGCTGGTCAGGCTTTGACGGTCACAGGATGCGGATCACCATTCAATGGATCGCGCACAGTAATAGATTCATACACTGGCCCAGGCGAGCCATTCTTTACAGCTGCAATCACCAACGCAGACATAATCCGCCGCAACATAATCCCAACTGGCCGAGCAGTATTGACTAGCCAAGCGACTTTGTATGACAGTGGATACCCAGAAGTTTCAGAGGCTTGTCTTGCGATCGCTTGCGACATTTGGATCACACGCACTGGCACACTTGGCCAGCAAGGTGTGGATTTTCAATCTCCAGCGCCATACCGATTGGGTCGCTCAATGCTGACTCGGGTATCTGGCCTACTAGGCAAGCACCTGGATACGAGGGGTTACCTTGGGTAATCTCGCCACATACCGGGCTAACCTTGCCACGACTCTGGCAGCTGCTGGTCGGGTAGTTTACTCATACCCGAATGAAAACATCACGCCACCTGCCATTGTGCTTGTGCCGGGATCGCCTTACATCACGGTGTCAGCCATTGGTGGCGCTCGATGCAATGTCAGATTCGACATTACAGTGATTGTCAACGCAGCCGACAACCAAGCGGCTTTGGCAAACTTGGAAACCTTGATTTTGTCGGTTACTGATTTACTATCTAATAACATTTCGTTTTTGGGTGGATGGTCACAACCAACAGTCCAGCAGATCGGAAACGCCGACATGCTCATAAGCCAACTCAACATCGAGATGGTCACAACCAACTAGAAAGGCAAGTCATGCCAGCAACATACATAACTGGTCGCTCGTTGACTTTATCGATCAATTCGGTGAGTTACGCTGACCAGGCATCAACAGTCACCCTTGAGCGCGAAAACAACCAGCAGGTACTTGAAGTGCTATCGGGTCGCGCTTACAAGACCGTTGACAAGTTCGCGACACTAAACGTCGAACTATACCTAGACGACACATCATCAGCTGGAATCATCAGCGCGCTTTGGGATGCAGCCAATTCATCACCTGACACATCGTTGGCATTCACGTTCGATGTAAACGGCGACACATTTGCTGGCAACGTATTCCCAGTATTTCCAACCGTTGGTGGCGCGGCCACTGACGTACTAACCACCTCGCTATCTTTTGTAGTCGAGGATGGAACAGTAACTCGCACTTAACGAATAGAACAGGGCAACCCTTATGCAATACACAGTTACAACAAAACAGGGCAATAACTACATAGTGAGCGATGAGTCGGCTTGGCTGTGGATCGAGATCGAACGCGAACTCGGCTACACAGTCAGCCAGGCTGCTGACAAGATGAGCCAAGGTTCATTAGATGTCATCACTTGTATGCTTTACAAGGCCGCCAAGGCCCAAGGGCATACCAAGTTGCCAAGTCAGCAAGCCTGGGTTACCAATGAGTTTGAAACCTTTGAGGTGGTCGAGGAAAGCCCAAAAGAGAACTAAGGGACACGCTGGTGCGGATCGCAACATCGACCGGCATCCCTTTGGCCGATCTTTTGACTTGGTCGCTCGCTGACATAACAACAGCAGTAACGCTGATACAAGAGAGGAATGGTCATGGCTGACAAAGTAACCGTCAAGATGACCCCTGACTCTCGGGATTTTAAATCGCTTTACAAGGCATTTCGTGAGATGGATGAGGGTGCAAAAAAAGCCCTAAAAGATGACGTGACCAGCATTAGCCAGTGGTCGGCCACAGAGATGCAAAGCAGCTATAACTTCAACCCATTGCCAGCCCAAGCCCAAAAGGTCGCGGCAACTATTCGAGCCAACAAGGATCGCATACCTAACGTAACCATTGGTGGCAGTAAGGGTCGATTTAGTGGCGGCGCGGTATCTGGTCAGGTTTTGTTTGGATCAGAGTTTGGCGGCCCTGCACCATTTGAAAATGGTGGTCGACGCTTTCCTGATCGCTCACCTGCACAGGGTAGAGGTAATGAGGGTTATGGCATTTTCATAACACTTAAAAGAATCCAGCCAGAATTGACACGCCGATGGAAAGATGCGGTTAGCAAAAGAGTTATAGAAAAGTGGGATGACAACAATGGCTGATGTAAGAACACTCAAACTTAATTTGCTTGCTGATGTAGACCAGTTTGGCCGAAGCCTGGCACAGGCTGATAACGATGCCAAGGGTTTTGCTGGCGGACTTAAAAAGTACGGCAAGATTGCCGCTGCGGCTTTCGTAGTTGCTGGCGCAGCTGCCGCCGCTTATGCAGTCAAGATTGGTATTGATGGTGTCAAGGCGGCAGTCGAGGATGAAGCATCACAAAAGCAACTTGCCGAAGCTTTAAAGAACACAACCAATGCCACCGATGCTCAAATTAAGTCAACCGAGGCTTACATCACCAAGCAACAGTTGGCTTTTGGCGTAGCCGATACCAAGTTGCGCCCGGCACTGGCAAACCTTGCCCGAGCCACTAGCGATGTAGGTAAAGCACAAGAACTAACCAACCTTGCCTTAGACATTTCGGCATCAACTGGTCGAGATCTTGAAACCGTATCGCTGACTCTCGCCAAGGCTTACAACGGCAACATTGGTGCGCTTACTAAATTGGGCATTCCACTTGATGAAAACATCAAGAAAACAAAAGATTTTAACGTAGTCCAAGATGAACTTGTACGGTTATTTGGTGGCGCAGCTAAGGCCAACACCGAAACCTATGCAGGTCAGTTGGCCATCGTCACAGAGCGCGTAGGCGAACTTAAAGAGTCCATCGGTGTGGCATTACTGCCAACCATGAAAACATTGTTAGAGGAAGTTAACAAAGTTGCCAAGGGATTTAGTGGCGAGGATCCAGAGGGATTGAGCAATCGTGCTAGGGAACTAGCTGGAAACTTTGAAGGCGATGGCGCATTTAGTTTAGGCGGCGCACTTAGAGCAGTTACCGATGCTTTTGGCAATCTATTTTCAACCGTTACAGACGGTGGCCCAGGTGCTGCCAGCATGATGGAACGAATCGCAGCATCATTAGAAACGGTCGCAAACGCCATTAACGCTATTTCAAATGCTTATCAAGCCGCTTTACCAGCATTACGATTTATTCAAAATCCACTTAATATAAACCTGCCAGAGGCAGGATTCACGCCAAGACCAAAGGCAAGAGCAGCTGGCGGTTCAGTAATGGGTGGACAGGCATACCGTGTTGGCGAGTTTGGCCCTGAACTATTTGTCCCTAGCGGATCTGGATCGGTTCGCCCTGATGCCGGAGGCGGTCAAAACGTGACCATCAACCTAAATGGCATTGTCGATGCAGAGTCTGCTCGCCGATCGATCGAGAAGCTGCTACAAAACAGCGCAAGGCGGACTGGCCCAATTAACTTGGTCGGGGCTACATTGTGACAACTTACACGCCTTATCCAAAAGTGGTGTTTGCTGGTTCGGTTGAATACACAGACAACACAATTAGCAGCATTGGCATAAGCCTAGGCAGGCGCGACATCTACGAGCAGGCTCAACCCGGCATTGCCAGCGTTAGATTATGGACTGATGCAGACACTGCCCTTAACGTAAATCTGTCGGACAGCGTAGAGATCCAGATCCAAGACTCAACAGCGGCCTACAAAACAATTTACACGGGAATAATTTCGGACATTGACATAACCCTAGATGCTTATGGATCTGATGGATCTGTGGCGATTTACAACATTACAGCCGTCGGCCCATTGGCCCTAGTTAATAAACATACAACTGGCGCGGTTGGCTTTGCAAAAGAGTTTGACGGCACAAGAGTCTTAAACATCCTTTCAGATGTATTTTTGCAAGACTGGTCAGAAGTGCCGGGTGATCTGATTTGGTCAAGTGTTAGCAACATTGCTACTTGGGGAAACTGGGATGGGACTAACCAAACTTTAGTTGATAATCTAATAGCAGACATTGATACGCCCGGAACCTACGAGCTAGAAGCCTACTCAGGCGGCCTAACCGATGCTCTTTCATTGGTTCAATCAGCTGCCCAATCGGGTCGCGGTTTCCTTTTTGAAGCACCTGATGGCTCTCTACACTATGACTCATACGGGGCTAGGTCAGTTTATGTGCCATTAACTTTGACAGATGATGATCTACTGGCAGCAGGCTTGCGACAAGCCGCCCAGTGGTCAGAAATTGTGAATGATGTAACCGTGACTTATCGCAACAATGGCGAAGCCTATGCAGCAGATTACACAAGTCAGCAATCTTATGGTCAGTTGGCAGGCACTAGATCAACTACCTTGCACAACGGTGCAGATGCTGAGATCCAAGCAACAGCATTCCTAGAATCCCGGGCATACCCTCGCACATACCCCGAGGAATTAACCATTCCATTACATAGCCCAACCGTAAGCGATGCCACAAGAAATGCCCTTATAAACATGATGGTTGGATCGGCGGTATATACCCAAGATCTGCCAGCAGTCTTTGGCACAACATTTGATGGCTTTGTCGAGGGCATGAAATGGAATCTGACTAGGTACACAAGTGACCTAACCTTAGTTTGCTCGGCCTTGTCCGAGACATATCCACACAAAGTTTGGTTGCAAATAGCGCCAACTGTAACGTGGGCAAGTTATACTCCAAGTACAGAGGAATGGCAGGACTTATAGCATGGCTGGAACAACAACCTACCTAGGGATTAGTTACCCTACGAATACTGACTACGTCAAGGATGGCGCATCTGCCATTCAGACTGTGGCCACTGGCTTTGATAGCGCGGTAGCAATTCCGACTTATCAAGCACAGACAGGCACTACATACACTTTTGCGCTTAGCGACATTGGCAAGACAGTAACGGCCAATAACGCAGGCGCTCAAACTTACACAATCCCACCAAATGCGTCGGTAGTGTGGCCAACCAATGCAACCTTAAACGTGGTAAGTCTTGGCGCTGGTACTGTAACTTTTGCAGCGGGTGCAGGCGTAACCGTAACAAATCTAGCTGCGACTCTTGAGCAATACCAATCAGCTTCATTAATACGAACAGGCTTAAACGCTTGGACTGTTGTCCCTTTTGGCGGTGGGGTTGCTCCTTTAACTGATAGTTCCGTTTCTGGTACTACGGGCAGCCCCACAGTTACTACTTACACAAGTGGCGGAATTAATTACAAGGCTTATGCCTTTACAGGTGCCGGCACAATAACATTTACAAAGACTGGTTTAGTAGATGCTTTGGTTATTGCTGGGGGCGGCGGCGGCGGAACATCTGAAAATGCAACCGCAGGCGATGCAGCAGCAGGCGGCGGGGCAGGCGGCTATCGTTGCACAGTTTCAGGCGAATCATCTGGCGGCGGCGCTGCTGCTGAAAACCAACTTTACATAGGTCAAACGGGAACGTATTACGCTGCCGTTGGAGCAGGCGGCGCAGGCCAGATTTCGGCTGCTACTTTGACTAACGGTGTTAATGGATCAAATTCTAATTTTGGATTTTTAACAAGTGTTGGCGGAGGCGGGGGCGGAGCGCAAGAAACCGCTGGGTCACTTGGCGGCTCGGGCGGCGGTGGCGGCGGTTATATTGTATCAGTAATTGCAGGTGGCGCGGGAACTTCTAGCCAAGGATTTGCAGGCGGGCCATCAGTTATCGCTACTCGAAGCGGCGGCGGCGGCGGGGGAGCTGCTGAAATTGGTAGCACAGACGCTGCGCGTGAAGGTGGAGACGGAGTTGCAAGTTCAATAACTGGTACATCAGTGACACGCGGCGGCGGCGGTGGTGGCGGAGTAGGTTCAAATTTAACCACGACAGCTGCAGGCGGTGACGGCGGCGGAGGCACTGGCGGTGCTTCAAACGCAGATAATGCAACCGCTGGAACTGCTAATACAGGCGGCGGCGGCGGCGGCGGCGGGGCTGGCAAAAACTCCAAAAATGGCGGCTCAGGAATAGTTATAGTTAGGGTGTTGGCATAATGGCACATTTTGCAAGAGTTGAAAATGGTTATGTTGTTGAAGTAATCGTTGTTAACAATGAAACAATAGAGGATTTACCTTTTCCAGACAGCGAACCTGTTGGTCAAGCGTTTATTGCTTCTATTGGTTTAAGCGGCGACTGGGTTGAAACTTCTTACAATAACAACTTTCGATCTGTTTATGCAGGTATTGGTTATGCATGGGATGGCACAAACTTTATAGGACCTGCATTGGAAGTGGCAGAGTAGTGGCTTTACCAATTAAAAATGGCAAGATAACCACTGCATACAAGAAGCCAGGCAAGATGTGGTCAAAGGGCTACCACACAGGCGTTGACTTCGCAGTACCCACAGGAACACCAGTGTTGGCAGTAGCTGACGGCAAGATCGAGAACGCCAATTGGGGCAAAAGTTACGGCAACCAGGTTGTGCAAAAGGTCGAGGGTGGCTGGGTAATCTATGCACACCTAAACGCAGTACGAATTAAGCCAGGCGCAATGGTTACAAAAGGTCAGATAATTGGCGAATCAGGTAGCACAGGAAACTCATCAGGGCCGCATCTACATTTTGAGATGCGCGACAATATCAGATGGTCCGCAGGAAAGGACCTTGATCCGAAAGCGATCCTTGGAGCATGAACAAAACCAAAAACATTTTGCTACGAATGGTGGCAGTCTTTGCAGCCAGTAGCCTTTCAGTCGTAGGCGCATCAGCTGTGGCAGGTGTAGAGCCAGCCAAGGCAATCATCATTGCTGGCATTGGTGGCGTGGCCGTAGTTATCGAGGGACTAGCCCGAGCATTCCTCAAAGACGGCAACCTAGATGACGCAGAGATTAACGACATCTTTACGGATGCCGATAAGAAACTAGAAAAATGAGCCAACTTTGGAAAGTTGAGTCAGGTGCTAGCAAACAATCAATCCCACCAAAAGCGTGGACATGGGTCGAGTACCCAAAGGGAATTGCTTACAAGGTAGACAAGGCTGGCCAATGGGAATGGATCACAATCCTGCGTGTTGAATTCAGCAAGGGTGGCTCGGTACTGCGTGGCCGCTTTGGTCGTTACCCTGGCACAGACAAACTGGATGAAACTGGTCACGATGATAAGAACATCGGCGGCTGGGATGGCAAGACTTATCACTTGCACTGGTCACACACCATCGACTGTAATCCGTCAATGCCGGTGGGTTTTTGGATCTGGCATGATTCAGCTGCGCCGATAGTCCTAGATGGCAGACAGATCAAGGCCAAATTAGTCTGATGAATAAGCCTTTGAGAGTGGCATTTGTCGCTTTCATCGTAGGGTTCACGATGCTATTGCAACCGCCCAAAGCATTCGCTGCAACTGGCTTTGCCGAAATTACTTGTGGCGATCCGATAACTGGCGAGCAAAGGACATTTTCAACTGGTTGGGATAACTCGAACCCATACTTTGAAAATAAGGGGAACATCGCTCAACTTTATTGTGAGGGTGGTTGGGCTGGCCCATACACAATTTACATAAGTGACTCTTTGCTACCAAATGATCCACAACGCTACTACGCAGGAATAATCCCAGAACCCTTACCATCTGAACCTCCTCCAGTTAATCCAACACCTATACCCGAGCCAATAATCACACCGAGCGACACCCCGATGCCAGAGCCAACACCGACACCAAGCCCGAGCGATCCGCCAGTGCCGCAGCCTGTGGTCAGTGATGAGCCAACCCCGCCGCCAGTAGTTGCGCCAGAGCCAGCCCCAGAGCCAACGCCAACACCAACACAAACACCAGAACCAACACCACGGCCAGAGCCACCAACGCCAGCACCCTTGCCACCTGTCGTAGCATCCGAGCCACCGCCTTTAGCACCGCAACCACTAGCGCTTGCCCCAGAGCCACCAGCACTTGCACCTGATCCCCCAATCGTAATTGAACTACCACCCGTTTTGGCGGATTTGCCGGGCGCTGCACAAGTGATCGCAGCTGCCGAGGCCATTCTGAATGTTGGCAATGACATGACCCCTGACCAGCGTGAGGAATCTCAAAGCGTTGTGATCGGTGCAGTCCTTGTCGGACAAATAGCAACTAGCATAAGGAGAATAAAGTGAAATGGCTCAAGAGGTACGTTTCAGCAATAACGGCTGATACATACACTTATGTCGGCTTGCTTATCGCGTATTTCACCCTAGATGGATCAGCAAAAAAAGTCACAGGGTTACTGATTATCGTGGGAGTTTTGGTGTGGTTGATAACCCTGCCTTTACGCGATAACGACACGCCCGAGGAATAACCTAGATACTATGTCAGGTATTGTCATAGTATGTCACTAAGGAAAGGGATCGTATGGATAAGTATCTAACCGCTAAAGAGGCAGCTGACAAACTGCGGGTAAGTGAACGCACACTTATCAGGTGGGAAAAGTCAGGGGCATTAAAGCCCAAACGCATTGGCGGCGTTAAGAGATACAAAGCCAGCGATCTCGATAAATAGAAAAGGAAACAGGGCATGGGACTATTAACGATTTTAGGCTTTGGCTTATTCTTTATCATCGGTTTAGTTGTCGGTGTAGCAATAGAGAATAATCACCAAGAGCAGTCACTAAGGCGCAAGGAACTTGACTACCGCCGATGGGCGCAAGGTCAACGCACAATCGAGGATGAGATGATCTCTGATGGATGGCGGAAAATCTGATGGCATTTGATTTGGAATCATATACAACGGTGCAAGAAAGAATTCAAGAATTCTATAAAACTTTTCCCCAAGGTTCATTGCAATTTGAATTCAAGGGAATACTTGAGGGATCGCCTTTGATGATGTGGGGCATCGCTTACGCATACCGGACACCAGACGATGAACGACCAGGCATAGGCACAGCCGCCGAACTGATCGAGGGCAAAACTCCATACACTCGGGGCAGTGAACTCCAGAATCTTGAAACATCAGCCTGGGGGCGTTGCCTGGCGGCGTTAGGGCTTGGGTTATCAAAGGGCATTGCATCCAAACAAGAGGTGCAAGCAGCTAAGGATCGTCAAGCACCTGGGCCAGCAAAGCCAAAAGATGTTGACCCTTGGGCATTAGTTGATGAGCCTGACTTGAGCGTTCCGGAATGTAAGCATGGGCCAATGCGCCGTAAGACCGGCCTAAAGAAAGATGGCACACCCTACGCTGGCTATGTCTGCCCAGTGGGTGGCGAGGGCGAGCGATGCGCGGCCATTTGGGATCGCTCGTGATCTGCGAACATGGTGCAGATGCGCCTAAGTTTTGCGCGATCTGTCGGCATCAGGGAATCATGGGCAAAGCCGAGGGCATAACCATTGCTAAGGAATCACAGCTGAACTGGCACAACGAAGCCGTAATCTGCATACGTCAAATGGCTCGCACTGGTAAACCCTTTACAGCCGAGGATGTAGTCAACGAGATCGGCGCACCAGGCGGATCAGGCAAAGTCATTGGGGCGGCCTTTAACACAGTTGCTCGATCTGGCATGATCTGGCGATGTGGGGAACGCCCGGCAGACCGCAAGTCAAGCCATCGCCGAATGTTGGCAGTGTGGCGCGGTGGACAGGTACAAGAGCAAGTGAGGTTATTCGATGGGAACTGATGCTGACATCATGCGCTGTGGTTGCGGTGGATGGGTATACATAGGCAAGCCGTGTGACTTTTGTGAGAAATGGCAAAATCGTGGATGAGATCGAAAGGGTATTGGAAAACATAATGAAAGAACCAATTTCAAGCGATGCAGTTTGGGCAAGTATTGAGGGCAAGATACGAGGTCATTATCTAGCAGCTCAAAACTTGCCACAGTCATGCCCACAGTGCGCCAAGATACTTGAACCAGTTGATTTCGGTGTTGATCCTGATACTAATGAGCGTATGTGGGTGACACATTGCTGTGGTAATTGGGAAAAGTTTTACGAAAAACTAGGACCAGCAGATTTGATTTAAAACAAACGACACGCGGATCCCAAGAAAGAACCGCGTGCCGTTCATAACGATGCTAACATCGTGAGCCTCAACACTCTAGTTAAGAGTATAACTAATGCCCGACCAATCCTCGGGTGAACCGCCGTCAGATGGCGTATCTCGGCATGGATTGATAAGCCCATGAAATAGCAGAAATGCGAGCCTTAGCAGCTGATGTCAACACGAATCGCCTGGCATCAAAACACCCAGCACTAAGGCACACGGCGCGATTGTGCGAAAGCACCCATGACCAATCAAACCTACGCGGTGACGGTGGCGAGTGGCTTGACTCAATGCCATTCCCTGCTCACCTATCGGCTCGGGTGGCAAGTATAGGTTACGATCTAAATCATGACGAGATGGGTGCAGGTAAAGCACGATGAACTCTTGGAGTATGTAGCGATGGTTGAGTATCTAAGGAAAGATCATACGCAACTACAAGAACAGATCAAGGATGCAAAAGAATTAGCAAGCATCATTGAAGCAACATACAAACAACGCTTAGATAAGCTGACTGATTACATACTTGACATACATCCAGCAAACTACAAATACGAACGAGGATTGATGGATGCTTACAACATAATGGCTGGGCATGAGTAGAGCGCATAGTCAGGGAACTACCACCCAATGGCGCAATCTACGGACTGCGTGTTTCAGAGTATGGGGCAAGTCGTGCTTGATGTGTGGTGACCGGGCAACAGAGGTGGATCACATCATCGAGTTAGCCGCTGGGGGCAGTAACACTATAGACAACGTGCAACCATTGTGTAAGCCGTGTCATAAGGCCAAGACATCACGGTTCAACAGCACACGCCAGAGAGCCACAGAGAGCCATAGGGGCGTTTTTTCTAGGGCCGTGCCACCCACAGACTCCCTTTCTCTTATTTCTCCCCGATTGGTCAGATTTGATCCACCCACAACCGAAAGGCCCAAGCCATGACCTTAAAGAATCCAGAAGCGCCAGAGGATAAACCAATGGGCATCTACCTATCGTTGAATTCTGCATTGTCGGTAGCGAATTGGATCGCGCCAACTGATGTAGCGGCCATGACTCTCGCCCGGCGGATCGCCTTGGCATTAGATACTGCTTTTGACATGGGCGATCTCAAAGAGGCCACGCCTTTGGCGGCAAAGTATTTACAAGTCTTACAGCAGTTGCATCTCACAGTCGAAACACGAACACTAGGAAAACAGGGCGAGGAAAATGACGGGACTAATCATGTCGGAAACTATCTACGGCTTATCGAAGCCAAGGATCGAAAGCCCAAGCCTAAACCTGCCCAGCGCAGGGCCAGTGGTATCGGCACTAGCTGACGAACTAGGAGTCCCACTCCTACCCTGGCAACAACACGTCATGGATGATGCCCTAAAGATTCTGCCAAATGGCAAGTGGGCGCGTTCAAGTGTAGGAGTTTTGGTCGCCCGGCAGAATGGCAAAACGCACATGATGCGGATGCGGATCTTGGCTGGCCTGTATGTCTTTGGTGAAAAGAATGCCATCGCCATGTCGCAGACTCGGCAACTATCGCTGGACACTTTCAAGCAAACAGTCGACATGGCCGAAAGCCTGGACTGGATGCGCAAGCGGATCAAGCGAGTTTCCCGAACTAACGGCCAAGAGGAGTTAGAGGTTTACTGCCATCATTACCCCAAGTCATGTGGGCAAAAGTGTGAGCGTATTCGCAAATATTCCATCCGAGCCGCAACATCCGAGGGGCCACGCGGTAGCACCGCCGACTTACTTTATGTCGATGAGCTGCGAGAAATTGACGAGGCAACTTGGGCAGCCGTCACCCCCATTACCCGAGCCAGACCCAATGCCCAAGTGTTTTGGACATCCAATGCTGGGGATCTAACTTCCAATGTGCTAAACGAACAACGCCGCCGCGCCCTGACCTTTGCCAGTGATCGAATGGGCTACTACGAATACAGCGCCGCAGCAGGTTCATCGGTTGACGACATCGAAGCCTGGAAAATGGCCAACCCTGCAATGGGCTACACAATTAACGAACAAAACATCAAGGATGCTGCGACCTTTGACTCACCCGATGCGTTCAAAACTGAAACCCTTTGTATGTGGGTGGATGCTATCGACTCGCCTTGGCCAATGCAGGTATGGAACGAATGCGAAGCCGACATCATGCTTGAGGATGGGTTGCCAACTTGGATGGCAATGGATCTCAATTTCAATCGGGAGTTGGCTTGCCTGGTTACTTTGCAACAGAGAGAAAACGGGTATGGCGTATTTCTGCACGAATGGAAAAAAGAGGGCGGCATTAACGACTTAGAACTAGCTGGGGAAATAGCCGCACTGACTCGGCGCTATCGCCCAAGGGTGCTGGCCTATGATCCCAATACTGCTGGCTACATTGCGCCAAGACTTGCCCAGGCTGGAATCCCGACAGCGCCAACGCCTTGGAACTCGGCAGGATTTTCGATCATGTGTGACCAGGCAATGAACGCAATGCAATCTCGGCAGCTGCTACATCCTGCCCAAGAAACTATGCACAGCCACTTGGTCAGTTGCGCTCGCCGCCCGGCATCGGATGGCGGATGGCGTATTGCTAGACGAGCCGCGCAAGTACCGATCACAGCTGCAATCGCTTTGGTCATGGCAGTGGGTCACGCCACCGAGCCACAACAAAGTGTGAGCATAGTCAGCGCATAGGTGACAACACGCGCAACAAAGTGACAAAGCCTGACAAATTACACGAATGTCATTTGCCTATGGTGTAATGACAAAATGGGATTCATAGATTTTTTGCTTGGCACTAGCCAAGAAAAAACAGAGATTAAAGCAGCTGCTAAGGCTGGTGTGCAGATACCCTATTACCAAGATTCTTGGTCGCCATTAGCAATGATCCGCGTAAGCCGATCCGATGCAATGCAAGTTCCAGCAGTTGCCCGGGCGCGAAACATCATTGCTGGCACGATTGCTACACTCGGCCTTAACTCATACAACGAAATTACAGGCGAAAAGGTTGAGGGCCGCAGCATACTTAAGCAACCCGACCCAGCGTTGCCATTAGCGGTCACTATGGCGTGGACTGTAGAGGACTTATTATTTCAGGGGCAAGCCTTTTGGGTTGTTTTGGCAACTAGCCCAGAGGATGGCCGACCAACACAGGCTCGGCGTGTAGATCCAATGCGCGTGACTTTTACAACTGACACAATGACCGATGAGATCGTAAACGGTTTTTACCTTGACGGATACTTAACCCCAATAACTGGGGTTGGCTCGCTCATTATGTTTAGCGGTATTGACGAGGGCATACTCAACCGAGGTGGCCGCACTATCTCAACCGCTTTGGAACTTGAAAAGGCAGTCAGCCGAATGGCCGCCGAGCCAAACCCGACAATGGTAATCAAGAATAGTGGCGTGGATCTACCGCCAGAGCAGGTGTCGAGCCTACTGGCCCAGTGGAAGCAAGCCCGAGCCACACGCTCAACCGCATACCTATCTGGCCCATTAGATGTCACGACTTTTGGATACGATGCCGGACAAATGCAGTTGACGGAATCACGCTTGAACACCGCAGCTGAAATTGCGCGTATGTGCAACATCCCTGCCTGGTACATCAACGCCGAATCAGCCAGCGCAACTTATTCCAACGTAAGTCAAGAACGCCGCAGCCTTGTGGACTTTAGCCTTAAACCGTTTATGTCGTGTGTATCTGAACGTCTAAGCATGAATGACATAACTCCAAGAGGCCAAGTTGTCAGATTTGATCTAGATGATTACTTACGCGGAAACCCACTAGAGCAGATTGAAGTTCTTGGCAAAATGCTCGACTACGGACTAATTGACGTTGAAGAAGCGCGTGAAGAAATGGATCTTGCACCGAGAGGAAACACAGAAAATGCAAATTAGTTTTGAGGGCCAAGTCTTGGCCGCATCAGTTGAAACCAGAACTATCAGAGGTTTGGTGGTCCCGTTTTCTAAAGTTGGCAATACATCGGCTGGTCCAGTGCGCTTTGAGTTTGGCGCGTTTGGTGACATCGATCCAAGCCAAATAATTCTTAATAGCGAGCATGACAGAACCAGACCCCTAGGTCGCGGAGTCGCGGAGTCTTTAGAAGTCAGCCCTGCTGGCGTTTCAATGGCATTCAAAATTGCACCTACTAATGCTGGCAATGATGCACTAGTCGAAGCATCTGAGGGATTGCGCCCGGCATTTAGCATTGAGGCAGCCGTCAATGAATACACAATCCAGCGCGGTGTGATGGTTGTAAGTGCAGCCAATCTAGAAGCCGTTGCCCATGTAACAAACCCAGCATTTAAGGATGCTCAAATAGCGAGCGTTGCAGCTACCGAGGCTGATGACGAACTCGACCCAGAAACCACCGAAGCGGAACAAGCCGCAGAGGATGAACCACAGGAGATAATTGTGGAAACCGAAAACACCGCCCCAGCGGCCGATGAAGTAACCGCCAGCGCGGTTGTTCAGGCTGCCGCACCAGTGGCATTTACTAAGCCACGCTCACCGATCGTAGATGGCATCAGCTACCTAGATCACTCCATCAAAGCCGCTATGGGCGATGATGATTCCAAAATGTACGTTCGTGCTGCGGATGACGACACCAGCACAAACACTGGCCTAACTTTGCCACAGCACCTAAACGAGTTTGTGACAAACACAATCTCTGACCGACCAGCGATCAACGCAGT
>Ga0208974_1000531_pt1 | contig 15651 bp, 20 predicted proteins | sample GreLakmeER15MSRF_FD_187699 | JGI IMG/M metagenome (GOLD analysis project Ga0208974, IMG submission 187699) | Freshwater lentic microbial communities from great Laurentian Lakes, MI, USA - Great Lakes metaG ER15MSRF (SPAdes) | ecosystem: Environmental > Aquatic > Freshwater > Lake | place: Great... | reverse complement strand
GGGCATCAAATAATCACCCTCCATATCCCAGCCACCTGAATGGCTAGCCCCACCTTGGTCAACAGATTGAATTTTTCCGTCTTGAATGCAAACGCTTCCATCTACTACTTCGTCAGCTAAGACCAACCGTGCATTTTTAAAAACAGTGGGGCTCATTGGGCACTCCTAAATTGCGTGACATCAATATGGCGGGTGGCAACCGCTTTACCCACATGGGCATCGTGAAAAATTCCTACCAACGCTGCACCGCGGGCTAAAGCTTCATGTATCAAGTCGATTACTGTCTGTGTATTGGCGGCATCCAAGGAGGCGGTTGGTTCATCTAGCAACAAAATAGGCTGAGGTTTGATCATGTTGCGCGCAATATTGATCCGCTGTTGCTCGCCACCAGAAAAGGTTGCAGGGGGTAATTCCCAAAGGCTCTCAGGTATTCGTAAACGCGTTAGTAACGCGCGCGCAATTTCTCGAGCTTTCTCAACTGCAGCAATATCGTGTGCAACATCTTCAATCAATGGCTCTGCAACCACGTCCAGTGCAGATACGCGAGGAATTACTCTTAAAAATTGGCTCACATAACCTACTGTGTGCCTACGCATACGAACTAGTTCTCTAGGATCAGCTTTGGTAAGTTCAAGCGTACTGCCATCAGCTTGACGAACTTCGATTTCTCCACTGCTCGCTCGGTAGTTGGCATAAATGAGCTTAAGTAGCGTGCTCTTGCCCATGCCTGATGGACCGTCAAGCACAACACATTCACCAGATGAAACGCTCATATCTACATTGTTTAGAACGTTAAGCTGAACTCCATGCTGGTGATGAAGCGTGAATTGCTTTGTTACCCTCTTTAATTGAAGCATCATTAGGTTACTTTCAATTTCAAGGTTGTAATACCGAAGACACCAAGAGTTGGGTGTAAGGGTGTTGGGGGTCGTCCAATACTTGGTCAGTTAAGCCTGCCTCAACTACAACGCCTCGTTGCATCACCATCATCCGATGCGCTAGAAGTCTTGCAACTGCTAAATCATGCGTCACTATGACTACAGCTAATTGCATTTGCCTTGTAAGTTGTCTTAGCAAATCTAATAATCTGGCTTGAACAGATACATCTAGCCCGGATGTAGGTTCATCCATAAAGACTAAGCGAGGTTGCGTCACCAAGTTGCGTGCAATCTGAAGTCGTTGTCGCATGCCTCCAGAGAATGTTCTGGGTGTGTCATCGATGCGGGCGGGGTCAATTTCGACGCGCTTTAACCATTCCTCCGCTGTTTGACGCAGACGCCCATAGTGCCGTTCGCCCAAACTCATCAGGCGTTCGCCGATATTCGCGCCTGCTGAGACATCCATGCGTAAACCATCGGCAGAACTTTGATGCACAAACCCCCATTCAGTTCGTGATAAGAGCCTTTGCTGCGCCTCTGACATTACATAAATATTTTGCAATTCATTTGTGCGGTTTAAAAATTCGACAAGACCTGTATCAGGACACTGACGACCAGCGATGGCATTCAATAGGGTGGTTTTTCCCGATCCAGACTCACCAACAACCGCCATAACTTCACCCGGCCAAAGATCAAAGCTGGCCTCATGCAACGCAACGCGGGAACCGTAACTTTTGCTAATGTTTGCCACACGAAGCAGTGGCTTAGAAGTGTCCACAGACAATTTAGTCATAAATTAATTTGGAAGCTGTAGCCATGCTTTGCAAAACCGAGTGACTCATAAAAAGCATGTGCGCGTTGGCGCTTTTGATTTGACGAAAGAGCCAGCTTGTAACAGCCAGCTTGCCGCGCTAAACCCATGGCATGCGCCATCATCTCGCTACCAATATTTTGAGATTGATGGGACGAACTAACTACCACGTCCTCAACAATGGCCGATGGAGAGCCTTGGTGACCAATGTTGTGCATCACCATCAATGCAAATGTTCCAACGACTTTGTTATTAGCAGATGGATAACAAGCAACATACAAATGGTAATTGGGATAACGGCCGAATTGTTCAAATAATTCTTTGGCATTTTCAATCGTCGTGACTTTGTTGTTGTCCATGTCGGGCTGCGCATATAAACCCAGTATGTCAGGCAAGTCGTCAACAGTTGCCTGCCGAATCAAGACTTGCATACGTTCTCCGTGGACTGTTGATCGAGCCTTGTTTGGCAATAGTCGGAGTCTGAGCAGACATGCATACGCCCACCCGCATCATCCGTGATGATTTCATCTAAAAAGGATTCAGAAGATCCACATTGCGCACAAGCCGTATTCCATTTTTGAATCTCAAACGGATGGTCTTCAAATGCCAAACTTTCTACTGCGGTGTGGGGCGGCACAGCGTAGATGCGCTTTTCACGACCCGCTCCAAATAATTGCAACGCAGGATTCATATGCATTTTGGGGTTGTCGAACTTCGGGTTAGGCGAGGGCGACATGATGTACCGGTTATTTACCAACACGGGATAGTCATAGGTCGTGGCAATATGGCCATAGCGCGCTATGTCCTCATATAGTTTGACGTGCATGAGTCCATATTCGGCTAATCCATGCAAGGTACGCGTTTCGGTCTCACGTGGCTCTAAGCGCTGCATAGGCTCGGGAACTGGTACTTGAAAAATAATTATTTGACCTTCTACCAAAGGCTTTTCAGGGATGCGGTGACGGGTTTGTATGAGCGTCGCTTCATGTGTTCGCGTAGTAGTTTGCACACCTGCAGTTCGCTCAAAAAAGCGACGAATATTGACGGCATTGACCGTATCGTCAGACCCTTGGTCTATCACTTTGAGAGTGTCCGTGGGACCAATCACGGAGGCCGTAACTTGTATACCACCTGTTCCCCAGCCATAAGGTAGAGGCATTTCACGCGAACCAAAGGGTACTTGGTAACCAGGTATTGCCACTGCTTTGAGTATGGCGCGGCGAATCATGCGTTTGGTGCGCTCATCGAGGTACGCAAAATTAACCTCGGGGGCAGTATCAGGGACCATCATCATTTCCGAGTCGTTCATGAGGAATCCTGCGATTTATTATCGAGACTATCGCCGGTATCTGCGCCAGATTGGTTCGCGCGCATCTTTCTCACTAACTCCAACTCAGACTGGAAGTCCACGTAATGTGGCAACTTTAGGTGCTGTACAAAGCCAGATGCTTCAAGGCTGTCGCTATGAGAAAGAACGAACTCTTGCATTTGTGCTGGCGACTCAATGTCTTCACCTAACTCTTCAGCGCGCAAGGCACGATCTACCAAACTCATCGCCATGGCTTTACGCTCACTGTGGCCAAAGGCTAATCCGTAGCCCCTTGTGAATTTCGGAGGCTCTGTTTTACTACCTGCAAACTGATTAACCATTTCACACTCGGTAATTTCGATGTCACCAATGGAGATAGCAAAGCCTAATTCTTCGGGTTCAATCTCAATGGCTACTTCGCCTAAACGCACTTCGCCAACAAAAGGGTGGCTATGGGAATACCCACGTTGGGTGGAGTAAGCCATGGCTAATAAGAATCCTTCATCACCACGCGCAATATTCTGTAAACGTGTAGCGCGATCTGCTGGGAAGCGAAGGGGTTCACGCGTTAAATCTTTTGGTAATGGATCATCTTTGGGGCATTCAAATGTTTCGATTAAATTTTCTTGATTAAGAAGATCGATAACTCGTGGAACTAACTCTTGCTCAAGAGACCCTAATGTTTTTTCTGTTTGTTGTGATGGGTGACTGTTTCCTGTTTGTGCATTAGCCATCAGGGTGAAATCAAGTAAACGCTGCGTGTAGTCATAGGTTGGCCCTAGCACTTGGCCGCCTGGTAAATCTTTGAAAGTGGCAGATATTCGTCGCATAAGTTGCATGCGCGATGTATCAATGGCACAGGTATTACCAAAGCGTGGCAAGGTTGCGCGATAAGCGCGTAATAAGAAAATTGCCTCGATCAAGTCACCGCTTGCTTGCTTGATAGCAAGCGCCGCTAACTCCGGGTCATACACCGATCCTTCGGTCATGACTCTGTCTACGGACAGTTTGAGTTGTTGGCGGATTTGATCGATGCTAAGTTCAGGAAGAGACGGATCGCCTCGACGTTGCTCGTCAAGCAACTTGTAGCTATTGAGGATGGCGGTTTCCCCACCTTTGACGGCTACGTACATATCAGGCTTTCGCTTTTCTTGAAATCTGAGTGGTTCTGGGTAAACCGACAATGTGCGTCGCATCGGTAAGAAATACGTCTACACCTCTTGGAAAAATACCGTGATTGCTTGCCCACTGGTCTACAAATACCTCAGGCAATCCCATGACATTCAATCGACGATCACCATCAATACCTGGGCCTTGTAAAACTAAATCTGCAACACCATTATCAAAACCTTGTGTCTCAATAATGCACGTAGCAGACTGATCTGGATATGCGTCGCTGCCCAACATCAGTTTCGATATTTGTGGCAGAGGGTCGCCGTAAGCAACCCATATAAATTGGGCAGCACGTACATCTTCTACGACTTTGCATCCCGTATGAAAACGAAGCCATGGCGTTGCATCACTATGAAGGACTGAAGAAGACATCCAAAGTGTGGTGTCGGAATCTAGTAATCCTAAAAGCAATGTCGCCGCCGCACCTTGTCCCTGACGAGGCAAAGCACAGTCAAGTGGCATTTCTAATGGGCGACCTGGGTATGACAGTGCATTGAGTGATGTTCTAAACACAGCCTGACTGCCAAAGGCTTCATGCGTGAAACCTGCGACTACGTTTTGTAATTCTTGCGATTTCAAGAGAGTTCCCCATCTTCACCCGAACTCGCTTCACGGGCTACAGTGAAGAAATCTACTTTGGTAGTTTGGGCACGCGAATGACGGGTGGACTGCTGATGCTTCAGAAACTGACGGACAGGCTGCAGCAACTTAACTTCTAAATCGCCATGATGCGTAGCGTCTTGCAAAAGAGCATCTGCTACAGCAGCAAGCTGTGCTTGTTTGTGATCTCGCCCCAACACATATGAAACGCCAACGGGTGACGCGCCATCCATTTCGCCTAAACGTAATGCACAACGCGTGACGGTGACTTCCCCAAGATTGAAACGCTCACCAGATCCCCCCACCCTCGCTTGGATCATCATGAGACCAGTTTCAGGGCGTCTTAACCAGCTTGGCTGTGTCGATGCAATATGTGGCCCGACAATGTCGTTCAATAAGGTATTCGGTGCACGTGCTAACAATGCCATCCATTCTTTTCTTATGGAAGTGAATTCAGGTGAAGTATTGTCAAATTTATGCAACATTGATAAGGCAACCTATGCCTAAGCGAAAACTTAAGTAATTCGTTCCACTTTAAGAACTTCATGTTTAAATTTCGTGACAAAAGCGTCTTTCACCACATCGATTTGTTACTGAGTCGACATTCGAAACTATTCACCTAAATATTGACCCGTGATCAGCGCCCAACTTCCATTTCGCTATGCGGTGTATTTTTGCCCTGCACCTGATACAAATTGGGGAGTAGCCGGGGCTCAATGGCTTGGTAGATGTGCTGTCACTGGTAAAAAGGATCAGCAACTCCAATTGCCTGGAATAGATCCCGAACTATTTTCATCACTAACGTCTCATCCTAAAAGATATGGGTGGCATGCAACTTTGAAAGCTCCTTTTAAATTAGTGCCAGAACATGATGTTGGTGATTTACTGCTCAAAATGCACCAGCTTGCAAAATCACTGAAGCCCTTTGATTTACCAAGGCTTGGGGTAAGTACTACGGGTGGCTTTTTATCCCTCAGACCCACAGAGATTTCCGTACAACTCAATGACGCTGCCGCTATGTGCGTCAGAGACTTACAAAGCTTTGCCCTCCCGTTAACTGCAGACGATTTAATTCGTCGACGTAAGGCCAAGTTAACCCCAGAACAAGATAAGTTGTTAGTTGAATGGGGTTATCCGTGGGTATTGGACCAATTTAATTTCCATTTTTCATTGACTGGATCGTTGCAATCCATTGATGAGCCAAAGCAACAAAAATTAATGCAAGCAGCGGAACAACACTTTGGAAATTTGAGTGTTTGCCGATTTGATCGCATTGCGCTTGTGATAGAGCCAGAAGCAGGAAAAGATTTCGAAGTGATAAAACTTTTGGATTTGTATCCATGAACTCCCGCTTGATTTATGTTGTTGGTCCTTCTGGTGCGGGCAAAGATACTCTGCTGACATGGCTTAAATCTCGGGTGCGTACCTCATCGCTCCTGCATTGGGCGAGACGCACGATTGATCGCCCACCTTTTACCAAAAGCGATTCAGAGCAACACGAAAGCATTGATACATTTGGATTTGAAAAATTGCTAAAAGAAGGTGCATTTGCAATGCATTGGGAAGCTAATTCGCACCGTTATGGAATACGCTTTCAAGAAATCGCCCCTTTGTACCAGTTCAAGTGGGTCATTGTGAACGGGTCACGCGGATACTTGCCCACAATAGCAAGTGACTACCCTGGAATGACCATACTTCACATCACTGCAGACAAAGAAATGCTTCGCAAGCGTCTTATAGACCGGAGCCGTGAAAGCAATCAATTAATTGAAGAAAGACTGAGAAGAGAGGTTCCGATCATTTCTCCACCTGGAAGTAGTCTCATTGAAATAATCAACAACGGCTCATTGGAGTCAGTTGGTAGTTTGTTGTTGCAACGGCTAGGCGAACTGGAGTCAACCATCTTGATTGCTGATCCTTTTCCAAGTTAGCCTTCTATGGTGCTTCCATAAAAAGCCGCAGCAAAAGTTTTAGACTTACCCATATAGTGCCGATCGATTCGCCATTCTTTAATTATTTCTATTACCAGATCGAACTCAGCAGGGGCTAAGTCGTAGAGCTGTTTGATTTGAAAGTCTTCCTCAGACTCAAGGGAAAGAATCAGTTTTGACAGAGTCTTGGCAAATGGCTTAGAAACATCTTTTTCGATGATCTTTCTGGCTTTTTTTATCGCTTGCATAACAACCTCCTACGGACTAATTACAAATTAGGTTAAACCCTAATATGCGCTTGCTTCGTACATTGTTGCATGTGTATAAATGTTATTCCTTGTCCTAGATCATGTATTCGTCACCAATTTGTGAACTTTATGTCAGAGAAAGTACTTTGTCATAGTAGGTAAACATCCGATGATTAATATTTGAATTCTCAACAACAGCCATTTGGAGCGGGCATGTCTCTTACTTTGCAGGATATTTCTAGCCTTTTAAATAGCAGGGCAACCACTTGGTATGGACAAGAGGCAGTCAGTCAATTGGAGCATGCGCTTCAATGTGCGCAGCTTGCAGAAAATGCTAATGAAACACCGGAGACCATCGTCGCCGCACTTTTGCATGATTTAGGGCACATCCTGATCAAAGAGAACCCTGACGCATTTACAGACGAGGCTAAGCCACCACTCAAAGATGACTTACATCAGTATGTTGCACTGCCTTTTTTAAGAGGTGTTTTTTCGGATGCAGTGTTAGAGCCGATCAAACTACACGTCGAAGCTAAAAGATATTTGTGTGCAGTTGATCCGCGCTATTGGGATTCACTCTCGCCCGCATCCAAGCATAGTTTGGAGTTGCAGGGTGGTATTTTTGATGAAAGCCAAGTCAAAGCTTTTGAAGATTTACCTTTTGCCAGCCAATCCACGCGACTTAGACGATACGATGACTTAGCCAAGGTAGCCGGTTTATCTACGCCTCCACTTTCCCATTACGAAGAGTTGATGAGAAAAATTGCCTTGATACCTGTATTTGCAAAGTAAGTATTGCTAACTATTGTGGATAGATCTAGAAAATAGATCGATTGTTCTTGAGGGCAATCGTTTCAAAATGTCCCTTAAACCCATCTTCAGTAAAACCAAACACTTGTAGCGCATTTGCAAATGTTTTTTGTTCTGCTGCATCAGCATGTCCATCAGAGAGCAAAGAATCAGCCATATTGATTAGTACACAAAGCTTTTGCTGTGAGTTCAATAGAGCAGATGCGTCAGATAAAAATTGTTCATACTTGACGCTGCGTAAGTACTTGACGGCAGTTTGAATTAGATCCCTATCACCGCCAACAACTGATTGAAGTTGTCCAATTTCTTCGGACTCAATTTCGCCATCAGCCGCCATCATGAAAAGTAGACCAACTGCAAGTGCTAGCCTTGGTGAAAGCTTAGGGGGCTCACTTTTAAATGCATCAAACAATCCCATAAATAACTCCTTTGTTGAACGTAAAGAAAATGCTACAACATTTCTATGTCGTCAAAATTAACCTGCATAAATTGCAATTCAAGCACATGCAAGCATTGAGTAAGTTTCATAATTTTGGTATTCAGTAGAAAATAAATCATTAGGAAGCGATATTGATGTTTTATGTAGGTTAAGAATTTCCGACAACTTTGATAAAACCTCAGGACCATAACTTACTGGATGACCTTCACCATCAAGTGACATAACTTCTGCATGGTTTGCATATCTCATAAGTACTTGTTCATCAATAGATGAGCAGATATCAGAATTTTTCCCACGTAAGAGTAACACTGGCCCTTTGAAATTCTGCAGGCCATTGTCAAAATGAAGTCCAAGAAAATTGAAGCTGTAGCTGATATCTACATGCCCTGGGTGGCGTATTGCATCGATTAGACGGGGGTCGTAATGCATCTTCGTTAAAGGATCATCAGCGCTATCAGTGCTTTGAGAATTCTTTTTGTTGTTGTATAAATTAAACAATCCATTCCAACTAACGGTCAGTCCAACATCGTTCAGTATCAGACCTTTTACGCGTAACTCTTTCTGCGCAGCTAAATTTAGCGCAAGAAGTCCGCCCATACTGCTACCGAGCAAATATAAGCGCCTTAAAAGCCGTTTGTGAGTTGCGTGCAGATGTGTGATAAGTGTCCTGAGATCTTCTAAGTACACGCTCATTTTGTAGGTGCTACCTTCATCCAACCAATCAGATTTGCCGCGACCACAGTGATCTACTGTGATGAGGCGACATCCTTCGTGTTGCTCAACAAAATTTACTATTTCGTCAAACGCATTTTGACTCTCAAGAATCCCTGGTATGCACAGAAGAATATTTTCACTGGTGACATCTCCAAACTCTCTGAAAGCTAACCTTCGAATCGGCGCTTGGTCTTTATAAAGATCGGGATTGTGTTTGATCATTTTTACTATTCTTGTTAGCACACAATTGGCTTTTAGTAATGCATTGCATGTGTTGTTTTGTATCTGTACCAAGCTACTAGAAAGCGATAAATCGATATAAAAATCATTTTTGTAGCTCTAAATTTTGATTTGGGTTTCATAGTGCAATTCCTTCACCATTTTTCATGTGGTAGACCCTGATCCAGTACTCAACCTCAGTACCGTTTCTTGGCTTTTTACTATTTATAAAGTATTCCAGGTTGTCTTCGTAAGAAGCTCCTGCAAACAGACTTTTGATCCATTTCCAAATTTGCACAATGATCTCCTTTAAATTGGATATGCATCACTATGCTGGGGTATACCCTTATTTAAAGCAAGAAGAATTTCTAGAGTGGTAACTCTAAAACGAAATTCACTTTGATCTGTGCAGGTTGGTTAGCTTCAAGTGATGAAGTGGTGCTGAAGGTAATGCTCTTGTCACGTTTGGCTGTTATAAATTCCTTGTCTTTTTTCTTGTTTCAAATTTATACACCTCTTAGGAGCGCATTCAATGTCGAGTTCATTTAGCAAATTATTTAAATCTTGTTTGTTTTCTCTAATTTTGTTTAGCAGCGTTGCTATTGCTCAAACAGCCATTTGCTACAACTGCCCTCCTGAGTGGGCTGACTGGGGTACGCAACTGAATGCAATTAAATCAAAAGTAGGTGTTACGGTACCGCCTGACAACAAAAACTCTGGACAATCTCTAGCGCAATTGGTCGCAGAGAAGGCCAGTCCTGTTGCAGACGTCACCTATCTAGGTGTTACCTTTGGCATCCAGGCGCGCAAAGAGGGCGTTGTTACTCCCTATAAACCTGCTGCATGGAATGACATTCCTGCTGGATTAAAAGATGCTGATGGAAATTGGTTCACTATTCATTCTGGAACTTTAGGTTTCATGGTGAATGTAGACGCTCTTAAAGGCAAGCCAATACCTAAGACTTGGGCAGATTTGCTTAAACCTGAATATAAAGGTTTGATTGGATATTTAGACCCCTCATCAGCCTTCGTGGGATATGTAGGCGCGGTTGCTATCAATCAGGCGCGCGGGGGTACGCTGGATAACTTTGGTCCTGCTATTGATTATTTCAAAGCATTGATGAAAAACGAACCCATCGTCCCAAAACAAACCTCCTACGCTCGTGTGCTTTCAGGAGAGATTGCAATTTTGTTGGATTACGACTTTAATGCTTACCGCGCTAAATACAAAGACAAAGCCAATGTGGAATTTGTGATTCCTGCCGAGGGATCTTTGGTTGTCCCATACGTGATGAGCTTGGTCAACAAAGGCCCAAATCAAGTAAATGGTAAAAAGGTTCTTGACTTTGTTTTAAGCGATGAAGGTCAAGCTATATGGGCTAACGCATATCTGCGTCCAGTTCGTGCGAGTGCAATTCCAAAAGAAGTTCAGGCGCGTTTTTTACCCGCCAGCGAATACGCCAAGGCAAAAACGGTCGATTACGGGAAAATGGCAGAAGTACAAAAAGCGTTTTCAGATAGATATCTCAAAGAAATTCAATAACCACGGGTTATCAAGTACGCGTGAGACTTCCTAGCGTGCGCAATAACGATGTTGGAGTAAATCGAGTGCTACTGGTGTGTATTGCGCCAGTAGTTACTTTTTTTTGTGCATTTTGGTTGTTACCCATAGCGAGATTGTTAGCGCTTCCCGCGGAGAAGGGGTGGGAAATGTATTTCGTAGTGCTTACTAACAGCAAATATCTTATGAGTTTGTTGAATACATTGTTACTGTCTGTCTTGGTGACATTGCTAACTTTGATAGTAGGGGGGGGCGTTGGAATTTTTTTGGCGCGAACTGAATTTCTAGGGCGGCGACTCCTAATTTCCTTGCTTACTTTACCGTTGTCGTTTCCCGGGGTTATTGTTGGGTTTTTTATTATTCTTCTAGGCGGGCGGCAAGGCACGATTGCAAATTTTGCTGATGACATGGGGTGGGGTCGCTGGACCTTCGCTTATGGTTTCCTAGGTTTGTTTTTGGCCTATTTATATTTTTCATTGCCGCGTGCAATTTCTTCTTATACCGCCGCTGCAGAGTCAATGAATTCCTCGCTTGAAGAGGTGGCGCGATCACTAGGTGCTTCTCGTTTACAAGTGATACGTGATGTTTGGATTCCTGAATTAGCCCCAGCTACTCTTGCCTGTGGTGCAATAGTATTTGCTACAGCTATGGGCGCATTTGGAACTGCATTTACTCTGGCTAGCAAGTTTGAGGTATTGCCCATCTCCATTTATAACGAATTCACCAATTATGCGAATTTCTCTCTTGCTGCATCGTTGTCGATTGCATTGGGACTAGTAACTTCTCTTACTTTAGCTTTGGCGAGACGCTGGAGCAATGATCCTGTAATTGGGTAAAACAAATGAAAAGCAATATACGACAAAGTCCGATATTGCTATTGCTGACTATTTTGGTTTCACTCTTTATTATCTGTCCTGCTTTGTTATCCATCACTTCAGGGTTAGAGGAGAACTACAGTAAAGGATGGAAAAGTGGATTTACTTTACGTTGGTTAAGAGATGTTTGGAGCAATTACGGAAATACAGTGACTGCTTCTATAGCTATAGCACTTTGTTGCGTTATCGGGAATGTGTTGCTTGGAGTAACTGGGGCATACGCTCTAGCAAGATCGAAATCTAAACTTTCAATTTGGTTTGAAGAGTTATTGACATTACCTGTAGCAGTTCCTGGACTTGCGACTGCCTTAGCACTAATACTGGCATATGGGCAGGTAAGAGAATTTCGACAAAGCTTTGCTTTCGTATTGGTTGGTCACATGATCTTTACACTTCCTTTTATGGTGAGAACTGTAGCTGCTTCATTTAGGAGACAAGAACTCATTGCGCTAGAAGAGGCATCTGCAACTTTAGGCGCAGGTTTCATTGAAAGATTCTTCAGTATTTTGGTGCCTGCCGCATTGCCCGCTATTTTGAGTGGAAGCTTGATGGTTTTTACCCTCTCTATAGGCGAATTTAATTTAACGTGGATGCTTCACACGCCACTCACACGCACATTGCCGGTGGGTTTGGCAGATAGTTATGCGTCAATGCGTATTGAAATTGGCTCAGCCTACACCATGGTATTTTTTATCGTGGTCTTACCACTTTTATGGTTAATGCAATTCGTAGCCTCTTTAGCAGATAAGAAATATGGAACTTGAGCGAACTGCAGTTGATATTCGCCAATGCGAAAAAACGTTTCTAGATGGAACGAAGGCTCTTCAGCTAACAAATTTGCTTATTGAGCCTGGAGAGGTTGTTGCTCTCTTGGGCCCATCTGGTTGTGGCAAAACAACATTGCTGCGCATCATTGCTGGCTTGGAAAAATCAGATGGCGATGGTTCGGTTTGGTTTGGTTCTGATAATGTGACCCGTTTGCCTGTGGAGCGTCGTGGTATCGGTATGGTGTTTCAGCACTACGCATTGTTTCCTCAAATGAGCGTTGCTTCAAATATTGGGTATGGTTTGAAAATCAGAGGCGTATCTGAGCAAGAGATTAAGCGTACTGTTGGAGAGTTGGTGGATTTAGTTCGCCTAAATGGTCTAGAACATAGGAAACCTAAAGAACTTTCGGGCGGTCAACGTCAGCGCGTTGCTTTAGCACGCGCAATTGCAGTTCGACCAAAAGTATTGCTGTTAGATGAGCCGCTTACAGCTCTGGACGCAAAGCTTAAAGAATCTTTGCGCGATGAACTTGCTGACTTATTACGCCGTTTAAATATCACAGCTATCCACGTTACACATGATCAACATGAAGCGATGTCAATTGCCGATCGTTTGGTAGTCATGCTTGCAGGTAAAGTAATACAGGTTGGTACTGCTGAAGATTTATACCGCTCTCCTAAGCATCCATTCGTTGCATCATTTTTAGGGCGAATCAACACCTTAAAAGTCATCCGAGATAGTAGAGGTCAAACAGGTGTTTGCATTGGAGGGACATGGATTCCTTGTTTTGCTTCAGTAAATAAGGATTCAGAAGTGATGCTTCGTCCTGAAGATATTTCATTGAGCGTAGTTGATAGTCTCGATAGCCCAACAAAAATTGCGCATCGAGTTTTCTTAGGTGATCGCGTGCATTTGCGTGTTCATACAGAAGATGCTGGTGATTTGTTAGTGGATGCAGCGCGCGATTGTCCTTTTCAAACCGGTGAATCAGTGAAAGTACATGTTGCGGCTGAAGCTTTGATGTCATTTGGAGATTACTAATGTCAACTTATCTATATCAAATCACAGATCTACATATCAGAGAACCTGGGCAGCTAGCATATGGCCGACTAGATACAGCCCCTTATTTTCGTCGTGCAATTGAAACAATTTTGATACAACCGCAAGCACCAACTGCCCTGGTACTTACTGGAGACCTCACTGATTTTGGTAGGCCAGAGGAGTATGCACATCTTCAATCATTGATGCGAAACTTAACTTGCCCCATTTATATGCTTGCAGGTAATCACGATAACCCGGAAATAATGCGTAAGGCTTTTCCACAACTTACATATTTGGGTGATAGCGGCCCCATGCAGTTTTCGGTCACAGTTGGAGATATCCAGCTCATTGCTTTAGACACAACCTTACCTTATCAAAGCCATGGCGCCTTAACGAGTGATCGCCTTGCTTGGTTAGAAACAGAACTAGAAAAGCACTCGCACTCCCCGGTTGTCATCGCAATGCACCACCCCCCATTTAAAACCTTAATTGGACACATGGACAAGATTGGTTTGCTACATGGATCAGAGGAGTTGAAAGAACTTGTCATGCGACATGTAAATGTTGAAAGGTTAATCTGTGGTCACTTGCACAGAAATATCACGGTGCGATTTGGAAATACTGTTGCGTCAAGTTGCTCTTCACCCGCCCATCAGGTTGTTATGGACTTAGACACAGAGGCGGTATCGCAATGGAATTTAGAGCCTGGTGGGATGCATGTTCATGCATGGACTAAGGAGAGCGGGTTAATTTCCCATTACCTTCCCGTTGGAAATTTTGATGGCCCTTATCCGTTTCATATAGACGGTAAATTAATTGACTAAAAACTAATTTGATTAGTTACTTCAGTTCAAACTGGCTTGCGATCGTTATACATGAACATGCTTTGGTTCAGAAATAGTTGGCCCTACGTTTACACCACTTGCATTTGTTTTAAAAAAGAATAGAGTGATCACTTCTATATTAAATCTCGAAAGGATTTAATGAAAAACACTCTAAGGCGCATTCGCGTGTTCTTTGTAAGATCATCTCAGCACTTATCTGAAATGCTTTATGTCCCAAGCCAGACAGGCTCTCACGATTTGGGTGAGCAATACATGGGTGACACAGCTAGCACTTATGTTGAGCACAAGAATTATCCAGAGTCAGCCCGCGCACCATTTAGAGGGGTTGAATTGACAAAGCGTCACTAGCAAACGCTTTCATTTCATTCCAAGCGGGTTCAACTCCCGCTCGCGTCGCTATAAGATTTTGTAGATACCGTTGGTAGGTCATTGACCTGACACATATTGTTATTACAAACGTTTTTGTTGATATCGAAATAGCAAGTTCATGGTAACCACAAGGAGTAATGCAATGTCGGAACACAAAAATGATGAAGTATTTGAGATGGATACAGAGTTCACTGACGACTTAGAAAGCCCTAGCGAGAGCCACCGAATGGCTGCATACCACTTCAAACAAGCCTATTTGCAGCATGAACTTGCTGCATCTGCTTTTGATAGTGGGGACCAAAATGCAACGGATATGCACGCATTTATCGCATATCGCCATCAACTCAATGCAGTGCAATTTGCTGAAATTGCAGTCATGGAAGTTCAGGGCATTGACGAAATCGAAGAAATTGAAGAGTAATTAGAAACACCATGGGGCAGAGTGATGAATGCATTGAATCACGCCCCCAATTTATCAACAGAGTCCGTGATGACTCCATCCGTTCCTAGTGCAATAAGGGAATCTGCAATATCTGGCTCGTTCACCGTGTAACTCAAGCACTGCATATTTTGAGCATGCACAGTCTCAACCAGCTCCATGTTCCATAGTTTGTAATTACAAACAATCGCCACACATTCAAGTTCGAACGCAGTTTCTAACCATCCATCCCATAGGGAATGTAAAAGCAGTCCCCTAGGCAAAAAAGGTGCTACTTGTTTAGCTGCAACCAATGCTTCTGTTTTGAATGAAGTGAGTAGTGGAGGTATGGATGCAGCTTGCCATAGGTGCATAGCCTCCTTAGCAACGTTAGTGCCTGTAAGAGCTTCTGTACCTGCAGTGGGTTTAATCTCAATATTTAAAAAATAACCATGGCTGATACAAAACTGCGCAACGCTTTCAAGCGTGGGTAAGGCCTCACCTGCATAGGCCGCAGAGTGCCAACTTCCTGCATCTAATTGAGAAAGATGCAACCAATCATGCGAACCGGCAATACCAGTGCCGTTCGTGGTGCGTTCCAAATATTCATCATGCAACAAGAACACCACACCATCACTACTT
>Ga0208974_1000530_pt1 | contig 15662 bp, 4 predicted proteins | sample GreLakmeER15MSRF_FD_187699 | JGI IMG/M metagenome (GOLD analysis project Ga0208974, IMG submission 187699) | Freshwater lentic microbial communities from great Laurentian Lakes, MI, USA - Great Lakes metaG ER15MSRF (SPAdes) | ecosystem: Environmental > Aquatic > Freshwater > Lake | place: Great... | reverse complement strand
ACTGCATTTGTAGCGGCATCATCGTCAATCCAAATCTTATCACCAACTTTCCAACCATTGGGTGGATTTAATAGACCGTATACACGACTATCTTCCATATAGGTAAATCGCATACTGTCCATGCGGTATAATATACCCAGACCATCTTGTGTGGTTAGATTGGCTGTGTCGCCTGCATAGGTAACCATAACACTAGACGCTGTCATTACTCGATATACCTGGTAGAACCCATCAAATGCCGGATCAAAATCTTTGACTAAGAACACACTACTAGCTATAAACTCATGAGGATCTTGTGTGGTAAATGTTATATAACCATTGAGCGAATTAGCCACCTGTGTTACAAAATTATTTGTTTCAGTTACACGATAGACATTCCACTGTTGGCTAAAGTCTTTAGCACACCATATGGTATAACCACTGCCCATATTAGCTATTTGACCATCAAGATCTTGATAGTTGGCTAGATCAAATATCTGCGTGTCAACATCGTCAATGTTAACATATCCTGCTGTCGGAATATCATTATCATAGTCGCTGTTATCAGTCCTATTAAGTGCGATATTACCAGTATATCTTCCGTAAGATTTATAAAGCTGTGATTGATTGAATACTGTAATGCCGTCTGCTAGATTGTTATCAGCTTCACCAACAAATCTTGCCACACTAGGATTAACACCAAATGCACTTTCATTCAATGGAATCTCTACAAAAGGGTTAGTATCTAATGCACCATATTCACCAACACGCATGGCCCATTCTTCGTAGTAGCTGATATCACTGCTTAGATTATTAAATGTAGCCTTGAGCATCTGATTAACAGCATTGGCCGTGCCTTTCTGTGCGATAAATCCTTTGTAGAATTCAATCTGTGTAGTTTCAGTTACACCAAGGTCTGACAGATATTGCCTTGGTTTAAAACCAATCAATGCATGGCTATAATTTATCTGGTCTTGATCTTTGATCTCAGCATATGAATCATAGAATGATTGAGACTGCACTGCCAGTGTTGAGAAATTAGGTAATAAGCCTTTCTGTATTTGCGTTTGATCAATCTGTTGCCAGTATTGGAATTCAAATGATGTGCTGGCTACTACATCTATTAGAGCAGTATAGTATTGACTCTTGTATTGGACCAACTCTCCTTTGAGATAATCCTTGCCTTGATTCCAATCTTTAACCACACCAGAACTATAGACAAATCCAGGTGCTGATAGGCTACCATTCCAAGCTGCTGTTTTTTGTCCTACTAGTTTTAATCTAAACTGTCTGTTACCGCTTTCTGGTTGATAGATAACATCATTGAACACTGTGGTATTGTCAAACACTAGTGCGTGTTCATACTGAACTAGATCAACTTCAACATAGCCTATAACTGTTGCAGGATCAGTAAAATTAAGTTTAAACTCAGTAGCTGATCGCATGACATTGTAATTGTTATTTCTAACTAGATTAAAGTTTTGATCTAATACCTTGCTGGCATATTGGCTATCTTCAATACCAGCAGTGATCGCTCCAATAGTAACAGCACTGATGCTATCAGCTACTGGTGATAATACGATAATACTGCCTGTGCGCCAACCTTGTTGAATCCAATATAAGAATTCTTTAACTGACAGTTTCCAATCACGCATTTCGTTTAACATTGGGTCCATGTCAGTGAATGTAAAGCCCTGTGCTATCAGGTAACGTTCATAACCTACCAGGAAGTCTGCTACCTGTTGTGCTGTGGTAAATTCATGACCATATGGCACATTTAGTTTTAAGTTTTGATAGTTATTAAATATCGTAGCACTGCTGTTTAATACAGTTATTTTATAGGCATTATTATTGACTATGCTTGGGATGATAGTAAAGAAACTGTTGAATAAATCGTAACCTCTGACACTCCAACCAAGATCAGTTTTTTCAACGATAACTGCACTATAAATTAACTTGTCAATAGGCACGGGATTTTCATTTAGATAAACACCGTAATTTTGATCTGGTATTAACACGCTGGCATTGGTGCTGGTAGGACTAACTTGTTCAGCTAATACTTCTAGGTATTTTTGATCAGTGAATCCTGCGACTTTGTAGGCAAGATTAACTTGGAAATTTTTCAACAACGGTGAGATATACGTTGAAGGATTAATACCTTGGCTGATAAGATAATCAGCAATCCAGTTTAAGTAACCCGCACCTCTATATAATGTGCCTGAACTGGTATCACCATTGAATTGTATTATATTCTGTGTAATATGATGATTTGTAGTTAAAGTTAGATACTGTTCGGACCCTGTAGATATTCCGGTTGCTGTGTCTTGTATAGTATACAACGGATTGATATATGAATAGTTGTAGGTGTCTATCAAAGATCCAAAATACTTAGCTGGTTTAGCTAATGCCAGAGCCTGTTGAACAGCATAGGGGAATTCACTGCTTGAACGCCAGGCAAATTCTACAGGACCATATTGACCTACTTGCCAAGCTCCGGCTGCTCGCTTGGTGTTCAATGAGCGTGTTAATATCTGTTGTGGACTTAATAAATTACCATTTACATCCACAGGAATAATTTGACTTAGTCCTGGGCGTGCATAGTTTAAATCTACACCTTGGCGGAAACCACTAACGATAAGTCCTGCTTCTAGATTGTCCCATAAGAGTTTGTTACCACCAGTGTATGGTCCTGGACCATAATAATTTTCCCACCAATCCGGTTCTGCTGAGAACCCTAACATTTCCCAAGGTGTAATGTGTGGGCGAATAGTGTCATAGTAATATTGATAACAAGCACGCCAGCTACCTGGTAAGTTTTCACCGTTGATAACATCAGTGCTGCCTGCATAGTTCCAAGTAAATGCATCATTGGGTTCAAATGTGTCGTTAGTGCTGAAATCCAATTTATTATCACCAATCCAGTTTAAGAAATAGATAGATGTCAGCTGATTAATTTCAGCTAGGGTATATTCACTAGATCTAAATTTACCGGGGATCACTTGGAATATATCACCAAATGTGCCGCTTAAAGGCAACTTGATATTATTATAGATACGTTTTTCTAACTCTAATAAAAAGTCATCACGGAAATCATCGAATGCTGGAGTGATGCTACCGTCGTGTCCTCGTATAACCGTGGTTGGTGTTCTATAAGTGTTATCTAAGAATATTTCTGGCACATAGATCGGCCATAAACCTAGTTTACTAGGAGTCTCTGGAATGTAATTACCATCAGTGTTACTGTATTCTACGATCTTAATGACATCATCTACCTCAAGACCAATCAAGAAGTCAATCGATGGTGTTGTGGTATTAAATGTATAATCAACATTGTTAAGTAACTGCACATCGTTGCGATAGACTAATACTGCTTGGTTGCTGAGTTTTTGACTATTAAATACATTAGTGATTTCATAGTTCGTTTTTAACGGATCAAATACTAAGAAACCATCTACACCCGGTTGCTGGCTGACGATGTTAATCAAAGTACCATATGGCACCATGTCGCTGTAGAACCAAGGGAATGATTTATTCTTAACTTGATTAATTTTAGCTAATATTAGATCAACACTAGCTGTTGGATCTGTTGGTTGTATGCCGGACAATGATGTGCTGAGTTCTAAAAATTTATTCTTAAATTTTGTATATTCTTGTTGTGCATAACGTAATGCGTTTACATAATTGGCTGTCTTGTCAATCAAGAACAAACTAGCATAAGGTGTCGGACTACTATGTTGTAGGATTGTTCCACCTTGTTGTTTGATATCAATATCTCTGAGATTACTTTGGCCTAATATGTTGCCTTCAACGATGGTGCTGTTCTGTGACAATGCTATCAAGTGGTTACGTATCTGTCCAAGTGTTAGTGTATCTATATCAATATTCTGTGCATTTAAATCTAAGTTTTGCGGAACTTGATAGAAACCTAACTTACTAATCTGTCGACTATAGATCAAGATGTCAACTTGATCACCCACTGTCAGTGAAGTAGATAATCGAACAGCACTGTTGGCTAACGTCCAATTTGTTGGTTGTATATATTGGAAGTTTTGGAATACTTTAGTATAAGGTATCGATGCGTCTACTTCAGGAACGACGTCTACTACAAATGGATTATTAGTGCCATCAAAGACATAACTGATCTGTTGATACTGATGACTAGGCTCAGGAACTGTAGCCCAGGTGTTCCTAGGTTGTAGTGTTTCGGTGGATAAGATTTTTTGTATATAACCAGTATTAATCAGCTGTGTGGTTATAACATCACTGTCATTGACATAGCTAAATGTATCAGTGTTAAAATAGTTTTGGAACTTGATGTCACCTTGTGTAGTAAATGTCTTGTAACTAAGATAGAAATTAGTTACTGGATTATTGTTGCTGTCATAGATTGTAGGAATAATGCCTTTTGACAAGATTGGATCTGTTGTTCCTGTAGTTGCTCGGACATAGCCAAAAATCTGTGTACCTACAAATGTGCTTCTAATATAAGTTGAGAAACTCTTACCACTGGCATCTAATACGTCAAACAATGGTGGTTGTTGTAGTGCGGTTTTTTGTTGGCTTTCATTCCAAGTAACGCCATCATACCACCATTGACTACCTTTGTATTGACCTAATGCTACCACCACGGTAGAATATGTCGCTACATCTCCATCTTCAGCTAATGATAATTCAATATAATATGGTCCTGTAGGTAATTGTTGATTATCAACTTCATATTGGACTAGACTAACTACATAAATTTTATTACGGACCAATGGATCTTCGTCGGCACCAAAGATCACACGCAGGCCATCAAATAATGTAACACCAAATGCTATCGCATAGGTCTGTCCTTGTAATTCTGTAAAGGCATTTTTAGTGTTGGTATCTAATATATCAATATAGTCAAGTCCAATACGTCCTTCATTGATCAATTGTAGATCGCAGTCAAACTGCACGATAGGTCGTTGAGCTCTACTAGCTTGATCTATTGTTGGTTGGGTTCCGTTGTAGGTTGATGTAGCCAAAATCACATCAATGTGGAACCAATAATTATTACGTGACCATGCATTGCGATCAACACTGGCGCGATTGATAGTGATATAATCAGGAAATATCTCGTTTGGATAGTTTAATGCCAGTTCAGCATTATAAGCTTCTGGATTTATTAATTGGTCGACCGGAACTAGTCTTATACCACCGTTGTATTGGCCAGTATCGCCAACTTGTTCTACGTAAAACTGACGATTTTGATAGCTAGCAGGAGTCACATCTTCTGCAAATTGTATTTTTAATCCACTGGTAAAATCAACTCCGTTAGGACTGGTATAGGCCAATTGACCAATGATATCAGTTGTAACATCGATATTCCAAGCATTATAATTTACTACCTGCACACTTTTATAAATGTCTGGTCTAGAACCATCTTGTACCCATAGGTTATTCAATTGACAGGTAATTATTGGAACCTGTTCTAGAAATCCATCATAGTCTTTATAGTATTCTTTATTAGCATTAGCAACACCAAATTTTACATAGACTTTTTCATCAACATTAACTGCTTGTTCAAACACTAGTCTTGTTACATAGTCAATTGACCCATCTGCATTCCTAATACCAGCATCAACATAGACCACACGGAATACGCCGTACCGTTCTGCTTCTGGCACTACATACCCAGCATTAAAATTAGGAGCAGTAAATGTATATGCTCCGCTGGCTGTGGTAGTAAGATTTGCACTAAGTGTAACATTAGCATTAGCCGAATCGACGCTGACTATAGTAGTTCCGCTTGGGATACCTGTGCCTGATACTGCAAGATTAGCAATCAATTTATCTGTTGACGCTAGAGTGATAATACTGGTGCCCGATGCTCCGGCTGTTGCTGCTAGTGTATCAACTATTACTTCAGGATAAGTCCATACTTCTTCACCTACATTGGTAGCCAACTGCACATTAACAAACACCAGATGTTTACCGTTGAGTTGACCAGTGATGCCACCATACTGTGGGTAGTTGGCCAAGAATGTTGAAACTAATTGATTTTGGAAGTTATTAAATGGTAAAGTATCAAATGGGGCCGCATAGTCAACTGAATAGACCAATTCTTGAGCTAAGAATCTATCTTGTGCTGTGGTTTGTGGAACATTAAATGTTATAGTTCCAACATCAATACCGTTGTTCTCAATGCCTAAGATATCTCTTGAGCTTAATGTAGGTGTTGCTGAGATCACACCATCTATGCCTAGTTCAGTTTGTATCCAAAACGGAACTCCAGGTTGATCAACAGTAAAGGTATAACTACCTCCACGTGCTAAAATAATGCTGTTGTCTACTACGCCATTGCTCTTGAATATATAACGACCATTGGCCGCATCTCTGGTAACCATATAATCTATAGTGAGATCAAGGCCAGTAGTATTAACTTCTACGAAGTCAGGTCCATCAGGTAACCAATAGTATTGACTAAAGTTAACAAACTTGTCATAGCTGATGCGCGGGTCAAATGTATAATATTCTTGTTCAAACAATCTATTTTGGTCAATGGTAATACCACCATAGTAGCTGATCTTTTCAAGTAGATCAACATAGGTTGCAAAGAATGTAATATTATTCTGTTGATCACGTATGACCACACTAGGTTCAAGTTGATAATCTTGCCTAACCGCAGTGTCTTCAAGAACATAACTGTCTGTGCTTTTATACGTGGGAGCAAATCTACGACCAATATAACCATATAACGTGGTAAAATTTGGTTCTGATACCAATTGATCCATAGTAGCCGACAAGAACTTTTGATTCGTGTCAGATCTAAAGGTAGTTGGTAAAAAGTTATAGGTTTTTCTTTCAGCCATTATAGTCCTAAGCAGTTATTAGTGCGCCAGTTTGGTTAAGTTGTGCCGCTGTGATAGCAGTGATAATCTTAACATCATTGACAGTCGCGCAACTGGTAATGATTTCATTAATGTTTGCATTGACCTGCATCAAGCTACCAAACACGCTGGCTTCGTTAGCAGGAACGATCACAATGCTGGAAATATTTGGAACTAGTTGCATGTGTAAATATGCTGCGAGTTCACTGAAATAGAATGTTTCGCCAAAGTCCCAATTGGCCACGTCAAAGTAGCTGTTGATAGCAGCGATCACTGATGTTTGTATTTCGTTGTCGCTGATGACCACGTTAGAGTTTTTGACCACTTTAAACTGTGCCTGTAGTTTAGGATCAGCTTTGGCTCCAAACAATGGTTTAAACTGTGCAGGATTATAGATGATAGTGTCACTGACGGCCTTGTAGTCATCTAAACTGCTGTAGCTAATTTCTAATTGATCACTGGTTGGCAAACTAGGTTGTGTAATTGTTCCTGTGATGTCTTGTGCCCATGATTGATAATCAATACTGTATTGTTGTGTTAGGATATACAAGTCAATGATGTTATTTGGACTTGGATCAATACGACGATTGTTTGGACTGTTGTGGCGATATTGGAAGTATAGATCCTGGCGACCCAACTTAGCTGAATATCCCGTAACAGCATTTAATGTATAAACTTCTCCAGAGATCGATAATTGATAAAACGTATCAATTGGCACAATATAAAACAGTTGCCCGTTTTGATATAAGGTAGCCGCTACCTGAGCATCACGTAGAGAAGCATATTGTGATACCACTGTGTTGTTATCAACTGGTGTTTCAGTTACAAAATTATCATAGCCTGTAGTCGATTGGAAATAAACATATTTGTTAGTTACATCTACATCTGGATTAACTAATAGTTCAAACAGTTCGGGATTATCCGGGATACCGTCGTTGTCTGTATCAGAGAATGTTACATAGATCCTGTTGATATCCGTGTATCCATCAACTTCAGTGATGCTCTTATAGATGTTCCAGATATAATCAAGTGCCAACGGCTCACTGTTATCGGGTTGAGTGTTAACTTTTAATACTTTGATCTGATCTTTGACTGTTAATCCAGTAGAGGCATCAAAAATCTTTGTAGTACCATCATAGTAGAAATTAGTTTCTTGCACGCTTTCAAATACATAGTTTAATCCGCGATAGCTGACTGTGTAGGTTTGTCCTACTGTTTGGAATGCTATGATCCAGCTGCTGTCTAATGCCTGACCACTGGTGTCACCTGCGTTGGTCAGACTAAATGGATCTGTAGTGTTTAGATCTTGTGGAGTGATGATCTTCCAGCTAGCTGATACTATGTCATAGCGTAAGCCAAAGTTAGCAAATGCCTGTATGTAGCCAACCATAGTTGAAACTAGAGCATTTGAGAACGCTACGTTAAACACAGCAAACACTCGATCAGCTGATGGAAATTCGTCTATAGGTATGATCTGATTGATAGTCACTGGCCCTTCGCCATTACTTAAATTGCCCTGACCACCATTGGTTCCATCTCCTACTACTAATTCAATAGCCGCATAGACGTAATACTTGTCACCCGGATTGCGTGGTATTCCTGTTTTAATACGATTTTGTGCATCAAAGTAGTTGCCATCACCTGCTGATAGCTTAACTATAGAACTCTGCACGATATATTTGTTAGTGCTGGTTACCGCTGGGCCAATTTGTAGGATCTTACCTGTGCTGTCTTGGAAATAGCCCGTGCAACCATTGGCAATAATCGTCGAGGTATGCCAATAGATATCAGTTAGATCTAATAATGGATAGTGTGCATAGAAAAACTGTAGTGTTTCTGGTGCTTGTGCTATTAGTGCTATACGATCGTAGATAACTTTATAAATGTCATTGGTAGTATTATAGTCAAAGCTAAATGTATTGACTGTGTTGTCACGATATAACATACCATCTTGTGAAAAGATATTAGTAGACGAATACTTACCGGTTACATCAATAACATCTAAATAACGACTGATACCACTTGATGTTCTGTTGACTGCTTTGATCTTTAAAATATCGTTGAATAAAGTATAAGGCAAGATATTATAGTCTTCACCTGTGATCATACGATTCTGTGTATAGAATTGTTGTGGTGCCTTTTGTTTAACGCTGTCAAGACTTTCACGTGTAGTAGCATTAGCCACTGTATATTGTAGGCTGGCTGTGATGGTGATAGTTTCAACGCGACCAGCGGCGCTGACATAGTTAATTGGTATTACCACACCCTGCATTTCATCAGGGGTGATTTTATACTGTAGGCCGTTACTGACGCGATAGTATATACGGAAGTTGCCTTGTGGAATGTTAGCAAACGATCCGTCACCAAAGATCAAATCAATTTGATCACCTGCACGGCTGTTAACTTGATAGATATTTTTGTTTGATGTAGCATTGTAAATAACATTAGTGTTGGCCACTGCTGGAACTTTTTCCCATAGGATATCCAAGTTACCGTTGCTGTCTAGGCTATACACCCAAATGTCTGTGTTGTTAATGTTGTTGGTATTAATACCGTAAACACGATTAGGAATACTTTCAGCAAGATTAAAATCTAAGCTCTTTAATTCACCTTGTTTAAAATACAAGAAATATCCTGTGTTGTTACTGCCGTTGCCTAGATTATCATTTCTATATAAAAAGTTAAATGGAGCATTTAGTTTAGGATCAGCTTCGTAGATATATGTTTCATTTGTGCTAGTAGGACTTACCATTTCAAATGGCATCTGTGATCCAGCTACCGTAGATTTAAAGCTATAGGTAGATAAGATGTTAGGCACCAGATTGATCTGATATTCTTCGTTGGTAATACCATTGATGATCTGACTGTAAGCTGGTTTGCCGATGGCTTGATTATTAACCAATGATGCATTAAGTATCAAGGTCATTTGTTCTAACCAATTGCTGTTACCTGCATCTGCCCAATTAATCACTAGTCCGCTTAGATTAAGACCGTTGCTGTCATAGACGTTTTCAGTAGTCGACACGCTGTTAAACTTTAATAAGCCAACAGCAGGAATATTACGTTTAGGATTATAGCTGATTAATCGTGCTAGTTTAAGTATGCTATCACGACGCTGTGCGGTATCAATGAAGTTTTCACGGGCATTTAGATCAGCGCGAAACGCTAGACTTTGGCCTAGGAACGCGATCATATCAATTAGGGCGATAAACTCACTAGATTCAATAAAGTCGTTAAAGTCTTCAGGATAGTAAAGCTGTAGGTAGCTGACCATGCTAGCACGAAGTGTTTCGTAATCATAGCTTTGGAAGTCAGCATTACGGAATGATTGATATAGCTTAGTCCAATCTTGTGAGACTAATAAACTGGTTTGTCGTGTGGTGGTTGCCATGCTATTTCCCTATTATCTAGTATTTATCAGGAAAATAAACTGTGTAGTTAATTACTGTGTGGAAAGTGTGTTGTTAGTGCCGTTAAAGTTCATCAGCATGACTCTGGTCTGATTAGTCAATACGTAGCGCAGTTGTAGTTCTATTTGTATGCCTTGATCGTATTCTGTAACGATGATATTATCAAAGCTCACACGCGGGTCATAGCCGGCGATAGCACGAATGTCCTGTGTGATCACGCTTTTTAAGTCTTCTGTAAAGGGTTCGTGTAGGACATTCCAAATGATAGTGCCAAAATTTGGGCGCATGAGCTTTTCACCCTTGCGTATGTTGAAATGATTAAAAATATCCTGTTTGATCAAATCAAAATCTGTAAGGCGGAAGTTCTTGCTAGATCCTAGGGTGCTAAATCCTTTATATGTAGTGGCCATGTAAATATTTATCCTTGGTTTACGGCCTGGACCTGCCCAGCCAATATTGAGGCTGCATACTTGCCTTGGTTGAATATATCTGCTCCCGTGCCCTGTCCTTCTCTGAAGCTTTTGGCTGCATCAACTCCGACATCATGTGCCAAGGCCAACATACCCGCCACATCTTCAGGCGGTTGTTCTTCTGAGATCGCACCGCTGGCAACCATAGCAGTATAGTTATTATTAGTCAATTCTGCCATGATAGATTCTTGTTCGGGACCATTGTCTAATAGTGCATCAACTGAGTCTATACCATTCTTCCCAATCCAACTGTTGGGATTTTGTAAGTCTTCATTGCTGGCTACCGTGCTTTTTACATAGCCGCCATCTACTAATGCTTGATAATCAATTTGGTATTTGCCTACCGCACCCGTATCAGCATCAACAGAAGTATAATCATTACCTGAACCTGCTTGTGCTAGTAACGCTGTGGTTTGGTCTTGACTTAATGTCCCTACTGGTGCACTGGCTGCAGGTTGATTCCTTAGGTCTTTTATTGATGCGGCATTTTGCACACCGGCACTGGCCGCAGTTTTAGTAGCATCGATGGCACCTTTATAAGGTTTTGGTTGTATACCTGGACTGGTCGGTTTAAAGAATACTCCGTTGTAACCACGCGAGTATGGTTCGTGTGTCGGAGCCACTGTCACTATAGTGTTCAAGGCATTAGGAACAACTCGCCAAACACCGCTAGAATTTAAGCCTGCACTTGGTAAGCTGTTTACCTGTAAAGGTTCTACACCTTTGACTGTGGTAGACGCACCGCTGTTCTGATATATACCACTGGCATCTACAGCAAACTTGGCAGCGGCCTTTAAGGACATTGCCGCAGAGGATTCTACATTAAACGCCGCACCTGATTTAAATTCTGTCAGGCCAGATGATTCTACTTTTAGTGTTCCTGTTAGTAATTCTGTTTTAGTAGTTTCTAACTTGATTTTTGATCCGGATTTCATATTAATACTGCCGCCAGCATTGATATTAATATTAGTGTCGCTGTGTAGATTAAGTGTACCTTCACTGCGGACGTTAAATGATCCTGATGCATAAGCACTGATACTGCCGCTAGGACCTAGTTCAATCCAACTACCGCCATCTGCATGTGCGATATAGATAGTTTTATTAGTGTCGTGCATTAAGATCTGATGACCAGTAGCTGTGCGTAGTCTGACTAATTGATCTTCACCTAGGGCCGCGCCATCGTCCATGACGAATACATGTCCGCCCTTGCGTGTTTTAATCTTTAGATATTTTGGATCAATTTTACCGGCGGATAGTTCTGATGTGTATTTGTCTTTGGACTCTTTAGTGTCTGCTGGATCATCTAATGGACGACCGGGTGTGCTGATACCAAATACTTGGCTTGGACTTTCACGCTGACTAGAACTGGATATAGCACCGCGAGTAGTGTCTTGATCTAGACCCTGTTTGCGTAGGATATTATACTGTATCACATGCACGGGTTTATTATTTAGATAAAATGATGTGTTAGTAAAATCTTTAGTGTATTCATTGAATTCAACCACTGGAACGATATCACCCTTGGCATAGGATTTACGTTGTTCAGCTGTTAGACTATTGATATCTACGTTTTGTGTACCTGCGATTCCTGGCAACATGAAATGACTGAGATTGCTGTTAACACAACCAATAAAATACCCACGTAGTGGATCACCAGCGATAAAGATAACGATAACTTCTACACCAATGTCTGGTGGTACCATCCACATACCATAGGTATGACTTACCCTGGTAAAACTGTTGTCTGGGCTAGGAGTATCTGTGTGTGATTGCACCTGGCTGGTATAGCCCATGTATGGACTACTATAGCTGACTGTGCGCCAATTGTTTGCATCATCCGCTGGGCCACCTAGATCAGGAATGTATACCTGTAGACGTCCTGATAATGTTGGATCAAGATTATTTTTAACGATGCCTACGTATGGATAGGGATCAACACGAGTGCCTGGCGCATCTTCGCGTCTTGCTGCTTTGACTACTTTACTACCTATCCTATCATTGATTGCCATGTGTCTTTCCTTTGATTATTGCACTGCAGCCTCGCCTGGCACCCTGTTACCCCTAGTAGATATCGGAGTAAAGTTAGGCGCGATAGCCTGTGGTTCTGTTTGATCGGATATAGTTTCTTCAGGTGCAGTTTCATTCACTATACGCAGATCCTGTGCGTTCTGTGTTAATAATGGTGGTACGTTATTGGCTTCTTGTGCTGCCTGTTGATTCTGTCCTGGTGTTTCATTGGTTGCCGAGTCACTAGCATCAGCAGTAGACTGTTGTGGGCCGCCACTTTGCAATAAGCTAGGGACTATTGGCGGTGTTTGCGTGATACCTAATTTACCTGGGAATGCGTCTGGATTGGCTTCTTGACGTTCTGTTCGTTCTGTTCCATTGGTATTTTGTAATTCAGTATAATCAAATGCAGCTTGACGAGGTAGTCGTGTCATTTCTAATTCTTGTGTGAATTGACCACTGCGGAAATTGCTAGTAACTTGTATAACCTGATATAGTCCGCTAAACAAACTAGTTTTATAGTTGGGGTCAAATTCCATTAGTCCTGTTGACTCGTCAATGTCAACAGGAGTGCGGAATAATACCTGTGCATAAACTACTCCGTTGTCCATTACTAAACTACCGTTATTTGGTAGTAGTCTTTCGTCGTCAGTGGGCTTTGTGGGTGTAGCTGTAATACTAGCCTGCACAGTTGGTTTATAGAATATATCATCTTGTTTAATAAAATCGGGATCACCTAAGATTTTTAATTTTAATCCTACCATGTCGGCCATGCTGTCAGTCATTAAACTATCAGCCAGATCAATCGATGCTACTTCTTTAGTATTTGTGGCACCACCGGTTGCAGCAGCTTTAGAATTTTGCACCACAGGATGTAGGATTGATGGCATGATAGCATTAGGTTCCATAGATGGTGCACCACCGGTATAGTTTGGAAAATTCTGAGTTTGTTCGGCGATAGTATTACTGTCAGCACTAGGACTAAGCTCAGCCATACTGTTTCTATAAGCTGTAATTTGACTAAAATATAGGGCATTAAAGTTTATATCAAAATCAAATACATCATCATTCTTTCCTGTATAGATGTAATTATAGTTCTTAGTTGGATACAACTGTGTACCTTGCGGTGCTATATCAAGTCGAACATTAAAAATCTTGTAAGATTTAACTGTATAGGTAATTTCACGAGCCCATACCTTTCTAATATTGTCAAATCCTCGCAGTCTGATGGTAGGAACGATCCTAAACCAATTCAGTGGTTCTTCAGCCATTTCTTTTCTTTTTTGATCGTAACTAGGATCTTCGGGTATAATTAGTTGATTCTGTATATAATCACTGTTGCGAATTATATATTCTAAGAGTTTTTCTATAGTTGTACCATAGTTAATTTGGAATATAACTTTGGTAGGATCGTATACTGCCTGCTCTTCGCCTGCACCTTGTCTTTTTATATTTACAAAGTCATTTGGAGTTCTGGCGTCTTGCATCCTGGTGCGTTTAGGAGTAACGATGTCTGGGTGGGTGAACAGACTCTTACTAATCGCATCATCAAATTCAAATCTATAGATATCATTCTCGCCAATCTTGCCGTTGATTTTAAGGTTTTCATTCCATTCGTTGATCGCAGTGCCATAGCTTTTAACACGGGTATAGGTTGTATTGGCAGTTCCGCTAAAGTTTGGTCCTATATTATTTTGTTCAGTTATAGCACGCTCACCTGGTACTTGATTGCCGGCAAATGGCACAGTATCAGCCGGAGTGCCTTCAATTGATTGAAAAAATTCTGCCACTGACCCTGCCACTACTTCAAAGTTAGCTGGGGTAGTTACCGTATTAGTATCAAATGCTGAATGGCCAAATGCTGTGGCTTGTATTCTATATTCTGCACCTTTTCCGCTAACACGCACATCAAATTTTATAATCTTAATAGGTATGCGTTTACGCAATTCTTCAACTGATCCAACAATCTTTCCAGCATCATCAATGGTAAAGAAATCTATCTGTAACATATAAGGCTGATCCAGATAGTTTTGACTGTTAACAGATTTAGCGGTTTTGATGATGCGTTCTACCAGAGTAAAGCCGTAGGGTTCAACAATAGTAAACGTGAGATCAATAGCATTGGTATTTCTAGTTGCTTTATTTGGTGCTATAGTAGTTACTATATTAAGATCATCAAAATAAAAATCTCTATCAAAAAATTCACTGCGTGGAAAATTATCTGGACTGTATCGACCAGCACTGGCTATTAGCACACGTTTAGGAGTATAAGTCTGTGAGTTGACCATGTCATTATATTCTTCATCACTTAGCATGTGTAGGCTTAGACCATAGATGTAGCTAGGATATTCGTGTAGTCTATTGGGGATTGGATATAGTATACCAGGACGGGTTGCGGTAACAAGAACTTCTTCTCCCCCTGCAACATCTGAGGGAGTTTGTGTATTTGGCACACTTGGTCCACCACCCGTCAGTGCATTGGCATTGTTGATACGTTTTTGTAGATCCGTGCCTTCGCTGCGTTCATAGTATTTGTCTACTACTGTGGCGGCATCAGCGGCAGTGGTTGTTGCTTTAAGTCTTGTTCCTGCGGCTTTTTCTTTACCTTGTGTTAATTCGTAGTTTACAAAATCTAACTGTTGTTGGTAGGTAGATTGACTTAACGGAACACCTGCAAATTCTTGGAAATCCGTCTGTCTAGATCCTCGCCATTGCGCGATACCTGCGGCGCCACGTCCACCGCCAGCACCATTGAATGCCTGGGGGTTAAGTCCAGATTCTGCTTCTAAGTTACCGACTATACCAGCGGCCTGTGCTGGGGACCATCCCTTGCCTTGGAAGAAACTTAATGCGGTTTGAGCTGCTTGACTAGTGGCCATTTACCTATAGTCCCAATGCTGAAGTCAAATTCTGTTTCTGTGGCACGTAGATGATAACACCAG
>Ga0208974_1000526_pt1 | contig 15674 bp, 23 predicted proteins | sample GreLakmeER15MSRF_FD_187699 | JGI IMG/M metagenome (GOLD analysis project Ga0208974, IMG submission 187699) | Freshwater lentic microbial communities from great Laurentian Lakes, MI, USA - Great Lakes metaG ER15MSRF (SPAdes) | ecosystem: Environmental > Aquatic > Freshwater > Lake | place: Great... | reverse complement strand
GACGTGGTGCTCGACCAAACAGTTGCTCAACCACTTCTTGTACCTTGGGCATGCGTGTTTGACCACCTACCAGGATAACTTCGTCGATGTCGGCGGCTGTGACCTTGGCGTCTTTCATGGCTGTGCGGCAAGGTTCCAAACTGCGTTGGATCAATTCATCTACCAGGCTTTCCAACTTGGCACGAGTCAGCTTGACATTAAGGTGCTTGGGACCACTAGCATCAGCTGTGACATAAGGCAAGTTCACTTCGGTTTGACCGGAACTTGAGAGTTCAATCTTGGCTTTTTCTGCTGCATCTTTGAGACGTTGCAAGGCCAATATGTCTTTCTTGAGATCAACACCTTGTTCTTTGCGGAATTCGTCAACCAAGAAATCCATGATACGCTGATCAAAATCTTCACCACCCAAGAAGGTATCACCATTGGTGCTGAGTACTTCAATTTGTTTTTCGCCGTCGATGTTGGCTATTTCGATGATCGACACATCGAAAGTACCGCCACCAAGATCGTAAACAGCAATTTTCCTATCTTTTTTATCAGACTTATCAACACCATACGCAAGAGCTGCCGCAGTAGGCTCATTGATAATACGCAGTACTTCCAGGCCTGCGATGCGTCCAGCATCTTTTGTAGCTTGTCGCTGACTGTCGTTAAAGTACGCAGGAACCGTGATAACGGCTTGAGTAACTTCATATCCTAAATAGTCCTCTGCTGTGGATTTCATTTTACGCAGGATCTCGGCTGAGATCTGTGGTGGCGCAAGACGCTGGCCGTTGGCTTCTACCCAAGCGTCGCCGTTGTCGGCCTTGACAATCGAGTAGGGCATGAGATCAATGTCTTTTTGCACAGCTTCTTCATCGAACTTACGACCAATCAGTCGCTTGCTGGCATAGATTGTGTTTCGAGGGTTGGTCACTGCTTGGCGTTTGGCGCTGGCACCTACCAGGATCTCATCATTGGTGTAGGCAATGATTGAGGGTGTGGTTCTAGCACCTTCGCTGTTTTCAATTACTCGGGGGATTCCGTTTTCGATAATAGACACACACGAATTTGTGGTGCCCAGGTCAATACCTATGACTTTGCTCATTTGCGTTCTCCTTATATGTTAAGCAAGATTTTATTGTAGACCCACACCTGCGGCATCTACAAGTTTATTTATACTACAAAATTCTGATCAATACAACTTTTTTGGCAAAGTCTGTGCGGCCAATTGCTTGCGCCAGCGATTTCGAGCAGCTGATTTTTTGCGTTTTCTGGCTGTGGTAGGTTTTTCGTAGGTTTCTCTGTCGCGCAGTTCTTGCAACAGCCCGCTGTCTTGCACTTTCTTCTTGAACTTGCGCAGAGCTTTTTCTACGTTGCCATCATTGACAATGACTGTTTTACCGTAGTGTTTCACTTATTTTCCTGTGCCAGTGTCATAGGATTATTTACCTGGGTTTTATTGATGGCCACTTTGAGAATGTTGGCTTTTTTATATCTCGGCAAATCAAACATGTGACACATGAGTATGCGTTCCAGCTCGCTGTGCAGACCTCTGGCCCCAGTTAGTGTGGCCAAGGTACGTTCGGCTATGAGATCCAGACTTTCTGCATCAAATTCTAATTCTATTCCGTCCTGATCAAACAACCATTTGTATTGACCCACAAAATTATGTTGTACCTGGGTCAATATGTTGATCAACTGATCCTTGGTCAAATTATGAAACCCAACCATGCTACTAAATCTACCTACGAATTCTGGAATCATTCCATAGCGGACCAGATCGTCAGCAGTGACTGGACTGTGTTCTAACTCAGATGGTTGCTTGATCTGTGCCGAAAATCCCATTGCTGTTCCCTGCACACGATTTTGTATGATTTTTTCCAGGCCCACAAAAGCACCGCCGGCGATGAACAAAATATTTGTGGTGTCAATTTCCACAGTATCAGCTGAGTTGTTGTTTTTTCTTCCGTTGCCCACTGATATTTTACATTGTGTGCCTTCGATCAATTTCAACAAGGCCTGCTGTACACCTTCACCTGATACATCACGAGTCACAGTCGCACCCTCACTCTTGCGTGCAATTTTGTCTATCTCGTCCAGAAATATGATTCCACGTTGACAAGCTTCTATGTTGTTTTCGGCCGCAGTGTATAATCTAGTGATCATGCTTTCTACATCATCACCCACATATCCAGCTTCAGTCAAACAGGTAGCATCGGCTACCACAAAAGGCACATTGAGATATTCAGCCACAGTGCGGGCCATGAGTGTTTTTCCTGTGCCTGTAGGGCCAATCATCAAGATATTGGCTTTTTGTATGTTGTTGGGATTGTTGATACGTTTGTAGTGGTTGGCTATGGCCACACTAAGAACCATCTTGCCTTGGACTTGTCCTACTACTCGTTGATCTAGATAATCTCGTATGTCTCTGGGATCTGGTATGATCAACTTGTTTTGTTTGTTTTTTTCTAAAGATTTTTGATCTTTAAGCAAGGTTTCACAAAGATCCACACACTCGTTGCAGATTGCGACCTTGTGACTGACGATCAGTTTACCAACTGAATCTTTGTGTTTGCCACAAAATGAACAGTAGGATATACCTTCGGTCATATTAGTTAACGGTGGACCAGAATTTGGATGATGAACTCAATTGTTTTTCAATGCTGTCTCTCTCAGCATCACTGAGTAGCTCAGGATCATACTCGCCCGATGCTAATTTTTCAATCAGATGCTCTATGTATGCATGGTCATAACTGTAGGTATCACTGAGAGCCTTGTCAACTTCGATCCAGGTATTGCCATTGTATTTGTATAGTGCAGTTGGCAAACGATCCACCCGCAAGAACATGTCTCCTTTGACAGCCTGTGTTGGAAAAGCAGTGCCAAATCCTCTTACTTCTCCCGCTGTGCCTTGTGGGTCGTTGTCGGCTTGCAATTTTGTACTGGCCAACACACGATTTTGAAATTGTGTTTCCATCCAAGGCAGTTGAGGTATAAGTCCATTACGGAATAATTGACGTTGTTTTTTCAGTGTGTTGTTGGGATTTTCTGCTTTCCAGGCACGTTCTGCTTCGCGTTCACGCAAGTCCTCGATCGACAGTGATTCCTCAACAACCGTTGGTTGTTCCAAAGGTGCATGTTCTGCTTCACTGTCACGTGTTACAATTTTTTTGGCCCGAGACCACATGTTGTCTAGGCTCAACAAGATTGATCGCTTCTTGACTGGGTGTTCCTCGGGTGGCTCGTAAGTGCCGGCATCCATGGCCCGGGCTTTTTCTCGAGCATGATCAAAAAACTCTGTGACTTCTGGATCAAATAGCGAATCTTTAGTTATGACCTGGCCGGTCGGTAAATCCTTTTTGGACATTGCTCGAAGTTGATCAAGTTGTTTGTCAGTCAGCGGACCATCATCTGGTTCGTAGTTAGGGCGGCGATTTGTGGGTGCCATGATATTGATTCCACGTTCCCATTCCAGAGTCTTGGTTGCTGCCAGCAACAAGGTCAGTGCTAGTGGATCAAACACTATGACAATAAGTATGATCACCCAACGAACTGCTTTTTCCAACACATTGGTTTCGGGATTGTCGCCATAGATCAGTGCGGCAATATACTTGATAGGCCCTACGTCGGCTTCGACCTTGCGGACCTCTGCGGCTATGGGTGCTCGTTGATCATTGAGTGCTTGTATTTTTTTCTGCTCAGTGTCGATTTCTTTTAACAATCTGTTACGCTCGTTGGCCTGACTACGGCGTAGCTGTGCGGCTTTGTCGGCTCCTGTCTCGGTGGTGCTGCGACTCATGGTTTGATCCACTGCGGCATCCATCTGGGTCAGAGCTCGACGAGACATGTCTATGTTGTCTCGGGCTTGTTTGATCTTTTCATCATAGATGGAGATCTTAGCAATCACATCGCCAGACACCAGACTTTGATCACTGTGTGCTTTTGACAAAAATCCAAACACACCCATGCTGGTCAGCAACATAAGAATAGCTATAGCCGCACACAGATAAACCTTGTACTGTAACTCCGCACGATTCCAATACTTGTGTAACCATAGAGTTGATACGACCTTGCCTACTTCAAGGCTGCTGCCCAGGATCACTATGGGCCAAAAGGCCGAGGCAAATATAGCCGTGAGGCCTAGTATGCTGTAGTAAGCGGCACTGACCGATATGATCAGTGCAGTCGCGAGAGTTAGTATGCCAAACCACATAGTCTAATATTTACCGTTATTCCCAAGTCCTGTGAGCTTCAGACACCCATTCAATTCCATCATAATCTTGTATTTGCCAGTCCACATCAGCAGGTATGCGAACTATTTTTAGTTGGGCATGATCTCCCCAACTGGCCTTGCCCAACTCTTGCACCAGGCTGACCAATACAGAATCATCTCTGGGAATATCTCTGTCTGACCAATGTTTATTATTGACCATGATCATGGGACCATATCGTTCAGTGCTGTGACGATCAGATCTGAGCATAGTCGTGTAAGGCATGCCAGTTCTTTCAAGCCAGGCAATTTGTGTGTCATAACTAAGACCAAATCCACCATGCTGTGCATTGATCACAATGTCTCTATGCCCACGAAGATGTTGCATGAGCTCGTCATGTGCAGGGTTTGACTCACCATCTAGCCCTATGTCCATATACTGTGCAGCCATGTCGCACATACAACTAAAACAAGTTGGACAAAAACTCACGGGCAACATGCCAAAGTTACCTTGGATGCCACCTTCGTCATCAGTATAGTCACAACTACAAACACTACACTGATGATCTATTTCTTGCCTGGCCATGTCTTAGAAAATAAGTTGAACTCTCGTTCATTCATTATAATTCTGGCTTCTAAACGGTCTACTCTGCGTTGCAGATTTATGGTTCTGATCAACAACACGATCAAGGCCGCAACCATGATGGTCAAGGTAAGACCCCAACCGGCAATAATACCATAGGTCCACAACCAGAGGCTGTCAATGGCTGAGGTCAGTAGATTAATGGGATTCATAACATTCTCCAGATAATACAGTATTGTAACACATGCCGACTTTACCTGCAAGACCTTTGGCTAATCAAGATTTTCTTGCTTTGTGAGTCGCCAAGGCATCGGCACTGCGTTGCTGGAAGTCTACCATTGAGTGATGGCCCATCTGATAGCAAGGACAGTGTGAGCCCAGGATTCGACGGGCCAACCATATGCGGAATCGTTTAATCATCCCGATCCTTTCCTGCCGGCCATCTGCTGAAAACAATAATAACCAGTAAAGTTACAATGGCTACAATTGTGAATATCATGCCTAATACATAGTGGTCCAATTCCATGTGACGTCCTTTAAGTGTTGAATGTTTGGTTTCTAGGGTGGCAAGCACTGGCTGCCCAGTTCGTATGCTTGAACAAGTTCGCCAGTGACTGCATTAACTCTTGAACCGGATTCATTTACAAAATAGGGTTGGCACATTTTAGTACCATCCCAACGTTGTCCGCACCAGCACTCACCTTCTGCATTGATGATGCAGGTGCCTGACCCACAGCATCTTGGATCTACATTCATATTAGTCTTTCTTGTCACCAAACAACTGCAACAGGCTCAAGAACAAGTTGATAAAGTTTAAGTATAGGCTAAGAGCGCCCAACACTTCTTCTCTACCAGTGTCACTGTCTTGTGATACTATCTGGCGAATATTTTGTGTGTCGTAAGCAGTCAGGCCCATAAAAATCACAATGGCCAAGGCACTGATAACCATTTGCAATACTGTGCTACCAATAAAGATGTTGATGATACTGGCAATAACGATTGCGATCAGGCCCACAAACATAAATGATCCTATGCTGGTCAGATCTTTTTTGGTAAAGTAACCATACATGCTCATGGTTGCAAACAATACCGCGCCACCCATAAAGGCTGTGAAGATACTGCCCATGGAGTAGATAGCAAATATTGTGGCAAAGCTCAGTCCCATCAATCCTGCGAACGCATATAAAAATAGTTGTAACCCGCTCTTACTAAACTTTTCAGACGCAAAGCTCATGATCAAGATGCATACCAGCGGAGCAAATATAACCACCCATTTTGTTAACCCCGTAAAAAAGAATTGTACTAACTCTGGACTGGACCCTACAAAATAACTCACAAACATACTGATAACCACAGCAAGACTCATGTGTGCATACACACGACCCATTGCTTCATTGATTCCTGCGGCACTACGATATACTGCTGTATTCATACCATTCTCCTTTATGAAATATAATAACGGATCATTTCTACAAACATGATCGACCACACATGTATTTCGTGTAAAATTTCTGTAAATGTCATTGTGGTATCCTTTAGTTGATATTGGGTGTGCCAGAACTACGGGCTCCGGTACACGAACCGCCGTCGTCAAACCATAGGTCCATGGCTTGTTGGCGATAGGACTCTAGCTCTTGGTTGATGCGTTTTTCATGCTCGATCATGTCACTTTCATCCTGCTCGTTGGTTGCACTCAAGCCATTATCAAGATTTATTTCCTGGTTTCCCTCAAGAAATTCAGACAACCGGGCCTGATAAGCTTCTTCGGTCAAGGCATGCCAACCACAGCACACGCCAGTGGGGCTACGCCCACAGCCGCAACCGCCAACTACCTCAGATTTTGCCATCATATTAGATCCATCTTCCTGTAAACGAGTACACCAACTGTACAACTACATAAAAACTCATGCACCAAAATATAAGTCGTGCTTGATACCATAGAAACGCTAAAAAATCCTGCCAACTGTCATTGGGTTCGCATTCGTCATCGCGACATTCATTCATGTTGTTTGTTCCTGTAGAGTTACAGGAAACGCCTTGACAATTCGATCCATTGACACTGCCGGATCCCACGCTTTACAATACTTAGCACGGTTGGTACGACCTTCTTTGGTGTCAGGGTCGTAATCAATCCAGCTAAACTCTGTGCCATCACACTCAGGGCAATGGCTGTTGTATTCTTCATCTTCACGGCGGTCATCACTGCTGCCTACCCAACCACATTTTTTGTTGTCGCAGATCAGGCCGGGTGGTTCTGGTGGTTGATTGACCCAGCTACTTGTGTCCCAGTTGTAGCCCGACCAACTCACTATGTTGTCGTCAGATTTAGCATTGAACTTGCCGTATTCCCAGTCGCCAAAGTTCTTGCCATCCCAATACAGGCTACCATAGGTGCTACCATAACCGTAGTTGCAATTATAGTAGCCCGGGATTGTGGGTCGTTGTTTTTTAAATTTAAATTTAGGACTTGACTCCCATTCGCTAGGGCTGGTACCATAGGGCGGATGACCCCAGTCTTTTTCTTCGGGTTCATAGCGTTCAAAATTGCCGTCGTCGTCGGTTAGACGGACCATGATCATGTCCGAACTCTTACCATCAGTACCACCACCGTTGTTGTCGATTTCCTCACCGTCGTACAGTACTGAGTTGACAATCTCTTCTCCGTCGACTTCGTCGTAGTGCAGTTCTAGTTTTTCGATGTCAAAGGGTGCTCGCAGTTCGATCTCGCCTTCAAAAAAAGTGCCTTTTTCGTTGCTACTACCAATAAACACCACTTCGCCTTTTTTGCGTGAGCCAATCCATACTTCATCTTGACAGCTCCAGCCTGGACTGTCTTCGCCGCCATCGCAATCGTCTAGACTTTTTTCAAAAACCGTGTTGCCGTTTTCATCTTCGATCTGTATGTGTCCGGCGTCGCGGCTCACACCGTTGACGTGTGCCATGCCGTCGCATTCATACCAGGAACCAGGAGTGAATGGCAATAGGTCCTCGTCCAGACCCATTTCTTCACAGGCTTCATAATTCCAGGCAATGTCTACCAAGTCCACTTGATTTTCCATGCAGTAGTCCCAGACTTTAGGATCCACTGTGCCCATGACCTTTTCGCCACCATAGCCCCACATCGAAATCTTGTAGGTCCTGGGAGTAAACTTCAGTGTGTCTATGAGTTGTTGCTTTTCTTCTTTGGTTGCCATGATCTTTCCTTACTGGTAATCTTTGTTTAACTGTGCCCAGCTCATCCAGGCCTTGAAAGCATTATACACTGTCTCGGCTTCGTTGTCATCCTGTTGGACTTTGACACCACGTACCCAAAATCCTTCTGGGCTGACTCGCAACATTTCGGCTCCGCCGGCCAAGCAGGTTATATTGTTCATTGGTAATTGAGCGCCGGGTGGTACCGCTCCATAAAGTGGATCCAATTTCATTTCTTGCATGACAGCATCATGGTCCTCTTGCCAATAGTCGTGTTGTGTTTTCATGCCATGAACTGACGAATGCGTTTAAGGGCTTTTTCAATGCGCCATTTGATATAATGGATCCATTCTTTTGGGTGTATCATTGTTGATCTCCGTTGAAACAATCATTGGCCTTGCAAATCACAAAAACCAAAATAAGTGCACCTGCGATCATGGCCAAGGCTTCGACCATCCAAGGTTCAACCCAACTGAAATCAAACATTTTAACATATTGATCAAACATCACAGTTTTTCTCCTTGTTCAAATCCACGGAATCGCACAAAGCGGGGGAATCTTAGGCTGTAACTGCCGTCTTGATTTTGGGTGACAGCGTCTGCCGCAACCTCAACCACTCGGCCAAGTAGGTCATCTCGGGAATGCCAATATTCATCACGATCAGCATCGGAAAGGCCGCTGCCCACATTAACACAAATAAGACGATCATTATCAGTTCCTTCACATATTATAGCACCCAAGCGGCCGTGATTGCGACCAGTGCCTTCTTCAAACCCTACAATATTTAAGTCCACGGTCATCACAGGTTTCCATTTCATCCAGAATGTGCTACGACGGCACTCATATGGCGCACCCAGATCTTTGATCATGATACCTTCAAATCCTGCCGTAACGGCGTCTTCGGCATAGCGACGCATGACATCATGTCCTTCGGCTGTGTCTAAGTCTACTTCGATACCATCCATGATACGGACCGAGCCGGTTGACTCAAATACTGCGCGGTATTCTTCCAAGATGGCCAGACGTTTGTGTTGTTGGGCGTTCCAAAACCCACGTTCAAAGTCCGCCAATGGTAAGACATCAAACACACTGTAAGTCATATCATCTGTTTTGACATCGGTCTTGCGTTGTGCCTGTTTCATCAAGGCCTGGAAACTTTCACCAATGATTTCTCCATCCAATACAAAACCATGTGGTGTGGTTTGGAATAGTTTAGCAAACTTGTTTTTAATATCGTCAAGTGATTCCACAATCTGTGGAAAGTTATCAAATGGTTTGCCATTGCGACTGTATAGATTAACTGTGGTCTTGGTCACCACGGCCAACACACGCACCCCATCCAATTTCTGTTCCAAGCGTTTGATGCCAGTCATCTTGGCTGTGTGCTTTTCCGAATCGGTGGCCAACTGACAGGTAAACACAGGAATCTTCCATTCTGTATTTCCTAGAACTTTGTTCAGTGTCTTTTCACTGATGCCACAGCGAAGGTCTTTGATAATAACTCTACGAGCAAGATTGTTCCACTCTATGCTATCAAACTGTTCACTCATAAACTCAATGGCCGTTTTAGCATTGTGGCCTGTGAGTGTTCTAAGACGAAGACCTTCCAGCATGGCCCAAAACTTTGGCCAAGGGTTGGGCTTGTGTTCTAACCCCTTGGTCTCTGGAACTTTCTTTACTCCAAACACATAATAGGGGTTGTAGGCCTGGTAGCAGTTGAACAAGAAGCATTGAGCATTAGAGGAACCCAACTTGGCGGCCATGAGTGCTTTCTCAATTACCTTCTCTTTGTGTATTCTGCTGTCACTGCTTTCGAGATCTCGAATCCAGTCTGCGGCCAATTTTAATCCTTGAAATTTGACATCTTGCATGTCTAACATTATTTACTCTGCTCCAATCGTTGTTTATACTCTCGCTTTAACCAATACTTGTAGGTACGGAAATAAGTGGTCGCATCGCAAGGTTCAAAGCCATAGGTCACGGCTTCGTCCTTGTGTTCCATGTATGTACGTTGCAACCAAAGCCTAAAATGTGTGGAATCTTTTGTCATATGGCTCACCATGAACTGTTGTAAAACACACGCAAACCTAAAAATAGTTCTGCACGAGCTTGTCGGACGAATTCTAAATCTTGATTACGATAATAATCGTCAGCACCATCGCCAAAGAAGAATCCTTTAGTTCTTGGGAAATCTCCGTTGACTACTGCCGATTCCAAGCGTTCCAACATATCCCAATCGATTTCCAACTGGTCACCGTTGAAGTCACCGGTGTTGCCTTGGTCTAGCCACTCTCGGTGAAACCAACCATGTAGATTTGGATGCTTGCGCCAGTAGGCCAGCTCTTTGGGTCTGCTTACTGTTGCACTAACAAATTCTTTTGACTCTTTGTCAAACTCACAAGAGTCCCAGTATTTTTCATACTGTTTTTCGTTAGCGGCTGCATAAGCATACATGTCTAATCCCATTACCGCATCTCCATGATGCGTTTGATTGCGGCTGTGGCTTCAGGAAAGCCTTGACGTTCACGACTGGCCACAACTGCTTCAATCAGCTCCATCTGTGTTTCATGCAAACCGCCCACAAAGGTCATGATCTGATCACGTGTTAGAGTCAGCTTCAATCGGCCAATGTTCACCGGTTTGCCAGGTTGATCTTCGTATTCGTCAAACATTAAACGGTCTCCTCATCACAGTCTCTGGCAAAGATACGAGCCACATCTTCCTGGGTCACATAGTCTTTCCAATAGATGTAGGTTTCCGCCTGGGTGCGGCCACATGCCTGCCAGTGCATGATTTCTGTTTCAATGTGTTTGAACGATCCCATTACACCGCCTCCCCAGCATAGCGACTGTGCATACGGCCAAGAAACTCTGCATCAGCATCAGCGCACCATTCGGCGTATTCCCGTGGGTCGATAACTTCTGGTTCATCATCGATCACCCAACCGGCCTCACGCAATTCTGCACGGCCCGATTCGGTCTTCTTCATGGCATCCAATGCGTCATGGATACCGTTGATCTGGGCTACCAAGTACCCACGATCACGCCACTGCTCAGGTGTGGCACCACGTGGACGCCAACCGTGAAAATCCTTGTGGAAGTCGCTGTAATAGCTCTGCAAGTCGTCTACTGTTAAATCTGCAAAATCGCTGTGTGCCATTGCGTCGCTCCTTTATTGTTTATAATACTATTATAACAAATGGGCCTTTTTTGGTCAATCCCAGCTTTTTTTGTGGCCGTACTGCTCGTTGTGGTCGTAGCCGGCTAGATACTCTTCGATTTCGGCCGCATTGAGGTTGGTGATCTTTTGACCCTGGTGAGTACCTTCTGGATACCAGTGTGGATCGCGTGGACGACCATAGTAGCTGTCTGCCGATCCACGGTCAAACAGGCCACCGTGCAGTTTGCGGTCAAACTGTGGGCCACGCAGGGCCTGGACGATTTGTTCTACTTCTGATTTGTCTAAAATACCTAAATACATATCTGCTCCTAATTTCTAACTATATATAAATTATAACCGATTTGTCATTATTGGTCAACCATTGTCCCGGACTTAGGATTTATTGGTTAGCGCACACTAACCTACCCTGGTTGTCGCCGGGTTTGGAGATTACTCTATATGTTACAGGCCGAAAAGAAACGGTCCTGGTCGAATCTCTGATTTGCTTCTTTGCAGGCCGATGCCACTGCAACTGCGGCTTGGAGACGAGCATGGGGATCCATGATCGAGTTGATGTATTTGGCGAGTAGTTCGAAATGTTTCTTAGACATACTGTAGCTCCTTTTGATTAACTATACTGCTATTATACAAAAAGGAGAGTTTTTGGTCAACCATAAAAAACCCTACACAAGGTAGGGTCACTGTTCAACTGCGCAAACAGATTTTTACTTCTTAGCGTCTTTCTTTGCATCAGCTTTTGGAGCTTCAGCTTTCTTTGTTTCTGCTGGTTTAGCAGCAGCTGGCTTGGCTTCTTCTTTCTTTGCTGGAGCTGTTTGAGCCGCTACAGATAATGCAAATACAGATGCTACGATTGCGATTAATGCTTTCATGGTATTTCCTTTATAAAGTAAATTTGCACTTTTCACGGTGCTACTTATTTAACGCCTTGACAGTGTCTTGGGTTGATTTGTTTGGACAAATACATGCTTATCTGATTACCAAATCAGACGCTTCGGCTTCGGTGTACTCACTGGGTATCAATACCGCTTCTGGAGGTGGTGGATCTGGTTCGGCAGGTATTTTGCTACTGACCACTATGCCGGCGGCACCCAGAGCCTGTTGATTCTGAGCCTGTCTCAAACAGGCCACCACGGCCTGTCCAGTAAATGTGGTCAAGTCACACACACTTTCCAAAAACTGTGTGATTCCTCCTTGTTTGGTATCTAGTCCATACGAAGGTAAACTGTAGATGAATCCGTAGATTGAACTTTTCTGATTGGCTGTGAGATCGGCAAATACCAAATTGGCTGCCGATTGCAACCCAGATTCAAGAACTAGCTGATCTGCCATGCCGTCCCACAAGGTGTTCAATTGATCCACTTCAGAAGGGTACACACCAACAATCACGCCTATTTCGGTCTGGGCGGCTGGAATCAATTGCGTGCTAAAAACATCATTGGCATCGGTGTAGGTGCCTGCATACGGCCCAGAAGGAATAATCACAGGGCCTGTTACTGGATCGCCGTACACACCATTGACCACATCACTCATGACATCATATATGTCAGCCAAATCAGTTGTGTTCATGCCCGACAGTATCTCCAGGGTTTGGGTCAAGGCTGGCGCACTGACAAATCCGCCAGCGGTACCCAATATGTCAGTGACCAAAATGTTATCGTTGGTGCCTGTGCCAGTGGTCAGGCTATTGATATAGTAGTTGGCCACCGATGCTGGTGTTGCCTCGGTCAACGCAGTGATTTGTGGCAGGTCACGTGTGGTCTGTACTGCACCAGTGGCCAGGCTCAATTGTGGCAAGGACAAGTTGTTGATACCGCCAATTTGTTTGAGGCTGGTGGCCAAGGCCTTGTTGGCCAGGGCTTGATCCGGCGGAATAATATTTTGTAAGCGATCTAAAGTTATCATGATAGACTGCTGACCACATACAAAGGTAATTCTTCAGCCAGGCTGGAATTTACTGAACCAGTACTGTTGATATAAATGGCTCGGGGGCCTTGTGCAGTAGGCGCCGTGAGACTTTGAAAACTCAAAGGAAAAAGTCTCACAGGGTTCAACAAGTCAGCCATGGTAGCGATACCAGTGGTAGTCACGCCCAGCACTCTCAGTATCTGGGCCAGATCGTCACCGGTGATTCTAAGCATGGCTTCATACATGAGTTTTTGCACACCGTCAATTACGCTGATTGTTGGATTGTTTAAATTTATCACTACATCTCCTGGTACACCTTGCTCAATAAAATACACTGACAACACTGGTGCATTGCCTACTATGGCAACAATTCGTTGTACCAAGGTCAATGGTGCACCCAGATTATCAAGATTGTTTAGATCTATCAGCACGCCCAGATTGGCGAGATCCTGTGCAAATGCTGTGGTGGCCAAATTCACCGTGGTTATGTCTCCAGTGATCATGTCATTGGTAGTGGTGAAAGTATTGCCAAGATAAGTTTGACTGTTTACTGCACTGTTGACAAATGTGTTGGTCTGGCTGGCATATCCGTCGGCTATGCCCAAGGCCTGTACAAATTTGGAAAGATCGCCATTGCCCATGTAGGTGTTGGCAGTATCTGTCAGCACTCCTGTAAGTCCCGGAGGATCATTGCTGGTCGGCAGGCTGGGATAGTTGTCTGGTACACTGTCACTGAGTGCTGGGCAGTCCACCGAGCCCAGAGTCTCCAAATCATCAATGTTGCTGGGCGAAAGTATATTGCCGGCTGTGGCCACAGAAATGGTGTCCAACAAAGGTGCAATCAGGGCGATACTGTTGTAATCGGCAATGACCGTGAACAACTCTGCATTGGGCGCCAGACCTTGATTCTGCAACAGCCCGGCACCGGCATTCAGTTGTAAAGGAGTCAATACACTGGCAACCATGTCAGCCGCCTATGGTCACATCTGGACTGCCGCCCACACGAGGGTGTCCACAGGTGTCCACATCAGTGGTCATGATCAGAGGAATACCGTTTACCAACACAGTTCCGGTGTTGGTGCGAGTCTGTGCATTACAGTGTATAGGAGGACAACCCTGGGCTCCGCAACAAGGATGTGGACTCACAGGGGTATTTTGAACAGCTATGGCTCTGCCATTGACCAACACTGTGGAATCACCACGAAGTATCAGGCCACCGGCTGAATTTTTGTCTCCTACCCGCTGTACAGCCTGACCCATTGTTTATCCCATGATAATTGAAGGTTTACGAACTGGTTTGATTCCAGTGGTTGCTTCTAAATAACTGTCACACACTTCTTCTCGGGCACTGGCAATGCACGAAACTTGTTGTTTATTTATAGTCACGTTTTTTTCAGGATCAGCTGTGAACAAACTGGCAACCATTTGTATACCCTCGCGTGTGGGCACCACTGTGAGAGGTTTTTTAACTGTGTAATAACCGTCGTCTTCTGCAACGATCTTGGCCACGACTTCATCGCCATTGGCGATTTTAAATGTGTAAACTTGATCTAATTCTACTTTCATGTTATCCTCGTAAGTGACTTCGTAAATCAGTAAATCCGCCAATGTGCTGATCATCTAGAAAGATCTGCGGTAAAGTGCGGGCATCAGGTACCGCTTCCAACAACTGCTCCCGGGTCCAATCTTTACTAACATTACGTTCTTCGTATTCAATGCCGCGTGCTTCTAACAGGGCCTTGGCCTGCACACAGAACGGGCAGGCATCTTTTGACCAAACTACTGCTTTCATATCAATCTCCTTGTATGCTATTATAAACTAGGCAAGGCGTCATAGTCAAGACTATCACTCATTGCGCCAATAACATAGTTAGTCGATTCGTTCTCTTGCAAGGCAGTTTGTTTGTTTGATGTGTTGACGTGCTTGTTGAACCAGGGGATAGGTGTGGTTTTTGGCGCAGGAGTCAAATACTTGATACCAACTTCTTTGAGTGCACCAACTGCGGTATAGTCCACAAAGTCCTTGAGAATATTAGCATTGAGGCCGATCACAGGACCTTTTTTGAACAAGTAATCAGCCCAGGCTTTTTCTTCTCGTATCACATCCAGGTACATGGCATAAACCTCGGCTTCACATTCTTGTTTGGCACGAGCGAAACGAGAATCTTCTTTGACCACTTGATTGATAATCCAGGCAGTCCAATCTTTGTGCAAGATCTCATCTTGTAGAATCAACTGAATTATATTGCCATTGCCAATGAACATGCGATTCTCGACCATGGCCAGGCTGGTGGCAAAGCTGACCATAAAGCGGAAGGCTTCTAGACCATAGCTGGCATTCAGTGCCAACCATATGGCCCGGATGTGTTCATGTTCATCAAACTTTTCTGCAAGTTCTTTACGGCAGTTGATCATGTGCAGACGATCATAGTATTGTCCAATACTTGACGCCATGCCAACAATTTCTTCTGTGTCATGTATGGTAGCAAACACTTCCTTGGGCACATTGTAGATGTTGCGTATGATGTGGCTGTAACTACGGCTGTGTATGTTGGTTTCAAAGAATCCCCAATTGAACATGAGTGCTTCTAGTTCTGGAATGCTGACCACAGGGGTGAATAC
>Ga0208974_1000523_pt1 | contig 15730 bp, 26 predicted proteins | sample GreLakmeER15MSRF_FD_187699 | JGI IMG/M metagenome (GOLD analysis project Ga0208974, IMG submission 187699) | Freshwater lentic microbial communities from great Laurentian Lakes, MI, USA - Great Lakes metaG ER15MSRF (SPAdes) | ecosystem: Environmental > Aquatic > Freshwater > Lake | place: Great... | reverse complement strand
CCGCAGTGGACAGTGTTGGTGCAGTGCCGTTGGCCCACTTGAACACGCTGTTCCATGTCAGGGTGTTAGAGCCAGCGTTTTGGATCACAGCCAGTGCGTAGAAAGCCCCAGAAACAAGGCTTGTAGGCGCTCCAACGGTGCGGTTTGAGGAAACAAAGGTGAAGGTAGCCACTTGGCCTGTTGTTGTGTCCCAAGCGATTGTGGCTGCGTCTGAAAGCGTGATGTTGGGGCTGTATCCAGTACCGACCACACCCAAACGGTTGTTGGTAGAGTCATAGCTCAAGTTGGACTCGTTGCCGAATGCCGATGTGCCGTTGCCGTAGGGGATGTAGCCAGCAGTCAGGGATGTGAGGCCAGTACCACCATTGGCAACAGCCAAAGTCCCGGTGACGCTGTTCAAGTTAACAGAGCCAAGGGTTTGCTTCAGAGCGCCGTTTGTGTCAAAAGTGCCATCTGTTGTCCAAGTATCGCCAACTTGCAGAGTGACTTTTGCAATGGTTCGTTGTGTTGCATTGTTGTCGTATTTGACAGTAATAGTTACTGCTGCGGTGTCTTTGTTTTCAATAAAAATCTTTTTGATGATTCTGCGAAAACCAGCAGCAGGAGCAGCAACTACCACTACATCAGTGGACCCTGACAAAGCGCCATCACTTGCAGCTTCTACAAAAGAAGTGCCGTTGTTGTCAGCAAAAGCTGCTGTGAAATCTGGGTTTGCGGTTGCAGCCGCACCAGACATAGCCACCTGAATGGTCTTTGTGGTTGCATCAAGAACTAGTGTTGACATATTTACCTCTTAAACGAGAAACCAAGCGTATGAATTACCAGCACCATTACTGGCAGTGATTGTCGATGGAACCCACGCAGTGCCGTTCCACGTTACAGCTTGACCCGGTGTAGGCGTGCCTATAACCTGAATTTTATCCGTGTTAAGGTTGGTAAAGTTAGCGTCAACCTCAGTGTTGGTCAACGGCGAACCCTTACCGGCGCGGGTAACAATAGTGCTCATACAATAAACTCCTTGCGCTTACCACGCCGAAAACACATCAACCGACTGTGACTGTCCACGTAATAGCCATTGTATCGTTTGCGCCTTTGTTCACTACATCAAAAACAACTCGGCAAAGCATTGTCCCGGCAGAAGAAGCGTTCAAGATACCGGCTTCAGTGACGGCACCCGTACCAACACCAACGCCAAACGTAGCAGTGTAGGTCACAACATTGTTTGTAGAAGTGCTTGCAGTAAGCGCTACTCGGCCTAGCTCGCTACCCAAAGCAGTATCACTCGCAGCGGCAGCTGTAGTGCCAGCGCCGATAGCCATGTGGCTCATCACGCCAGAAGTCGTACCGACCATGCGGGAAGCTGTGAAGTTCTTGCCAGTTGTTACTACCAGATTGGTAGCACGCTGCTCAATCACCTCGCCGCGCTCGTTTGTAAGAGTGACGTGGACCTTGCCGGTCAATTTGAAAAGTTCGTTCAAGTTCATGGTTTTTCCTTAAAATGAGCGGGAGAACCCCACGTAGTCTTCTGCAAAATAAGTGATGTCGCAGTAGTCTTGCATTATCAACAAGCCGGAGTCGCTTGTCGATGTTGTGTCTGCTAAAACTTTGCCGAGTTCCCAAGCGGGGTCGTCGTCTATGCCAAGGTCATCAATGGCCAGTGCATCATCTGCGGTGTCTGAAAAGTTAATTCCAACTACCGAGTCAGACATTGCCAGTACATCAGCAAGCAGCTTTGTAACAGCAAGAGACGCAGCATCGGTCTCCGCCACACTGTCGATCAGGACTTTGCTGACGCTACGGGTAGCCGCATCGCTGAAACTGACTGCGTCAGTAAAGGCTCTGTCAAACGCTACAACAGCACTGAAGAGGTCAGCTAGCGTGTGTATATCTTGAAAAGATTTGTTGACGCCAAGACTAATTTGCTCAGCCATAGCAGTCATGTCGCTAAGCTGTTTGGTAACAGCTAGCGTAGTAGCATCGACCTCTGTAAGCGTGTCGTCGACGTTTATAAACTCTACGAACTTACCAGTAACCGCAACTGCTTTGAGGAGCACGTACTGAAACTCAGTCGACAAAAGCTGGTAGCTAGCCAGCGCTTGTAGCTTTTCATACGCCGCGTCAACTTGCAGTTTTATGTAACTGGTTACGGCTTTCATCAGAAGTCCTCGCGCAGCTTGAACTTCAGCAGGTCATACACAGTCTGGATACCGCCGCCAGAGGGGAAAGTCACTTCGATCTCGCCTTCGTAGTCACCCGCAGGGACTGCTAGCGTAGTCGAATTCCACTGAAACACCACGATGCCGCCAGCGCCGTTTGTCACTGTGCCTGAGAGCGTATCCAGAAGCGTGGTCACGCCAGCGGCGCGGAACTTCATGACGCAAGTAGCGCCCGTGATGTCGATCACTGCGCCAGTGATTTCATCCGTCAACGTGCATTGCAGTTGTGGGCGTGTGTCGCCTTGGACCAGTTTGATTTTTTCAGTCATGATTCTTCCTCAAGCTGCCGGACGTTGGCGCACCATTAGATTAACGCCACGAAAGTCACGAACGCGGGCGTTGGTAATAGCCCGTTCAAACAAGCCCTTGTGCATGCCAGCCAGAGCCACATCGGACCATTCCTTGCCGGGGATCATGGCTAGCTGAGCAATCGTGCCGCTGACGATGGTGTCAGCAAACGTCTCATAAATCCAGTCCTCGACGCCAGTGCCAGACCGGTTGGGCTTGAGCACAGCGTACACCTTGAGTGTGGTGCGCTCCTCTGGCGTTGGGAAAATACGGATGCTGTTGTCGGCCTGAACCCAGAACTCGCGTGGTTCGCCGGTCTCGGACAGCTTTTCAGTACCTATGAGGCGCAGGTCGGTACGTGTGAGCGTGTGCTCGCCATACACCACAGAAATGACGTCTTCTACAAGACCAGTATCTGGGTCAAGGTCGTAGTCAACTTGGTTTGGAGCAATGTACACAGCACCAATCTGCTCTCGCCACAAGTACGTGCGGGCGAAGAAATCAGCCGCAGTCGAAGCCAGATATAAATTGATTGATGCCACTGGGCAACCAGACAGATGCGGCGTAATCAGTGGGTGGAACGCAGTCCAAAGTTTGGCCATTATGCAACCCCCGGCTGCGACGCAGCGTTAACCTGTGCAGACACGCCCAGAGAGCTCTGGAAGGCTTGGAAGTGGGCTACAGCGCGAGCAGCGTTGCCCTGCTGCTCTGAGTCCTTGGTGTACGCCCTGTACAGCATGTAGTCAAGCATGGCGTTGGCAAAGGTATCGTCAATGCGGATTACCTCAGCCGTAGCAGAGTTGGCCAACTGCTCGTCCGTCAGAGTGTGGGGTGTAGGCACTTGCGCGTAGAGCACTTCAAGCTGAGCCAGCGTGGTAGCCGGTGGGTACACCATGAACTCTTTGGGCTGGCGGGCGTCAAACATATACTGCTCGACGCTAACGCTAGATGTTTCTGTGTACCAGCCACGGCGCTGGCCGTCCAAAACACGGCGATCAATCAGATGCACGGCGTATTTATTCGATGTAGCGGCCATGTTGCGGACAACAGCTATAAGGCGGGTTGCGTTGGCAAAGCCCGTGGTAAGCACTTGACGCGGGCCAGCCGCGCAGGTAAATGTGCCCGTTAGCGTGTTCGAGTCTGGGCGAGCATTCAGCGTTTCGCGGTAGCTGTCGTTCAGCCACAGCTGCAGTTCAGACAATGCCCACCGCACAGACGTGGTGTCTTGGAGAAGTGTTCGTGCCCGAGATATCAGGTCAACAACTTTCACGGTGGCCATGGTCTACCTCACAGTTCAGGCTCTACATCGGCCAATTCTACCGCAACGGGCTCAGCTGGTATATCTTTTGGCTTGCGGGTACGGGGAGCCTTGGCTTCATCCGCAGCGGCGTTGGAGTGTGCGTTAGCCAACTCTTGGCCTTCGGGGGTGTATTCCCATTCGGTGCCAATCATACGGGCCAAAATAACAATTTTGCCGTCGATGCTGGCGCGAATCTTATTGTTCAGGGTTTCGCCGCCAAGGCGGGACATAAGCTCAAGTGCGTTCATTCTTAACTCCAAAATGTAAAAAGGGGCCCCGAAGAGCCCCTTTATTGTGCCACTGATTAGGCGCTGAGAACAGCGCCCCAGTTTTCACTGCCCAAGCTGATGTAAGCACCAGACATGTTAGCGGCCAAGGCTTTGGCTGCGTTGGCAGAACCGTTGTTGATTTTGCCGCCAGTTGCTGGGTACACGTTTAGTGAAGCAGCAGAGCTGTTAACGATGTAGACCACATCGCCGACAGGACGCTCAGCAGGCAACACAACGCCATCAGCGGCAGTGCCGGTCGTGACAAAATTAACAGCACCAGTCAGCGCGGTAGCGCCAGCCTGAGTCTGAGTTGTACCAGCGGTAGCCGTAGCGTAACCGCCGATGCTGCGAGAAAATTGAGTAGACATATTGATCTCCAAAAGGGAAAAAGAAAAACGGGGGCCGAAGCCCCCAGTTCATCAGCTGGCGGAGCCGACAAGGGCAGTCACCAAGGCTTCTGGCTTGACAGTCTTGCGACCGTACACAGCCAAACCACGGACGATATCGCCAAAGTCAGTCTGGTTACGCAGAGGCTCAGTCTTGTTCACGGTCATGGCGAAAGACATTGCTGCCTTAGTACCAGCGACCATCAAACGACGGGCTTTAGCGCTAGCCACAGCACCACCAGTGGAGGTAGCGCTCAAACCAGCAACCAGTGCCTTACCAGCTTCGCCGCGAGGCAGCAAGTTGGAAACGTACACAGTGAAGCGGTCCAGCATACCAATCTTGCCGCTACGGATGGTCGACTGAGCGTCGCCAGTGAAGTAGGCTTGAGCGATGTTAGATTGCATCAACAGATGACGATCGAAGGGGCTGATAATCAACCAACGGCCATCTTCAGGCACGTTCTGCTCGTCCAGCACTGTAGACATGCGCAGGATACCCTTGAGCACGTTCTCAGGAGTGGCTTGGTCGATAGGAGTTACGTCTGTGCCCAAGTTGTAGGCAGCAGAAATAGCACCAGCAGTAGCGCCTTCGTTGGCAGCGGCAGGGCCTTCAGTGACCATGCAGTTGAAGAACACTTCGTTTTCAATCGAAATCTTCAACTGCTTGGCGGCATCTTCGGTGAACATGTTCATCAAATTCATGTCGGACTGATAAGCCAACACATCATTGACTTGCACGCCAAAGTACTTGCCCTTGGTCACTTGCATATCTTGGAAGATAGGAGTGGGGACTTCGTACGACAGGTTCTGGCCAACAGTGTAGTCAGAGATGCTGATCGAAGGAGCCAAACGGATACGGATGGTATCGCCTTGGTTCTTCAACTCGCCTTCGTAGTCGGTGTTAGCGACTTCAGACAACATGGTGTTCTGGTAGAACTTGGCCAGCAATTTGCCGGACCACAGGGTGGGGATGAAAGCGCCGGAGTACGAGGGGTTCGTGTTAAACGGCGATTGGACGGGATATACAGCAGCCATGATGGCCTCCTAAAAATTACAGGTTGGGTTTCAACACTGTGTCACTGGTCACGCGGTTACGCGACCTTCCATGAACGCAGCATCAATTTCAGCTTCAAGTTTCTTTGCCGCATCGGTTTGCCCTTTGGTCCCCAAGTCTGCTGCCTTACGGAACATTTTTTCGATGTCCGCGTTGGTGTAGACCTTACCTTTTTGAGAGGTAGGTGGGGCGCTCGTGGCACCACGATTCGGCTGAAGTTGACGCTCAAGCTCTTCGGTTCTGTCGGCAGCGGGCTCTACAGGTTTGCTGTTCTGTTTGAACAACGCCACGTAGTGTGCTACTCCTTCAGCGTCGCCTCGGTTGAACGCTTGTTGTGCAACAGATGAACGTGGGGCTCGGAGCAGCGGGTCAACTTCGTTCAGCCAAGCAATCCACTTGGGATCAGCATTGACCGCTTCAAAGTCCGGCACCATACGGTACAGGCGCTGCTCAAAACTGGCTTCGGACACTTGTGTACCGGTACTGGTCAACTGCTCGCGCAGCTTATCGTTCTCGGCACGCATGGCGTCTAGCTCACCACGAAACTCTGCTGCCACTTCGCGGGCAACTTTGCGCTGGACTTCAATCAAGTCCGAACCAAATGCTTCAACATCAGCATCAGTCACCAACTTCTCCGCAGCTTTAGGCTTAGCAGGCTCAACTGGCTTGGTCTCAGAGGCTTTGCGGAGGCTATCCACTTGGGCCTTGAGCTCACGCAAGTCTGCATGCAAGCGAGGCACTTCAGCGTCATACATGCCCTTGAGGGTTTTGTACTTCTGCTGCCATGTCTCTTCCGCGACTACTGGCTCGGTCGGTGTCGGCGTTGGCTCAACAGGTTTTGGCTCTGCGGGCGCGGGCTGTGGGTCTTGGGGAGGCTCTGCTAAAGTTGGCGCAGGGTCTGCGGGGGCAGGGTTCTGCGCGTCGGTCAGCTGCTTTTCCAGTGCTTCCAGTTCACGTAACTGAGCTTCTACTTGTTTTGGCAATGCCATTCAATTCTCCTTGGGCTCCAACTCTGTTTCAGGCTCCTACTGCGGTCTGCCGTTCACATAATGGTTTGCTCGGGACTACAAAAATCGGATCATTTGATCCGCTCGAAAACCTCTGACGATTTTTCAACCGCTTCGAGGAAATCTGATAAGACCTGAGCCTGACCTTGGAGGCGGTACAGTCGGTGCGGTTCTTCTGCCTGCATCAACGAGACCTTGGTCTCATCTAGCTTGGCTCGGAACAGCGCCAGTAGCGCTTCGTTTTCTTGCAGCTTGCAGCGGATTAACGCTTGCATGTGCTGTCGGTCAGGCTTTTGGCCTACAAAAATCTTCATGTGTGGATTCTATACAACAAATTCACAAAAAGTCAAACACCATTGGGGCGTGCTGAAATCATATTTCCTTCACGGCCCCCAACTTGGCTACCGTCAGGCAGCATATTCTTCGGCGCTGGGCCCTGCATAGCCCCGGGAGCACCCGGTGCGCCGCCTTGAAGTTCGCCTGCAATCATGGCCAGCTGCTCTTGGAGCTGCGCGTTTTGCTGCTGCAGAGTCTGCATGGCTGTCAGCGTTGGGCGGTCTGGAACGATACGGTTCACGTTACCGCTCAGGTTGCGGGCCTGCTCGCGCAGGAGCTCCGCCGCACCGTCCATACCCACGATCTGCTGGGCCACCGGGCTGTTGAGCACGATCTGCAGGAACTCGTTGCGACGAACGGCTTCCGACTCCTTGACCACCAAACTGGTCGCGCCTTTGGCCACAGTCTTGACATCGCCGATGAGGTCTGCGTCTTTGCTGTAGCGCAAGTTGTCTTGGTACAGGCGCTCAATGGACGGCACAATCACGTTGCGGTCGATGTTGCTGATGACCTGTTTGATGCCCTTGCCAGCATTGGAGATCAGCATGGACAAGCCAGACGACGTACGGCCAGCGCCACCAGCGGGGTCGCCAGTCATGTAACGCGGGATCATGGTGTCCTCGTCCGCACGGGCAGAGAACTTCTCAAACACGGCCATGAGTTCCTGAGCGTTGCTGTTAGGCTGGAAGAATGTCAGAGGCTGCGAGCCGTCGTTGAACTCCGAGCTCTGGAACTGCCAGATTTTCCAAGGGTACATCTCAGTGATGTCTTCACCCGGTGGCAGGCGTGACACGTTAACACCCACCTGCGGACCAGAGCTGATGCCCATGTTGTTGGCCAAGCTGCGGGCAGCGGCGTTCACCATGTTCTGGGAGTCGCGGCACAGGTCAGTTACGCCCTTGCCAGCCACAGCGCCGGGGACTTTTTCGTACGACGTCACGTAGTACGGCTTGCGGCCCAGCGGGTCGTAGTTCAGCACAGCGCGGATCACTGTGGAGCCGACCAGCCACACTTCGCATGGGTAGTTCAGGTCTGGGTCAGGAATCTCTTTCTTCGACAGGCCCCAAGTCAGCAGGTCGCTGCCCTTGACGCTATCCCACATCTGCAGGGCGTCGATCAGGTCTGTCGTGAAGATGGTCTGCGTAGTGTCCTTGCCCTCAGCCGTAGCTTGGGCGCTGTCAGTCCACAGCCACTCGTTCAAGTTGCCAGAGTCGAAGCTGTTGAGCACGGCGCGGATCGCGTCGTCGTTGTACCCGGGCACGCCCATCAGGGCCTGCAGGTCTTCGCGTGTCATGCGGTGGCGCTCAACGATGAAGCCGTCCTGCACGTCAGAACACCATGGTGCCCAGTAGAACATGAACGGATCAACACGCTCCCACTCGTTGCGGATTTCCTCAGACGGAACCAGCTCGCCGTTCTGCCAAGCCATGGTCTTGCGCTTGCGCTTGATCGGCCCCTTCATCACGGCGTAGGGGAATGTCACCACGTCGTCCAAGAACGCGTTGAGCGCGTCGGTCCAGCCACCCTCGATGAGCTGGTCTTCCATCTTGAGTTCCATGCGGTCAACGCGCTCGTTGGCCTCTTCACGCAGGCGGCGCATCGCTGCGTCTTTCATCTGGGCTGCGGTCTCGCGCAACTGCGTCGGGTCTGGCATGGCCATGCCCTGCTCCATCGTGGCCTGCAGCTGCTGCTGCATGCTGGCCATCAACTCTTGGATCATCTCAGGTGGCAGAGTGGGCTCAGGTGTCGCCTCAATACTCCACGGCTTGTCAGAACCCACGCCCAGCAAGGTATCACGCAACCAGCTCGTGGCAGCACGGCACTTCACCGATGTCAACTGGATGTAAATCTCCGAGCCGCCTTGGCGCTTAATATCCGCCAGCTTGTCAGGGTCGTACTCGCCGTTGCGCTGACGCAAACACTGCAGCATGCGCTCCTCAATGGTCCGTTTGGCTTCGCGTGAAGACTCCCAGCGTTTGCGTGCGTGAGCGGCCAAGCCCTGAATCACAGGCGTGGCCTGCATGTCTGTGTTGCGTTTCTGAGACTCGCGCTCAAGGTCTGAACTGCGAGCGACGGGGATGAGTGCGATGCCTGTTGCCATATTTAAATCCTTGGGATGCCGGGGCCGGGGGCCGCAGCACCGGCTATGTAGATGCCCTCAAACGAAGCTGTGACGTAAAAATTTGTGCCAGCCAAGGCAATAGCACGGGCTTCGATGTCTGTTTTTTCTGGTATAGCCAGAGGAATCTCAAAGTCGTAGCCAAAGACATTACTGTTAACCGTGATGTCCGCTGCATTACGAAAAACGCTTCCGAACGGCCTTACCATAAATTTACCCAACACAAACTGCGCTGCATTATTTGACGCCGCAGAGAATGTGCCCCTGTGCAGGTACAGCGTGTAGTTAGCAGGGACTGTCCATATCGCCATATTTGTCTGGTTTTCACCGATGTCTATCTTAGCGTACACAGTGGCCGGAACCCCGGCTGTGACCGTGCCTACGCCAATGTAAATATCGCCTACGGCTGTGCCTCCAGAACCAGCAGTCACAACATAAGCGCGGAACACGCGCAAAAACAGATTGGTCGTATTTACCGCAGTCTGCCCAGTCAGAGTAACCGTCTCATCAATCTCGTTGTAGTTTGCGTCAAGCCCACTAACGTATACCGTACGCGCACCCGTGCCGTCTGCTGTATCCGAAGCGCTGGTGCTGGAGACTTTCATTACGGTCGCTGCCGTAGGGTATACGTATGGAACGCTTTGAGACCATACAGTCTCCAATGATCCGTTTATATCCGAATTGAGCCCAAACTTAAACAGGTGCTTGTGACCAGCAATTTGATTACGTGAGACCTGAAGCTCAAACGGCTCGTTGCTGTCTTCAGACGTAATAGATGGGTAGAAAAAAGACATAGCTGTCTCCGGTAGTTACCGAGATTGTACCCCTAGAGGGTGGGCGGTCAAGAGTATGAATAGCCAGACTTCTTTATCTCACGTTTACCGGTCTGCAACGAAGCCCCCCGGATGTTCATGTCGACAATAGCATCAGCATACTGGTTGGCGTCGTGGACGTGGGAGAACTGGTTCTTGTCAGGCTTATCTTCCATCTCGCCGTTCTTTTTGATTTTGTACCGGTAGCCGTACCGAAAACCCTTGATGAGCTGGGTACACCCGGGGTCAACTAGGTACATCGCCTTACCTTCCAACTGTTGTACAAGCAAGCGCTCGACTGCTTGAATCCTTTTCTCCGGATCGTTTGTTGGTGGTCGCTGACATTTAAACCCGGCGTTTTTCACGACATCCACCAACGACATCTCACCCTGTTGCTGCTTGGCGTATCCAGCCGGGTCGGGTGCTACTACGAACGAGCATCCCTGCATGTTGTTCGCAATGAACGGGTTCAGCTTTGTCCGCAGAAAGGTCTCGATGCCCATGTTCTCCGACGTCAGCTCAGCCAGAGTCACTACGCGCCCGCGTGGGTCGCGCTGCTTGAACACAGCTGCCGGTGTGCGCCCAAAGTCCAGACCGATGATGACCGGGTAGTCCTCGCTGCGGATCGGCTTGATTTTGTCCTTGGACACATGGAACTCATGCGTGAACGTCTTCTCGTACACCGGCGTGCCGGACAGCGAGCGGCCATACTCCGAGCGCAGGTACACCCGCAACCAGTCCTCAGTCTTACCCGGGATGATGTTGGGGTAGTACTGCTTGGGCAGGTGGTTGTAGTTGTCGCACTCAGGGTTGACCGCCCACTCGTTCTCATCTTTGTCCAGCAGCACCTCGTCTGGCTCTTCGCCAAACCGCTCAAGGTACACGTCCGGCTTGAGGATCGCTGCAGGCTGCTTGTGGATGGCCCAGTTGCTCGGCGGGTTCTCCATCTTGTCGTGCCACCACGTATCTTCGTCTGGCATGTTGGTATCGAACAGCGCACACGACCGGGTGGGCCCACCGTCCTTGGCCGACGGATATCGGTTCAGACGCGACAGCAGGCCGTCCACAACTTCGCTGTTGAGCTCTCGGCTCTCGTTGCCCCACAGGAACGTGGTCTCCAGTGACAGCGCCTTACGCACGTCGTCCGGGGTATCCAGCGGAATAAAAATCCATTCCGACTCGACCTGTGTCCCATCTGGCAGTTTGGCCATCAGGATGAACGTCTTCTCCACAGCCTTCCAGATACCAGCCTCACCGGGCGGCAACCAGTCGAACACCGTCTTCCGTGTCGTCAGCGCCAGCTGGTCAGCCGTGTTACGCACGATGATGGCCCGCGTCCTGCGGATACCCTTGGCGTTCGGCTTCTGGCCACAGGCCAGACGAACCAGCTCATGCACGCAGGTGACTGACTTGCCACCACCTACTGGCCCAGCCAGCACGCGCACGTAGTCCTCATTGAGCATGAAGTTTCGCTGGGTCTCTGTCGGTTTGTAGTTGCTCACTTGATCTCCTTGACCTCTGCGTCCAGTGTAACGGGTGACAGCGTCTGCTGGTTACTGAGGGATATGGACTGGCCACCGCCCAAGTCGATGCTAATCGTGAACCCGGGCCCAGTGTCCTTGAGCTTTTCCTCCTTGGGCTCCAGACCTGCGGCCTTGATGAGCGTCTTGAGGACTTCGTGCTTCTGGTTCAGGCTGGCATCTTGGGACGCCGCAGTGACGTACACCTGATCGAGCAACTCCCCGGCCATCCATGCAGCCTTGGCTTTGAACGTGACGCCGTTTTTCTCGTATTCAGACCGTTTAACCTGAACTTGGAGCTGAAACCACGGTTGCGCGGCCAATTCTTGGTACTGCTCGACGGACATGCCATGGCGACTAGCCACAATGAGCTCGTCTTCCAACCCCAAGGCTACCGAAGCCACCATTTCATCGCTGATCTGGGGAAATGAGGTGTTTTTAGGGCGGTATTCCAGCGGCGAGTCGTCCATGGGGGTGTCATCAACCAGCATTTGTAGCCTCCGCATCCTGTTTCTGAGCCCGTTCCACGGCTTGCAGGTACTTTTCCATGGCAATTCGGGCCATTTCTGCCGACGAAACGCCCTTTTTAGCGGCCAATTTCTTGTAGTTTTCGATCAATTCGGGGGGCAAAAACAGGTTCCAGCGCTTCATTTTTGGTCCTTAAAAGGTGTGTATACACACATTCTACCCAGATTTTTAGTATTTTTACGTCAGTGTGAGGTAACGAATGTTGTTTTTACGCAACAGGTGTGTATGTGTATACGCACATCTTGATTTTTTGGTCGTGCGCTATGCGTGCGTCGTAAGCAGCAGGGGGGCGGGGTGGCCCCTCGGGGGGCCGGTGGGGGGTGGGTAGCGGGCAGACCAGTAGTGGAAGGGTTGACTACACGGTAGCGGCCAGACCAGTAGTGAAGCACAGTGTTCAACAGTGCAGGGTAAGACTAGTGACCTACGTGAAATAACGTAAACCGCTAGGTGTCAGCGGTGACTCCCCAAAGCCCAATGCGGGTAGCGGTGCGAAGCTGAGGACACGTGGATAGTCACACGCCAACGGGTCAAGCCGGGCCGGGTGTCAAGCCGCAACCTGCCTAGCAGGAAGGTTTCCGTACATGGATAACCCGCAATAGTGCGGTGTAGTGCCATGTTCCCGGATTTCCCTAAAAACTCAAATATCGCAGGCTTTTTGAGGTTGCCTGACCAAAAAACTAACCGAGCGCCAACAGCCGGGGGCGCTAATTCCCGGAAGCCCCTAACAAGGGCTTGAATGTGGGCCTTAATCCTAGGGTCTACATCAAAGCCTTAATCATTCAATTCAAAAGGAAATATCATGGACAAAGCACAAATTCTCAAGAATATCGGCGCAATCGGTCGTAAGTCAGCGGCGCTGACTAAGGACATTCAGACCACAGCTGTGGGTTGCGTCGAGCACGCCGTCAAGCATGGGGATGTGACCCTTGCAGACCAGTTGGTAGATGCTCTTGGCAAGGGTATGCGTAAGGCATCGTTGCGGGCTTGGTTCGAGACCAATGGCCCAATGTTCATTGCAAAAGGCAAGGACAAATTCAGCTTCGACAAGGTTCGCCGTGGCGAGTGGAGCGGCTTGCGTGAAGCAGAGTTGCTGGCCAAGCCTTGGGAAGAAGCCAAGCCAGAAGAAAAGGTCGTCAGTGTGTTCGACGTGTCCGAAGCCTTCGACAAGTTTATGAAGCGTGTCGAGTCCATGGCCAAGGACAGCGAAGTCACAGTGCGTAATCGTGAGTTGATGGATATGTTGCTCCAAGCAAGCTCCAACTACCACAGCGACAAGGCCATGAAAGCCCGCATCGCCGAATAAGCAGGTGTCAGCCTGAAGCCCACGATGTGGGCTTTGGAGTGTTACCTAAAAGGAGAAACCATGTCTCGAGTCCACCTTGTTCATTCAGGTGCAATGGCCTTGCACCACACAAGCACAGCCGCACCCAAGTCTGTGCCACTACGCACTAAGCCAATTGTTGGGTATACAAGCCGCCGAGCAAAATCAACTGGAGGTCAGGCATTTGTGTATGTAGCCGCATCGACCAACGGGTTTCGATACCCCAAGTTGACGCCAAGCACATCAGGCTCAGGCTTTTGGCATCAGCGTGAGGCGAAGCCTCGCACCTAAGGTGTGTATACACACATCTGACTATCCAATTATCCAAGGGGCTTTTGCCCTTGGATAATTAGGTTTCCCTTTAAAATCAAGGGGTTACATCTGCAATTAGACAATTATCCAATTATCCAAGTATTTAGGATGCACATGACGATGCGTGTGTCTGTTCGTGCATGAAGCGCCAAGCGCCACACAATCATGACGACCCCTAAAATTCCTGACCCCCTATTTCAGGTTTGGATAATTCGACAAGGGTAAACCCTTAGTACACCCCGCAAGCCCAGTGTTTATGCGGGTTTCAAGCCATCGCCTAATTATCCAAGCCCCTCAAACTTTGGATAATTACCCCCTCAATCTTGGATAGGTGTGTATACACACCCCGAGGAAACCTCGTGTCCAAGCCCCTCCAGTTCATTGAACGTGTGTATACACACACACCATAGGAGTCACTATGTCCCGACACTATTTCATCATCGAATCCACTGAACGTGTGTATACACACGTAGACGAGCCAACAGATGAACCGTTCGTTTTCGAGGCCAGCACAGACACAAGTCCGTTCGACATGGACGACCCCGAGTTCGCATACCGCGAGTACTTGGCCGAGCGATTCGCTCGATAACCTACACATACACACCTATAGGTGTGTATACACACATTCAATATCGGGGCTACGCATACACACAGAGTGTGTGCATCAGCTTGGGGGTGGCATCCCCTTAACCCATCAATCAGCCTACGCACCATCACCTCCCCATCCCATCAACCAACATGGAGTAATCCGTGGAAACACCACTCACCATTCGCATCGAACTGCGAGACCAATACGGCAAGCAGGTTGCACATCCAGTGTGCGACACGGCCAAGACCTTTGCAGACATTGCTGGCACTAAGGTGCTGACAGACATGACCCTCATACGCATCGCCGGACTTGGGTACACGATCATTACCACGCAACGAGAATGGAGAAAACCATGAGACTCGTATGGATTATTTGGGGCAGTGACTCCGAAGGCAAGTTCATTGCTGGCATCTATGACAGCAAGGTCAGGGCAGAGGAGGATATTCGATTGGCAGAGCAACAGCCTGACCCTGATGCCCACTACTGGATACAAGAGAAGGAGATAACCAAATGAACCAACGCAAGCGCAAGAAACTCATCCTCAAGAAGATGGACAACCCGTCATGGGACTACTTCATGGAGCGCACAGCCATGTACAACACAAGGCAAATCAAACCGTGCAAATCCTACTCACACTGGTGTAGCGACTGTAACGCGAACCTATTCAGACACCTGCATGGGCGCTTCCCACACACCATCGAGGAATTCAACCGCTTCGAGAACGTACAGAACATGGCTGGATACAAACTTGAAGAAGCAAAGGGGAACACATGACCAAAGAAGACTGGATGATTATGCGACTACTGAGGGCATCAAGCCGAACGCAAGCCACTGCCCACCCAGACTATGTGCGCTCAATCCTGTACCTACTGGACAAGTACGGCGTGGATGGACTGGACGCCGGTATCAAGCAACTTCAAGCGGAGGATAAGAGATGAACGGTGGCAAGACTGGCTCGCCGCCGGGGTTACTGCAAGACGACAGCCGCAAGCTACACAAATGGTTTGCCAGTCGCTTGGACGCACGACATGTAATCCGTAAGAACTTTGGAGACCCCATGACCAGACACACATCACATGGCAGCATCCCATCCGTATGGCAGGACGATGGGTTCGGGACACTGCACCGCATCACATGGAAGCAACTAATTGCCCGCATCGAGTCGGGATGGAGGGAACTATGAAACTCAGACTGGTGTTACTCATTGCCGCCTACGTAGTGGGCTTTGGCATCCTACTCATGGACTTGCTTGTATGGCGTCCGGGTTGAACTTCATATGGGAGAACGGCGAGGTGTACTGTCGATGCACCGTACGCCCCAAGGTACGCATCAAGACAAAAGAGTGGGATGGGAATCTAGTACCACTATTGGTCGACTCAGTTGGCTTCGTGCGAGTACGCATGGACGGATACGAGGGCCACCTCTATGGCACGGTGTCACCTACACACCCTAAGTTATTCGGCACCATCGAGCAAGCCAAGGCATACGTTGAGGAGCAATCCCTCATTGGCCTTACTCTAAACAAACTTGGCGTGTAAGCATCAAGACAGCTTACAGCCACACAATCATATATACAGGCTACCCTGACGTTCATGCGTCACGCTCAGGGGCAGGCATCTAGACGCGCATTCAATCTCAACACATAGGAATCATCATGCGTTACAGCAACATCC
>Ga0208974_1000516_pt1 | contig 15811 bp, 14 predicted proteins | sample GreLakmeER15MSRF_FD_187699 | JGI IMG/M metagenome (GOLD analysis project Ga0208974, IMG submission 187699) | Freshwater lentic microbial communities from great Laurentian Lakes, MI, USA - Great Lakes metaG ER15MSRF (SPAdes) | ecosystem: Environmental > Aquatic > Freshwater > Lake | place: Great... | reverse complement strand
CGATGCATGCACGATGCGCCGCAAGATGTGTTGGTCGATGCCTACTCTGAGGAAGAGTACTGGCAAGATTTGCTCAAAGTCACTGGCGGTCAAACCAACGAGTATTTGGCGCGTTTGGTCATTCGTTCATCCGCCACATTTCGCACGTGGATGCATAAGCACGGGGTTCGCTTTCAGCCATCTCTGTCAGGCGCCTTGCATACTGCGCGCACCAATGCATTTTTCATGGGTGGCGGTAAAGCTCTGGTCAATGCCTACTACCTTAGTGCTGAGCGCCATGGCATTACTGTGGACTACAACTCCCGCGTGAGCGAACTCAAACTCGTCAATGGTCGTTTTGAAGCGGCACGCGTCATACACACCCATGCAAATGGTGAAACCCAAGAAGAGTGGGTGTATGCCAAAACATGCATATTGGCCTGTGGCGGCTTCGAGTCCAACCGCGAATGGTTGCGCGAAGCCTGGGGACAAAATGAACTGGGCGAATGGTCAGCAGATAACTTCTTGATTCGCGGTTCGCGCTACAACCAAGGTGAGATGTTGAAGTTTTTGATGGAGCAGGGCGCAGACATCATCGGTGACCCCACGCAAGCGCATATGGTGGCGATTGATGCCAGAGCCCCTTTGTATGACGGCGGCATTTGTACGAGGCTTGACTCTGTCTCTCTTGGCGTTGTAGTTAATCAAAACGCCGAACGTTTTTATGACGAAGGTGAAGATTTTTGGCCTAAGCGTTATGCGATCTGGGGGCGACTGGTCGCACAACAACCGCAACAAATTGGCTATTCAATTATTGATAGCAAAGCCATTGGACGTTTCATGCCGCCCGTGTTTGAGGCCATCGAGGCCAACACATTGCCAGAATTGGCTGCAAAGTTAGAGCTTAACGTTGAGAAATTTATGCAAACCATGGATGCCTTCAATGCAGCGTGCGTATCTGGCGACTTCAACCACACAGTTTTAGATGACTGCCACACCGAGGGCCTGCAGCCTGCTAAAACCCATTGGGCACGCACCATCGATGTCGCGCCTTTTTATGCCTATCCTTTGCGCCCAGGCGTCACCTTTACCTACCTGGGTCTCAAAACAGATGAAACGACTGCGGTTCATTTTGCTGGAGTACCCAGCCCTAATTTATTTGCTGCTGGTGAAATCATGGCCGGTAATGTATTGGGCAAGGGTTACACAGCGGGGGTTGGTATGACTATCGGCACATTCTTCGGACGACAAGCAGGTACCCACGCTGCCAAAGCTGCACAAGGCGCGGGAGCTTTGGCATGATTAACTTATTGGCACTCACAGAGCAAGCTAAAGCCCTGGGTAGAGGAGAAGGATTGAACGCTGAACAAGAAGTTGCGCGGCAAATGCAAGTGTGCAATGCCTGTCGTTATTGCGAAAGCTTTTGCGCAACGTTTTCAGCCATGACGCGCCGACTAACTTTTGCAGATGCCGACATCCATTACTTAGCCAATCTTTGCCACAACTGTGGTGCTTGTTTGCATGCCTGCCAATACGCGCCTCCGCATGACTTTGGAATCAACGTGCCGCAAGCGATGGCACGCGTTCGTTTGGAGACTTACACGCGGTATGCATGGCCTGCTGCTTTTGGCAAGCTCTATGCTGCCAATGGGCTGTGGGTTGCCTTGTGCTTGGCGTTTGGCTTGACTGTTTTCCTCTGCTTGGCTTTGAACCTCAACGGAACTTTGTTCGGAACCGTTGCAGACAACAATTTTTACAATATATTTCCGCACGGCTTGTTGGTGAATTTGTTTTTGCCAGTATTTGGTTTTATAGTGCTTTCATTGGGGCTTGGTGTTCGAAGCTTTTGGCGCGACGTAACGCCTGCAACAGGGCGACAAGAGCCCAACTTAGACGCTACATCAGGTGCAGTGTGGGACGCTTTACGTTTGAAAAATTTAGACGGTGGTCACGGAGAAGGTTGCCATAACGAAGATGAAAACTGGACCGATGCTCGACGCAAAGCGCACCATCTTACTTTTTACGGCTTCATGCTGTGTTTTTTGGCGACATCGGTCGCCACGCTTTATCACTATGTCTTTGGCTGGGTAGCGCCATACGACCTCAGCAGTCTTCCCAAATTATTTGGCGTCACTGGTGGACTCTTCTTAGGAGTAGGCACTATGTGGTTAGCTTGGTTGCATCTTCACCGTCATCCAGACCATGGCGATAGTGCGCAAAGGCCGATGGATTTGGGATTCATTGCTTTACTGTGGTTGACCGCATGGAGTGGGTTGCTACTGGTGGTGGTTAAAGCTAGTCCTTATTTGCCTTTGGTGCTGGCAGTCCATTTAGGCGTAGTGATGGCACTTTTTCTAACCCTTCCGTATGGAAAGTTTGCCCACGGTATTTTCAGAATGGCGGCCTTGTTGCGCCACCATGTTGAAAAAAGATTACCCAACACGCTGGGACTAGGAAGCGAATAAAGGCGAATTATTGGATTTTGACTCGTAGTTCTTAGTATTGGTTATCAGAGAAAATATGCATATCAATTTTTTCTCTCAACCTGCTGCGTGCATGACATGGGCTGCAAAGACGAACAGGCCAAGGCCCTCCAAGGCGAGACGACGAGTCAACAAAGGAGTAAAAAAAGTATGGTGCTTCATGCCGTGTCTCTTTATGTTGTGTGGGAACGGCTTAAGCCAATTACTCGGCGGTGATCTTGCGTTCGCGAATCACGCGGCCCCAGGTGGCCGTTTCTTTGGCCATGTAAAGGGCCAATTCATTGCGGGTGCCTGGCAGCGGGGTCAGGCCATGGCTGTTAAGTTGCTCCACGACATCGGGGGATTTCAGCACTTTGACCAATTCCACATTCCAGCGGTCCAAAATGGCCGTGGGTACTTTGGATGAGGCCACAAAGGCGTACCAGTTGGTGGCACTGAACCCCGGGTAGCCAGACTCTGCAATGGTGGGAATATTGGGCAAAGAACGTAACCGTTGTGCTCCGGTACTGGCCAAGGGAATCAGCTTGCCGTTTTCAATGTAGGCCTGTGAGGTGGAGTAGGTGGAGAAGTAGGACGCGACGCGACCACCCAGCAAGTCTTGTAAGGCTGGAGCCCCGCCTTTGTAGGGCACGTGGACGGTTTCGATTTTGGCCATATCGTCCAACAGTTCACCCGCTAGGTGTGATGCTGAGCCTGGGCCAGTGGATGCGTAGTCGAGCTTGCCGGGGTTCTTCTTGGCAAAGGCAATGTAGTCGGCCAATGTTTTGATGCCCATGCCAGCGTGGACCACCAGCACGTTGGGAAAGTTCACACCCATGGTGATCGGCGCCAAGTCTTTGACCGGGTCATAAGGCAACTTGACCAAATGCGGTGCAATGGTGAGCGGGCCGACAGAACCAAACAAAATCACGCTGCCATCGGTGGGGCCTGTGGCTGTGTATTGATGGGCTATGTTGCCACCTGCCCCGCCTTTGTTGTCGATGACCACCGAAGCGCTAATGTTCTCGCCTAACTTCTTGGCGATGATGCGAGCGGATGTGTCAGCAGCCCCACCGGCTGCAAAGCCCACCACAATGGTGATAGATTTTTTGGGAGGGAAGTCTTGCGCCGTTGCCGACAAGGCCAGCAGGCTACTGAGAAAGCAAAGACTGAAATGGCGAAGTGCGTTGGTGTTCATAAAAGCTTTCGTGACGGTGTTTCAAAGTGTCATGGGCGGAGAAAGCTTTTGTGACATGCGCAATTACTGTTAGCATGAAGGCGTAGAACGCATTCTTGATAAAGTTTAAACACCTTCAATGATTCGAATGTCACGATCCGCGCCATCGCCGAGAGCATTTAATGCTGCCTGGTAAGCGGGGCTGTCGTGGGCTGCTACTGCCTGCTCAACACTATCAAATTCGAGCAATACGGTGCGTTGCTTCAAGCCAAGTTCATAGGTCATAAATGGTTCACCACGTGCTAGGAATTGACCACCTGCTGCTGTTAGCGCAGGCCCAGCGAGCTTGGCATAGGCTGCAACCTTTTGTTCATCCTTTATTGCGCGATATGTGGAAATCCAATAACTTTTAGACATTTGCTCTTCCTCGTGTGCGTGATGGTCTTTATGAGTTGAACATCTTAGATGAAAAACAGGCGTAGTTGGACGCTGGAGGGTAGGGGGCGCCAAGAATCTTGACGCAATAGCTCTGGAACAATCAGGAAACGTTAGGGCCTGAGTTTGTCTGCGGATGAATGGTGCGTCTAGTTCTTGTTATGAAAAGTGTCTAGTGGTTTGGGCTAGAGCCAGTCAGCGTAAATTAACTTAAATACGCTCTATCTCAATCGATGGTGACGCCGCCGTTTTTGATTACTTGACGCCACCGTTCGGTATCTTCTTTCATCCACAGCGTCATTTCTTCTGGTGTGTTTCCAATAGGTTCTGCGCCTACTTCAGCAAATCGACGCGCCATTTCGGGTGTGCGCAAAATTTCGCCGATCAAGCTAGATAAACGGTTGACGATCGCTGCTGGTGTTTTTGGGGGCGCCACCATGGCAAACCAAGCAACTGCCACAACGCCTGGGACAATTTCTTGCATGGCAACAGTGTTGGGCATGCTGCTAATGCGCTTGGCACTGGTCACTGCCAGCACTTTGAGTTTTCCACTGCGCAAATGGGCAGAGGCTTGAGCAACATTACCAAACATTACATTGACATGTCCAGCAAGTAGGTCTGCCACAGCTGGTGCATCGCCTTTGTAGGGGACGTGGACCATTTTGGTACCAGTTTTTTGCTTGAATAATTCAGCTGTCAAGTGGGCTGTGGAGCCGTTGCCTTGGGATGCGTAGCTCAGTTTATCTGGGTTGGCTTTTGCAAAAGCAATTAATTCTTGAACAGAATTGGCGGGAACTGAGGGGTGAACCATCAAAGCATTTGGCACGATGGAGAGGATGGTGATCGGTACAAACTTTGAGGGTTCGTAGTTCAGCTTGGGGTACAAACTGACGTTGATGGAAAGAGGCGGGGGCGGCGCTGCCATGAGGGTGTAGCCGTCTGGCTCAGAGCCATAAACAAATTCAGCTGCAATATTGCCTGCTGCGCCCGGTTTGTTTTCAATCACGATGGTTTGCCCAAGTTTGGCCATCAACGCCTCTGAAATCAAACGTGGGAACAAGTCTGCACTACCACCTGCAGGGTTGGGTACCACAATTTTGATTGTTCTTTGTGGCCATGCTGTGCTGTTTTGAGCGCTTGCCTCGCTAGTCAAAATCGGCATTGATAGTGCCAGTGATGTACTGATAAATTCACGGCGATTTGGGATGTTCATGAGATGTTTCCTATGGTTTAGATGGGGACAACCAACAAAGTTTCGATGATGCGTGAGTCGTAAAGAAATAAGCGTTTCTTAAATTTGGGACCACCCGCTGTCAGAACGATTTGATCTTGACATTGCCCGGTAGAGAAAATTTTCATGTCACCATCCAACGCCATTGTGCGAATCACAAGGTAGTTTGAGCGAACATGAAGGACGCCATCTTCTTCATTCAAGATTTGTATGCCAGACAGGATATGACGGTAATGATGGGGCTCGTAAATGTTGGCAACCCGCATGGATTTGATGCGATCGCGTAGCTGGGCTGCGCTATGGCTGTCAATGATGGCCATGGGTAAATCTCGGTCATGGTTAAACCGTGATTTGACGGTATAGCGCCCATCTTCGAGCATCAAGTCTGTGATGGCTTCTACGTGGTCTTCGTCAATGTGCCTGGCCCACTCATAGATCAGATTTTCAACAGCCCTGATGTGTATGTCATATGTCGTCGTCATGGCAGATCCATATCAATGCGGTAGTTGTGCCAGAAGTTACGAATGGCACGCTCGGATAACTTGGTATTGCCGCCACTTACCAATGTTTTGCCGCCCATTTCAATAAAGGATTCACCACTTTGACCGTCGGCCATGGCGCGTTGCATCATCTCACAGACTGCCGCATCTTCAACAGAAATCATGCCAGCAGACCCAGCCAAATTGCCTTGTATCAAACGAGCTTGAGTGGTTGCCTCGTCGTCGTCAACAAAGCCAAAGTATGTCCATACCAAGTCTGATTCACCCACGCCTCTGGGAATGAGTTGACGTGTCGCCAAACTATTGGCAATTTGGTGAAGCACAAACGAAGGATAGGTGGTTAGCACTTGGACACTGACGCCATCACCAAACTCATCCCTCCACTTCAAAATACTGGGGTCTTCGAGTTTCATGTCGTCGTTAACGGATCTCAAGGTTGGGCTTGTTTTGTCAAATTCCTCTGATTTTTTCTCAGTCCCCGCCTTTGTGTAAAAGTAAACATGCCGTCCGCTTTCGTCAAGGGTCATGCCCGATTCCTGAGATTGACGTGACAAGCCAAATGTGCCGTAAAAGGTATGCAAGATGTTTGCGTGGTAAGAGTCACGCGGGTTTTCATGGTAGGTCTTCCAGTTTGCTTGGATGCGCTGGGTGTCATAGCCCAATACCTTCAATGGCTTATGCAAAACACGGCGGATGCCATGAGCCACGTCGCCAAGCCATTCTTCCAGTGGCGCGACGTCATCAGAGAATGTGGCGAAGACTAACCCACAAAAGCTTGCCACGCGCAACTTATGCAAGCCATGCTCAGAGAGTTGGAAGTCCTTGGGTAATCCACCTTCGCCTCGAAGACCATGGCTGAATGCTGCGTGGGTGAGGTCGCCTTTGAGGTTGTAGTTCCATGCGTGATAAACGCAATATAGCTTTTCGACTTTGCCGAAGGCGTCCCTGCAAAGCATGTTGCCTCGATGAGCGCAACGGTTGACAACGACGTGCAGCGAATAGTCTTCAGCTCGCGTCAGCACCACAGACTGTTCGCCAATATATGTGGTTTTGAAACTGCCGGCCTCCGGAACTTCAGCTTCGAGGCCAACGTAGTTCCAAGTTTTTCCGCGGAAGATGTTGATTTGTTCTTGCGCGTAGATATCAGGGTCCGTATAGGCCCAGTAAGGCGCGCGCGTATATCCCTCAGTCGGCCATGTGTGTTTGGGTACAGATTTCCATGGACTTGGCCCGTGAATCACGGCTTCATCTTGTGGTGAGGATATGGGCTGCATGGCATTGAATAGTTTTAAATGAATCCGGTGATACCTTACTGCGCCAACTTTGCAAGACGTGTCTTCTAAATGACATGACTTTTGTAGTAGGCGTGACTTCCACGTCTTTCGCGGCGGTTAGTTCGAGTGAAGGGCGTTAAATTTGATGAGGCCTTTGTTGCTGAACTCATAGAGGCGTCCAGATTCTGGACGTTTGAGCTACTTTATAAGGGTCAGGGCGTCAAGAATCTGGACGATCAGGTTTTGTTGGGAATTGAAAACCGTGGAATATGTCGTGCGATTGGTTTGCGGTTGGTAGGTTGGTGGGCTCCTAAATGATTTAAAACATTTGAAGATGTACTTTCTCAAGATTTCATCTTGACTTGGGACATCGATCGTGTAGCGGACTTCACGTTTATTTATACAGTTCGTGCCTACCATTTCTCCATAATTGTAAATTTAGCATTGCGATCTACTCAACAAAATATAGGTTCGCAAAGATTTAATTACGTAGCAAGGCATGCAATATTTTCAAGCTTTGATGAACATAATTGCGAGCCGCTCCTGGTATCTCAAGCCATCTTAAAAAACCGTGAGGCATGCCTAGCGCATGAATGCAAGTTGCATGGATCCCATCTTCTCCCATGCGTTGAACAAGTATTTCGGCATCGCTTCGCAATGGATCGAGCTGTGCGGCTATCACGACTGAGGCAGGCAAACCCAAAAAATCTTTGGTTAGTAATGGAGCTGACCGCCAATCTGCCTCATTGATATCTTTACCAAGGTAGTCGTTCAGGATTCGTTGGCAACGCGCCCGTGTCAGTAGCGGGGCTTCTGAGTTGGCAATATAGGACTCGGTTTCGAAGTCAGTGCCAATGATGGGGTAGGCCAACCAGAGTGCTTGGAGGTTTATATCTCCTCTAACTGCTAGCGCCGCAGCTAGTGCAATATTAGCGCCTGAGCTGTCTCCACCAACACCTATCCTGTCAACGTCAATATCTAACTCAGGTGCATGGGTTGCTAGCCAGCGGATGGAGGCAACTGCATCGTCGAAAGCAGCAGGAAACCTGTGCTTAGGCAGTTTTCGATAGTTGACGCTCATTACGGCACATTCGGCAATAGAGGCCATCACACAGCAACAAGCATCTTGGCTGTCTAGGTCGCCGTTTGTGAAACCACCTCCATGGAAATAGACCATGATTGGAAGCATGGTGCCAGTAGCAACCTTTGGTCGGTAGAAACGAACTTCTAACGGAACTGTCGTAGGGATGAGGTTGTCACTTATGGTGAGAGAGTTAATTGCTCGCGACAGAGGTTTTTTGGTGGCTTCCCAAGCAGCACGTACCTGCTCAGGTGTTAGTAAATGTGTTGGTAACTGGCCCGCTGATGCTGCCAACTCCCTTATAGAAGGTGCAATGTCTGGGTCGAGCAAATCGTTGAGTTGGTCGACAGTTAGTGTCAAAGTCATAAGTTGATCCTAAGCAATTTTCGAACTTTTGGTGGATATCGTCTTGGTGTTTATGCTATTTGCTGAAGGTAGTATGCCTTCGTTACAGATCTTTAAGTATGGCTGATGGCCCCTAGAATAGGTTATGGACATAAGACAGCTACGCTATTTTGTGACAGTAGCCGGTTACGAAAATTTCTCAAAGGCTGCGGCACAACTGTTCGTCGCACAGCCCGCGCTTAGCCGAAGTATCCGCGCGCTCGAATCAGAGCTGGAAGTAAGCTTGTTTGACCGCCACTTGCGAGGTGCTACGCTTACACCCGAGGGCCGAGATTTACTAGAACATAGTAAATTCCTGATCAACAGTTTTGATCAGATCAAAGGCAACATCAAGGAAAGCAGAGTTATTGCTGCAGGCTCCGTTGTGATTGGTATGACGCCAAATTTTTCGATGGTCGCTGGGGTTTCGATTGCTAAAGAGGTGCTTAGGCGTTTCCCTAATGCCGATTTGAAAATCGTCGAGGCCTATAGCCCAGAACTCCGAGATAGCCTGAGAGATGGCCATTTGGATATGGCCTTGTTAAGTGGGAGTGATCCAAGTCCCATATCGTCTATTGCTGTTCAAAATCTTTTTCACGACCGATTATGCCTGGTAGGTTGCGAAGATGACCCTATTATGAAACTTGCGCTACTACCTATTCGGAGGCTTGGGGGGCTACCTTTGGTTCTCAGTGGCACATCGAAGGCGGGAATTATCAATCAGCTTGAGTCGCAGGCACGAAAACAGCGCATAAGCATTGAAGTTGTGGCGGAAGTTAATTCTTTTCGGTTGTCAGCGCAAATGATTCTTGAGGGGATGGGCTACACGGTTTACTCAGCCGCAGGTCTTACGGGCACGCAAGCTATGAAAGGCTTGGCGGCAGTGCCAATTGAGGATTTGTGGTTGCAGCGAAGTCTGGCTTGGCCGCTAAATCGCCCGCTATCCCGCATTTCTAGTGAAGTGCTTATTGTTGTTCGCGAGACGTTGGCCTTGATTGTTAAAAACGGGCAATGGCCGGGAGTGAAAAGGATCCATGGGAAAGAGTCGCAGCGTAAAAGTCTAAGAAAGATTGAAACTAGGTAGGAATTACTTCGTTATGCATTATTGGTATGGCGTGTATGCGAATTTGATAATTTACTCAACGTCATTCAAATCGCAAGATTGAGGTTCTTTGTACCCATGGAGATCTTATGACCAGCCAGCTTTTTAACGATATTGAAGCCACTCGCGTTGCACGTTTTAAAAACCTAAAGCCTTTCGGGTTGGCTTTTGTTGACTCACTTTTGCCTGAAGGTCGTAAGAAAAACCTTAAAGTCATTGGTAAGGGCGTGGTTGAGAACAAAGACATGATCCCTCCGATTAGTGAGGATCATGGCTTTACAGTGTCTTACATCGTTGTTCCTCCTGGTGGAGGTGCTGGTCTCCATTCCCACAAGACTGCAGAGATCTTCATTCCTATGAATGGTGAATTAAATGTGCTGATCGGTGATGAAAAAGAAGAACTAGTGTTGCAGCCAATGGACGTTATTTCGGTGCCTGTTGGCGTGATGCGTGGATTTCGCAATAGAACAGGTAAGGAATTGACAATACTTGCAATGGTCGGTGGACACACGGGTGGTGGTTCCGTTACTTGGCATCCTGAAGTCCTAGATCGAGCCGCGCGCGACACCGGGCTAGCGATTGATGAGGCGGGCCAACTCAAGCGCCTTCCTAACTTCAGGGCACCAGTAGACCTTGAGGGTAGTAGTGTGTTTTGAACTTGATCATCGGAGGGTTCGGATGGCCATTTAAGTAAATTGGAGTAACTAATGAACAAACGAGTATTTTTTGCCTGCTGTATTGCAATTGGCGCGCTAACAACATTCTGGCCTAATGCTCATGCGCAGAGCTCCTACCCTGCAAAACCGGTCAAGGTTGTAGTGCCTTTTCCAGCAGGCAGTTCCCCAGACTTAGTGGCACGCTTTGTTTCGCAAAAACTCACAGAGCTTATGGGCCAACCTTTTTTGGTTGACAACCGTGCTGGCGCTGCTGGCTTGCTTGCTGCTGAGGCAGTCGCGAAGTCGCCGGCAGATGGATACACCTTGATATTTATGGTGAATTCAATAGTTGCGATGAACCCGTTCATCTATAAAAAGTTGCCCTATGACCCAGTAAACGATTTTGCAGCGGTGTCCATGATAAGTGCCGTGCCATATGTTTTGATAGCCAACAAGGACTTCGGCGCAAAAACTTTGGGCATGCTGATCGATTCTGCTAAGGCTCAGCCAAGCAAGATCAACTATGCCTCGATGGGCATAGGCGGAGCTGGCCACGTGATTATGGAACTTATGACCTCTTTGGCCGATATAAAGCTTACGCATATTCCCTATAAAAGTGGAGCTCTCGTTGATGTGATTGGTGGACAAGTGCCACTGATATTTCAGCCAACAACTACTGCACTTGAGCAGATAAAAAAAGGCAATGTTATTGGTTTAGGCGTCACTAGCGAAAATCGGCTGTCGTTATTGCCGGGGGTACCTTCTATCCGAGAGGTTGTGCCCGGCTTTTTGGCCGATGGTTGGCAGGGGATGATGGCGCCTGCACAGACACCAGTTCATATAATCGATAGGCTTAACAAGGAAATTAATACAGTTCTATCTTCTTCTGCGACAGTCGAACATTTTCGCTCGTTGGGCATAGACGTTTGGGCTACTACACCGAAAAAGATGGAAGAAGTGATTGCATCTGACATCATCAAGTGGGGCAATGTGATTAAAAAAGCCAATATTCAAGCTTTGTAACGATATTAAACTTTATTTGCTTGAACTTAGTCGGATTGGGCATTTCACAGAAATGGAGACGGTCAGGATTTTTTGGAAGAGGCAGATTTCTGCGTGGTTGATCTATTAACAGTATTTATTCATTTGAAGACTGACAACGAATGTTTTCGTTATGTAACTGATGAGGCTGAAAAGACTTTGATACTTCTTAATCTCAATTTAGAAAAGTAACAATTCCAACCTTATGGGCAAAAGATTGTGAATACCTATTATGTGTCTCGTTTTAAATTCAATTTAAATTTACAAAGGAGCACCCATGCAGATTCTTCGTGAACCCGTTAAAGACTCGACTGCATGGTCTGCGCAAGATTTCGAGACTGATCGATCTTGGTTGTACACCCTTGATGCCAACAACTTGGCCGATATCGAGAATTCTTTGCGCCGAATTCAGCGCGATGGATTGCAGCCGCCTAATTTTGGAGCTGATCAATTTCCGATGCCATCTATGAAAGCTGTGATGCCTTCCTTGATCGACCGTTTCGAAAATGGACGCGGTTTTTTTATGATTCGTGGTTTACCTGTTAAACGCTATAGTTTGGAAGAGATTAAGACCATCTATTGGGCCTTTGGCGTGCACATGGGCAACCCAGTATTTCAGAACAAACGAGGCGACCTAGTCTCCCATGTTGAGGACAAAGGTGATGACTATAACGAGCGAAATGTACGCTTATACACAACAGCTGCTGCAGCCAACCCACACAACGATCCTAGTGACATTGTAGGATTACTCTGCGTCAGACCTGCAGAGCATGGTGGCTTGAGTATGATTGCAAGCGCAACATCAATTTATAACCGCCTTTTAGAAAAACACCCTGAGTATCTTGATGTTCTTTACAAAGGCTTTCCACATGATCTGCGCTCGGAAGGTCGCTTTGGAGCTGTTGACGAAACCACGCCTGATCTCCCAGTATTCAGCCTATTCAAAGACAAACTTAGCTGCTGCCTTAATTCAAAGTCAAACTTAACAGCAAGAGCAACTCAAGGCCGCCCCATTAGCGCCTTCGAAATGTCAGCATTAAAGTGCGTTGAGAATCTTGCTGTTCATCCGGAGCTCATTGTCACGATGGATTTTCGTCCTGGAGATATGCAGTTTCTCAACAACTACGTGATCATCCATACACGAACAGCATTTAGCAATGGCATAGGGAATGATCAGAGCCGCCTGTTACTGCGCCTTTGGCTAAATCTGAGAGAAGGTAGGCCGCTGCATCCTGGTTTTGGTGACCGATTCAATACCGGAAGTAGGGGTGGAGTACCTGCCCGACAGGCTGTAGAGCTCTAAATGTTAACAACTAACCTTAACGCAATGAATAAAGCAGGTTATGAAGTACTAATACTAAAGGGTGACGGTATTGGCCCAGAAATCATCGCACAAGCCGAACGTGTTATGGACTGGCTCGAGCTAAACCGAAACATCCGATTTTTACGTAGTCATGCACTTATAGGAGGAGAAGCAATTGATCTAGAGGGTGCGCCGATTTCTGATGCCACGATGCAAAAGGCTTTCGCAGCTGATGCGATATTGTTCGGCGCTGTAGGTGGTCCAAGGTGGGAGACTTTGCCATTTGATCAGCGCCCAGAAAGAGGCATCCTTCGTATTCGCAAAGAACTTTGCCTTTTTGGGAACATACGCTTAGCAAAAACATATGATGCTTTAGTGAATGCATCAACATTGAAGCCTGAGATAGTCAAAGGACTTGATCTGATTGTGCTAAGAGAAAATGTTGGGGGCATGTACTTTGGTGAGCCACGTGGCATTATGAAAGCGTCCGACGGTAGCCTTTTCGGCTTGAACACCCACATCTACACCGATGAGCAGATACTTCGAGTTGCTAGACTTGCGTTTGAGCTAGCTAGAGGACGTCGCAAAATGGTTTGCTCGGTTGATAAAGCCAATGTCATGGAGAGTGGTGAACTTTGGCGTCGTCGAGTGCAAGAGCTTCATGATGCTGAGTTCAGCGACATTACTCTCGTGCATATGTATGCAGACAATTGCTCAATGCAGTTAGTGCGACAGCCCAAGCAGTTCGATGTCATTTTGTCTGATAACTTATTTGGAGATATGCTTTCAGATCAAGCGGCCATGCTGGCTGGTTCCCTAGGAATGCTTCCATCGGCCTCTGTTGGGCCGATTGGTCCTTATGGAGTGAGAGCGGCTTTGTATGAACCTATCCACGGGAGTGCGCCTGATATTGCTGGAAAAGGAATTGCTAACCCTCTGGCTACTATTTTGAGTTTGGCAATGATGCTTCGCCTTTCATTTGGACTGACGGCAGTGGCTACTCTGGTTGAAAGAGCTGTGGAGTCAGCGCTGAGCTCCGTCGGAACTCCCGACATCATTCGAGCTGACGTGCGCAGGGTAGGTACAGTTGAAATGGGTGATGCAGTTCTCTCTCAGCTTGAAAATTTAAAAAAATAATATGGTTCTGAGAAATATTGCACAATGACTTTTTTAGTCGCTGACAAGTAACCAAAAAATTGAAAGTTCAAAATGTATACCCAGTTTCGTAATTGCTTTCTAATCATTTTGTTAACCATCATTCATGGTGCAATTTGGGCGCAGACATATCCTGATCGCCCGGTAAAAATTGTTGTGCCTATTGGCGCAGGCAGCACGACTGATAGCATTGCTCGACTGGTTGCAGAGCAACTCAGTGTCAGACTTGGTCAGACTTTCGTCGTTGAAAACAAACCTGGAGCAGCAGGTGCAATTGGTACAGCTGCAGTAGCTAAATCAGCACCAGACGGCCATACCTTACTGATCGCTTCTTCTTCACATGCCTCAAACCCAGTTCTTAACAACACGTTACCTTACAACACTGTAGAGGACTTTTCCGGTATCAGCTTATTAGTGCGTCTACCAAATATTTTAGTGACTTCTCCTGATAAGGGTTATCGTTCTATGAAGGCGCTAGTCGCCTATGGACAAAGTCAGCCAGGAAAACTCAGCTACGGTTCTAATGGTGTGGGAAGCGGGGCTCACATGAATGCTGAGTTATTTCGTGCATTAGCGAAGTTCGATGCAGTACACATCGCTTATAAAGGTTCTGCTGAACTTGTTAGCGCGTTAATCAGTGGTCAAATTGATTTTGCATTTGTTCCAATTACAACAGCGCTCCCATTTTTAAATAATGAGCGGTTGGTTCCGCTTGCAGTTGGTTCGTCCGAGCGGACTCCTTTATTGCCTAACGTGCCCACTACTATTGAAGCAGGTGTTGCTGGATCTGCACACAATGAATGGATTGGTTTCTTTGCGCGATCTGGTGCACCACCTCATGTGATGTCTCGATTAAGTGCTGAGGTTGGACGTATCTTGACAGACCCTGGGGTAGTTCAAAGATTAGCCATACTTGGCGTCAGTCCTGCACCTAGTCGCCCCACCGAGCTAGATGTGTTGGTTCGCTCTAGCATGGACGCTATAACTAACACCGTTAAGTTAGTTGGTATTTCTAAGTTCTAGAAAATTCTCAATATTCTTACTCATTTAACTCCGACAACTAGCGAAGTTTCAAACTAAAAAGAACCGCGCAAGGCGAGGGGGGTTTTGGCTCCTCGACCTGGGCTCGAACCAGGGACCTACGGATTAACAGAAAGCCGGGCTCCTCAAAAACCCTTATAAATCAATGACTTATAGCGATAATTACGGAACGTGTAATAGTTCGTGTAATTGACCAAAAATTGTAAATTACAATTTTTCCAGCACTTTCGTAGATTTTACGTTCGGCGGTGTCATTTAAACAGCCGAAATTTGAAGCTGGGCGTGGGGCTCGAACTAGTTGTAGCGAAAGTTTGGATCTACGTTCGGAAGTCGAACTTGACCAATTGAGCGGTATCGGAATTGAAAACCGTGGAATACCACGTGCAATTGGTTTGTAGTTCGTAGGCTGCTACTCAACCAAATATCTTGAATCATTGCAAGATACACACAACACTCGCTGTAATTTGATCAGGTGAGGGCGTCAAGAATCTGGACGGTTGGGTTTTACTTGGAATTAAAAATTGTGTCCTGTCTGTTGTAGTCGGTTTTTAGTTTGTAAGATGCTGGGCAACGGTTGGTTGTTTTGGCGTATTCGCGCTTTAAACCGGAACTTCGCCTAACACGGTGCAACGGCGAATCACGCGGCTTTGGGTGTGTGGGTCGTAAGGCGTAGCTTTATGAACTAGGCAACGGTTGTCCCACACAATGAGTTGTTTGATTTGCCAGTCATGTTCATACGTCAAGTCGGCATGGATGGCCAATAGGTTGAGCTCTTCAATCAGAGCACGACCTTCTTCGTAAGGCATACCCACCACGTATTCTGCATGGTCACCTAAATACAAACATTTGCGACCAGTTTCTGTATGGGTGCGAACAATAGGTTGGTCGACTGGAGGTACAGCTTTGCGTTGGTCTTCAGTCATAGGGTCTTCGCCATGCCTGCGCGTACGAGAAAAATCAAGGTTATGCACTGCGCGTAAATTTGCGATG
>Ga0208974_1000515_pt1 | contig 15823 bp, 35 predicted proteins | sample GreLakmeER15MSRF_FD_187699 | JGI IMG/M metagenome (GOLD analysis project Ga0208974, IMG submission 187699) | Freshwater lentic microbial communities from great Laurentian Lakes, MI, USA - Great Lakes metaG ER15MSRF (SPAdes) | ecosystem: Environmental > Aquatic > Freshwater > Lake | place: Great... | reverse complement strand
AGGAACGCTGGATCTGATAGACCAAAAAATCCTTGGATTTTAACTCCATGGGATACTTGGGAAAGAAACCCTTATTATTCTGGACCAGAAGCCCCACACCCAGAGTATCCAGATTTCGACTCTAAGGACAATGACAATGACCAATAATGACAATGAAAAATTCAACTTCATGGTCAATGAACGCAATGCCTCAGGATTCTTCATTAACTTTGACAATGGTTATTCCGTTTCAGTTCAATGGGGTCCTGGGTGCTATTGCAGTAACAATGATGCGCCCTACACATCCAAGAACCTTGGGAGTATGACAGCAGAAATTGCTGTTTTATACGATTCTAAGATTGTTGGCGATGTCATGCCATACCGCACATCCGAACAAGTGGCGACAACCATATATAATGTGTCACAGCGAAGGAGGCCTTATGAGGGAGAAGATAGAAAAGAGTTTGAAGAAAGCCAAGAATCGGCTTGATTCTTGGTTCAAAGATGGCGACTGTGACGATCAAGCCACAGAAGATTGGCTTATGGGAGTCATACATGGCCTCGAAGTAGCATTGCTGGCAACTAAGGGGGAAAATGATTGAGTTTTTCTTGGTGTTTACCATGATTAACACGGTCTTTATGATAGCATCAGCATTTTTGTTTGTGTATATCATGGAGATAAAAGATTAGAGTGATATTTTTGGGTAAGAAGCTAATATTGACTTTAGAGTTAAGGTAACAACAAACTAAGGAGATAGCCATGACAGCGATAAAAGAAAAACCAGTATCTGAAAAGGTGTCGAAGCCTACTGACCAACAGATTCTTGGGCTTTTGTATACTCAAGTTGTAAAACCCAATGATGTAATCAAAGAAGTTGTGGTCAATATCTATGAAAATAAATATAGGATCAACATATGGACTGAGGTTTACCATGCCTTCATACCGAATGCTGGTAAGATATCCCAGAGTTACTTCTGCGTGTTTGATAAAGAAGGTCTGACAATAAGGAGTTAAGTGATGAAAATGTATCATGTAACTTGGGCAATTGAGGTAGACGCCGACAATGTCACCGATGCTGCCATGCAAGCTCGCATGACATTGCTTAATCCTCATTGTGAGGCATTGAATTTCAAGGTTTTCAATTATGACGAGTATGCCGCCAAAGGTGTGTCCAAGGCAAAGTCCAAGAATATAGATTTATCAGATATAGACTTTTGCAAACATCTATGGCGGCACGAATAAATCCATGTTAAACTAATATAGCCTCATATGAAAGAGGCTATATTTTTCTAGAAAGGAAGGCCAATGAAAAGTCTTATTGTAGTACTGGGATTGCTGATTCCAGGCGTTTCCTTTGGTGGAGACGGAATTGTCAGCAGAATAGTCAACGGAACCAGCAACCAAGTTTGCACCAGTTTTGTTGACGAGGTTAGAATCGAGAAGAGGCCGGTATGTGTGTGTGTCAATGGCTGCCTAAGAACAGGATGCCAAGATGTCGCTGTAACATATCGCAAGAAGATCTGGATTGAAAAAGTCCCGACTATTGAGTGTGTGGCCAAGACCTTGACCGTGACCGAGTGTCAATGCATCAATGGGTGCTTAACTCCAGTCAGCAGGCAAGTGGTGGTTAACCAGCCAGTAGTAACAGGTTATACGGACAAGATCATCCGTTGCGGCATTCCGCATAAAGTATGCGAACAGTCCGTAACAAAGTCTTTCGAACCGCCGATTGCCAATTAGGCGGCTCGGAGAAGGAAGGGCGGGGCCACCCGCCCTTTTTTTACGCACATAGGATTGATTATATGCAAATACAAGACAAAATAATGTTGATCTTATTCATGTACATTATTTTTATGATTATATTAGATTTGTTATTGACAAAAAATGGCTCATCAGTATGATTGCTTGAAATTTGGCGTTGCTTGGAGGTTTCGCCAACAAAGGTACTTACTATCAAAGGAGTGATCTGTGCGCAAGATATTATACATTCATTCGGACGCAACTAAGAACCTGACGAAACACAATATATTCACTGCGAATAATCAGCTTGATGCCTATGGTTTATTGTTGGACATCCTGGAAAATGAAGTCGATGAGGGCGATAAGGCATTCACCGACAAAGAGATTAAAAGATTCTTTTCTGAAGACATTGCTGATCTCAAGGGCGAAAGCTTGTCGATCATTGACTGGAATGGTCGTGGTTGCCCAGTCGAACATGCTAACAAACATTTTAAAGAAACAGTATTTACAAAAAAGTAATCTGTAGTAGTCTGTAAGCAGAATCCCGCAGTTAACACATTTATTTTTGGGCGACTTATTTGTGATAGCTGTGGGGTTTTTTATTTCACATCGAACATAAATACAGCATGGAATCATTAGCTGTTTTGGTTATGATCATTTTCTTTTCACTGTTAGCCTGTGGTCCAATGGTGTGGGCGATATCACTATTTGTCCCAGTGTGGCTTGGAAAGTTTCTAGCTGGCCTGGTATTGGTGTTTGGTATCTGGTGGTTAAGCTTGCCAATAGGCCCAGCCAGGTTATTCAGCGTGCCGACACTTATCATTTGTATTCGTGTACTTCAAAAGTAGTTAAACCTTAAAGATAGACTTAAGCCATTCCCAGAATGTGCGTTTGGGCATGTCGTCTTGCTTCTCGGCAGATGTAGTACACTGGACTGGTACTGGTATTGGTATAAAAGATTCCTCAATTGGTTTGCCTAGGTTCTTTTCTTTTTCCCAAAACTCACAATGCAACTTTTCGTTGTTTTTCCTACTGGCAATCTTATCGTCCTTTTTTTTCTTTTCTTTACGAATCTTGCTAACCAATTCTTGTTTATTCTTATCCAGAGGTTGTTTTTTTTCTGGTCGTGTATACTTTTTCTTTTTCATGTTTGAATCTCCTGGTGGTTTTTTTCACCAATTATCTATGGCAAAAAGCAAAAAAAAATATAAACATTTGATTTACAAATTGTAAAGATGAGTAAGATGAGTATATGGGGTTGAAATCGATATGTTAACTAGAAAGGAACCATCGTGCGTAATAAAGTCGGAAGGCCTAAGGGCCAGTCTATATTTCTGAAGGGCAAGATAAATCGTATCATTGTCTCTTTGATCCGCACTTGCGGAGGACTAACGGCTTGCCGTGACAAGATGTTAATTGAGGGCGTACAGCTTACCCCAGGTAAGCCCAAGGAAAGACTTATGGTAAGTATGCCAACCCTCGTTAAAGTTGCCCAACAAGCGAAAATCAAGCTTCGCCCTGGGCGTAAAGTTTCCGTAGCAATTTAACTTTCCATAAGGCGCTGGTATTCATCAGAAAGCTCTTGGAGCCGCCCAATGATTTCAACGCCACTGATGCCTAATTCTTTTAAGCGTTTCTTGAGGTATTCCTCCCTTGTCAGTTCGCCTTCCATGAGGAACCTGTCTCCCTTCCCAGATCGCAGTTCTACGATTGGGATATTGGTTCCATCTTGGCTGACCATGTGTTTGCGATAGATCGATACACTAGCCGACCCTTCACTGGCATTTAGGTGTACCATGTCGCCGCCACCATCCAACACGGCTGTTAGTACCGCCATATCTTCATCATTGCCAGCTTTCATAAGCTTGTTCATCAGTTCCATTGGAATGATGTACACTCTCCCATTCTGGCAATCCAATGTTGCTTCTAAATCTTGTCTTATCATTTGCAGTTCTCCTTTAATGACACTATTAGGTTGTATCCCAAAAATATCATCGACATAATTGGTGTTACTTTCTTATTCGTTACAAGTAAGGTAAAAATTCAAAACAATAAAAAGATTTTTTACTTTTTTCGTAAACAACTGATATCAAAGGACTTATGTCCGATGATATTTTTGGGATGTAAACCAATATTGTTTATGTAAGGATGAACTCTTCGTCCTAATTTTAAAAGGGGATTAAAATGGATGAGCATTTGGAAATGGAATACGAAGATAGAAACGGTGATTGCGATGACGAATTCAATGAAGACTTTTTTGATGATGAAGACTTCTTTGATGATGACTATGATGGTGATGGCTTTCCAATGATTAGGGCGGCGTAGCCAAATTGTTGGCAGTAAACATATATAAGTTCAATAAACAAGGGAGAACGATATGAAGAATTTTAACGAATGGCTTTCTGAAAAAGTGAGCAATAGGTCAACAGGCGAATTCCACTACGATCTGGATGAGAAATTGGTCAACGGCAAATATTACAGCGGCGAAATAGTCGTCAACTTACCGCATCAAGGCAGTGCAAACGACATGGACTATGCGTTTAAGTTGGTTGGGTTTAACAACCTTGTTGTCTCTGATGAAGATGGCAACACCAGTCCAGTTGAGGACACAGCCACACAACAAATGGTTTTTAATGCCATGAAGGATGACGATCGTTTCAATAATAAGTCACAAGAAGTCTTTGCTGACATACATGGTCAAAATACAGAGGTTGACCCCGAAACCGGATTCACCCACTAAAAATAAATGAATTCATGAACCCAGGCTGAAAGGCTTGGGTTTTTTCGTTTGTCCCGCCCAGTGTACTACATCTCAATCCAATTCGACTATCAAGCTCATATATAAGTCATGGAATTCAAGAAGTTTATCAAGGCATCAGCGCTCAAAGACAAGATCAAGTTTGTCAAGCGGATGCTCATGCAGATTTTCAGTAAAGAAGGAGCAATAAGCGAAGGCAAAGCTGCCAAGGAAGACACTCTTGTGTTTTGGAATGATAAGAAATTCATTTCTTGGCTTAAGAGCTTAGGCGTTGATGCCACCCAGGGAAAGACTCCAGAGTACAAGGATGGTGGTGTTGGCAGGGCATATCTTACAAACAATTTCGCCGTCAAGTTCACCGACAATTCAGTTGAGGCCAATGTGGCAAATATGTTGGTTGACAACAAGGATGCTCCAGCGAAAGTTTATGGGGTCTACAAAATACCAAAAAGCCATGTCTATGCCATAGTCAGCGATAAGTATGATATGGATTTTCCCGACACCCTTGGCCATGCCAGTGACCTTCTTATGGCCTATGTGGACGAAGTTGGCTTGGATGATTATCCAGATTCAGATGCTGAAAGAATGGAGATAGCCAAGAAGGTGGTTAAGAGCCAGAATGAGATGCCATTCTTGGTTCCATTTGTCAAGGAAGTGATCGAATCTCTATTCAAGCTTTATAAGTCAACTGGGTTCTTCCATGATGATGCCATGCCACAAAATTTGGGCATGTCTCAAACTGGTGACATTATGGTTGCAGACTTGGGACCTAATCAGCCTGGTGGTTTTGACCCCAAGAAAAAATTAGCAGACATTGCAGCCAAGAGAGAGAAGCTTGGCTTGGGTAAGAAAGAGTTTATCTAAATCAATTTGCCTGTATTCTTGCTGTAAAGCCACTTACCACTATCTGAACAGAAGTTTCCACCATTGCGCACCTTAAAGACCATTACATCTTCTGGGATGTGCGTAATCACTTCATCCATGTCATCAAAGAAGAACTTGATGTTTTTCTCACGGATAACATCCGCTTTCTCTTTGAAGCTATTGACTAGGATGACCTCGTCGAATTTAACTCCAAACTTTTTAACATCATTCTCTGCTATCTCTTTGTTGTCACGGTAGGTGATTATGTACACCTTGCCATCCCACTTAGAGGTTAGCGCACGAAAGAATTCTGGGGCATCGGTTATAGTACCATCTAAGTCAATTCCAATGTTCATCTTAACTCCACAGTCAAATATTGATTTTAAAATTTCTGTCATCTCACGGATGTGTTCTTTTTTAATTTTCATCAATTAGTCTAGCGCACATTATATGCTCTCCTTATTTTCTGAAAGCCAAACCACCGGCTCCCCTTGGTCATGGGCTTGATCTTGGATATCATCAATCATGCTGATGATACCCTCGATTTTGTTCCGTTCTTTGGGGTTTTTAAAATGCAATTTAATCAAACATAGTTTTTGCTGGGCCAACAAAGACCAGTCAATGTCAATGTCAAATTTAGACACAATGTTCATCCTTCGTGTAATGGTTGTTCAAATGAATACTTACTCATCTTCATCGTCTTCATCATCTTCTGCTTTGAAATCAATTCCTGTTGTTTCTTCGCCATCGACTCTTTCCATGCACCAAGATGAAGTAGATGCCTTCATGTTTTCTAGGTCATAGGTTACATCATCACCATACTCAGTACCATCACCAGCACCTGAGTAGTTGTAAGCATCGTCTGCCCATTTTTGTATCTCCATCTCTAGGCCATAAATTCCTTCTTTTCTCTCAGCGGGTTTGAGTTGTTTTTGGTCTTTTTTTTCTACTATGAAAACATCTAAGTACCCCTCATCATTCCCGCCTCTGAAATTAAGCGTGATTGATTTCACGCCTAGTTCAACGGCTCTGTTGAAAATAGCTTTTGGTAAATTGATAGGACTTAATTCAGACGACATAGACTTCTCCTTTGTGAAATTTTAGGATGAAACATTCACCCTTACATAAGTAATATTGACAAGCACCCCAAAAATATCATTCGCCAACTTTCATTTCAACTTCAATTCTCTTTTTGGCAACACGGAGCATCCAGCCCTCCGGGTTTTTGCCAAGGTTTCCAAGCCAGTCTTGAACTGTGGGTATGAAGCCACAATCTTCCTCCACATGCTGTTCAGCAATGAATTTGACTGGGACTTTTTTATTGTCGCTGTTCAGCATCGTGTGACCGAATTTTTGAATCGCCCACTCCACACCAGCGGAATGATGCCTCAAGGCTCTGTGCGTCCAATTTCCTGTGAAGCTTTTGGTTTCATCAAACCAATTGTGAACTTCAATATAGTCTTCGGCTGTGCCACCAAACCTTTTGGCGCTGCTAATTGCGTGATGATATGGCGTCATGTTTGCTCCTTTGTTTGTTTGATCTATCAACAATATTGGCTTCCATCCCAAAAATATCATCTGTGCAGCGCTTGTGCAGCACTTGGCCGGTAGTGGTGTGTCACTTCCAAGTAAAACTTGTGCGACAACTAACGATGCCGTGAGACTTCCAGGTGAAACTTGTGCATCGCTTGGTCAGATACTGTGAAGTATTTTTACTCGTTCTTAAGCTTCCAAATATCGCCAACCAGTTTTTTTGCAATGTTCACCTGGGCTTGCAACGATTGATCCGAAATTGATTTGGCATTGGATACAGCATTAGAAAGAATCTCTAATTGTTCAAGCAACTCTGGGGATGCTGTTAGCAATTGTTTAATGTAGGGGCTGGTTGACTCAGGAATCCAAGCCAGTGCGCTCTCATAAGCCTGCTTCTCGCAATCATTGCACATATTACACTTACAATCAGTCACCTTCCAGCAAATGGAATTGACAACGATTTCCCAATCGGGTGTGAGGTATATGGTTGTTGCGTTACCTGAAGAAAACTTTCTTTCATCATTGTTCCTTTTGACATCAGTTTGGGGCCAGTGCTTTTCAGCTACAGTCTCTTCCCAACAAAATGCCCCGCATTCGGTGCATTCTCCAGAAGGAAATATGTCGCCTGGAGCCATTCTCATGCGAATGTCTTGAGCATCGTTCATTTCCCCTTCTTTCCAACCGCAATTATCACAATAGTGTTTCATGTGTATCTCCTAATGTTTTGTTCAGCCTTATACCGCAATATTGGCTTGATCCCCAAAAATATCATGTTAATCAAACCAGCAGTAAAGTTGTGTGCCTACGCTTCCTTTTAACTCATCGGCTCTTTTGAAGAACCTTTTGAAGCTGGTCCATTCTTCTTCTGTGCAGTTCCTAGAAAGCTCTACACCTTCAATGCTTATTCGATAATCACTCCTTGACAAGTCCACTGCATAACCATGAACTGTGAAGTCTGGATTTTGTTTAACAAACGAATAGATGTCGCCAACACTTGGAGCCAAGTTTTGTTTTTCATGGCTATCTACAAAGTTGTTGCCGAAAAGATCGTCAAGCTGTGAAAGCTTAATGCCCTTGAATGGTGCGATGTCACCATCCGATTCATAATCAGATTTTGTGATGCCCAGTATGGCATCACGAAGCTTTTGGTCGGTATTGAGTTTTTTCATTGTTTTCATGGTATTCTCCTTAAAGGTTTGCTGCATCTTCAATGTTTTCATTGGCAATAGCTACAAGATCAGCACCATGCTTCTTGCGTAGCTCTTGCCCAATTTGTGGTGTGTATACGACCTTGTAGATCGTCCATTCGGCAAATTTATGGTCGGCAAGCTTGACAAGAGTCTTGGTCTTTGTCATCCGCTTGAGTTTCTGGATGTGTTCATGCTTTTCCAATAGATTACCTACGACTATCTCTTCGTCCATTGGCATCCCATTGGGGAAATACTCAGATGGGATTGGCGGAAGGCTATTACAGAAAGCAAAGAACTTTTGTTCAGTCGATTTATCATCAAAGTAATAGTTGTTGCTGCCACCACTACCATTGTTGTGAATGCTTGCAGCTTTCTTTCCATCGATCCATAGGTCTGCTTCAAAAGCAGTAGTCTCCCTAGACATCATCTTACTGACCTTGATTTTTTTAAGTTCAATCTTCATATCAAACCCCTTATTGTTTTCGGGTGAGACATTCACCCTTACATGAGCAGTATTAGCATCATACCCAAAAATATCATCGTGTATAAAGATTAACCATCTTACCCAAATATCCTGGACCATGGATGCAATGCCAGGCCCAGTGTACTACATCTGTGGCCCAGGCGGCGCTTTCCTGGTCGATGATATTTTTGGGGATCAAGCCAATACTGCTTATGTGACAACAACAAACACCAAGAAAGGATGATGATGTTATGGGAGCTAGTGGAATTACTCATGCTTTTGATGGAAAAGACACAAAAGCTGATATTGAAAGAAAGTTCAGAGAGATGAGCGATGAAGCTGCGTATGCTCGTGGCCATGAATACTCTGGAAGCTGGAATATGTTTAGTGGGGTATCGTTCCCAAATACTGATGTTTTTGATTCTCGTAGAATGGCAGAGAATTGGATTTACCAAAATTCTCAAAAAAGAGGTGATGCCCTTTGCGTAAGATTCAAAGGTGTAAAAAAGATTCTTGTTTCCACTCCAACCTTTGGTGGCAAAAAACCAGAACCACATGGTCATTACAAAGGAAGTTTTACCTTTCAACCAAATGGTAATCAAAATTTAGACTTATCTGAAAAGACTATTCTCTATACAAAAATTGATGATAAAACCCATGTTGGTTATCGTCAGCCAAAACCCACAATAATTGAACCAGCAGATCAATTGACAAAAGAGGAAGCAGAAACAGCTTTAGAGTTGTATAAAAAATATCGTGATTTGTATAATCGTTATGATGCCATGTCTCATCGTTGGCCAGAATGGGGCTTTTCCGATGCAACCATTGAACAAATATGGGAAGCAAATGAAAATTACAGAACTGCCCAAATTGCTTGGTATAAATTTGAAAAAACTATAGTTGAGAAGCTTTGGAAAACAGAGGATGAACCTTACGAAGCTTGGATCATGGGTGGGTGGGCTGCGGATTAGATGATATTTTTGGGGAGCTTGCCAATATTGTTTTAGAACTGAAACCAATATCTTTTTAGAAAAGGTGACTTATGAACAATGAAATCTTAGCTGAAAAGTTTGGCAAACTTCCCTTTGCTTTCTCCGATGACAAAGACATAAGGGTTTTGTCGAATGAAATTTTAGCCGGTAAATTTTGCAATGTAATTGAGCTTCTTCAACAAGAAATTCATACACATCAAGCTTGTGACAATTGGATAAAATCAGATGTCATTTTTTCTTACTTGAAAAAATTGAAATCTTCCATGAAAGTTTAAGATGATATTTTTGGGGATGATGCCAATATTGTTTATGTAAGGACCAATGTTTTTAAGGAGATTTTAAAATGGCAGAGATAGATGGACGAGAGGTAGAGATCGGAGACTGGGTCGTGTTTAAGTGCGACACAGAGAACGAAGGTAAGGTCTACGACATAGATGGAGATACGCTTTACTTAGAAGCTGGAGAAGACTGTTTGTTTAAAGGCGATTACATAGGCGGACAAGAAAAAACACAACAAGCCGCAAGCGACTGTTCTTTCTTGGATGACGATTGTGAAATAGATAACGACCCTGATATCGAAGACGATGATTTCGATGATGAAGATGATGATGATGATTACGATGACATCGACGATGATTAAGACACCAACAAAAGAAACAGGAGAGAAACAATGCTGATGCCATACAAAGTATCATTGCGTGAGGACAAAGGCGATACAAAGCTTACATTGCTTTTCTATTGCCTCGCAGAAGACGCAGACCATGCGGAAGAACAAGCGATGAAAGCTTATCCTAATGGCTGGTTGGAAACAATTTGGGAATGCGATGATGAAGAATACCAATACTTTACGAGGAATACCAATGATTGATATAAAGATTGATAAAGACAAGTGGATGAAATCTGAGGAAGTTGAACTAAACCATTCTCTTGAAGATGCCATTGATAGGAATCTTCCATCTATCAAGTGCAAAACCATTGTTGTCGATAATAAAATACTTATCGGCGCTGATGGCTATGGAGAAAAGTGCAGTCTTGATGCCTATCCAATTATGATTGAAAATTGCGAGGGCAAATTTCGGGTCATCATCTGGGGCGATATAAACCAAGAAGATCCAACCCACATGATCAATCTCGATGGCGCCAAGGAATCATGCAGACTTGAAGAAATCGTTTAAACCCAGTTGCAATGATATTTTTGGGGATGATGCCAATATTGTTTATGTAAGGGTGAATAGTTTGCCCGATCAATTTAAGAGGGATTAAAAATGATAAAGTTGAATACAATTACTGAGATCAAACAAGCTGTCGATAATGGCGATAAAGTGTACTGCGGTAACGACTTATATCAAGTTGTCAAAGATAGCATTGGGCAGTACCTCATACTTTGCGCTTCTACAAACTACTGCATTGGATTGCATGGGATGAAAGGAACCAAGTACGAAAATGCACTCAATGGAGAAAACTTCTACACAAGGAATAGTTTGTAAAAAATAAAACTATTTTTGAAATTTTACTTAACCAGGAACGAATAACAATTGTCAACCATAACCAAGGAGAATGAAATGACTGCGATCAAGAAGAACAAGGTGGTGACCAGAGGGAAGTCCTCCGTATGGGATGTGCGAATCCTTTGCACCGAATATGACGGCGGGGCGCTGACGGATGTGTTTGACGGCTGCGTCGAAGGACCGCACACCGGAGTGTTCGATTTCAGAACCGAACAAGTCAAGAGGAAGAGAAAGTCGTGGAGCAAGGAAACCATTAAGTTGTTCGGGGAGTTCGACTTCTACGAGCATAAGTTCCTCTTGATCAAGTCAGACAACAGCCAATTTTTCAACTGCGACGGGTACGATATGTCGGGAGTCGAGTGGCTCCTACAGGTAGCCAACGATAAAAAGATGTACGGTCCCGCTGACAGCTTCTTTCGGAGCATCATAGAGACAGAGGAGAGACTCCTGCGTCTCGTCACGCAAAAAACCAAGATCGACACGGACTGGGACCACTGGCTTTCTTTGTAACAATTGTCAACTTTAACCAAGGAGAATGAAATGACTAATTTTGTAAATCTTACGCCTCATCCGATAACCATTAGAAAAGATGGCATTGATACCACCTTCCAGCCATCTGGGAAGGTAGCCAGAGTTAATGAAATGGCAAATGATGTTGAAAGAGAAATTGATGGCATTCCTATTCTTAGGAAAAGCAAGTTCACTGATATCATTGATCTTCCAGAAGCAGAAGATGGAACGGCCTTCATTGTATCCGGCATGGTCGCTGATCGTATTTCAAGATCAGATGTCTTTGCACCAGGAACTGGGCCAAAAGACGAGGCCATCAGGAATGATAAAGGCCACATAATCGCCGTAAAGTTTTTGAAATCAACACTTTAAGTTTTATGTTCCAGTTTGGACACTCGGCCGGGCGACGAGTTTATCGCCCACAATGAAAGGGTTTTGTGATGGGAAAGAAATTGACTGTATCCTTGACGAACAGGAGGCCAGTCACTGTTGACTGCGACACTTGGCCGATCATAGCTTCCGCAAAGGACTGGGATAACGAATATGAGTTCCAAGCTAATGAAACTTGGAAACTGATTGTAAGACAGTGTTTCAATGAAGGTGACGACAGGTGTATAGTCTATGGAATATTCGACACCGCCCACCAAGGAAAATCAAGCAAGCGTGGCGGCAAGATAGTTGATAATATTGATGCTGTTCCAGCAGCAGTCAAAGAAGTGGCAGAGTACCTTGGATTTGACTTGGAGCTTGCCGACAGGTGTATCTCCAATTTGCCAGACGAAGAAATTTAAAAAAGTTCCATCTTAAGGAAGAAGGCTTGGAAAAATCCCAAGCTTTCTTCCTTTTTAAATTCAACTTAACCAGGAGCGAATAACAAACGGCTCCCAGTGTACTACATCTGTCCCCAGTTGGCCCAGGTGCCTGGCTTGCCGATGATATTTTTGGGGATCAATCCAATACTGTGGTGTGTGGTAAGTAACTTTTAAAAAGGAGAATGAAATATGAGTAAGTTTGAAGCAGTAGAAAATGCGGTAAAAGATGCTAAACTAGTTGCATTCGACGGATGCCACAAAATCTATGTGGCGATGGATAGCCACTCTGCCAAACAGCTTAAGGGTAACGGATACACTGTCCTTAAAGACGACCCAATCACCATGCTTAAGGCAGTAATCAAATGGTACAAAGAATCATGCGGACTTAGATTCGTGAAAGGCATTAGTCATAACAGTGTTAACCCTAACCTCGGATTCGTAGACCTCATCCCGCAGTTCGAGCGAGATGAAGACGATGAGGAAAATGAAGAAGACGACGATGAGGATGATGAATTAGAAACATTGGAATAAAAGGGGGTGCGAAATGAGCGAAACATTGTTTGCTAGAAGAAGAAGACTTTTGAACCAAGCTAGGGAAATCATGGATAGCCATGGATTAAAATCATGGAAGCTTGTCATGGACAATGCCAAAAGAAGACTTGGTTGTTGCAATTACAGAAAAAACACAATTGCAATGTCAAAAAGACACCTTGAGATTAGTCAAGAAAGCGAAATAATCGACACAGTATTGCATGAGGTTGCTCATGCCTTGGTTGGTCCAAATCATGGTCATGATAGAATCTGGATGTCAATGTGTGTAAAGATAGGTGCAAAACCTAAACGCTGTAAGTCTGTAAATGAAGACTTCCATGAAGACGCTCCATTTGTTGCTGAGTGTAATATGTGTAAAAAAAAGTGGCAGCGTTACCGCAAGCCACCAGCAAACAGCTTCTACAGATGCCCAACTTGTAGATGCTTCATATCTTTTGTAAGACAATGATATTTTTGGGGATGAAGCCAATATTGTTTATGTGTGGTAAGTAACTTTCAAAAAGGAGAATGCTATGAACGCCAACCAAAAAGAATTCTTGAGTGATATTGCTGAAAAAAACACGATTGAATATGCAATTGAAAATGGAAAGATTCAACTGCTAAAAAAGTTAATCGGGGAAGGAGCAGAGATAGGCGATGACGATGTTGAATTTGCGGCAGAACATGGTCATCTCGAGATCGTGAAATGCCTGGTCGGGAAAGGCGCAAAGATAAACAAGTATGCTCTTTATTTTGCGGCAGAAAATGGCAATCTTGAAATGGTAAAATTCTTGGTTGAAAAAGGCGCAGATATAAACTATGGCGCTGTTTCAGGTGCGGCATCAGGTGGCAATCTCAAGATCGTAAAATACTTAGTCGGGAAAGGCGCAGAGATAGGCGATGATGCTGTTGAATTTGCGGCATATGAAGGTGGCAATCTCGAGATGGTGAAATATCTGGTCGGGAAAAACGCAGTGATAGGCGATAAGGCTGTTTCAAATGCGGCAAAAAATGGCCATCTTAACATTGTAAAATACTTAGTCGAAAAAGGCGCAAAGATAGGTAATGCTATTTCAAATGCAGCAGAAAGTGGCAATCTCGAAATGGTAAAATTCTTGGTCGGGAAAGGCGCAGAGATAGGCGATGATGCTGTTTCAGGTGCGGCATCAGGTGGCAATCTCAAGATCGTAAAATACTTAATCGAAAAAGGCGCAAATATAGGCGATGACGCTGTTTATTACGCAGCAAGAAATGGCCATCTTAACATTGTAAAATACTTAGTCGAAAAAGGCGCAGAAATAGGTAATGCTGTTCCATATGCAGCGATACATGGCCATCTTGAAATGGTAAAATACCTAGTCGAAAAAGGCGCAGAAATAGATAATGCTGTTTTACTTGCAAGGATAATGGGCCATCTTGAAATTGTAAAATTTCTTGGTCCAAGACAATGATATTTTTGGGGATGAAGCCAATATTGTTTATGTGTGGTAAGTAACTTTCAAAAAGGAGAATGAATGATGCTTGATATGACCGAAGATGAGTTTTACTCAAAGTTTGAAATGGTTGAAAATCACCTAGACGAAGATGCAGAATTAGATGGGTGTATGTTTGAAACCTATGGGGAAGAATTAGAATACATCAAGTCTCTTGATGGAACGAAAAGGGTCTGGACTTTCCTTGAAGGCGATGAAGGTAATCAGTATTTTATGACAGGGATGCGCCTTGTGAACCGCATTGGGTACTTTGTAACTAAGGAACCTTACACCGAAGAATACGAAGTTGCCCTATACTCCCCCACAAAGGAAAATGAATAATGAGAAGGTCGTTAACTGAAAGCCAGTTTGAATCTAGGTTCACCTTAGTACCAAACCATATTAGAAATGACACAGGCTGGGAAGTAGATGGCAAGTGTTGTCTCTATGAAACATACGGAAAAGATTTGGATTATATTGTATCTATCGCTGACACCCACACTGTCTGGACTTATGTAGGAAGTGATGAAGGTACTTACCTCTTATCTGGAGTGCATCTCTTTAACCGCATTGGGTACTTGGTATCTAAGGAAAAGTATAGGTTTTTGTACGAGGTGAAGATAGACGGCATAAATGAATAGCAATGTATAAAACAACAAATTTTTTGAAAGGGTTTCACAATGGATAGTGATTACAATGGTTGGTCAAACAAAGCTACTTGGTTGGTAAACAACTGGTTTAAGCCAGAGTCGCTATCAGATGTCAAAAACGCAATGTACCAGCTTGAAGCTGAAATAGAAAAGGCTTCACCATTGCTTAGGGAATTTCTTGAAACTAATGTTGACTGGGATGAATTGGAAGAACACTTTCCAGATGATGATATTGAAGAATAACAATGTACAGGGCCTGTAACTCATTGGATAGAGTTCCGAACTCATAATTCGGCAGACAGGGTTCGATTCCCTGCTGGCCCATATGATCCCGAAATTGATTTCGTGATCATCAACAATATGCCTTTAAAAAAGCAGTTCAGCATAACACAAAGGAGACTTAAGTGATTAACGAAGAAGAAATTAAACATCTTCAAAAGTTGAGCAAAAGCGATCTTTCTCGAATCATATCCAAACAAAATAATGACGAACTGAATGGATTGCGTGAGGAAATTCAAAGATTGCGTAATGAAATCGAAAAACTTAAAGCGTCTCTTGTCTCTGGGACAAATTAAGTGTAACATTTGCGATGTTGACTCGTAGTCTTAAATGTGAATATTCGTGCTGTGCAGTCACTGTGAAGCCCATATTGTCCATGTTTGTGGTCATAATGGGCAATATGCATTTATACTGTGCAGCCATTGTGAAGCCCATATTGTTCATGCCCATGGTCACAATGTGCGATAGACATTTATACTGTGAGACATTACCATGACTAGGCGCTCCAGGCTGTGCATCGTTAATGCCAATCCTGTGCAGC
>Ga0208974_1000514_pt1 | contig 15855 bp, 24 predicted proteins | sample GreLakmeER15MSRF_FD_187699 | JGI IMG/M metagenome (GOLD analysis project Ga0208974, IMG submission 187699) | Freshwater lentic microbial communities from great Laurentian Lakes, MI, USA - Great Lakes metaG ER15MSRF (SPAdes) | ecosystem: Environmental > Aquatic > Freshwater > Lake | place: Great... | reverse complement strand
GTGTTGAATTTAATGTTGACTACTCAGGCACGGTTACTTACACACAGACCTGCACATGGATTACGGCAGCACAAATATTGACATGGCTAGGTATCGCTACCGCGACCGCTGACGACACAACATTCGTGACACAATGCGCAAGCGCTGCAAACAATTTCATTTATCGCAGACGACAAGAATGTGGCTATCACGACAGTCTCACAACTTCGCCCGGGGGCGATGTCACGCTAGGCACGATCATGTATGGTGGCGCTTTGTACCGCCAGCGCGGTGGAATATCTGATTTTGCATCATTTGATGGCATGTCTCAAGGCTCGACTAATGGACTTTCGCCACTGGTTAAACAGTTGATCGGTGTTGACAGACCACAGGTTGCCTGATGGCAGCGCAAACATACAACGATCTATTTAACACTGCAATTAACACGCTTGCCACAACACTAAACGCAGTCTCGGGCTTGGTTTGTGTGACAGACCCACGATCAGTACAACCTCCCTGCATACTGCTAGATGCAATGTCGTTTACTGCGTTTAATAGCAACATAGTTGACATGTCAATTCCAGTGACCGTTATAAGTCTCGGGCCTAGCAACGCTGACGCATACCGCAACGCACTAAACATTGCAGCCAAAGTATTGGCAGCCAAAGTTGCGGTCACTGACGGCAGACCAACCACACTGACAATCGGCGGTGTCGACTACCCTGCACTATCGTTAAACATACAAATGAAAGCATCAACAACATGAGCAAATATCTAGTTACCAGTGATCGACTTATGTGGGCGCGTGACACAGTTATTGATACAGCCGATTTAGAGCATTCAAACATTGATGTGCTGGTCGCTGGCGGTCACATATCCCCACACAAGCCCACAAAATCTGTTAAAACTAAAGATACAGAAACAGAAAAGGACTAACACAAAATGGCCACTTCCGTCTACCTCAGCCAACCGAGCCTAGTAATAAATGCCGTCGACCTCCAAGATCAGTGCACTAGCGCCACAATTAACTATGTGTTAGAGCAACTTGAAACCACAGCGTTTGGTGACAGCGCGCGCAAATATGGTGCGTCAACAGTGACATCTTTGCAAAACAACAGCATTGAAGTTGAGTTGTACCAGTCGTATGCAGCATCGGAAACTGAAGCAACAATTTACGGTCTTGTCGGTATCCAAACAACGCTGGTTTTAAAACCAACATCTGCTGCAGTTGGTGCAACAAACCCTAGTTACACATTGACTGGCGCATACTTGTCAGCGCATACACCAATTAATGCATCACTTGGCGAATTGTCAACAATCACACTGACCTTTACTGGCGGCGTATTGACTAAAGCGGTCGCATGATCGCGCGGCACTGGCCGCTGAGAACTAACAACGCAAGACCAACCGGGAAGGTACACGCATGAAAATAAAAATAAAAGTTGACATGAATGACGGCGAGCCAGCATTCGAGTTAACAACAAACCTATTTGTAGTCTGCGAATGGGAACGCATAGAAGATCGCAAAGTTGCTGACAATAAAGGCATCGGCTACAGCGACTTATGTTGCTGGGCATATTTAATATTAAAAATGCGCGGTGACACACTGCCAGTGGACTGGCGCAAATGGGTTAAAGCAAACCCAATGATGGAAATATCAGGTGTAGATGAGACAGTGGGAAACCCTACGGGGTTGGCACTTACCGAAGGCAGTTAGCAGAAATGCTCGTGTCGTTAGGGTGGTGGCCAACCCAAATACCATTTGAAGCGCGCGACCTCGCAACCGTTGCATACATTGTACAAAAGCAACAACAATGACAACGACTGCACGCATTGAAGTTGTCGGTGTTAAAGACACAATTAATCAATTAAACAAACTTGACAAAGAACTTGCCAAAGAATTTAAGGCATCGGCAACACAAATTGCACAGCCAGCAATGAACGCTGCTAAAAACATGTACACAAAAGTACCGCTATCTGGATTGTCGCGTAATTGGAAATCACAGAAACGCACACCACCGCAAAGCATTAAAGGCTTTGATGTGTCACGCGCTAAAGCAGGTGTGCAAATGAAATTCGACACTAGGCGTAACGCTGTTGGCGTAATTCTTATTATCCAAAAAGATCAGGCTGCAGCAATCTTTGAAACTGCAGGTCGAGCAAACGCAAACCGATTAAGCAACAATCTTGACCCTGTGCGCCCGGGTCGCACTCGACTTATTGGGCCTGCGGTATATTCGGCGCGTAGAGGCATTGAGCGTGAAATGAAAAGTGTGATTGCTGAAGCGTCGCGCACAGTGCAGAAAGGTTTGTAATGGCATTATCTATACCAATTATTTCTGAGTATGACGGCAAAGGCATTTCTAAAGCAATTGCAGAGTTTAAACAATTAGAAACTGCAGGCGAAAAAGCTCAGTTTGCTATTAAAAAGGCAGCGCTACCAGCAGCAGCCGCGCTTGCAGGTTTGGCGGCAGCAGCAGGCCCAGCGATCATGGCAGCGTCAGACTTAGAGGAAAACTTAAGCAAAGTTAATGTTGTGTTTGGTGAAGGCGCTGCAAGCATTGAAAATTTTGCTAAAACGGCAGCAATTTCTTTAGGCCAATCACAAAATGCAGTCTTGCAAGCCGCAGGCACATTCGGCACATTTGGCAAAGCAGCAGGATTATCTGGCGAAGATTTGGCAACATTTAGCAATGACTTTACTGCACTTGCATCGGACTTAGCGTCATTTAATAACACAACCCCCGAGCAGGCTATAAACGCAATTGGGTCGGCGTTGCGTGGAGAGGCTGAACCGTTGCGCCAGTTCGGTGTTTTGTTAAGCGACGCAGCCTTACGAGATGAAGCGCTAGCGCTAGGTCTTGAAGTGTCCACTGGTGCGTTGTCGGCACAAACAAAAATTCTTGCCGCACAATCTTTGATCTATAAACAAACAGGTGACGCACAAGGCGACTTTGCTAGAACTTCTGACGGTCTTGCTAACAGCAGTCGAGTACTTAAAGCACAGATGGCTGACTTGCAAGTATCTATCGGCAAGGCTTTACTACCAGCGGTGCAAGCAGTATTGCCAGTAATAAAAGATTTTGCTACATGGGCAGCCAACAACCCACAAACATTTACTCGAGTAGCAGGTGCAATTGCCACAATTGCTACAGCAATTCTTGCAGTTAACTTTGCACTAAACGCAAGCCCATTTGTGTTGTGGGCTACAGGAATTACAGCGCTTGGTCTTGCAGTGTTTGCTGCATATCAAAAATTTGAGAGTTTTAGATCAGGCGTAAACATGGTTATTAACGCAGTTATTGGGTACATTAATGGCGCTATTTCAGCACTTTACTTGCTTTACAACGCGGTAGCAATGGTGATAAATGCAATACCGGGTCTAGACAATATTGCTACAAAAATTGCGCCACAAATACCAACTATTGGCGGTACAGGTACTAGCGCGGTATCGGGTGGCGGTGCTGCTCGAGAGGGCGGCACAGGCTCATTTGGTGGCGCTATTTTGCCAAACATTGCAAGCATTCCAATTATGTCACCAGCAATCACCAGCGGTGGCGGCGGTGGTGGCGGTGGCGGTGGGTCGTTTACGCCAGTCGTTAGCGGCGGTGGGCCTTATGTCGGGCCGAGCAACATACCCGGTTTTACCGGTGGCAACGCTGAACGCATTGCGTCAATGACAGTAAATGTTAACGGTGGTTTGTCAACAAGTGCAGATATTGGTGAAGCGGTAGTCAATGCGTTGCGCGCATACAATCGCAGTGCTGGCCCACTACAACTAGAAATTGCCTGATGTCTGGTGTCGCTGTTGTCGGGTCGGGTAACTACTCGCTAGAGATTGACACAGGGTTTGTACAAGACGCATTTATTCTTGACTCAACAACGGCTGGCGTATTAAACAATACGCAATATGTGCTTGACGGTACAACTAATTTTGCAGAAGTATTAGATGGTTGCACGAATGTGTTTGTGAAGCGCGGTCGGCGTGATATTGGCGATCAATTCAGCGCTAGCAGTATGTCATTTACATTGTTAGACACCAGCGGAATTTTTAACCCATTTGACCAGCAATCACCGTATTACGACAGCACGACACAAAAGCCGGGACTAGCGCCTATGCGCAAAGTGCGACTGTCTCGGTACAGCGACATCAATGTTAAAGAATATTTGTTTACTGGCTACATCGTTAACTATGACTACAACTTTGCGCTAGGCGGTATTGACACTGTCACTGTTTATTGTGCAGACGATTTTTATTTGTTGGCACAAACATATTTTGCAGAGTTCAATGTCAGCGAGCAGTTAAGTAGCGCTCGACTTAGCGCGGTACTAGACAGACCTGAGGTTGATTTTCCTATTGCTCAGCGCGACATTGCTACAGGCACGCAGACGCTTGGCGGTGCTGCAGCGTACACAATTGCAGACGGTACAAATGTGCTTGAATATTGCTCTCGTATTCAGCAGGCAGAGCAGGGTCGTTTGTTTATGTCAAGAGATGGCGACATTACATTCGATGCAAGGCTTGGCAACACGCTGTCAGGCTCAATTGCAGATTTCCACGATGATGGCACACAATATTTATACAACGGGGTAGGCATAACATTTGAGGCAGATCAGGTAGTCAATCGCGCGTCAGTGACCATTGCTGGCGGTAACACGCCACAAGTAGCAGAGGACCTAACTAGTCAGGGCGTGTACTTTATACAAACTGAAAGCATCACAGAGTCGTTGCTACACAATAACGCTGCAGCATTGTCACTAGCAGAGTATTTGCTAGAGGGTGAGCCTGAGGCGCGGTACACAAGCGTAGAGACACAGTTCAACATGTTGACTACAGGCCAGCGCGACACGCTGGCAACAATAGATATTGGCGACACAATCACGGTAGAAAAAACTTTTACTAGCGGTGCCGGCACTACAGAATTAGCGCAAGAATTGGCTATAGAGGGTATTGAGCACAGGCTGAGCATTAGCAACGGTCACAGCATCGCGCTATTTACTAGCCCTACTACGATCGTTTACGAACTAATACTTGATGACGCGGTGTACGGCATACTCAACTCAGACAATGTTTTAGGATAATCTAAGGAGCAACTATGGCAACAAGACAAAGTTTCACGGCATCACAGGTTTTGACTGCAGCGGAGCAAAACGCGCTGGCGACAGCGATGATTGCAATTAACGCCCAGACTGGTGCAACCTACACGGCGGTGTTAACTGATGACGGCAAATTAGTAACTATGTCAAATGCGAGCGCTAACACAATTACTATTCCACCGAACTCATCAGTGGCGTACGGCATTGGTACACAATTAAACATTGCTCAACTTGGTGCAGGTGCTACAACTATTGTGGCCGGTAGCGGTGTCACATTAAATAGCGACGGTGCAAAACTTAAACTCAATGCACAGTACGCGGTTGCGACTTGTGTTAAGACTGACACTAATACTTGGTTTGTTGTCGGCAACTTGAAAGCATAAGCAATGCAAATTCTTAGCGGAGTCAATTCGGCTGGTGCAGTCACAATAAATTATTTAGTGGTCGCGGGCGGTGGGGGCGGTGCAGTTGGTGGAAACAATGGTGGCGCTGGCGGTGCGGGCGGGCTCAGATCAACGGTGACTGCTACGGGTGGTGGCGGGAGTTTAGAAACACCTTTATTGCGTGCAACTGGTGTTGCTTTAACTGTGACTGTAGGCGCTGGTGGCGCTGGTGGTGTTAGCAACGACTCTGGTGTTATTGGTAACGCGTCAGTATTTGACACGATTACGACAACTGGTGGCGGTCGAGGTGGTTACAACGACGCTTCGGCAGGCAATGGCGGTAGCGGTGGTGGTGCACCAAAAACTGGCCCTGCTGGTACTGGAACGCCAAATGAGGGTTTTGATGGCGGTTTAGGTAACGGCAACTTTCTCGGCGGCGGTTCAGGTGGTGGTGCTGGTGGTGCAGCAGCAAACGCGACTGGCTCAACATCGGTCGCTGGTGGTGCAGCGTTATCAGTCTCAATCACTGGCAGTTCAGTCGCCTACGCAGGTGGCGGCTCAGGCGGTGGCGGTAATGGTGGTGGCAGTGGTTCGGTAACTGGTGGCGCTGGTGCAGGCGGTTTGTATAGTGCCACATCGGGCACTAATGGCGCAGCCGCAACAGCAAACACTGGCTCAGGTGGTGGTGGTGGTGGTCGCGGTCAAAGTATCTCAGACGGAAACGGCGGTAACGGGGGGTCGGGTGTCGTGATTATTGACGCAGGACAACTGGCGGCATCGACTACAGGGTCACCAACAGTGAGCGGAACGATTTACACATTTACTGGTTCAGGAACGATTACTTTCTGATGGCATATTACGCACAACTAGTCGCTGACATTGTCACAGAAGTTATTGTTGTAAACGATGACATACCAAATGGCACAGAATTTTGTCACAATCTGTTAGGCGGTGTATGGGTACAAACATTTACAGACACAGACAAAAACTTTGCAGGCATTGGCTACACATACGACGCAGCAACAAACAATTTTATAGCGCCCCAGCCATACCCGTCGTGGACACTTGACGCAAACGGTGACTGGCAACCACCAACACCAAAACCAACACCACCACCAAACACCTATTGGAATGAAGAATTACAAAAATGGCTACTATTCGAGCAACTTTAATTACCTGCTGTTTATTGTCGGCGTGTTCGTTAACTAAATCTAATAACACAACAATTTATCAAACTAAAAATGTAACTATAGAAAGGCCGTGTCAAAATGTCACTGCGGACAGGTGCGAGATTAGAAAATGAGGCGTTGCACGCTCGACTAGTTTTTATAGTCGGCGTAATCATGGCGGTCACATTTGCGATCATGGTTATCGGTTTGCTGTTTGGCATGCTGTTTGTAAACATGCCTGAGAAATTGTCGCCACTTGACGGCAGCATTGTTGACCTACTTAGCACTATTAGTGTGTTTCTCACAGGTGCGCTATCGGGTTTGGTTGCGTCGAATGGCATTAAAAAAGATAAGCAGGCAGACAGTGAAACCGTACACAGTTAACGCAGCGCCAGTTGCGACACGCCCACTGGCAGGCATGGACTTGTGGCTATCGCGATGTGTTAGGCATTCAGATAATTCGTTATGGAATAACGGCAGTTGGGTTGTGCGTGATGTTCGTGGCAAACCCGGCATTGTTTCAAATCATGCGAAAGGTGTTGCAGTTGATTTGTCGTACCGCTGGCAATCGGAAAAAAAACGGGGCAGGCAAGACGGTCGCCGTGTGTCGTTGGCGTACATCATCAAATTGTTGGAAAACGCCGACACGCTAGGCATACAACTTGTCATTGACTACGCGCTAAACCGATCGTGGAAATGCAGTCGAGGCACTTGGATTGCTGGCACATTTGAAAATGGCGATTGGTATCACATTGAGGTTGACCCGGTGATCTGTAACAGCCCTGAACTTGCTAAACAGGCATGGGATAAGGTGTTTGGCGTAATACCTGCGGTGGTCAAAAATCCCGTGTAAGGTGTTTAACGACCGAGAAAGTCGAGGCACACCATGCCATTCATCATCAAAGCAATTATTGCATTTGCGTTATCAGCAATCGGACTTGGCGTATACCAAGTGCCACAACCACGCCCAGACATGTCAAGCACCACACCCACCAGCAAGCCCTACGAGGCTGTAGGCGGTTTTGGGCAGTACATAGCCGATGTGTACCGTTTCGTGCCACCAGTGACCACCACGCTTGCCCCACAGCCTGTGTATAAGCATGGGGACTGCTCATGGCTACCAAAAGTGGCATTGCAGGCAGGTTGGCAACCTGAGCAAATACCTAAATTATTAACAATTAGTGCACGCGAAAGCGGCTGTTGTCCTCGACGCATCGGCGGTCAACGCGTTTTGCCAAACTGTACGCCAAACGGATTTGCAGAAACAACGCACATGTCAGACAGTGGCATTATGCAAATAAATGGCACGCACTGGAAACCTGACCATGCACAATACGACGGTTTAATCTGTAAACGAATGGGCATATGCACACAAGAGCCTTTGCTAGACGCGTTAACAAATCTTAAAGCGGCACGCCTACTGTACGAACAAGCTGGTTGGTCACCTTGGTCAATCTGCCACCGGGATAACACATGCAAATAGATCGCCAATTACAAGACTTGTGCATATTTATTGTCGCAAGTTTATTAACTGTGCGACTACTAAGCGCTATATTCCTAAACACATAACCAAAGGACAACAAAATGACCGAGAACGAATACAACGAAACATTTGACATGCAAATGGAACGAGAACACCAACAAGTAATGGCTCGAATGCAAGAGTTCAAACTTATTGGCGAACAGATCAGCAAAATGCCAGTAACAAGCACACGCACACTAGAAATAGAAGTGCGATATCTCATGGGCATTATCAGCGAGTTAGAAACACAAGTCAAAAATCTTGAGTCCGAGACACGCCGATTAGAAATGCTGGTAACCCGTGTCAACAACTAACCAACTAGAAATGTTTGCACCGTCAATCGGACTTGGTGGCACATACGAACGCCCAGCAATAAACCGCGATGTTGTCATTATTGCGCGCGAAGCACAACAAACAAGTGTGCAGGCCGCCACAAAAGTAAAACCAAAAACAGGCAAAAAACGCGCAAGAGTGCACGCCTACCTACTTGGTCGCCCAGCAACCGATGAGGAAATAGAAACAGCGTTAAACATGTCAGGCAACACCGTCAGACCGACTCGAGGCACACTAGTGAGAGACGGACATGTCATTGACAGTGGCATTAGGCGATTGACGCGCGCTGGTAATCAAGCAATTGTTTGGCGATGCGTATGAAAAAGCCACAATATTTACTTGAGGCAATATATCGACCACGATCAGGTGAAGGTTTTGGTTCAGTCACTGTAAAAACTGCAACATGTCAACAACAATTGAATGAGTTAATAAAAGAATTTACAAATATTGACACGGACACACGGCTAACAATAACGATACATAAATTAACAAAACACGACATTGATAACAATATTTGGACAGTGACAGAATGAGACGCAGTTATGACCCGCACTACGGCAGTCGAGAGCAGTTACGCGACTCTGCCGAACATGGCATGAAAGTAATGCGTGAGCGTGACGCACTTAAAACAGAGAACGCAAAACTGCTAGACGAAATCACAGAACTAAAAGCATTAATTGCATATATAACCGAGGGGGAGTAATGGAAGAATTTGACGAACTACACGCCACTAACGATTATCTAATGGGCGAACTTATACTCGCGCGTCAAGCAAACGAAGTATTGACAGAAAGCAATCGCAGAATGGAACGCCTACTAATCAAATGCATCAAAGATTTGCAAGATTGCAATCGGTTGTTAGATGAAATGAAACACCAAGTAGGCGAACTGGCAACAGTCGCACTAGCAAGAGTGAAACAATTATGAACGCATTTAATTTAGGCGATTATGTAGATGTACCTACTCGACTGGCTGAGGCGTTAAAGCGTTGGCCTAATTTACGCATACAAGAGACAAAACCAGTAATTGTTGTCGTTGAGGGTCAATCTTATGTAGAAATTAGTTGCACAGTCTGGAATGATGTAGACGATCTGTTGCCAACTGTTGCGTACTGTTGGGAGCCAATACCAGGCAAAACGCCATACACCAAAAACAGCGAGCAAATGAACGCCAGCACATCGTGCCTTGGCAGAGCGCTCGGAATGAAAGGACTAGGAATAGGCAAATCAATAGCGTCACGCAACGAAGTACAGGCACGCCAGCCGGGGCCGTTAGCAGAGGTCAAACCCATTCGAGAGGACTTAGAGCAACCATTTGGCGACACAACAGACACTAAACAGTATGCGTCACCTAAGCAGCGCGGAATGATACGCGCACGAGCATTTGAGAAAAAGATAGGCACAACAGAATTAATGCCATACATCAACAAACTGCTAAACAACCAATACTCAAGCATTGAGGCGTTAAGTAAGCAAGAGGCATCGCAGGTAATTGACTCGCTAGGGGATTGACATACCGTTGACATACCGATAACTAGTAGCGCATGACCTAAGCCTGTTGCACGGCAGTTGGTGACACTCGGTAACGAGGGTAGATCACGCTGTAGTAATACAGGTGAAGCAATGATTAAAGATATGGGAATGCGACTGAGGCAACGCATGGGGGGTTATCGCACTAGGTTTAATCAGCACATGACTAACATTGAAAACAAAACACAAACAACCGAGACGAGCCCGACATGAAACATCACCAACCACAAACGCAAGCAAGCGCGACAGCGCGCGGTAGTGCATTATGAGTCAAGCACACAAACACCCCGAGTACCTAAAAAACAGGGGGGTAGTACTTAGAGAACAGCCGATGTGCACAGTATGTAATCGTGCAGCATCAACACAGGTAGATCACATCACACCATTAGACGCAGGTGGCGGACACGAACTAGAAAACCTACGCGGTATCTGTGCACCATGCAACAACAAACTCGGACACCTATATGTCGCACAACGAAACAACAACCGCCAAACAATACGGGCAGACGCATTAAGAGATCACGGAATAGAAATAAAACAAAAAACAAAATCGGTTTTTTATGAACAAACAGAACTCACCCCGACCCAAGTCAGGATTATCCCAACTGGCGGTGACCAGCCTGAACTGGCGGTAACTGGCAGAGATCAGCCAAGACTCGAGACGGTGTGGCCTGAGCATGCCGGGTCATTCATTGACGGTGTTAGGGAATTTGCAGGGCAGTATTTAAATGTTGAGTTAATGGATTGGCAGGTGCGCGCACTGCAAGGTCAACTGTTGTTTGATGATGAGCAGGATTTAGTTAATCGTGTTTCGCTTGTTTCTACGGCTCGACAAAACGGTAAGACGGTTGCGCTTATGGCGCTCGTTGGCTGGTGGTTGACTGAGATGCCTAAAGTGCGTAACGCTAAACAAACTGTGTTGACGGTTGCTCACCGTCTTGACTTGGCGGTCATGCTGTTTGACAATCTTGCACCGATACTTAACAAATATTTTGATGCGTATTTGATGAAGTCTTACGGCCGTAATTCGGTGACGATGCCTGACGGTAGCAAATGGTTTGTGCGTGCCGCCAATAATTCTGTAGGTCACGGTATGTCATGTGATCTAATCGTGGCTGATGAAATGTGGGATATTGGGCGCGATGTTGTTGACGGCGGTTTAATACCAGCGCAACGCGCCAAACGATCACCGCTACTAAGTCTGTGGTCTACCGCTGGCACTGAGGCAAGTACTGCGATGCTCAAATGGCGAGAGCAGGGATTGCGCGCTATCGACACAGGGCACACATCAAGTTTTTACTTTGCCGAATGGTCACCACCACCAGACATGTCACCGCTAGACCCAGCATCGTGGGCATGGTCAAACCCTGCACTCGGTACGACACTGACAATGAAAACTATTGAAGCAGAGTCCGAGAACCCTGACCGTGCATCATTTTTGCGCGCCAGTTGCAACCTGTGGGTCGCCAGCGATAAGGCTTGGATACAGCCGGGTGTGTGGCCACAGTTGCTATACACAGACCCGATACCTGACGGCGGCACAGTCGCCATTGAGTGCTCGTTAGATGACGCTAGATATTTCGGTGTCAGATGTGTCGTGTTGCCAGATCATCGCACAGTCGCCACAGTCGAGTTTGTGGTTGACACATTTGACCAAGTCATGGCAGAAGTTGACAGACTGTGCAACAGCAATGCTGTACGGTTTGCGATCACACCGACGATTGATTTGCATTGGCCTGTCGCTTTAGAACGCAAACGCATTGTTGTCGGCTACGGCGAAATACTTAAATTTACGCCACGCATAAAAGCAATGATTGGCGAGAAACTTATCTTGCACACAGGCGAACAGATGCTGGCAGAGCATGTACAGCGCGCAGTCGCGGTCAGATCACAAAACAGCATTGCACTATCTAGTCAACGATCACCCGGGCCTATCGAGTTGGCACGATGTTTGGTGTGGGCTGCAGCGCTTGCCAGCCGACCAACTTCAAGCGGAAAACCTATGATCGTCGTTGCGTCACGCTAATGTATTTGTGGGTGGCTCGCTGTTTACCTGCTTTCTCGGTCTGTTTGCGGCGAGCACCTATACACCATGCGTAACTTGATCGGTGGCATACTTTAGACATGGCACGAACTTTGATTGAATTTATTGGCGACAACATTCGCGCACAAAAATCTGTACCAAAAAAGGCTGCTGCCGCTGGCAATCTTTATCAGTCGGCTAACAATGGTGGCGCTGGAATGATTGGTCAGTACTACTCATATGTTGAGGGTGACGCGCGCAATCGTGCAATTAGTGTGCCGACCGTTAGTCGAGCGCGCGATCTTATGGCATCAGTGCTTGGTTGCATGTCGCTAAAAATGTATACGGAAATCTGGAACGGTGACGAGATGGAAAAAATTCCTCAGGCCCCACGCACTTGGATACGCAAGATTGACCCACAATTGCCAAACAACTTTATTATGTCATGGACATTTGACGACCTATTTTTTTATGGTCGCGCATTCTGGTACATAACATCGCGCACCGCTGACGGATTTCCAGCGTCGTTTACTCGACTACCTGCAGCAATGGTGCAAACACTAGATCAGGCTGGCCCAGTGTGGTTTGCACCGTCAAAACAAGTTGTGTTTCAAGGCGCTGAATTAGACCCTAACGATGTTGTGCAATTCTTGTCACCAATACAAGGCATCATTTACATGTCAACACAATCCGTCGCAACAGCGCTAAAACTTGAAGCAGCGCGCTACCGCAACGCAAGCAGTGCAATCCCGGCTGGCGTGTTGCGTCAAACAGGTGGCGAGCCACTATCGGCACAGGAATTAGCAGATCTTGCTGGCGCGTTTAATGCGGCACGCGAAACAAACCAGACTGCAGCGCTAAACGAATTTGTGACCTACACCGAGACACTGACAAGCCCTGACAAAATGTTGTTAATTGACTCGGCAGAATTTCAGGCGATGGAAATGGCGCGACTATGCAACATACCGCCATATCTTGCAGGCATATCTGTCGGGTCATATTCTTACCAGTCGAGCAGTGAGGCGCGCATGGACTTGTGGACATTTGGTGCAAAAGCGTACGCGGAATGTATTGCCAGCACGCTGAGCATGAATAATGTTTTGCCTAACGGCACATATGTTGAATTTGATGTTGAGAAATATTTGTCAGGCGAGTACGCAATGGGCGACCTACGAGAAACCGAAACCGAAACCGAAATAGGAGTATCCTAAAATTATGATCAAATTAGTTCCCTCACAGATCACGGTTGACGCAGCGGCGGTAGAGGGCCTACCGTCGCGGTCAATCTCAGGTGTCGCAGTAACTTACGATGAAACAGCAACAGTTGTTGACGGTACAAAAGTGCGATTTGAGCAAGGCTCACTGCCGACTACAGGTCGTGACCCAAAAATTTTAGGTCAGCATGACAGCAATCAAATTGTTGGCAAAGTAGTTGACCGTGTTGACACGCCAGAGGGAATGATGTTTACTGCCAAAATTAGCGCTACTCGTCTTGGAGACGAATATATGACACTTATGAAAGACGGTGTTATTGACGCTGTATCGGTTGGCGTGAACCCTACAAAATTTCGTTACGACGATGACGGCACAATGATTATTGAGTCAGCAGTCTGGTCAGAATTGTCGCTAGTCAGCGAAGGCGCATTCAGCGGTGCAGTCATAACACAAGTTGCGGCGAGTATCCCACAAACACAACCACAAATAGAGTTAAATGAAACTATACCTACACAGGAGAAACCAATGTCAGATCAAATTGAAACACCAGTAGTCGAAGCAGCACAATCAACTGTTGACAAGTTGTGGGCTAAGCCTGCACGCGAATTTGCGATGCCAACACCGGGCGAATATCTTGCAGCAATGCACATCGGTGGCGACACACTTGTAAATGTTCAGGCTGCAGCAAAAGCAGCTGCGATGAAGCGTCAATCAGCGTTGCAAGCAGCAGCTGGTGACATTCTTACAACTGACACACCGGGACTCTTACCAGTACCTGTACTCGGGCCACTATTCCAAGACATCAATTTTGTGCGACCAGTTGTCACAGCATTTGGTGCACGCGCAATGCCAGCAACACCAAGCAAAACATTTACACGACCAACAATTACAACGCACACTTCGGCAGCAACACAAACCGAAGGCAGTGCAGTTAGTGCAACAACAATGGTCATTGCCGCAAATACGGTCACTAAAACTACCGTGTCAGGGCAGGTCACAATGACCAGACAGGACATGGACTTTACCGATCCCGCTGCAATGAACTTGGTATTAAACGATCTTGCTGGCGAGTACTTGATTGCTACTGACAACATTGCTGCCGACAACTTGGTAACAGGCAAAACTGCATCAGGTTCAACATGGACAGTTACAGCAGGCGACCCAACATCACTGATTAACTCTTTGTATGATGCGGCACGAGAAATTGCTGAGGACTCAAACTACTTCCCTACACACTTGTGCGTATCGCCAGATGTGTGGGAAAAGTTAGGTGCACAGTTAGACAGCAATAAGCGCCCAGTGCTCGGTTATGTAACTGACGGTGTAGTCGGTCAAAACTCGCTAGGTCGAGTCGGCGGTCTTGGCTACAACACAATGAATGTCATGGGATTGTCGCTAGTTGTAGATAACAACTTTGCATCAGGCACAATGCTTGTTGTGTACGCACCCGGCTTTGAAGTTTACGAAGCACAGCAAGGCATCTTGTCTGTTGATGTACCGTCAACACTTAGTCGCACATTTAGTTACTACGGTTACTTCGCAACATTTGTCGCTAAGTCATCGTTCATTCAGGGCATCGTAATCGCCTAGTCGCATGGCGGACTAAACGCCATGGCAACTTATAAAACACAAACTAAGCAGTTACTAAACAACTACGCCTGCATTAGCACGCTCGAGTCAACCGAGATTGCGTTAGGTGAGTCAGTAACAGTTGCAGGTTTAGCATCACCATTCTCAGGCACATTTACAGTGCTTGCGTTGCCACAATATTTGTTTACAGGTGTTGACGGCACAACTGGCGAACTGTTATTTGACGAAAATGTTGCAGTGCCTAATCAGGTGTTGTACGCATGCACGGGCACGAGTGTTGAATTTAATGTTGACTACTCAGGCACGGTTACTTACACACAGACCTGCACATGGATTACGGCAGCACAAATATTGACATGGCTAGGTATCGCTACCGCGACCGCTGACGACACAACATTCGTTACACAGTGCGCAAGCGCTGCCAATGCATTTTGTTATCGTCGTCGGCAAGAGGTCGGATATTTTGACAGTCTTACAACATCGCCTAGCGGTGATGTCACATTAGGCACGATCATGTATGGTGGCGCGTTGTATCGCCAGCGCGGTGGCATAAGCGACTTTGCATCGTTTGATGGCATGTCGGCTGGCTCGACTAACGGACTATCGCCACTAGTAAAACAGTTGCTAGGTGTTGACAGACCACAGGTTGCCTAATGGCAGCACAGGCGTACACCGATCTATTTAACACAGCCATTAACACGCTGGCAAGCACGCTCAACGCGATCACAGGGCTTGTGTGCATCACAGACCCACGCAATGTGCAAGCGCCATGCGTACTGCTAGACGCGCTGTCATTTACAGCATTTAATAACAACATTGTTGACCTATCAATCCCGGTCACAGTTATCAGTCTCGGGCCGAGCAACGCAGACGCATACCGCAACGCATTAAATGTTGCAGCCAAAGTCTTAGCAGCCAATGTTGCGGTCACTGACGGCAGACCAACCACACTGACTATTGGCGGTGTCGACTACCCTGCACTATCGTTAAACATACAAATGAAAGCATCAACCAC
>Ga0208974_1000513_pt1 | contig 15866 bp, 14 predicted proteins | sample GreLakmeER15MSRF_FD_187699 | JGI IMG/M metagenome (GOLD analysis project Ga0208974, IMG submission 187699) | Freshwater lentic microbial communities from great Laurentian Lakes, MI, USA - Great Lakes metaG ER15MSRF (SPAdes) | ecosystem: Environmental > Aquatic > Freshwater > Lake | place: Great... | reverse complement strand
CAAGTTCCCACCACCAGCAGGTTTCCAACCATTAGCACTTGCAAATACTCCACGTCCTACCATCGTTCGTCCGGATCAGTTTGTTGGAGTGTCTACTTATAGTGGAACTGGTGCTGCAAGTAGGCCCGTTACAAATTTGGGGTTCAAACCAGATTTTGTATGGATAAAGAATAGATCAAGTGGTTCATATAGTCATCAACTTTTTGATTCTGTTCGTGGTGCTTCTGCTGGTTGTTTATATTCAGATCTTACAAACGCACAAGATTCTAATTTTCCAATCACAAGTTTTGATACATCTGGATTTACTTTGGGAAGTAGTGCATCATTAGCATCTCAAAGTTATGCATCTCAAAATGGAAGTGGTAGTAATTATGTTGGATGGGCTTGGAAAGCAGGTGGAAACTCAAACACTTATAATATTAATGATGTTGGTTATGCAACGGCATCTGATTCTGGACTTACAGCAGGAACCATTACTCCTACTGGTGCTTCTGTGAATACAAAGAGTGGGTTTAGTATTATAAAAGTTCCAGGAACTGCAAGTGCTGCTTCGTTCTCTCATGGCCTTGGTCAAGCGCCTGCTTTTGTTATTTTGAAAGAAACTAATGGAACTGGTGATTGGCAAGTTGGTCATAAATCATTAAGTTCCGGTGCTTGGACCAGCAGATTGGGTCTAAATCTTACAACAGCAGAAGAAACTACAAGTTCTGCTTGGAATAATACACCACCAACAAGTTCCTTAATAACAGTTGGAGCAACTTCAAATGTTAATAATGATTTCATAGTTTATGCTTGGGCAGAAATCCCAGGTTTAAGTAAATTCGGCAGTTACACCGGAAATGGAAGCAGCGACGGGCCTCTGGTGATAACCGGGTTTAGACCCAAATGGATATTGATTAAAAAATCAAGTGCAACTGGAAATGCAAGAGGGTGGACATTAGTTGATAGTGAAAGAAGTAAATATAATGTTTCAAATCTTACTTTATTCCCACATTCTAATGCTACAGAAGATGCTGGAACTTATATAGCAGTAGACTTTTTATCTAATGGATTTAAACTTCGTTCAACAGAAGAAGCAGCAAACGCATCTTATACATATATCTACGCAGCATTCGCAGAAACCCCAACACAAAATCTCTACGGAGCACAAGCAAACGCAAGGTAATTGATCTTTTTTAAAAACTGATATATAATAGCGTTGAATACATTATAGGAGAGAACACAGGTGGCTTTTCAGTCAATTTGGTATTTTAGCGATCTACCAGAAGATGTAGTAGATATTATCGAACGAGATCTTACAGAAAAGTTTGATGAGCAAATGGCAGACTCCAGACTTCACGGAGATGCCCTGAATAAAGATAAAAGAAACTCACAAAACGCTTGGATTCCTACTCAACATTGGGTTGGTGGATTTGTATGGCACTATATTGAACGTGCAAACCGTGAGAACTTTCTGTATGATTTGCATTGTATTGATGGAGAATCAATGCAGTTCACGAAGTATAGTGAAGGGCAGTTTTATGGTTGGCACAATGACGCAGGACTTGCAACTCAATACAAACCCGTAAGTGTTGGTAATCGTCAAGATGGACTGGCACAAGACTTCGTGAATGAGAATATTGAACTTGTAAGAAAACTTTCATTTGTATTGCAACTTTCAGATCCTGATGATTATGAGGGTGGTAATCTTCAACTGCTTGATGAGTCAGGGAACAGTTATATTGCTCCTCGTAAGCGTGGCACTATAATTTTGTTTGATTCCCGCACAATGCACCGTGTTCTTAAAGTCACAAAAGGAACCCGTAAGAGTTTGGTAGGTTGGACGGTCGGTAAGAGGTGGCGCTAAAATGGCAGAACAAATGACAGAACTGCAACTGATGATGCAGGAAAGGATGAATACAGGTACTGCCTGGACTCACAACGAATCCTTTGAAAAGAATGGATACTTGGTCATCAAGAATCTATGGGACCCAGAAGAACTTTATCATCCACTTCCACAAGAACGAGGACAGATTAACTACTGGGGCAAACAAGTAGACCAGTTTAATCATACCCCAGTAGAACAACAGGTTGAAGGTTCTCTGGCACGTTATTGGCACCCACAGTATCGCCAGATTCATACTGGTATTCGCCTCAAACTTGAAGAAGCACTGGGACGGAAACTTTATAATACTTATTATTATGACCGTTATTATTTTCCAGGACAGGAACTGACTCGTCACGCAGACCGTGATGCTTGTGAGATTTCTGTGACGGTTCATATTAGCACCAATCTAACTGGTGATGATGCTGATTGGCCGATACACATTAAAACGCCAGACCAATATGCCGATAAAAAGAAGACACAAATTCTTGTTCCAGGAGAAAACAGGTCAGTTGTTTTAAAAGCAGGCGATGGTATGGTCTACAAAGGATGTGAACGCCCACATTGGAGAGATGCAATGCCAGGACTTAATAGAAAAAGTAAAAAGTTATTTGGAAAAAATCAAGAACAACTGTACTACCACCAAATATTTTTTCACTATTGCTTGCAAGACGGTCAACGTGCTCACTGTGCTTGGGATAGATCTAGATAAATACTTAAACAAGTATTGAAGATGGCAAGATATCATATAGAAAAAGAACAACAAATTCAAGATAGAGTAGATAAAATCTACTATGAAGGTGAGTATCGTTGGACAACAGTTTTTAATGATCGTAAAAAATATACAAGAAAAGCAGATGCCACCGCAGATCTTTATGATTTCGGTGGCACTGTTGTAACTGAATAAATAAACAAAAGAGTATAGAAGAGAGAAGTGGCACTTAATTTTCCAAATAGTCCTGGTATAGGTAGTGTTTATACTGACTCAGTATCAGGATTTTCCTATGAGTGGAATGGAACACTATGGAAAAGTTACAGTCCTGCAAGTTCAAGTCAAATTAAAATTCTTGATGACATTAGTGGATCATTTAATGGTATTGGGAAAACGTTTGCAATAACTTCAAATAGTGTTGCTATTTCTCCTCCAAGTCCCCAATCACTAATTATTAATCTTGGCGGTGTTGTACAAGATCCAACAGATGATTATAGTGTTTCTGGAAGTAATATTATATTCTCTGATGCACCAACAAGTGGTTTAACGTTCTCTGGTGTTTCATTAGGTCCTTCTGTTCCTATTACAACGATTTTAGATGGAACAACAACACAAGGATCATTGAATGTTGTTGGACTTCTTTCTGCAGCAAATTTAATTGTTAGTGGAGTTTCTACTTTTACAAATGGTCTAGTATTAATTGGTTCTGGAACCTCTACAGGAACATCAGGTCAAGTTCTTCAGGTTGCTGGTATTAATTCAAGTGTTTATATTGGAGGTTCTGTTGGTATAGGAACCACAAATCCAACACAAGCACTGACTGTTGTTGGTGTTGTTTCTGCTACATCATTCACTGGTAATGGTGCAAACCTTACGGGATTGAACATTCCTGCTGGTTATACGGAACTTGATGGTATGCTTTTCGGTTGATACATAAATAACTAAAAAAGAAGTAAGATGGCACTTAAGAGAACTAAATTATTAGGTATTCAAGCAGTTACTGGTATTAATACAGTAGGCATCTTAACTGTTGGTACTACACAAACTGCTGGTGGGGTTGGTATTGCATCGACCACTTATCTTCGTGGTGTGGTGATGCACAATACTGGACTTGCAACCGCTACTTCATCTCTCTACGTTTATCCAAGTACTGTTGCGGTTTCTGGTGTTGGACAAACTGCTTATCGTTTAGCAAGAGTAGACCTAAACGCAAACGAAACTTTCTTCTTTGAGATGAATTATCCATTGGTTCTTACCAATCAAGAAAAGATTGTTGTAGAAGTTACAGCACCAGCATTTTCTGTTGGTGGAGCAGGTATCGGTAGTGCAGTAAACTATCAAATTCTTGGCGATACTGACATCTAATAAGAGGCAAGTAGAATGGGTGCTAGAAGTTCTACGACACAGAATAATCGTAGTGATGGTCACTTATTAGAGTATTTCCGCAATACTTTTGTTCGTGGCGGTGGTGGAAATTCTGGACCTTCTGTTGCACCTGCAGGATTAACAGCAACTGGAGGAGTGATTAGTGATTATACGGACCCAGGACCAGGAGCAGTTTATAGAGCACACATCTTTACATCATCGGGAACTTTTGCAGTAAGTTCTATTGGTGGTTATGGATCTAATGTAGAGTATCTTGTAGTTGCTGGTGGTGGAGGTGGTGGTGGAGCTCCTCTTGCTGCTGGTGGTAGAGGTGGCGGGGGTGCTGGCGGATTAAGATCCAATCATCCAGATATGCCATCACCTTTAAGGGGTTCAACATTTCCAGTAAATCCTGGATCATTTCCTGCACCCTTTTCAGTAACTATTGGTGCTGGGGGTGCTGGTGGTAATACCTCATCCGAAACTAGTTCCACTCGTGGTGGAGATTCTATTTTTAGCACAATAACTTGTTCTGGAGGTGGAGCTGGAGGAGAAAGTCACCCATTATCGCCAGGTGGTTCTGGGGGAGCTCCAGGAGGAACTGCAAATACTCCACCACAACCCGGTCAAGCAGGAAATGCTGGCGGAACAATGAGTAATAATGGTGGCGGTGGAGGCGGTGCCGGTAGTGCTGGTACGCCTGGCACTAATCCTGGACCATCAGGTGGACCTGGAGGAACTGGTCTACAAATACGCATTTCAAGTTCACCAACCGATCCTGCAGGGCAAGCAGCAGGAGCGCCTGGACCATCACCTGGAGGTGGATGGTTTGCTGGTGGAGGAGGTGGTGGAGGAACCTGGAACAATCCAGGATATGTTCCTGGGGGTGCTGGTGGCGGACCTGGAGGACCATTTGCTGGAGGAGGTGCTGGAAGTAAAGGTAATGATAGTCCAAATAATGCAACTCCAGGAACTTATGCTACTGGAGGTGGCGGCGGCGCATCTGGAGGAAATCCTGGAGCTATAGGCGGTAATGGTGGTTCAGGTGGTTCCGGTATCGTAGTCGTCCGTTATCAAATAGGACAATTAACAGCAACCGCAAAAGCAACTGGTGGTGCTATAAGTTATTATGGTGGTAAGACTATTCACACTTTTACGAGTTCTGGTACTTTTACAACCTTACAACCACTTTCTGCTGAAGTTGTTGTAGTTGGTGGTGGTGGAGGGTCAGGCGAATATAGAGCAGGTGGTGGGGGCGCTGGAGGTGTGGCAATTGCTCCAGCAGCACCATTTGGGACAGGACCTTATAGTGTTGTAGTTGGTGCTGGAGGAAGAGGAGCTCTATTTCCTGGTGCTGGTGGTGTAAATGGTGTTGATAGCACTGTTGTAACAGGTGCTCCTTACACAATAACAGCAAAAGGTGGCGGTGCCGGTGGCGGTGCGAATGCCGGTGCTGCTGGTGGTTCTGGCGGTGGAGCGCAGGCATCTCCCGGACCTAATCAAACAGGATACACTTCAAACCAATCTACAGCAAATCCAGGTTCTCCATTTACTATTACTCCTTATGGATTTGCTGGTGGAAATGGAGGAGCATATCCACCAAACGCAGGTGCTGGTGGCGGTGGTGGCGCCGGGGGTGCAGGGCAAGCAGGAACACCTACCGTTGGAGGACACGGTGGACTTGGTATTCAACTTCCCGCAACATTCCAAAATCCAGTATCACAATCCGGACCAAATGGAGGTGGTTTAGGTGCTCCTGGACCTGGTAGTACTTTCTTCTGGGTTGCTGGTGGCGGAGCAGGTGGAAATATATTTACTCCAGTTACAGCAACAACAGGTGGATCTGGTCCAGCGGGGGGCGGTCCTTTTGCAGGCGGTGGTGGTCCAGCTGGTCCTGGACCAAACCCAGGGGCAAATGCTTGGACAAACACTGGTGGTGGTGGAGGAGGAGACGTTAATTCAAATGATGGCGATCGTCGTCCAGGAGGTTCTGGTGGTTCGGGTATCGTCCTCATTGCATATCCTTCATAAATATATCCAGAACTTTAAAGTTCTAAATAATAAAAACAATTCATAGTTCATATAGGAAAGACATGGCACACTACGCAATGCTAGACGAAAATAACATCGTCACACAAGTTATCGTAGTTGCCAATGAAGACACTTCTGATGTAAATGGAAACGAAGTTGAAGAAATTGGTGTAGCATTCTGTAAGAAACTTCTTGGTGCTGATACCAATTGGAAGCAAACCTCATACAATAATAACATTCGTGTGAGATATGCAGGTATCGGTTACACTTATAATGAAGAACTGGATGCTTTCATCGCACCCAAACCTTTTGATTCTTGGGTTCTCAACACAGAAACTACTGACTGGGAATCACCAGTTGGTCCTGCTCCTGCACTGACAGAAGCAGAAACCGAAGCACTTTCATTCTATCGTTGGGATGAAGAAGGTGGCGCTTGGGTATTAGAAACACCCGAACCACAGGCAGAAGAAACTCCAAGTGGATATGATCCAAATGCAACTGATGGCGATGGAGATGGTCTAGTTCAAGACGGAACAGAATTCGAAAGACCATTAGGAACCTGATATACACAAGGAGGGGCAACCCTCCTTTTTTTATGCCTTTTAATAAATACTTAAAAACATATCAATCAAATGACCGTACCAGCAGTCAATATTGTAATTGAAAAAGGAACTGACTTTGAAGCAACATATAATGTATCAAACAGTGATAGTTCTGTGTATTCATTAACGAATCAAACAGCAACTGCAAAGATTCGTAAGCATCCTACTGCAACATCAGTGAAATCATTTCAAACATCAATCACAACAGCAACTGGTGAGATTAAGATTTCAATGGGTTCTACGGTAACTGCTGATTTAACTGCTGGTAGAAATTACTATGATGTAATCATTACACATTCAGTGACTGGTAAAAAAATTAAAATCTTTGAAGGTACAGCACTTGTTCACGATACGGTATCTGTATGAACTACAAAGTATCGGTCTCAAACAATAGTTATTCTGTTAAGCAAGAGTCTTCTCCACAATTTAAGGTATCAGCAATTCTAGGTTCAGGAGCATCAGAAGTGGCTAACCTATCAGATCTGGATGACGTAAATGTAAGTGGAATTCAAAACGGTTATGTCTTGACTTATAATTCAGCAACGGGACAGTTTGTAGCAGCAAATCCCGACGTAGTGTTGGAAGTTGCTGCTGCTGATAATGTTCTTCCAGACGTACTCATTGATGCATTAGTTCCAGAAATCGTTCCACAACTTGATTTGGATGCGGGGACTTTTTGATACACTAAATAATAAAAAAGTGTATAAGAAAGATGGCTGCTCCTGTATTACAGTTTAAGAGAGGTCTTCTTGCTAATCTCCCTGGTTTAAGGGCTGGTGAACCTGGTTTTACAACCGACTCTTACGACCTTTACGTTGGTATTGATAGTACCACAACGAATAATAAATTCTTTGGTTCACACCGTTATTGGTCCAAAGAAACAACTGCTAAAGGTAGTGGTGTCAATCTTGTTGAAGGTACAACAAACGGAACTCAGTTCATTACACTGAAGTCACCAGATTCTCTGTCTGGTATTACGACTTATACGTTTCCTGCAACTCCAACTGCGGATTATTTCTTAAAAACTGGCGCAGATGGTACTTTATCTTGGGCTGCTGTCAATCAAAGTTCTTTTGCTGGTATTGTTACTTTTACTGATACCACAGACAATACTTTAGGAAACGAAAATACAGGTTCAATACAAATTGATGGTGGTGCAGGTATTGCAAAGAACCTCACTGTCAAGCAAAATCTACACGTTGGTGGATATAGTGAATTTGTAGGAGTCGCAACCTTCCGTGGTGGTACAATCAACCTTGGTGATGGTACAGGTGATGATATTAATGTTGGTGGTGAGTTTATTTCTGGATTATTCCCCAATACCACTGCAACCTATGACTTTGGTGATGGGTCAAGACAGTGGAGACACGGTAACTTCTCTGGTATTGTAACTGCATCTACTGGTGGTGTTTTTGATGGAGTACAGATTGGTATTAATGGCACGAATGTTATTGATACTGTATCTGGTAACCTTACACTGAATTCTGCTGGTGGACAGACAATCATTGATGATGCAGTTAGAATTCAAAACAACCTGACTGTTGATGGTAACCTTTCAATTGGTGGAACAACAGTCTTCTTAACTAGTGAAGACGTATTCATTAGAAGTAAGGATATTGTACTTGGTTATACAACAAATACATCAAATGCAGATGTATCAACTGATGTTACTGCAAATTACGCTGGTGTTGCAATTGCATCCACTGAAGGAACTCCATTAGTTTCATTTACTGCTGCTGGAATTAATACTCTTCCAAACACTTATAAGCAGATGATGTGGTTCAAGAGTGGAACTCTTGGATTTAGTACTGATGCATTTGGATTTAACTATGGTGTAGCGATTGGAACCACAACAATGGCGAATGGAGTTCGCCTTGCTGTTGGAACTGGTATCACGATGACTGATACCGAAATCTCTGCAACGACTTTCCGTGGTGCATTATCAGGTAATGCATCATCCGCAGATCAAGTTAAGACGGTTACTGCAAGTGATTTAAATGCTACACATTATCTAACATTCGTAAATTCACATAATGGTTCTGCAACCAATGAAACTGTTTATACTGATGATGGTATCTACTACAATCCTGGTACAAATACCTTTACAACACAGAATGCATTATTCACCAATAATGTAACTGTTGATGGTACAATTACTGGTACTGCAACAACTGCAACCAGAGCAACCACTGTTGATACAACTTCAACATCAACAAATGCATCATATTTTGTTCCTTTTGTTGATACACTTGCAGGACAAAATGGAGAAACCTTAAGAACTGGTATTGGATTATCAGTTAATCCATCTACTGGCAATGTTGGTGTTTCAAGCATTCTAAGTGTCGGTAACAGCACTGATGTTAATGCCTTTATTAAAGCAGGTGGTGGTTCTAATGCTCTTTACCTGTATTCTAATGGTGATGTTTCATTCCAAGCAAAAGCAATCGTCAATGAAATTAGAAGTGCATCAAGTGCTACTACACTTATCACTCTATCTGGTCTTGATGCAACATTTGCACAGAATGTTAAAATCACAGGTATCACCACCACGGGAACTCTTGTTCTAAACGGAACTCCTGGTATTGGTATCACTGGTGTTTCTTCAAGCACCACACTTGCAGAGAACAGCAACGCATACTTACCAACACAAGCAGCAGTTAAGGCATATGTTGATGCAGTTGATTTAACGACAAGCACTGCTGGTGATACTGGAACTGGTTCTGTTTCCACATCACAAACACTTACAGTTGCTGGAACCACAGGAGAGATTGAAACTTCTGCATCAGGTCAAACAATCACTATTGGACTTCCTAATGATGTGGTTGTTGGAACATCCTTAAGTTCTCCTACTGTTAAAACTGCTACAATCCAACATCGTAATGGAACACAAGCTGCAACGATTGATACTTCAGGTAATATCACTGCATCACAGAACTTGACGATTTCTGGAAATCTTTATGTTAATGGTTCTACTACACAGGTTAATACAACTACCGCAACTGTAGAAGACCGTACCATTGAACTTGGTGTTGTTGATGGTTCTGCTCCTTCTTCCACAACAACGTGGGACCTTGGTGTTCTGTTTAACTATTATGATGGTTCTGCAAAGAAATCAGCACTTGTTTGGGAACAAAGTGATGCAAGATTTAAGTTAGGTTCTGTTATCAGTGCTGATGCTGATGGTTCTGGAAGTAGCAATCCACAAATTACCTTCTCAACTTATGCACCACTTGAAATTGGCAGTCTGTGGGTCAATGACTGTGCAGGACAATCACAAGTTATTGCTTGTTCTGGAAGCACAAGAACATTAGAGAACATCACGATTGATGCTGGAACTTTCTAGACTTAAACCCATAATCTAAATAGAGGGGTAATGTGCCCCTCTTTTTTTATGACTGAAGAAGATTTGAAGGCAGTTCTTGCAAAATATCAACAGAAAGCATTTGAATTATTCAATCAAAATATTGTATTAGAAACACAAGTAGAGCAATTGAATAAAACTGTCGCATCACTTCAAGAACAGTTGAAGAAACCTAAAAGAACTGCAAAAGAAGAAGACTTCAATTAAATAAATATCTAAAACTCTTATATAAGAGTTCTACGGTTTATACCACCATATGAGGTTGAATGGCTGCTCCAATTATTAAGGTCAAAAGATCGGCTGTTGCCGGCAAAATTCCCACAATCGCAGGTTTAGACCTTGGGGAATTCGCCATTAACACATATGACGGTAAGGTTTATATAGAGCAAGATCAAGGTGGAGTTGGTGTTGGAACTACAATTGTTGTAGTCAATCCTTGGTCTGTTGGTTTAGGAAGTACAAGTTTTAATACTTATTTTACGAATGGTTCTGTTGGTATAGGAACGACAAATCCAACATCAGCACTTACCGTTCAAGGTGATGCTTTAGTTTCTGGTGTTGCAACATTCCAGAATAGTGTATATCTTGGTGACAATGATTTCATCTATTTTGGTAATTCTAGCGACTTATATATTGGACACAATGGATCTGTCAGTGCAATTGCAGATACTGGAACTGGAGATCTTTATATTGCAGGTGATAATAGTCTTATTATTACCGATCTTTCATATGCCGAAAATAAAGCAAAATTCAATACAAATGATTCAGTAGAACTTTATTATGATAATGTAAAAGAATTTGAAACCACTGGATATGGTGCAACGATCTTTGGTATTCTTCAAACACAAGGACTTCAAGTTAATTCTGGTATTTCTACATTTACTAACGGACCAGTATTCATTGGTTCTGGAACTTCAACAGGAACCGCATCGCAACCACTTCAGGTAACTGGTGGTGCTTATGTTTCTGGTAATCTTGGAGTTGGATCCACTTCTCCAACATCAAAACTTGATGTTGTAGGAGATGTAAAAGTCTCTGGTGTAGTTACTGCAACTGCATTTGTTGGATCCGGTGCAAATTTAACAAATCTTCCATCTTCTTCAAATCTTGTTGGTGTTTCTACGTTAGGATTCTTTGGTGATGATCAAAATATCACTTCAAGTTTAACTTTACCATCAAATACTAAATTATATACAGTTCATAAAAACATTAATGTTGCAACTGGATCTACATTTACTGTAGGTTCCAGTTCAACGATTATTATGGATAGATTCAATAACCTTGATGATGTTGTTGCAACATCATTTAAAGGTGATGGATCTCAACTGACTGGTATTCCAGTTGGTGATCTTTATGAATTGGATTCAATTTCTCCTGCTGGAGGAGAAAATACATATACCCCAACATTTAATTATGATACTGTTTCGGTCACTGATCCATTTAGACTATTGATCAGTGTAAATGGTATTATGCAGTCTGCATATGTTCATAATACTGAATATGTTCATAACAATTATCTTTTGGCATCTAGAACTGGATATACGATTGATTATGATGGTAAGATTAAATTCACCGAATCATTACCGGAAGGTAGTGAAGTGGTGATTAAAACAACTGCTGGTACAACAAAATCTACCACTAGAAGATATCCATTTACTGCACTTGACATTCTTTTTTAATTATAAATAAGGTTAAATAGAAATTTTTTAAACCCAATCAGAGGGAATTTTATCAATGGCAAGAAAAGTATTATTTGAGACTGGTTATACCTTTACTCCTTCAACAAAAACCATTACGATTCCTCGTGTAATACCAAGAGAAAGAATGGTATTGATTACGAATGTAACGACAAATCAAGTTATCTATAATTTTTCTGATCCTAATTTAAAGGCGACCTCATATACGACTTCTGGAACTGCAAACGCAAATACTACTACAATTGTATTGAATTACAATACTGCTTCTATGAGCAGTACTGACAAACTTCAATTTACAATTGACGAATATGATGAAAAGTTTACACCATCTGAATCTTATGTTGATCCTGTCAATAAGTTAAGAGTTTCTCAGCCACAGGCACTTATTGATACCGACTTTGAATATGGTACTCAGATTACTAAGTGGGAAAACTTGGGTCTTGTAAATAATCGTCCATTTGCTTTTGCATCAGCTACTGCGATTGCAAATATCAGTTCAATTACAATGAACACAGGTTCTAGAACTGTGACAGTTGTTCTTAGTTCTGGTTCTTTCCCTGCCAATGGAACTCCTATTATTGTACAAGATACTCTTTTAAACATTGCAAATGGTAACTATGTCATTGAAAGTGGTGGTACAACAAATACAATTACTTATACCGCAAGAGCAGTAAATACCACGGCAATTACTGCTTTATTTGATTCAAATAAAACTGTAATTTATCAGGGAACTCTTTTTACTAATGCTGCTATTGGTGGCACTCCAACATTTGCTTGGACATCGGGCACTGCAATTACTGTAACTACAACAGTTTCTCACGGACTTTCAATTGGAAATGAAGTTGCTATTGTGGGATCTAACCAAGCAAACGCAAATGGATCTTGGAAAGTTGTTACAATTAATAGTCCAACACAATTTGTATATTATTCCGCAACTGCTCCAGCTTCAGCTCCTTCGGGTGGTAATGTTTATGTAATTCCACAGGGACAATTTTTACATAGACCTTTTGATGGTGGTGTTATCTTTACAACTAATGCCGATTCAAATTATGAACAAGCAGTCAGACAGACGAGAAGATATTTCCGTTATCAGTCAGGTAAAGGTATTCAAATTAGTTCGGGAACGATTCTAAAACCAAATCTTCAAATTGATTCATTAACATCATCTGGTACAACTGTAACCGTTCAAACAAAAGAGCAACACAACGCACAACTTATTGTTCCGGGTACTACGGTTACTGTAAGTGGTGCAAATGAAAGTGCATATAATGGAACGTTTACAGTGTCTGGTGTGACTGGTTATAATACTTTCACATATACTGCTAATAGTGCTCCTTCTGCTTCACCTGCTTCTGGTGACTATTATGTTGCAGTTAATAGTTGGTATGGATGTTCAAACAGACTCGGAGCTTTTGATGCTCAAAATGGATTGTTCTTTGAATTTGATGGACAAACTTTATCTGCTGTAAGAAGAGCATCAACCTATCAGATTTCTGGTAAAGTAAGTGTAACTAATGGTAGCAATACAGTAACTCAAACAAGTGCATCATTTCCAACTTATTTCTCCAAGCAATTGCAAGTTGGAAACTATATTGTAATTCGTGGACAAACATATCGTGTGATTGATATTGCAAGTGATACTTCAATGACAATTTCTCCTTCTTATAGAGGAACAACAACTACCTTTGCGATTGTAACTAAAACCATAGATACCAAATTCCCACAATCTTCTTGGAACATTGATAAGTGTGATGGTACTGGTCCTTCTGGATTTAATTTGGATCTAACAAAGATGCAGATGTTTTATATTGATTATTCTTGGTATGGTGCTGGATTTGTCCGTTGGGGATTTAGAGGACCTACTGGTGATGTAATTTATTGTCATAGGATTGCAAATAATAATAACAATAACGAAGCATATATGAGATCTGGTAACTTGCCAGCTCGTTATGAATCTGAATCTAAACCACCAACAACTTTTATTACCGCAAGTGTTGGTGCAAGTGATTCTACGGTTGGAATTGCAAGCACCGCAGGATTCCCACCTGCAGGTACTGTTGTGATCAGAGATGCAACAAAGTATGAGTATGTAAATTACACTGGAATTACCACAAACTCACTTACTGGTCTAACAAGAGCACGTTCAGGAAACTCATCACTTGCTCTTACAATTGCATCAGGTTCAAACGTTGCAACTGCTTCAACAACCAATATTCAACTTGGCCAAAGAGTAATTGCATCTGCTGTTCCTGATGGAACTTATGTTGCAGCAATTGGATCCGGAACAATTACGTTAAGTCAGGCAGTAACTTCTGCAAACCCAACAGTTGCAATTGTTCCAATGGGAGCAACCACAGGACAATCCTTCACCTATTCTGCAACTGCACCTGTTGCAGTTGAATATGCATTCCCAACATTTGCTCCAACTATCTCACACTGGGGTACGAGTGCGATTATGGATGGTAGATTTGATGATGATAAATCTCTCGTCTTTACATTCGGTCAGACAACAGTAACGTCCGTTCCTGCTTCTTCATCAAGAGCACTGTTCTCAATTCGTGTTTCTCCATCGTGCGATAATGGAATTTCGGCCGCATTTGGTTCAAGAGAACTCATTAACAGAATGCAGTTAGTTTTAAGAGCACTTGATATTTCTCTTACATCAGCAAACTCAAATATTCTTGTGACTGCTGTGTTGAATGGCACTCCAAGTTCCACAACTGCTTGGACAAATGCTGTTGGAAACGTTGCTGGTGTTCAGAACTCATCACTCGCACAAATTGCAAGTTATGCTGGTGGTTCGACGACTGTAAGTGGTGGTGAGGTTACTGGTGGATTCTTTGTAAATAGCACGACTTCAATTGACCTTAGTGCTGTTCGTGATCTTGGAAACTCCATTCTTGGTGGTGGTGGTGCTAACTCAAATGCTAACATTTATCCAGATGGTCCTGATACTCTTACAATTGTTGTTACAAACTTAAATACTAGTACTGCTGCTACGGTGGTTGGAAGACTCTCTTGGACAGAAGCACAGGCATAATAATTATCCAGTTCCTTTGGAGAAAATTTAATGGGCCTTAATCAATTAAAATCAAATCCAAATGTTGCACTTACAGTTGGTGCATTAAATGCAAATAATTCAACTGGATCCACTGGGCAATATTTGGAATCCACTGGAACTGGAACTCGTTGGACTTCTATTAATCTTAGTACTTTTACATCATTAAGTGTATCTGGTATTTCAACACTTGGAACAGTACAAGTTTCTTCTGGTATTGTTACTGCAACTTCTGGTGTTGTAACTTATTATGGTGATGGTTCTCGACTTACTGGTATTTCTGCTGTTGGCATCGGAAGTCAGTGGGTTACAACATCTGCTGGTATTCATACACGTTCTAATGTTGGCATAGGAACTACAAATCCAACATCAAATATTCATATTGGATCTGGAACTACAACTATATCACCATTACAGATAAATTCTGGAAGTCTTTTGACCATACCACAAGTTGGAGCAATCGAATATGATGGAACTACTTTTTATGCAACTCCAAATCAAACTTCTGGACGAGGAATATTATCCTCACAATCATATTATCGTATTGGTAATACTGCTATTACTGGAAATACTGGAACATCTGCACAAAATGCATTGGGTGTTTTGGCAAATGTTAATAGTTCAACAGTTTATCAATTTGAATATCTTTTAGCATTTTCGAAACCAACAGGAACTACTACACATAATTTTGCGTTTAGATTTCTTAATGGTACTGCCACAGTAAATAATATATTTTTACATAGAGTTTTATTTGCCCCCCTTTATGATTCAAGTGTATATACTGGAACCACTACTTCATATTTAACGACATTTACATATACTAATGTTGTTCAGGCTCCAGTTACTATTATTGCAGTTGTAAGAGGAACTTTTGGTATTGCAACAGGTGGAACCATAGGACCCCAATATACACTTAGCACAAATCCTGGTGGTGCATATAGCACTATTTCTGGTTCTTATTTCTCAATATGGCCAATTGGCAACGGTACTTCTAATCTATCCGTTGGTCAGTGGACATAATATCAATCTTTTATAAAAATAAATAATAAACAAGAGGAAGTATAGGTAATGGCAAACAAGACACGCCTACACGCAAACTTTGCAACAGGGAATAATATCTTTGTTGATACCACAAATGGTCGTGTTGGTGTAGGCACAACCGTTCCATCCACAACT
>Ga0208974_1000510_pt1 | contig 15959 bp, 17 predicted proteins | sample GreLakmeER15MSRF_FD_187699 | JGI IMG/M metagenome (GOLD analysis project Ga0208974, IMG submission 187699) | Freshwater lentic microbial communities from great Laurentian Lakes, MI, USA - Great Lakes metaG ER15MSRF (SPAdes) | ecosystem: Environmental > Aquatic > Freshwater > Lake | place: Great... | reverse complement strand
CCCCCGCCGTTCGCTTGCTCTGTCATCGACACGTAGGGTGTCGTCGCCGAGGCCAACGCCTTGAACGTGTTGTCCGAGAAGTCGAAGAACTGGCCCGACTCGTTTTCGAGGCAAGCGTAGACGTTCTGCGAACCGGTCGCGCGGACCTTGAAAAAAAACGTAGCCATCAAGCAATCTCCGCGTCGGCGGTGAGGTGAAATTGATACTCTTTGTCGGCTGTCGCGGCAGCGGAACCGATGACGACGCCGTGATCGGTGGCCGTGCCGGGAACCGCAGTCAGGTTTGTGGAGTCGGTCGCGTTGCGGAACGTGCCAGTCGACGCGCTGCCGGGGTTGTAGACCACAAGCGTCGGAACGCGGTGCATTCGCTGGCGGAAGTTCGTGACGTATCCGCCCGTGGTGTAGCTCGTGTAGAAGCGATTCGAGCCAGCGGCCCCGGCGTTGGCGACAGGCTGCGTACCGAGCGCGAACGTCTTGTAGAAAAAGCGTTCGCAGCGGGTGAGGTTGATTGCAGGGTCGACCGGCTGTGGCGTGCGCGAACTCGAACCCTCGAACAGTTCCGCATCGGAGAAAGTTGGCGTGTTCGCGCTTGATGTATCGTCCATCCAGACCATCACGCAGACATTGTTGGCGCTCGCTCCGATTGCACCCGAGCACGAAACGGTGGTCTTGCTCGATACGCTTGCTGAACCGGTGGCGATGACGTTTTGAGTGGTTCCCTTGAAGAAATTCCCCGCCGTAAACGTGCCGCTCGTCCAATCGTTCACCGGGTCGCGGGCCGAACCGAGAGTGTCAGCCGTTCCCGTCCATTCGAGAATGGCCACCCTCATCGTATCCGTGCCGGTCGAAGCCACGTCAACTTGGAACGCCAGCGTTTTTCCGCGCAGGAGTCGTGTCGTGCGACTCTCCAGCCACTGACAAATACCCATGCGGCCAGCGGTGACCCACTTAACAAGGCTCAGCCCCGGCGCGGCGTTCGTCCCCAGCCCAACAACCGATTTCCCGTCCTGTCGCAGGACCAGCCATCGGTCCGCACCGCAGAAAGCGTTGTTGTATGTCGCACTGTAAAGCGTGGCCGGAGTCGATGTCGCGGTTGCGTTGGCGCTCAGTGTGATTTGCGTCGCCGAGTCGATTGAAACGATTGTCGTTCCGTTTGTGATTCCGGACGCGGCATAGATTCCCTGTCCGACACTCAGGCCAGAAACACTGGACACGCTTGTGACGACGGCGGAACCGCTGGTTGTGTTGCCCGTAAACGTCACATCGCCGGTCCCACGTTGGAACACCGAGAAGTCGCCATTCGTCAGGTGATTGATCGCAGACGCGCTGCCGGATGCCGCCGCCGTCGACGCAATCGTGATCGTTCCCGCCCCTTCGGTGATCGTGATCCCGCTGCCGTCCGTCAGCGTTGCGAGCGTGTAGCCCGAGCCGTTGCCGATCAGCAATTGCCCGTTGCTCGGAGTCGCTGTAAGGCCCGTGCCGCCCTTGCTCGTGCCGATTGTCGTCGCGTTCCACGTACCCGTGCTCACGGTCCCGAGCGTGGTGATTGACGCCTGCCCGACGTAGCTTGCCGAAATGTCAGCGGTCGGGTTTCCGGACACCCCGTCCCCGTTGTTTACGTCGAGACGGTTGGTGGTTCCTGTGATCGTGCGCGTCGTCGCGGTGCCGTCGCCGGTCCGCACGATGACACCCGTCGAAGCCAGCCCTTCCAGTGCGGCGAGGTCATTCGCCAGAGCGAGAGTCGGATTTCCAGACACACCGTCGCTGTTTGATACCGTGATCCCCGCAGCCGGTTGGGTGATCGACCGGTTGGCCCAAGTGCTGGTGCCCGTGCGAACCGCAAGCCCCGTGCCACTCAGCCCCTCAACCGCCGCGAGGTCGTCAGCCAACGCGAGCGTCGGATTTCCCGAAACACCAGAACCATCGGCAACGGTGATCCCCGCCGCTGGCTGCGTGATCGTCCGCACCGCCGCCGTACCGTCGCCGGTCCTCGCGATCATCCCCGTCGAAGCCAGCCCCTCCAGCGCTGCAAGGTCGTTCGCCAGCACCAGCGTAGGGTCGCCCGCCGTTCCCGCCGGATTGGTGATCGTGATCCCCGCCGCCGGTTGCTGAAGCGTTCTCAACGCCCAGGTATTCGTACCGGTCCGCGCCGCGATCCCGGTCCCCGACAGCGCCTCGATGGCCGTGAGGTCATCGGCACCGGTCAATCCGGACAGCGTCGGGCGAACTACGACTGTTGGAGGCTGGCTCATTCTGTCATCCCGCGTACGTGTAAGAGCATGTCAGCGTTCCCGAAGCGGCAGACACCGCGAAACGGGAATCGTCAGACTGAAAAGCGAAGTCGCGTGGTTGCGTCAACAGCGTGGTCGAGAGCGCCAACGCGGTCCCGTGGTTGCCGTCCGGTGGCTTGTTGTCGATCCCGTAGGCCTCGAAATTCCACGATCCGGACGGCCCGAGCGGATCCGAAAACACCGTGTAGGTCGCTGTCGGATCGATGACGAATTGGTGGGCGACGATGTTCGACGAACTGACCGAACCACCCGGCACGGTCCCCGCCACAACCTCGATTGCTTTGCTGTCGGTCGGCCAACCGGTCGTGTCCAGAGTGATCTTGGCGGCGTTGTACGGTCGCTCGGGCAGGTTGCTCCCGAGGTCGGAACCTTGCAAATCCGGCGTGATCGCGACAATCTGCAACCATTGCGGCCAATCTGACGGAACCAGCGGCGCGGTGATGAACCGTTCCCCGGTTGTCGTCGTTCCGCCAATCAAGCGGCGACCGGCGTACAACTGGTAGAGGTAATCGACCCCGTACGTCGAAACGAAATCGACCCGGATCGTCGACGGCCCTTGCCAGCCGATGAAGATGATCCGCATGCCACCAAGAAAACTACTCATGGACGGAGCCTCCGAAAACGCAACTGGAGTTCAGCCATCCAACCCGTAAAGGTGCCCACCGTCGAAGCTCCGTTGCACGGCATCGGGCCTCGATTTAGAGCAACATCGACAAGCGTCACATTCGATTCCGAGAACGATCGGTTCCCCGACTCGACCAAAGCACCGTTCTTGCCTTGCAGATTCCGTAGCGTGGCGATGGCCGAATAAACCGCCGCCGCCGTTGAGTAGCCGTTGAACAACGTCACGTTGACCACAAATTCACCGCCGTTGAGTTCGCCGCGCAACTCGGATATCCCCCGCAGACCGCTTGTTGCGGTCTCGGTCCGTTGCACTTCCGGGGACGGCGCAATCAGGTCGCCGTGGATTCCCGGAATCGATGTTCCCTTGAAAGAGAGAGCCATGAAAAGCCAGACCAAAAAGCCTCTTGCGTTTTCGATGCTGATGGAATTCACATCCCTGCTAGCTGCGATACTGATTCCAGTTTTTGCAGTCGGAGCCATCACGTCCAGCGCCGCCGGCTTGTTCCTCGTGTCGTCCTGCGTGCTTTTCTGTGGCTGTCGAATCTGGTGCGCGCTGAACTCGATTTACATGGCGTCTTTCACTTTGGCTTCCCGGCTCGCACCCCAACAGGCGTCACCGGAACGTCAGGCTTCCTGATGACAACCGGCGGATTCGCCGTATTGGCCACCAGTTTTTTGAGAAGCGTGTTCGTTTCCGCCATGTCGACAACGGGGGCGTTGACGGACAGCGGATGCACCCCTGCTTGCGCCATCACCGCTTGATGAAATGCGTCTTCACCGCTCGTAGTCGCGGGCTTTGACGCAGCCGGTTTTCTTGCTGCTGGCATGACGCCTGTCGTGGCCGCCTCGACGTTCGCCATTGCTTGCCCGGCGGTCTCCGACCCAAACGCCATCCCGACAGCTTGCTCGGGCGTGAAACCAACGCCCATGAACGCATTTGCCGCTGTCGTGCTCAACCATGTCGAAGCGGTAACCTCTCCGTTTTGCATGTCCGCAATCTGCGCAGCCCGCAGCTTTTGTGCGGCTTGCGACTCCCGCTCGGCGCGTAGTCGTTCTTCCTGCACCGCCAACCGTCGCGCAGCCGCCGCCGGTCCCGTGTTCATCTCTTGAACGTCGGCATTAAATCCAGCCTCGTTGCCCATCGCGTCACGGAAGGTTTTCATCTCCTTCCGCTGTTCAATCATCTTCTGCGCGATGCCAGCCGCTTCCGTGCCGAACATCTTTTGCAGCCACGGCGCACGATCTTCTTCCTTCATGCCTTGAAGCGCTTTATCAAGACGCTCCATCACCGTATCCATGTCCTCGCCGATGAAGTCGACTTGCGAGGCATCGAGGCCCACTTTCTTCAACAGCCCTTCGCGTTCCTTATCCCCCTTCGCGCCCATCAACCGGTCGCCGAAGATTTTCAGCCCCGTGCTTGCGGTGTCGGCGCTGGCTGAATTCTTCAACGCGAGGTTGTACGCGGCCATCACGTCAGCCGACGACACTTTGCCAGCAAATCCGCCAACCTTTCCGGACAGCGCACCCATGTCCTCGAATTTGGCGAACCCCAGCTTCGCCGACTGCTGCATCGCAATCATTTCCCGGCGCATGTTCTCGCCGGTCATTTCGATTCCCATCGCGTTCATATACTTCGCGGTGGCTTCGGCGATGGCAGCCCCTTGGCCTGACCCCTGCTGGCCCATCGCGGATTGGGCTTGAAGCACGGCGTTCAACGCTTCGCCGGTCGCCTGCTCCGCGCTGAATCCAGAGGATGCCAACGCTTGCGCGATCGCGGCGGACTCCTCGACTGTCGACGCATTGTTGTAGGCGTTGTCGAGAACCCGCTTTTTGCCAGCCTCGCCGCCAACGCCAAGCGTGTTGGCTTGCACGTTGATCTTGCGAAACAGCGTGTCGTACTTCAGCGCGGCTTGATCCGCTTGGTCGATCATCTGTTGGTTGGCTTGGATGACACCAGAGATTGCCCCGGTGATCGAGAGGTATCCCGCCGCCATCCCGGCAAGCTGCGTTGTCCCCTTCGACAGCCAACCTTCTTGCTTTTTCGATTGACGGGCCGATGCGTCTTCCAGCTTGCCGAGCTTTTCGATGACCCCGTTGATCGCCTTTTGCTGGCGCTCCCACGCCGCTTTCGCGCTCGTGTCGTTCGCGGCGAGTTCAAATTCGATTTTCTGGCTCATCGAATTCCCCACCACTGCAACAACAACAGGTCCGCCAACATCGGCTCAAAGTCTCTTGCCAGTCCCTTCGACCACGCCAGCACCATCAGGGCGCGGGCGTCAAAGACTCCCCCCGTGACACGATCTCCTTGTGGAGTTGCTTCAACCTCTCGCGATCAAGCGTTGCACCGAACGCCGCCATCCATGTTTGCGAGTCGATCAGGCCCAGCATGTACGCGATCTCGGGGACCATCCGGTGATTGACACACAGCATTTCCGCGACGTATTTCCGACACTCCGGTTCGTCGAATGGCGCGTTGTTCTTCCAGTTTTCGTACAGGCACTTCCACGCCCAAAGCATCCGGTTCTCGATGCCCTTCCAACTGGGCTTGACGTGTGCGCCTTCCTTGCCATCCACACCGAGACGAAACGACACCGGCAATGAACTGATGCAGGGAAGTAACCACCGGTTACCATCGCCAAGCGGGACGTAATACCCGCCGATTGTGTCGGCCTTTTGCAACGACTCCGGATCGGGCACCCGGTCGTGACACCAGCCCAACCAGAACTTGCCGTCCGCAGATTTCTCCCACGTTTGCGTTTCCGCTTCGTAGTGAAACGGCACGTTCTTCGCGGGATTTGTCGGGTCGGTCCAAACGTAGAATTTGCCCTCGCCTTCCGGCGTGCGATGGCTATCGAACGACGAAGCGTTCGGCAGGATCGACGACAGGCCCGCGTGCGCGAACGCCGCCGCCGGTGAGGTGAATTTGCCGGGGATGTAGACGTAGTAGGAATTCATTTGGGTTCCGGCAGTTTGTCGCTCGGCTTCGTCCCGAACGTCTCAGGCTTGGTTTCGCTCGGCTCGGCCACAATATTCGGTTGCGGTTGGGTTTCGTCGGGCATGTCAGACCTCACGGCAGGGTTGCGGTTGTGGAAACGGTCGGCGTGACCGTCAACTTGGCTTGGAACGTCGTGACCACGTCGCCGCGTGCGGTGCCCTGCTGGTTGGTGCAGACCCACACCCCGGTAGCCGCCGTGATCGAAATGTGTGATCCGGTCGCCCCGGCAACTCGGCCCCCGCCCGGCGAGATGGCTTGCAGATAGCCCACCACGCCAGAGCCCGACAGCGCGGAGATGAACGGACCCAGGTTGCTTTCGTCGATCAGCGCGGGATTGAGAACCGAGAATTCGACCATCGGCTGGCGCTCGGTAACGTGACACGTCACCGGGAACACCCCGCCGTCCGACCGCTTGGCCTCGATCTTGATGCCCGTGTCGAGCTTGAAATCGGTGACGCCCGCGATCAGCGAGCCATTGCAGTACACCGGCCCCAACGCATGACGCAACGGCACGTCAGGCGTCCCCGTCAGCGATTGCGACGTGTTGACGGCGAATGGAGCGGTGTAGCCGTCACTCGACAGCGCGACCAACGTCGCCTGAATCTCGGCACCTTCCGCCGCGTCCTGCTGTGCGGAAATGCTTGTGGTGTACAGCAGGCAGTTCGTGCCGTTCAGGGTGACGTGCGACGTTGACCCCGAGTAGGCCCCGCCCGAGGCCCGCTTTTCGTACTGCACCTCCCAAGCGGATGATCCGACCAGCCCCGTCGCCACACCGGTAGCCGCCACCACGGTCGCGATATCGCCGCTCGTGATGTTCACCGTCGGGTCGGCGTAGTTCATCGCGATTCCGTCCGGCGACAACGCACCGCCCGGAATCATGACGATGTGGGACACACTTGGCGAAACGGTCACAGACCGCACGTCGTTGATCGTGGTCGAGTCGACAGAGCACGGGTAAACGTCGTGCCGCAACGGAGTCGTCATGCGTTACCCTCTCGCTCGTTTGCGGATGCGTCCGCCGGATTGAATATGCTGCTTCACGCCCCGCGCGTACCATTCACCACGCAACCGCGCGAGTGTCACAATTTCGTCTTGGCTCGTGGCTTCCAACTCGGCAACCCGCTTGATCGCTTCCATCGCCGAATCGACTTGTTTCCGATTCATACCGGCCCGCCAGCGAATCCGACCCGATCCGCCACGGAACGCAGCCCGCATTTCCAGTCTCGCACCCTTCGGCGTGGCTCGAATCTTGCGTTGGCTCAACACCAGTTGCCGCGTCAGGCCGGTGAACACATTCGGGAGAACGTGCCCGTACTTCTTTTGCTTCCGCTTGTTGTATTTGCTGGACCGTTTGGAGATACCGTATTTGATATGCCCCACCATCTTGAAATGGTCGGGCATGTGCTTCTCGTGGTGGTAGACCGCCGCCTCATGGTTCACTTTCCGAAGAATCCGATTGTGTTCGCGGACGAACAACTGCGGATCAATCGTGATGAGTGAGGCTTTCAGCATCAGGTCCACCGGATCAGAAAAGACGCGGTGTAATACGGTTCCTCGGGGGCGCCCTCGAAATCCGATTTCAAATGCGGCGGCACGACCGACTCAAAACCGACCATCCGCCAATTCACCGTCCCGTCCCGTCCGTTCGTGTTCATTTCCGACAGGATGCTGTCGATGTCCGTCATGAACAGAACGAATTTCGCTTCACGAGTCCCGGTCGGATATCGCGTTGCCGGAAACTCCAGCGACAGCACCAACGAACCCGAGGCAGAGAACGCCGTCGTTTCTTCGACGTTCCCACCGTCCACCGAAATCAGAGCGCACGGTCGAGACGGTTCCCCGTCCGTACCCCCGAAATGAATGTGTGACTTCGCGGCGGTCGCATCCGCTGCACCTACGACAGTGCGGAACGTGGCGCTTGACGCAACCAACGATTCCAAGCCCTCGTGTGATGCTTTCCAGTGCATTATCCGCCACGTCTTGCAGAGCTTTGTGAGGCAACCCGATCAGTTCGACGCACGGTCACGACCTTCAATCCGTCGTGCGCCGCCGTCATTCCCGTGCAAGCCCAACGTTCGCCGCCGATGGTCCATGTGTCATCGATTGCGGTAGTTTGGCTTGCGGCGACATGTAGCGACTTGATCCGAATACGAACCAAGCCGCTATCGGTCTCCACCTCCTCGCCACCCATGTTTTCGTCGGACACAATCGCGGTCACAGTCGATGACGATCCGCCGCTTGTGATGCGCGTGATGCTGTCGCCTTGGTAGGCCAACATCGCGGCACCAGCAGAGGCGGCGAAATCGTCACTGAACTGGCTCATGCGATCATTGCTCCGACGAACGAGCAACCAGCATGTCGATGATGAACGGCCCGGCAGTCGCCGTTCCGCTCGTCTTTTCGACGTGCGCCAACACGCCCAACGGACCGGTCGCCGCAGCGAGCGAGAACGTGGTGCCAGACAGCACCCGCGCCCCGTTGATGTACAGTGCCACGCTCGACGGATTGCGGGCGTCGATCCAGAACTCGAAAGCGTTCGCCACCGCCGAGCCAGCGGTGATGTCGATGGTCGTGTCGGTCGCGGTGACCGTCGTCGTTCCATCCTTCGATTGCGCGAGGATGTCCAACGCGCCTCCGTCGATGTGGAACAGGACGTGTTCCGTGATCGCGTCGGCGTCGGTCGTACTGGTTCCGTTGGCAAGGCCCAAGCTGATGTCGACCGCACTGGTGGAACCGTTGGCCGCGAGGCGCACGATCCCTTCGACGATGGGATTCGCCCCCACCGCCAACCGGTCGACCGACAACAGGTCGATGCACTGGGCCTCGTTCGTGGCCGTCAGCGACAGGCCCAGCGACCCACCGTAGTTCGCCGGCAGGCCGAAGCCGCCAGCCGCAGCGGTCCCCGTGGCAACCGACAGGGAGCGACCGCGAACCGCGTCCAACGTGTAGGTCGGTTGCTTGTTCAGGTCGACCAAGACGGTCGTGTCGGACGAGGCCGCGTCACCCACCGCGATCCCGACATAGAAGTCGCGGTCGTTGACCGTCTTGTATGTCGCCGCATTGGCGGAGTGATCCCAGTACACACGACCACCGTCAAGGAAGACGACGCCCGAGGTTTTGGTAATGAGGAACTTCCCCTCATCGTAAAACACCCGCTTGTCACCGGATTCAGCGGCATTGAGGCCCGCCAAAACACCGGCACGACCGCCGGGCAACTGTTGCACTTCACCCGAGGAAGCCGCAGCCGCAAGCGTAAGCTGACGCTCGCAATCTTCGGCGACGTAAGTTCCGTCAGCCATGTTTGAAACCTTTCGAGTCTTGTTGCGAGAAACAGGCGGGGCACACGATGCACCCCGCCATCGTCAGCCAAAATCACGCACCGGCGGACTTGTAAAGGCCACGGTAGTCGTCGGCCATCACGCCGATATCCATCACGATGTCCCAGCCGATGCCCCACTGGCCCTTGTCCAGCACGAACCGGCGAATCTGCGGGGCACGACCGGTGCCCGACAGGTAGCCGACACGCACCGTGCGGCCAGCTTGCGCGGCGAGGAACCAGTTCGTAGCGGTCCCCGTGTACGCGGTGTTGTTCGACGGATCGATGACACCGGTCGCATTCAGTCGGTTTTCGACAACCAACTGAATCCCGAGGCCGTTCAGCGTGTTCATGTTGCCGCGCTCGGTGACCGATCCCGCCGTACCGGCGATAACGATCCCGGTCGACCCCAGCAATTCACGCGCGGTGAACGCCAAATCGGACGGGCAAAACAGATAACGCGGCTTGAGGTTGAGTTGCCGCACGCCGCCGGTCGGATCGTACTTGACGATCTTGCCCATCGACGTGATACCCGCCTTGAGGCTCGTGGCCGACAGCGCGGACGAGCCGCCGGTCGCCAAGTTGGCGTGACCGGCAGGCGTGGCGAACGCTTGCGCGGTCGAGTTGAACAGCGCCCCGCTCGTGGCCGCCAACGTCGGATTCCGGAGCAACAGAGCGTAGACAAGGTCCGGACGCAGGTTGCGAGCCGATTGCCCGTACTCGGCGGGAAGCTGGTTGAAGAAGCCCAAGTTCTCGTCGATGATGTCCTGTTCGTCGATGACCATCTGCTGCGCGTAGCGGGCGATCTTGTACTGTTCCCGCTTGTCGTCGGTCTGCCCGTGCTCGGCGGTCGCACCCCGCGCCAGCTTTTGCATACGGGTGACCGAACCCGGCGTGATGATGTCGTTGGTCTTGAAGTTCGGCACGTCCTCTTCGGCGCACCAAACCGTGGTGTCTTCCGTTTCCTCGTACGCGGCCAGCAGCTTGGCCTGCATCGAGGTCGTGAACACGTACGACAGCGTCGAACCGGACACGGCGGCGCGGATGAAACTGGCATTGCCAGCCGGTTCTGATCCACTCATCGGGTCGCGGGCCTTGTCGATCCGGGCACATTCCCGAACCATCTCCATCAGGGAGTAGCCCGCGAAGCGTTCGGCGGTGTTGGCGATTTGCTCGCGTTCACCTTCCGGCAGCTTGTCGAAATCGAACGTCCCGCAGCGCTGTTGCAACGCGGCAACCATCACGCTCCGCGTCAGGTCTTTCTCGTCGTTGCGGACGTGACCGGCGGGAGCGTGGTTTTCACCCTTGACCGGCTCGGCGCGATGCGACCGCAGGTGATCGAGGAACACGGCGGTGTACTTCTCCGCGCCCCACCCTTCGGTGATCGAGCGTTGAACCAGTTCGGCGGGGATGTCGTCGCCCGCAGCCTTGTGGATCGCCGCCACGCGAGCGCGTTCGGCTTCGATGGCTTCCTGTCGAACCTTGTCGGCGTCAATCACCATCCGGGTCATGTCCGGAACCTGGGTGACGCTCGCGTTGCTTTCCGAGCGGACCGCCGTTTCGGGGGCCTGCTCCACGGCAGTCGTTTCGGCCATGTCTGGCACTCCTGTTTGCAAGTCGTCGGCACGGAACTTTGCAGCTTGATCCGCACCGACGGGGACCAAGCTGACCTCTCGAATCGTGTAAGACGTGGTCACGCGAAGCGGGCGCGGCCCCGTGCGGTACTCCAGCCCGTTGACCATCCGCGCCGAGTTCGCCGGGATGTCTTCCCAGTTGTTCACGCGGTAGCCGATGGAAACGTCGGTCAGGTGGCCTTGTCGCACCAAGTCCCACGCCCGATTGCCGGTCTCGGTCTCGGCGAAATGCACCCGCCCGACAACGCGGTTTCCTTCGAGGCGAAGGTCACGCACCGATCCCCGAATGTTGTCGCTGGAACTGGTGTTGTGGCCGTCGATCAACGGGAGTTGCTGGCCGAATTGAGCACCATCAGCCCGCAAAACCTCCTCGATAACGCCCTTGGAAGATCGCACCATCGCTGGGTTTTCAGTCGATAGCACCGCTTCGACGGACCGCGTTTGCTCGTCAATCGTGCCCGGCGTGATCGCCATTGATCGCGTCGTGATGTCGCAGGTCATGCGCCCACCTCCTGTTCGACAATGGCCTCGACCAGTTCGCGGATGTGGCGTTGCTGGGCAGGCGAAAGCGGTTGCGTCGGGGGCGGCTCGGGAGCCAATCCAAGAGACTCAATCAACGCCTTTTCGCGGGCGCGTTGCGTCAACACTTGCTCCCAATCCTTGCCCGAGGTGGCGCACACGTCGGCCAGCGTGGTCGTATTGTTCGCCAGCGCGGTTTCGGCGGCACTGGCTTCCTTGCCCGGATCGACGTGCGGCATCGTGGCCCATGTCCACCGCAGGTCGAACGACTCGGGAACCGCAACGCCCTCGATCAACGAGGCTTCGCGGATGACCAATCGGCAAATGCGATTCAACGCGATCCGCCCCAACCACCGTTGGCACGCCGCCGTCTCACGGGAGAACAACTGCCCGTCGAACCGAGCCGACGAGTAGTTGTGATTCGACGAATCCAACCGGACCATCATCAACGGCATGTTGACCGGTCGCCCGATTTCCCGAAGTCGCTCGGATCGGTAGTCCGTGTACTGTGCTGCCGGTTGCGATGCGGTGGCTTGGAACGGTTGCCACCCCGGCGGAGCGGTGCGAATCGTACGGCGCTCAAACGTCGTCGACTCATTTACCGGCACATAGGTTGCGTCAGGGTGATTCGTCCACAACAGAACAGCCATATCCGCCGCCAATCGGGCCGCGTCCATCACTTGTTCGTCGTAGCACCGAATGTCGGCACACGTTTGCAACACCGGAGCAAGCCACGGAATGCCGCGAACTTGACCCGGCTCCCGTTGCTTGAACCCGTGAATGATTTGGTCGGCGGTGTAGCGGGTGAGTTCACCGGTGGTCGTCGACAGCATTTCGCCAGCGGCGAACGACTCAATGTGATACGCCAGCGGCTTGCCGGTGTCGGATCGCTCCACACCGTCCCGCAGCATGCGATTCATTCCCAGACCGACCGGCGTCTTTAGCCGTCGCGGGTGAACATCCTGAATCCGGAACGACACGCCATCGGCTTCGCGGTCTTGCGTCAGCACCGCGAGGAATTCACCACACGTCCACAGGCTGCGCACCCACTGGCGAAGGAGTTCCACGCCCGAGAGTTGCCCGTTGATGTCCGGCAGTTCCCACCACTTCCGCCAAGCGGCCTCGGCGAACTGGTTGAAATCCTCGTCGTCCGATTGGACCTGCAACGTCGGCCCGTCCACACCAACCACGGACGCGACATAGGTCTCGATCATGCCGTCAACGAACGGGTTTCGTTCCGCTTCATCGAGGGACCGGTTTCGCAGCGTTTCCAGCCGCAGCCCGATCTTGTCGTTCAGGTTTTCGCCGTTCGCCGAAGCCCATTGCGCCTCGTTCAGTCGGCTTGTTTTGGCCGCATCCCAAGCGCGGGCGGAATCATCGCCCATCACCGCTCGGTAAATCCGCGACCACAGGCCCATCAATACAACTCCTCGTCGGCGTTCTTGTACCGCACCAACTGCTGTTGCATGACGCCGGTCGTCGAGCCGATCCCGTTGGCCGACGATTGCATCTTGCGACACTGGTTGATGAACGCCTCGATTCCGGACGTGCGCCACCGCATTTCGCCGGAACCGTGCCGCGAATCAGGGATAACCGCCATATAGGCCAACGCTTTGTTGGCGTACGTAATGGCGTCCGCGTAATCGCCCGCTTCCATCGCGGCGACCGCCGACTCCATCGCGGTATTGAGACTCGACACGCTCATGGGACGATTTTCCCAGAGCGTGGAACACGCGATAGGCTTGTAAGACAATTCGGTACAGGTTCTGTACTAATCGTTGTCTTCAACAGATTGGAACGATTGCTGACAGTCGGCGCACTTATGCCAGCGAATCCGACCGCGTGTTGACGTGATCCGGCAGTTTTTCGATTGGCAATGAGGACACCGCAATCGAACGAAGCGGATGACCGACGGCTTTTTCTCAGCCTCTTCCGTCGCGAAAAACTGATTTCCGCAATGTCCGCACTCCCGCTTGACCGTGGTTTTGCCCCACCACGTCGACTCTGAAACAACGGTCGATTGCGGACAACCACACACGGGGCACTCCGGGTCGGCGAGGCGTTCCATATCACCGCCGCTTTCGCTGTTGCGCAAACCAACTTCCGGGCGTGTCGTGTGATACGGGATCGTCATTGAGCTTCACCCCCATATGGCAACCGGCCACCATCGCCAGCACAGCCGCGTCGAACCAGTGGTTCGCCCGCTTGTGCTCGTTCACCCACCGCACGACCTCACCGCGCCGCCGATCCATCTCCCGTTCCTTCTTCTCCGCCGTTTGATGCTTGGCGAACGAGATGTGGACCCCGTGTTCTCCCGTGTGAAATAGTGTCACGGCACCCGGCGAATCGAGCGCGCACGAGTAGCCGTCATGCAACCGGCTTTTCCAATGGTCCGCGTCGATCTCGATCAGCTTGACACCGCCCGAGGATGCCAGCCGTTCGACGTGATACCCCTCGCCGATATGCACCGTGTGCCGCCCCACCGCAGTCGGTCGGCTGTATTCGGTCGTCGAAAAACCCTTCGACGGGAAGAACTTGGCGTTGTCGGCCTTGCAGAACTCGTACACCAACTCCGCTCGATACCCCGAGTCGATGCACACCGCCGCCGCCGGGATCGACTGGCCCGACTTGTTCCATCCGGCGTTCGCTGTCTCTTGCAACTGCTGGAGCGCGAAGAAAATGCCCCGATCTTCGCCCAACTGCCGGGCGTTGGTCTCAACCACCCCGTAATCGATGATTTGGCCCCGTGCCTGCCCACGCCACGCGGCGACGACCCAGTGCAAGATATGCTTGCCGATGTCGACGCCCATCGTCACCAGCATCGCATCCGACGGCACGAACCCGCGCCCAGGGTGTTGCATGCGTTCAGCCAGCACCCTCGCATCGAGATTGACCAACGCCTCGACGGACGGCTTCGGGGGGATCGCCCAAACGAATTGGCACATGGCCCGTTCGTCGTTTTCCGGCGTCTCGCTCTTGGCCGCCCGCCATTCCTTGGCACCAACGACCGAAGCGGGGACCAACAGATTGTTTACTGCGGTGTAGCGGTAACCCAGCGTAAACGTTCTCGGCGGCGATCCCGTCACCTCACCGGCCTCCGTGATTTCCTGCCCCTTGTGGACCAGTTTCGCATCGATATGGGCAATCCGTCGTTGTTCTTCCGTCCACATCGCCCCGCACAAATCACAGTAAAACGCCGACCGTTCCGACGCCGTCACCTCATCCGGAGCACCCTGCCAGCCGACCAGCGAATCCCGACCGGGCGTTACCCACTTCTCACAGTGCGGGCACTTCAACGCGATGCGGGAGTCGCTTCCTTCCTTGATTTCGCGCCACGTCCGGCCAGTCTCTTCCGATACCGTACACTCCAGAAATATGCGGGCATCCTCGCCAAACGACGCTGTTCGCGCCTCAAGCTGCTGGAGAGGGTCAGCCTCGCGGGATGAATCACCCGGCGTATCGAGGCCATCCGTTTCCGTCACGATCAGAATCCGAGCGTCGTACGACGACCGCTTCTTGTCGTCACCACCGCCCGACATAAACTTGAGCGTGGCCCCGTTCTTGAAGGTGACCGACTCGAACTTCCCCCCACGGCTCCCGGTCCCGCGAGTCGGCAAGAGCTTCCTGTAACGGCTCAGCCGGATCGCCGGTTCAATGTCCTTCTTCCATTTGTCGCTCGCCATTTCCATCGTCGGCAGACCGAGAATCACCGTCTCGCCCATCTCGAACAGGAAATACATGGCGATGATGACGAACCCGATCAGCGACTTCCCCGATTGGGAAGGTCCGGTCATCACATAGCGGCGAAACATCCCCGAGGCGATAGCGTCGAACCACAGGCGCACGTGCGGTTGCCGCGAGAGGGAGAACTTGAACCCGCGATATCGACCGTTACCGGCGATGATGATTTCCTGCTCGGCAAACTCGCGAATCGTCCGCACCTTCGGAGCCTTGGCCCACGATGAGAACGCACGCAAATCCGAGCGAAACGCATCACGCTTGATCCGAATCTTCGTCGTCGGCGTCTCCCGGTCCATCGTTGGCAATCTGCTCCTCAAGCATGTCCGCCGCTTGGTCCAACAGCCTGTTTAGGTCGTCTTGCAGTTCCGGCTTTTCCCGCGACAACCGGTCACCAAAGCCGCGAAGCAACCCCGCAAAACGGTGCAGCCAATCACGAACGGTCGCCGACTCCACCAGTTCCTTTGACCGATGCAGGTACTTCAGCTTCTCTTGCTTGGCCTTCCACTTGCGGCCCTCTTCCAGCCACTCCGATTCAACGCCATCGTCATCCGATTCGCCTGATGTCTTCGTGGTTTTCCGGCGGTCGCCACGCTCCTCAAGCCATTCCTCACAGACACGCAGGGCGTACGACCCATCCGGGCGGCGCGGCATTCCCTCCGCGCCCCAATCGCGTATGGTTCGGGCACTCACACCCAGCGCACGCGCGAGTTCTCCCTGCGTTCGGATGATCTTGTCACGAGCCACGCGACTCCCCGCCAACGCCCCGCCAGTGTCGTCAAATCGTGGAGGCGGAACCGGGTTTCAAATCGTTTTGATACAAGAATTGTGCGATGTCATCAC